>Ga0155197_106_pt1 | contig 109780 bp, 97 predicted proteins | sample RifCSPhighO2_02_FD_106165 | JGI IMG/M metagenome (GOLD analysis project Ga0155197, IMG submission 106165) | Candidatus Melainabacteria bacterium RIFCSPHIGHO2_02_FULL_34_12 | reverse complement strand
GCCGAAGGCGAGCCTCGCCAAAGGCGGGCGATGGGGCGAACTGGAGAAAATATTTTGTGAAAAAGATAGTATTATGCGGCGGAGGAACAGGCGGACATATTTTTCCTAATATAGCCATAAGTGAAATATTAAAAAAAGAAGGTTGTGATCTTTACTACATCGGAGTTATAGGAAAGCCTGAAGAAACAATTGCAGATGAAAATGGAATTGATTTTTACGGTTATGAATTTTCTGGTTTTCCACGAAAACTACAAAAAGAACTTCTTTTATGGCCAATAAATCTTCTAAAAGCAATTTCAAAAGCAAAGTTATATTTAAAACATTTTAAGCCCGATATTATTTTTGGCACTGGCGGTTATTCTAGTGCTCCGGTATTTATTGCTGCAAAAAGACTTAAGGTTCCATATATCATTCATAACCTGGATAAAAGACTGGGACTTGCAAATAAATTTTGTGCAAATGGAGCTTCAGCACTTACTCTTGGTTTTGATACTGAAGAAGTCCACAAGTCTTCCGAATCTCTAGTTACTGGAAACCCTATAAGAAAAAGTTTTCTTGAAATAACTAAAACAAATAAATCAGATCTGTATAAAGAATTTAAACTTGATCCAGGGAAAAAAACAATTTTTGTCATAGGCGGCTCACAGGGTGCAAATGCAATAAATGAAGTCATTCTTGAGCTATTAAAAGAACTTGTGATGAATAATAATATTCAGGTGATTCATCAGACCGGAGAATTTACCCATGAAGTATTTTCTAAACGCATCCCGGCTGCAGTCATGGAAAGCATGGCATATGTTGCCAGTCCATTTTTTGAAAATCCTGAAAAATGTTATCATCTGGCAGATCTTATAATTTCACGCTCAGGTGCCATGACAACAACTGAAGTTACAATCATGGGAAAACCAGCTATATTTATTCCTTTTCCATATGCCGGAAATCATCAGGAAGCAAATATTATGCACCTAATAGATTCAGGCGGCGCCATACTCATAAAGCAAAAAGGACTTAGAAGCAAAGAGTTATTAAATACCATATTGGCTTTAATAAATAATCCTGCAAAGCTGGAAGAAATGTCAAAAATTACTAAATCATTTGCAAAACCAAACGCTACAGAAGACATTGCAAATTTAATACTGTCAAAAATAGGACAAGAGTCAAATAATAAAGAAAATCTTACAGGCGTGATCTAATATCAAATTGTCATTGCTGTATAAGATTGCTTCGCTTACGCTCGCAATGACAAAATGGATGTGATATTGCTCGCTCTCCTCGCAATGACTATTAGCCAATACTGCCCACAAAAGATTTCAACAATTCAAGCCCTACTTCTCCGCTTTTTTCAGGGTGAAACTGCACTGCAGTTAAATTATCTTTTTTAATTATCGAGGTAAATTTTTCGCCGTCATAATCTGTTTCACCATAAATTATGGATTTATCTTCAGGTGAGACATAATAAGAATGGACAAAATAAAACTTGTCATTACGAGCCACATTCGCTCCGCTCAGTGCAGGCTCCGGCGAAGCAATCCCGATCGGGACTGCTTCGTCGCTATCGCTCCTCGCAGTGAGATAAATCTCATTCCAACCTATGTGCGGAATCTTTTTTGCTTTTTTAAATTTGACAACTTTTCCTTTAAAAACTGATAAACCTTTTTCTTCGGGATTTTCTTCGCTCATCTCAAATAAAACCTGCATGCCTACACAGATTCCCAGAAACGGTTTTTTGCTTTTTGCTGATTTTATAATTATTTCCTGAAGATTGTTTTTTTTAATTGAAGACATTACAGCACCAAATGCTCCAACCCCAGGAAATACCACTGCATCTGATTTTTCAATTTCAGAAGGGTCTTTGGTAATCTTTGAATTTACACCTATAAATTCAAGTGCTTTATGAACACTGTAAAGATTACCAGCACCGAAATCTATTAATGCTATATTTTTTTTCACGTTATGTTTCTCATGATTTGTAAATCGGGCAAACACATTGATTTGCCCCTACACATTATTTCACAACGATATTAACAATCTTATCCGGTACAACCACGACTTTTACCAACTCTTTCCCTTCTAATCTTAATTTGACCTTATCTTGATTTAAAGCTATCTTTTCTAATTCTTTTTGTGATTGCCCTTTTTTAGTGGTAAGAACATCTATTTTTTTCCCGCCCATTTGAATAACTAGTTCTATTTCATCTGTTATAAGTGCACTCTTATCAAATGAAGGCCATGGTATCTGGTGTATTGAATATTTTCCACCGTAGTGCTCCCACAGCTCTTCTGTAATATGCGGAGCAAAAGGAGCAAGCAGCTTCAGTAAATTTGTAATGGAAAAATTTAAGACATTAATCTCATCTTCCGTATAAGATTTTTTATCCAGAATAAATTTATACATGGCATTTACCAATTCTGTCATTCGAGCAATTGCAGTGTTAAAAATATAACGTTTATCTGACACGTCTTCTGAAACAGATTTTATGGTGTAGTTAGCAATCCTGTACAAGTTCCGTAAGGGCAATTCATGAATTGCCCTTACATCGATAAAGCCTTCATACAAATGCAAAGCAGCAGCATCTTTCAAATTAAAGAAAAGTCTCCATATTCTCTCTAAAAACCTATATTGCCCAATGGCACCCTGAGTAGACCATTCTATTTCCTGTTCAGGCGGTGCAGCAAAAAGAATAAATAATCTTGCTGCATCTGCTCCATGTTCATCAAAAAATTCAGTAGTGCCCACCACATTTCTCTTAGACTTTGACATTTTAGCTACTTTATTTTCTTTCGGACTAAACATGGTTACCATGCCCTGACTTAGAAGATTTGTAAACGGTTCATCAAAATCCAGAAGTCCGAAATCTCTCAGGGCTTTTGTAAAAAATCTGGAGTATAAAAGATGCAGAATTGCATGCTCAATTCCACCGACATATTGATCCACAGGAAGCCAGTAATTTACTTTTTTCTTATCAAAAACTTCTTTATCATTTGTGGCATCAGCATAACGAAGATAATAAAAACTTGAACAGATAAAAGTGTCCATGGTATCTGTTTCTCTTTTTGCATCTTTATTACACTTTGGACATTTGACATTTATCCATTCAGCAGTTTTTTTTAACGGCGAACCTCCACTTCCTGTAAACTCAATATTTTTTTCAGGCAATAAAACAGGGAGATCTTTATCTGGCACAGGAACTAAGTCGCATGAATCACAATATACAAGCGGTATTGGACATCCCCAATATCTTTGTCTGCTTATTAACCAGTCACGAAGGCGATAAGAAATTTTTGCTGACCCAAATCCTTTTTTTGCTGCCTGTCCAATTATTTTCTTTTTACCTTCTTCATTATTAATGCTATTAAACTCTCCGCTATTTATCATTATTCCTGGTTCGATATATGCATCGTTTAAGTTTTGTTCTTTACCATCAGGTGAAATTACCTGAATAATTTCCAGCTTAAACTTTTTAGCAAAAGCATAGTCTCTCGTATCATGAGCTGGCACTCCCATAACAGCACCAGTTCCATAATCAAGCAGCGCATAATCTGCTATCCACACAGGTATCTTTTTTCCATTAGCAGGATTTATGGCAATAGTACCAAGCGGTACTCCGGTCTTTTCCTTAGTTTCAGAAAGTCTGTCTATTTCAGTAAGTAAACCTGCCTGCTTAATATATTCTTCAACCTTTTTTTTATTTTCAGGTACAGTGATTTTTAAAACAAGAGGATGTTCAGGAGCAAGAACCAGATAAGTAACCCCGTATAAAGTATCAGGTCTTGTAGTATAAACTGGAATCTTCACATCAGATATTCCATCCAGAGAAAAAACAATTTCTGCACCTTCTGATCTTCCAATCCAGTTTTTTTGCATAATTTTTACACGATCAGCCCAGCCGCTTAATTTATCAAGATCATTTATTAATTCTTCTGCATATTGTGTAATTTTAAGAAACCACTGACGCATCATTTTTCGCTCTACATCCGTATCATCATGCCGCCAGCATTTTCCATCTTCTACTTGTTCATTTGCCAGAACAGTCTGGCATTTAGGGCACCAGTTTACCGGAGCTTCTTTCTGGTAGGCAAGATTATTTTTATAAAACTGAAGAAAAAGCCATTGAGTCCACCTGTAATATTCTGGATTGCATGAAATAACTTCCCTGTCCCAGTCGTAGCTCGTACCCATTCTTTTTAATTGTTGATTTTTCATATGGTCAATATTTTTAAGGGTCCATTCTTTAGGAGGGATTTTTCTTTCTATTGCAGCATTTTCTGCAGGCAATCCGAATGCATCAAAACCCATTGGATTTAAAACATTAAAGCCGCTCATTCTTCTGTGTCTTGAGATAACATCACTGATGGTATAAACTCTCATATGTCCCATATGCAAATCACCGCTTGGATATGGGAACATTACTAGGGAATAGTACTTAGGTTTATTATCAAAATCAACCGGTTTATGTATATGAGTTTTATCCCATTTTTTCTGCCATTTATTTTCAATTTCTTTTGGTTTATATTGAAACATACAAGTTCAATTATATATGGAACAAACTACCCCTAAGCCAGTTCTGATTCATTTGGTATTTTGAGTTAAAGATACAATAATCTGGGTATTATTAAACTATATAATAATTTTGAGGATAAAAGCACTTGGGAATTAAAAGAAAAAAAACTGTTTTATTTACATTTTTACTGCTTGCAGTTACTTCGTATTATCACATCTCCTCTGCAAATGAAGCAGGTAGTAATGAAGCTTCAAAAATAAAAATTGAACGACACTTTGTGTTTGATACTATTCCAATGAATCTGAAAGAAATAACAGATTCTGCTGACAGAATATTTGCCGGAAAGTGTATTAAAGCAGAAGAAAAAGAATATGAAGGATTACCGGTTACTGAATACAAATTTAAAGTTACCGAGGCAATAAAAGGTGTAACTGATGAAGAAATTACTTTCAGACAATGGCAGCCAACAGTAAGAGATGGCGGATATACTGAAGGAAATAAATACATTCTCTTTTTATTTCCTGACAGTGAAAAAGGACTTACAAGCCCTGTTGGTTTTGCACAGGGAAAATTTGAAGTAGAAACAACCGGGTTTATCAGAAGAAAGGAAGTTGTTAAAAACTCACTAAACAACCGCGGACTAAACAGAAATTTAAAAACACAAAAAAGAATTGCAATTAAAAATAATACATTTTTAAACGATTATGTACATAGATGTTCAGAGCTTGGAATACCAATGAGATATAAAGAATTTGTAGAAGCAGTTAAAAATTTAGTGGAAGAATAAATTATGAAGAAAATTATTGCAGCAATATTTCTTACTTTGGTATTTTTTGCTACCAATAATTTTCCTTGTTTTGCAGGCGGACCTCTTGTAGTAAAAGGCGGAATGTCCATAACTTACGGCACAAGGCCCTTTCTCTACAGATACGATCAAGGATCGCTTGGAATGTTTTCAAATGCAGAAATAATTGCAATTATTGAAGATTTATATAACGACTGGGAGACAGTTTCAACTACTGAGGTAAATTTTAAACGTGATAATCCAGGCTCGCTTGACTTTGATGTTACAGCTGCTAATTTTGATTCTATTTTAAATTCTGAGGATCTTCTGGGATATACACCTGTTATTTTTGATTCAGACGGTTCTTTATTAAATGCATTTCTTGGCAGCGGAGCAGGTAATAGTGTTCTAGGTCTTGCAGGTCCGGTTACTGTCAGCTCAGGTCCTCTTGCAAATCAGATAGCAGAATCTCAGGCAATATTTAATGGAAGGTTTATAGATGGCACCGACACCGGGAGCAATCCTGAATCTACAGCTGACTCACTTAAAGGCACCATCATTCACGAAACCGGTCATGGCATTGGACTCGATCATTCACAAATTAATCTGGAAGCCATTAAGCCAGGAGCCACACAAAGCATACGAGATACAGTACCGCTTATGTTTCCAGTTGCAGTAAATGATTTATTTTTAATTCGCAGAGATGATGCTTCTGCAATTTCACTTCTTTACCCAAATCAAAGCCAGTTAGGAAGCTTTGGAAAAATAGAAGGAAAAGTATTCCGAAAAGATGGCATAACTCCGGTTCAAGGAGCAAATGTAATAGCTAGAAGTGTTGATGATCCGACACTTGAAGCTATATCCTGCGTATCAGACTATCTTACTGAAAATACAGGTCTGTATACTTTATTTGCAGTACCGCCTGGGAATTACAAAATTGAAATTGAACCAATTGATCTATCATTTACCGGCGGCTCAGGAGTAGGCCCATTTACAGCCAGCACCACTGATAAATCATTCCAAAACCCAGTACCAGCAGGCTTTTATACCGGTCCTGATAAACCCATTACTACAGACGAAACACTGGCTCTGACAGTAAATGTTCTTGCTGGTCAAATTATATCTGATGTAAATATAATTGCTTCTACAACAGTCGGTTCCTCATCAAGCTCAAGCGGCACTGCAGCAAACATAAATGAAATCGAACCAAATGATTCAGTTGATCAGGCACAATCAATTACTCCCCCATCTGTGGTCTCCGGACAAATATCTTCCAGCGATGACGGTGAAATAAAACTTTCATCAGATACAGGAGCTACAGTAATCATTAGTGATCTTTTTAAATTTACTGTTTCAGAAACTTCAAGCTTAAATGCACTTCTGCAAATCGAAAGTGACTCTCAGGAAAATGATCTGGATCTCGTACTTTTAAACAGCGATGGTTCAGATATAATTGATTCATCCAGCCAGACAGGAAATGCCGATGAACTTATAACTAAAACTATTGCACCAGGTACTTATCTGGTGGGAGTAGGCGCATTTAGCGGTACTGCTTCATACAAACTTACAGTTAATGCAGAATCATCAGGTACTGGAACACCTACATTAACACTTACTGGTCCTGAAACACTGATTTTAAATGCTTCAGGAATTAATAATAAAGTCATGCTTGTTGCCTCAGCTACTAATTTTTCTGCTCCAAGCAAATGTTTAGTAACTACCTCAGATGTTCTAACAGTTAAACCCAGACCACTAAGTTTTATGTTAAGCTCCAGCATTTCCACTAAAAAAATAAAAGTAAAAGTAAAAAATGCAGCTGCAATGAGCATTATAGAGAGCGGTGAATCTCAATCAGTTACAATAGATGTAACCTGTACCAATGGAGCAAATGAGCAATTTGACCTTTTAATCAGTCCTACTGCTGATTCTGTAATAAATGAAAGAATTTATTCACGAGTCATTAAAAAATAAATAGTAGAATAGTAAAAATCTAAACTTTTGATGGATGTATGCTAGGTTCAGAAAATTTTAAACCTCCGCAAAAAATCTCACTGGGTAATGGAATTAAAATTATTGCTGAAGAAATCCCTTCTTCCTTAAGCTGTTCGCTAAGCATCTGGGTAAATGCCGGCTCTATGGAAGAAGAAGTAAGCAATAACGGTGTTTCACATTTTATAGAACATATTGTTTTTAAAGGGACTAAAACAAGAACTGCTCTGGATATTGCAGAACAAAGTGAAAACGTCGGAGCAAATTTAAACGCATTTACTGACAGAGAACATACCTGTTATCACACAGGAGTTTTAAGTGATTATGCAACTATACCTCTAGAGCTCTTTCTGGATATGTTATTTAATCCCAAGATAGAAAAAAATGATTTTGAGCTGGAAAGACAGGTAATTCTTGAAGAAATTAAAATGTATGAGGATACGCCCGAAGATCTGGTCCAGGATTTGCTTTATGAAGTTATATGGAAAGGACACCCTCTTGGCAGACCAATTACAGGCACTACAGACTCAATTACAAATTTAAAAAAAGACGCTGTGGTTAAATACATGAGTGATTTTTATACAGCGGATAACATCATTATTTCAGTGGCAGGAAAATTTAACCTGGATGAAATAATTAAAACTACAGAAAAATATATTGCTGAACATAGAAAGAAAAAAGCTAAAAAAGAATTTCCTCCGCTAGTTATAACCCCTGATGTTTTCATAAAAAATAAAGGTACTGAGCAGGCACATTTAAGTTTTGCCACCAAAGGCGTCTCAGTTTACGAAGAAGAAAGATATACACTGGCTGTAATTGATATTGCATTAGGCGGTGGAATGAGCTCAAGGCTTTTTCAGGAAATCAGGGAAAAACGTGGGCTTGCCTATGCAGTTTCTTCTTATTACCACACCAATAAACTAGGTGGACTTTTTGGAGTATATGCTGGAACCAGACCACAGGATTCAAATCAGGTAATAGATCTGATTATTAAAGAAATTAACTCGGTTAAAAAAGATGGATTAAATTTTGCTGAGCTTGAAAGAGCAAAGATGCAGCTTAGAACCGGTCTTTTTCTGGAGCTGGAATCATCAAAAGTAAGAGCATTTAGAAATGCACTATATGAGTTTTATTATGAAAGATTTTTTACGCCTGAAGAAATTAATCAGTCTATTGATTCAATAACCAATGAAAGAATAATAAAACTTACAAATGAACTTTTTGATCCTAAATATTTCACCCTCACTGCCGTAGGTCCCAGACAAGAAATGCCAAAGACGTTTAGGATTAATTTTTAATGTGATCACGTTATTGTTGTAATTCGTCTTGTTTTAACACTAAGGGAAATATCGATAAATCTCTTTCCTATGTAAGATTCTCTCCAAAATCACAGTATCTTTTTCAATTCTTATCCCTGCTCTATAATTGCCAAATCTAACCTTATAGTAATTCTCATGCCCTCTAAGCTTTTCAATTTTGTTAGTATCATTTAAAGATTTACAATTTACTAGAGTTTCAAATACAAACTTTTCAATGGAAATTCTTTCTTTTTGTGGAATATCTGCTAAATCTTTTAAAAATTTTTTATTGTATAGGGTTTTCAATTTGCTTTATCAAGCTTATCATAAAACTTTTTTGCTTCTTCTTTAGTCAGGTAATCACTTTTATCATCTTCATTTATAAGATTAAAAAGTCCATGGTCTTCAAGTATATTTTCAATTTTCTCAAATATACTGATATCAAGCTGAACAGCAATTTTTCTGTTTTGATCATCAACAATATATTTTTTTTCAATTTCTTTCATGGTTAATTAAAATATACACAAATTCCTGAGTTTTATCAATGCAAATCCATTATTTAAATGATTTTTAATTAAAATTAAGCAATATTTTTAAAAACCCGGTTCATTACCGATTAGTTCTTTGCTCTTTCGCCGGTTCGCCCCATCGCCCTACCGCCGATTCGTGTCCTTTAATACCTCAGCTTCTCAGCCTTTTTACGTGCCAGGTTTTCTAAAGAATCATCTATGTTAATTTCAGGCATTTTTATTCCCTTGCGTTCCAGGGCAAGCCTGATTATTTTATCTGCAATATATGGATTCTTCGGCAGAAATGATCCGTGCAGATATGTGCCAAAAATATTTTTATATCTAACTCCTTCAAAACCATCTTCTCCATTATTTCCACCGCCGCGGATAACTTTTGCAAAGGGTTTTGTTGATGAGCCAAGATATGTTTTTCCGCTGTGGTTTTCAAAACCAAAAAGCTCCTCACCAGATTCAATCTCTTCACACATTACATTTCCAATCATTCTTTTATCTCCTGCTACAGTATATAAATCAACTGCTTCAATTCCTTTTAATTCAGTTCCGTCTGCAGCTTTGTAATATTTCCCAAGAAGCTGATATCCGCCACATACTGCCAGAAAAACAACATTGTTTTGTATTGCAGAAATTAGATCATTTTTTTTTGACTGCAAATCTTCAGAAACTATGATTTGTTGCTGATCCTGACCGCCACCCATAAAATAAACATCAACTTTCTCTGGATCTATTTTCTCTGTGATTTTTATTGGTGTAACATTTAAATTAATTCCTCTTAACTGGCATCTATATGACAGAGTTAATACATTACCCCTATCACCGTAGATATTCAAAAGATCAGGGTAGAGATAAGCAAGCTCTAGGATGATCTCATTTTTATTGTCCATTGTTATATAATAATCTACATATAGGTAATAGGAGAAATAAAATGTCCGATGTAATAAAAAAAGCAATAAAGTTATACAAAGACAGTAAGAAAAAATTAGGTGACTTCTCTAAATGGTCTGACAAACAGGTTTTAGGTACCAGGGATAAAATGCGTAAAATAGCTAGAAAAAATAGAGGGAAATGGACTCTTGATTTATATGAATCTTTACAGCTTATAAACAAAGAAAGTTTGAAAAGAAAACTCTCTCAAAAAACAGCTTAATGACTTCACGCAGAAAATATATGGGTGCAGATATTGACCAGGTTCTAAATGGTGAGCTTGATATTGAAAAGTTTTGTGCCACTAGAAGCGTAAGCCCAAGGACTGCATATGTATGGTGTCTTGAAAGAGCTAAAACTGAAGAAGAAAGAGAAAAAGTTAAAAAGTGGATGAAAGATTATAACGAAAAAGGTATCGGCTTACTTTAATTCTTATAAAACTGTTGTCTTCCAGGTATAGTCACAGACAGGCATTGATTTATCGTCACATATTGAATCTTCTTCACAGCTAGGAGTACGGTCACTGCCAAGACACTTAGGTTCTTTACCACCAGGACAATATGCACTAAATTTGTTTGTTGTTTCATCTTTTTGACATTTTATCTTTTCAACACACTCAACCACTGCATTTTTAAATACGGGGTATCCCTTTTCATCCAGATCTACACAGCTTGGTAAGAACTTGTTATTAAAACCAGTACAAGTAGGTTGAAATCTGTTTATTTTTTTGCTGCTGCTTACAAAACTTATAGTTTCAAAATGAACCTTAGGATTCAGTACTATGCAAACTGGCTCCTCATTTAGGTTTCTGCATATGACTTGTTTATCCTTACATGTCGGGCCAAAAGAATATTTTAATTCTTCAGCAAATGAAGCTTTGCATGAAATTAAATATGCAAATAAAACTAAAAATAATATTTTCTTTTTACTATTCATAAATTTTTAAACTTAAGAATAGGTATCGTAAATTTGTACTAGAACTTTAATATGAGATCTAGTGGTTATCCCTCCATATACGAACCGGCGATGGGGCGAACCGGCGAATTACCTAACGTTATGGAAATCACCGGCTCGCCGATACTCCGTTACGCCGTTACGCCAGTTCGTTGTCCTATGGCTTCCATTTGCATTTGAATTATTTGATTTATGCCACCTTCAGCAAGTTTCACAAGATCACTTATAAATTTTTGATCAAAGGGTTTTCCTTCAGCTGTCATTTGTAGTTCAATTATTTTCCCAGACTTATTCATAACTACATTACAGTCAACTTCAGCTCTTGAATCTTCATTATAAGAAAGATCAAGCATAAGTTCTCCATTAACAACACCTACACTTACTGCAGCAACAGGTTCAATTAATGGGACCTCATCTATTATGTTTCTATCTTTTAGTTTTAAAAGAGCTTGGTAAACAGCAACAAAACCTCCACAGATACTTGCAACTCTTGTGGATGCATCTGCATTAATTACATCAGCATCAATGGCTATGGTTCTTGAACCAATTCTATTTAAATCAAATGCTGCCCGTAAACTTCTTCCAATCAGCCTTTGGATTTCACTGGTCCTTCCGGTCGGCCTGCCTTTTGTAACTTCTCTGGTATTTCTGGGTTTAGTTGAACCCGGCAAAAGGGAATATTCAGCAGTAAGCCATCCTTTATTTTTTCCTTCTAAAAAGGGAGGCACCTTCTCCTCAATCATTGCAGTTACAAGAACCTTGGTCTGACCTAGTTCCGCTAATACTGACCCGTCAGCATTTGCTACATAATTACATGTAAACTTCAGGGGTCTTAATTCATTATTTTTACGTTTATCTGACCTTGGCATAGGCATGGATTATATTTTAGCAACCATCAAGGGTCTGTAAAACATTCGAGGATATTGTTTTACAGCGCGGGTCCTGTCGCCTTCAGGTACCCTTCAGAGCTTCGTCACGGAGTTCCTCGCTCTGAACCCTTCCCTTCCGGCGCCACCCGCTTGTATCCTCGAAAACTTTACACACCCAACCATCAATAAGGACACTACATACAAGGTCATTCCTGACATAACAAATATTGAATGTCAGAAAGATTCTTAGACAAATAGGCTTCATCCTAATAAAAAATTAGGCGATTTAACAACCTCATAACATAAGAATTCTATATTATGGGTATAAAAGGACCAGGTAAAGAGTTACTGACATCAGAAACACCAGGTTAATTACAAAGAGGTAAAAACCATGATATACAATCCAATCTTCGAAGAAGAAAAAGAAAGAAAACTCGAATTTAAAGAGTTAAAAAAAGAAATAAAAAAACGTGCCAGAAAAGAAAAAATAAACGACATGATAGGTCGTGTTTTTAATTTACTGCAAAAAAAACCTCTCCTTACAATTTCTGCACTGTTTCACAAGTAAGTAAAAAAGTGAGTTTAAGCTGCTTTTTTATCGCCTGTTATAGTTTGTTTTACAAAATCAAAAAGTTTTAAATGCAGTGGTTGTTTGTAAACTACTTGTCCTCTTCTGGACTGACTTAAAGCTAAAACCTGGCTGTTAGCTACTTCTTCTTCGCCAGCACCTGCATAATAAAATGCATTGCCTAAATCAAATCCTGCTGCAGTTAAAGGATTTTCCAAATTCCCAAACGAAAACATACCTATAACTGCACCACCAAGTGCTTGTAATAATCCTGCTCTCTGAGGATTATAATTAAATGTTTTACCAAGCATACTACTGAATTCTTTTGGATAACCCTGTTGGTTATTATAAACATCTATAGCATTTGAAATGATTCCTGGAACTGCTGATAAAGATGCAAGTGAAACTCCCCATCTTCCTAACCTGTTAAATGTAGTGCCTTCAGATATATTTCCAAATCTCTTACTTAATCCAATGCTTCCTGCAATTAAAGTAAATAAACCACTGAACCATCCAGCTAGATTTAAAAGATGGACAGGGCTTGGCACGCCAATAAATGGTTCACCACTTTTTTCAGACATTCTTTTAGATGGAATTATAAGCCTGATATCATGAGCAACATCCTTTAACATACGCAGTGAAGCTGCAGCAGTAGCTGTAATATTTCCAATAATGGTTCCAAAAAATGAGTGCAAACCTGCTTTATTTACTCTTCCTTTAACATCAGTAAGGATGTCTGAAACCAGTGTAATTATTCTTCTGGATGGCTCTCTTATTTCTGGTTCATATTTATGAAGATCATCAATAGTTTCTACACTAACTTTATTATTTACAACTTTTTCAGCATGTGCATTATTTTTCTGGGTACGAAGTGCTGCTAATATAGCTCTGGATACAAATAAAAAGAATTGAAAGCCACTTAACATCATGTGCTTAATACCATTAGGAGCTGCTGCTGCACCTATGTTTCCTATTTCAGCTATAGTCATGGACATAATTTTATTTTTGTGAACATTAAGTAAACCACGAAGTGCTGCAGCACCTGCAGCAATACCTCTGGTAATATTTGATAATCTATAACCGATATTATAAACAGGCTCTGCAAGTGAACCCATGAGAGGACTTAAAAATCTGACAACTGCACCAGCCCCAAGAGCTACTCCACTCCATTTTAAGAATCCGTTATATAACCAGGGTAAATTTGCAACTGCCCATTTTAATTTCTTTTCACCCAAAATACTTAACAAGAATTTATTAGCAAAGACTCCATCTTTTTTAGGGAACTTCAAAAACAATCTGTGTTCATCACTGTGATCACTTAGTTCATCAGATTTTATTTCCATTCTTGCTCTTACTATTTGAGGGAGTTCCATTGATGACTGATACTCATAGCAGCCTTTATCATTTACAACAATTTCAGTCCTGAATAAATCTTTTAATTCACTCTCGTTTCCTTTAAACAGCTCAAGAGATAATGCATTACCATTTGAATCATATCTCTGAACGACCAGAGCATCATTATGAGACACGCTTCTGTATATCTTAAATCCAGCCTGATGATCCCACCATTCTCTATAGACAGAACTGCTTGGAGATTCATCAGGTAAAGTATAACCTCTCTTTTCGTCCTCTATTAATCTCAGATACGGGAGATATTCATATAATTCCCTTCTTTGCTCAGCTTTAAGTTGTTCTTCAGGTTTAAGTACTGCTTTTAATATGTCTTTTTTACAATGTGACCATAGTTCATCTTGTAATTTTAAATCATCTCTTAATTCCTTCCTCTTTAAATCATTAAGCTCAATATCTTCACCTAATATTAATCCATCAATTTCTACCTGTCTTCTTGCAAAAGCTTCTGTAGACTCATGTTCAATAACACGTTCGCTATACATTAAGTCCATTTCTGCTAAAAGTTCATCCCTCGTATAAAGTTTATCCTGTCCGTTATCATCTTTTTCAAACTTAAATAATTTATCCCTTTCATCCTCTGTATAAGAGGGAACCCTATTGCATTCAATAATCTTTCTATATTTCGTGACTTTTTGTCCGCTTCCATCTGTTACTGCAACCACATCAAGAGCAGTAAAACTATTTTTTACCACTTCAACTGTAAATTTTTCTCTGCATGCCTGATATAAATCATCTTCATTTATAAAATCATTTGCAAGTTGAACTCTGGCTGCAATGCATTTATCATATATAGTCCATTTGTTTATTTTATTAAAAACAACATCAACATAACCTCCATATAAAAGCGCTAAGGCATGCATATCAGTATCTGCTTTTGAGTCACCAGATGTAGCTGGCGTGTCAATACCTGATAAAAAGTTTTCCATATCAGGTATTGGGTTATCTTTTTGAACATTTGGGCCATATTCTTTATAAAATTGTCCGTGTTTATTTTTTACATCACCTTTTGAAAAAACACATTCAAGAGCATGATCACATTTATGAACTTTTGGATTATATTTATATGCACCGTTTTCAACAACCCACTCATTCGGATAAAAACAGGTTTGCATAGCCAATTCGTTTCTTTTCTTAATTCCTGCGGAGAAAGTTTCACCTTCTGCTGTTAAGGCATTATGCTCTTCGGCTAAAGTACAAATTCCTTCAAAAGTTTTGTCATCTCTTTTTATTCCAAAATTTTCAAGTGGCATCTTTTCTTTTGGAGGAAGAAAAGATCTTATAATTCCATCTATTCCTAACATTGGAGCAGCATGAATTTGTTTAAACTCATTATTCACAAATTCAAAATATTTACGGAATGAATTAATAGATATGTTTTGTGGGAGATCATTTTCTATATTTGCTTTTTTTCTAAACTCTTCTGAAAAATGAAGTTCATTTGGATTCGATATGTCAAATACTAGTTCACCTGATCCCAGCCTGATGTCTTTTAATTCATCTCTGGTATAGTGATGCATAAAATACTGAAGCAATCGCCAGTTTAGATAAGCTATTGGTCCATTGTTGAGAAACATAGAAAGACCCCTATGTACAAAGTCAACAACTCCTGGAGCAAGTTTTCTGTCTTCATCAGAAATGGAATTTAGATATGCAACGTATCTTCTTGCATTTTCAATTTTGTTATATTCAAGATACAGCTTATCAATATCATCAAATACTGTTTCCTGTGGAGTGTCATTATTATCGTAGTTATGAATTACAGTAGTAATTATTTCTCCGCTTTTGCAGAGCTTATAAAAAGTCTCGGGGTTGTAATTATCACTTTCAGGATTTATCAAATCATAATAATCTACGCACTCAGCAAGATCTTTTCCATTTTCTGCCCCAGGCAGTCTTATATGACTTAGTGCTTTAGATTGATATTCTTTTAATTGCAATCGCAACTCATTTACTTCAGCATTTTCATTTATTTCAGTTCTCCATTGTGAAGTTTTATTTCTTAATTCTTCTTTCAGTCCTCCTATTCTCCTTTGTTTCAGTGCAACGTTTTCCCAATCACTTTTTCCAGCATCAACATCATCTTTTACTTTAGCTGCAAAATTTATCCATAATTGTTCTTGATCTGCATTTGGATTTTTTTCTAATACATCATCAATTTCTTCTTGTTTATACCTGCAAATTCTTAGATAATGAGGCTGGTAAACTCCTCCTCGTGACTGGCAAAATCCATCTTCAGAATATTTCCTTGTAGATTTTAAAGTTTCCAGAGTAACGCGGGGTATACCTTTTTGTTCAAAAACTGCACATTTTGCTACGAGATCTGCAAATGCTTCATCAAAAGTTTTTCCATTTACTTCGGGTATTCTTGGAGCACTTTTACCTGACATATACTCCTTAAAAAGTAATAGCTTCACCGCTCTGTCTGATACATGCAAAAACTCTCCCTGGTGATGGACTACACTTCCATTAAATGAACTAAAGCTCATATTTTCATGGGCAAGCTCCTGAAGAAGCAGACTTCTTCCTCCGCCAACTTCTTCAATACAACCATTTAAAATAGCCCATGTAATAATGTCTGGATTATCACCTGATGGGATTACAATATTTCTACTGGGTAAATAACCCCGGGCAGTAACATGATTTAATGTCCCGTTTAAACGGGTACTGTTTTGAGAGTGAAGCTCTAACCAGAACGTAGCTTCTTCAGACTGAAGTCTTGCAGTATCTTCCGGATCCCATCCTTTTCCTTTCTGAGTATCGTCTACATCTCTGAACATTAATAATCTATTTCCATCGAGCAGAACATTGGTCCTGTTAAATACTGCAAGGTTATAAAAATATCTTTGTTTCTCAGTTCCTCCGGATAGATATGCCTGCTTACTAGACATTGGAACGCCAACATTTTCAGGCATACTAGCCCATGGATCTAAACCTCTTGCTATTTGACTTCTGCCATAATTTACAGCTTCAAAAGCTTTTTCATTTAGATTTGTTATCCTTTCTCCATTACCAGCTTTTTGAGCAGCTTCAGTTAATTCTCTCTGGTAATTAATATAAGGAGTATCATCATATTTTGAGATATTAAATATTATTCCAAGTGCAGATACTATGGTCCAGAATGATTTTTTTATATCTGCCCAAAAACCTGTAGGAAGTGGTTGGGCAGCTACAGAAGCAGTTTTTTTGCTAGTAGAAAGTAGACTAGCTGAGGAGGCTCTCCTTGCTTTATCTGAAGCAGAAGCTCTAGGCATAGGAGCACTTTTATGAGTTGCAGTTTCTAATTGATTAATCGCCAAGCTTATTCTCCTTTGAATAATCTTGTATTTTTTTTAAATTTCTAAAATAAGTTTCTTAAATACGAAATGATTTAAATGGCTAATACAAAAACAATTATTTTGAGCTTTCAGTGAAGGAAGCTCAAAATGTTTTCTGTATTTTTTCGACCTTATCGCCATTGATTTGTCGTTTTTTATAAACTTCTAAAATAATTGAATTATTTATGTAAGAGGCTCATACATTTTCAAGACAATTCGATTCTAACATTCTGAAAATGGCAAAAGATAGAGTTCTTTATTTTATTTTTATATTTGTAATTCACATTTGGTTAAGCTCTTAATCAATATATTTTCTAAAGCTTAATTTATTCAGATTTTATGGGCCTTTTGAGACATATATTAAGATTACAAATTAACAGAAAAATTAACTCTTAACCTTTTAGTTTTGATAAAGCTTCTCTTGCAATCAATATGTCAAACAAGGCAATGCCTAAATTAAACACAAGAATTCTTTTTGAAGAAGTTTTTTTATTTCTTTTCTTAGCAATTAAATCTCCAATTTCATTTTTTATACGAGGAGCATTTGACGGGAAATAATATTTTATTTTCTTTTTTAATTTATACTGAGCAATATCATCAGTATATATTTTATCTACATATTTATATAAATTTGGACTGATTCTACTTCCATATTCAAGCGGCAAAATTAAAACATCTTTCTTTAAATCCTGAGGGAATATATAAGGTGAGATTTTCTTTGGAAAAGTAGTAGCACTAAGTATAATGTCAGAGTTTTTTACTACTCCATGGAAATTATTTGATGATAAAAATCTTTCTTTAGGAAATTTCTTCTTGAAAATGTTTAACTTCTTTGAATCGTGATGAAATAAAAAAAACTTGGCTTTTGGAAATAATACTTTAAATGCCAGAACATGCACATATGCCTGCAACCCCAGACCAAATATCCCTATAATTAGCTCTCTTTTCTTTGGTGCCAGGTATTTAGCACAAACTGCACTTACACCAGCTGTACGAATAGCTGTAATCCAATTCCCTGAAATTATTGCATATGGAAGACCAGATTTAGGTTCATTTAAAATAATTAAATTATTTAAATACGGCAAACCCTTTTTCAGATTACTTTTATATGCACTTTGCCATTTTATTCCAAATATTTGAAGGTGGGGTTGCGTAACCCTGCCTTCTTTAAACACCGCCACTGGCATTGATTCTGCAAATGCACCAGCAATATTTAACTTCGGACCCGTTTTAGGAGGCAAACTTACAAGTCCAAGACCTTTTTTTCTAAAACCTTCTTTAATAACTTTAATTACATCTTTTATTTTTAAAGCTTTTTTTATTTTATTATCATCAAGGATGATTTTTATTTGGGGTTTTTGCATAATGTAATTTCAATCAAGGGCTTGCTGCAGCAAGCCCCTACAGATTTATATAATACTATCTCCACTACTAACGAACCCAGGGTAGGCCTCCATTCCATGTTCGGCTAAGTCCAGTCCGTCTACTTCTGCTTTTTGTGAAACTCTTATTCCTATTGTATGTTTTAATATTTTCCAGACGATAAAAGATATTATAAATGACCAAACAACAACTGCAAGAATCCCAATTAACTGAAGTAAAAGTTGTTCAGCACCTCCGCCAAAAAACAATCCAGCTTTTGGATATGCAACATGAGCATAATTTATATGCTCTCTAGCACTAAACAAACCAAGAGCAAGAGAACCCCATATACCACCTATTCCATGAACTGAAATTGCACCCACAGGATCATCTATGTAAAAAAATCTTTCTAAAGATAAAATGGAAATTACCGTAAGACTGCCGGCAACAAAACCAATTAAATGTGCAGAAGGAAGACTTACATAAGCACATGATGCAGTACTAGCTACAAGGCCTGCTAAAAGCCCGTTAATAACCATTGAAAGATCAGGTTTTCTAAGGAAATACCACGAGCCAATTAGTGCCCCAAGACCTCCCATGATTCCACTGGCATTTGTACAGAGCGCAATGTGAGCACAAAGCTCTGGCGAAAAACCAAACGTACATCCCATTTTAAAACCAAACCAACCAAGCCATAAGATAAATCCACCAAGCGTAATCATAGGTATGGAATGTCCTAAAATTGCATTTGGGGTAAGGTCTTTATTATATTTCCCAACTCGAGGACCCATAACCATTACACCAGCAAGTGCAGCCATACCGCCTACAGTATGAACCATAAGCGATCCGGCAAAATCTCTTACGCCAAGATCATATAAAAAACCTTTTCCTAGAATCCAGTGACCGGAGACAGGATAAATTAATGCAGACATAAAAAAAGTAAAAATAAGAAAGGAAATAAATTTTGTTCTCTCAGCAAGCGCCCCAGAAACAATTGTGGCAGCAGTGCCAGCAAAAACCATCTGAAAGAAAAAGATTGCATCAAGCGGAATGTTTAAATGTTTTAAAGATGAATAAAACTCTTTATTACCCGATAAAAATAATCCTAAGAAAGAATTTATACCAATAAATCCATTTGCTTCAGAAAACATAAGCGCAAAACCAATAAACCAAAAAGCAAGAACTGATATAAAAAACACTGTTACATTTTTTGAAAGCATGTTAACTGTGTTTTTTACCCTGGAAAAACCACTTTCAAGCATTGCAAAGCCTGTATTCATAAAAAATACAAGCAAGCCCATAATTAATATCCATGCTGTATCTAGAGCAGTACTTATTTCTGCAATATTTTCCATTTATCGATTAATCCTGTCATTCTCACCTTGTCTCCAGTGCAGCTTGTCCTTTTTCACCTGTTCTTATGCGAATTACTTCCTCTACGTTTAAAACAAATATCTTACCGTCCCCGAATTCTCCGGTTTTTGCAGCTTCAATAATTATCTGAGTGGCCTTTTCAAGCAAATCATCATTTACAACTACTTTAATTTCAAGTTTGTCATGAAGATCCACCACATACTGGCTTCCACGATACCTTTCAACTGTGCCTCTCTGGCTTCCACATCCTTTTACAGCATTTACAGTAATTCCAGTAAAACCATTTGAAGTAAGGGCTTCTTTTACAGCAGAAAGCCGGTTAGGCCTGATTATTACAATTATCATTTTCATAGGGTTTGGTGGTTTCTAAAGTCAGATATTGCATCTGGGACAGTTTACTAATTTTACCTTCTTTAAATTACCGGCAGCAACATCCGTAAACTTTATTTCCATGTATTTCCAGTTTTGCTTTGACTGACAGATTCCTAAATTAGTGTTATTTGGATCATAAAAGAAAATATCTGATTTTAAATCACCGTCCAGGTCAGCTGTAAAAGCTACATTGCCATTTACAGCACTAAGAGTATTTTCCTGCAAAACACCATTTAAGCTTGAATAGAAAATGAACTTTTTATCCTGTATATTTACACCTGCCGGATCATCTGTTAAATCTCCGTCAAAATCACCGCTTAAAGGAATCAGACTATTTGTACAGTTCTTCTGAGAACAAATTTCATATTTAATTTCTTTAGAGGAGGATGATTTTTTCACTATAAAAATGTTTTTTGACGGATTAAAAACTGCAAAGTCATCTATCTTATCACCATCAAAATCACCTGCAATTGGAAAAGAATTTATACCTGCATCATCACTAAGCTTAATTAATTCTTCTTCTTTTGGCATGGATTTCCCCAGATAACGGACAATAAACATTCTTAATGACTGACGGTAAACTGCAAGATCAGAAATATTATCAAAATTAAAATTTCCAACTGCAGGCAGATCAGATGATACTCCTAATTGCAGCGCGAAATTCCCGCCTAATCTGCTTGATCTACACAGATATGTTCCTGTATCCACAGACCAGAGACAAAAGTCAAGAGAATAATCTCCGTCAAAATCAGAAACAAATGGAACAATATTATCTTTTTTATTTAAATTGAATAAATTAACTGATTTAGAGGGTAAGTGTTTTGTTAATGATTCAACTGGTTTTTGAATTGAAGTGATTTTGTCTTTATTTAAAATTAAAAACTTTATTTCTTCTTTATTTACAATGACCGGGCTTTTTACAGTCCATCCGTTTAAATAAAACCTGTTAAGTAAAAAATTCGTAATGGGGAGGGAATTTGAGATTTTTCCTAGGCGCTTTGTTTTTTTTCTGAAATCATTATTTACATCAAAACTTATAATGGACTTAACTGAGCTGTCCCAGAAAGCAAGTTCAGCCCTTCCGTCACCATCATAGTCAAGCGGTACAGGAATAATATTTTTTCCTTTAAGAGCTTTTCTTACTTTTTCTGCAAGTTCATTTGAAACCGGACGACTTAGAGTAGAAAGCAGAAGTTTTATTTCCCCGGTATTATAATTCCATGCACAATAATCACATTTACCATCTCCATCATAATCTGAAGGAATAGGAAGGAAATAAGGACCGCCAAGCTGAATATTTATAAGATCACGTTTGCCTGATGGTTTGACAAACCAATTGCCGTTTTTTGAATTGTATATAGCAAAATCACAAACACCATCGCCGTCATAATCTTTAGTAACTGGAATATCTCCATCTACTTTAAAGTCTAGTTTAAATGGAACATTAGAGCTGGTTAATATTCCCTGAAAAGATTTTACTGTGGGTTTAAATATAACTATATCTGTTTTTCCATCACCATCATAGTCTGAAGGAATAGGAATATCACCAGCACTTCCAAGTTTTATATTGTAGTGATCTTCGCTATTGCCGCTTTTTATAAACCACTCACTTTCTCCCTCAGGATAGGTTCTATAAACCCCAATATCTACAATTTGATCATCATTAAAATAACCAGAAAAAGGAATATCTGAAATCTCACCAATTTTATGTTTAGAATATTTGTCTTTGGCTGAATCAATTATTTCAAAAAAACAAGCCTCTAGAAACGTGTCAGAGCTTGACATTGAAGTGGTATTCCAGAAAATAAGATCTGATTTTCTGTCTCCGTCAATGTCTACCAAGTTATTGATTTTTTTGTTTGCTAAAGTAGAAAAAGATATAAAATCCGGAGCATTGGAACAACCGCATAATAATAAGCTTAATAACAAAAGGAAAAACGGTAATTTATTCATATTTCTGTATTATTGAAACAGCTGGAATACATCCTTCAGGCACATCCCATTTATAAGAATTAGATTCATGTTTTTTTAGATTTAATATATTCCAGGATTTTTTTACTGCATTCCAGGTAATCAGCTCAGGACTACCGTCAGAATCAAGATCAGCAGATAAAGGAATATCGTTTTTTTCTCCAAATTTTATCTGATTTTGATTTTGAGAACCTGCATATAAAAAGTACCAGGTTTGCTCACTTGGTCTCCAAAATACAAGATCACATCTTCCATCATTATCATAGTCATTTGGAACAATGATATCCCATTCTTTTCCATGCTGTATGTGATCACTTTGTTCAAAATCAAATCCTGTCCTTGATCTAACTACATGCCAGTATCCATCATCTGGTCTCCATACAATTAAATCAGATTTACCGTCTCCGTCATAATCTCCTGAAAACGCAGAGTCCTGAAAGTTACCTTCAGGTATTATTTCAGGTTCTGAATCATCACTTTGAATTGATTTTGTTTTTTCTGTTAAAACCCATAAACCTGCATTCGGTCTCCATATTGAAAGACTATATATCATATCTCCATTTATATCTGTAGGAATAGGAATATCACTTATCCCGCCAAGAAAAGTTTTTTGGAGACCTTCTTTTGAAAGATAAAAAATCCACTGTCCGCTTTCGACCTGATAAAAAGCAAAATCTGTTTTGCCATCACCATCATAATCAGCAAAAACAGGAGAATAATTTAATTCGGCATCAAAGAATTTCTTTTCATAAAATTTACCATCGGAGGTTAGCTGAAAATACAGTGTATTTGTTTTAGGATGCCATAGTGCAAGGTCCTCTTTTTTATCAGCATCAAAATCACATTTATAATATGAAAGTGATGCAAATACTGTCATTTTATCCTTCCTGAAATCAGGTACCCATACAGGAAGTGTAAGTAATAAAAGACTTAATACAAATATGCTTTTCAATTTACTCCAGCCTCCACAGTTTTATTTTCATTTATGGATTCTTTTTCTTCATCAGAATTTTTAGTTTTATTTTCAGATTTCAAATTTTTTTCCTTAAACAAATTTAATAACATAACAGCATAGATTAGAAGAGCTGCAAGGCTGACATATGCTGATGATTTTCTAAGAGGGGTCAGTTCAAACTTCGCGACAAGTTTATGTTTTCCTGCCGGGACCTGAACCACTATAGAACCATATTTAGGATCCATGCTTAAATCAACTTTGTTTCCGTCAACATAAACATTCCATCCTGGAAAATAAAAAGTTCTGAGTCTGATTTGATGTTGCTCAGGAGAAAACACCTGAAATATTCTTTCATGTGACAGCCATTTTATTGGGGCAATATCAGCAGCAGGATTTGAAGAAGCAATTGACGGACTGAAATCACTTTTAAAATTTATTTGTTTCCAGTTCGGATCACCTGTAATATTCGGTCTGTATTCTTCATTGCCCCATAAAACATATATTGCAGCTTTAAGTAAACTTTGTTCTGGAACCCACTTCCACCTGTACATGTTTACTACATCGACATAAACCAAAAGAGAAAAAACAAGCGCTAAACAATAAAACAAAAACTTATATCCGCCAATAGAAACTTTTTCTTTCATTAATTTACCGATTAAATCCAGCGCATAGACAACAATAATAGTTCCAAAAGGCAATACAAAAGAAGTAAATCTCCATGGAAACTGGATAGTCTGCATAGGTTTAATCATTATCCAGACAAATATAGAGACCGGAGTCATCATTAAAAAAGAAATTGAAAACATTGTTATAGCTGAGGTAATGCGAAACGGTTCATCAAAATACTGTTTTATTCTATCCACATTGAAAAGAAGCACCATCATAAATGCCATTACAATCAAACCAAACAAAGCATTGCTAACTTCATAATATCTGTGATCAAAAATAGCCCAGGCATATCCGTCATCTCTGTGTCTGTCTAAATAAGTAAAAAGAAAGTTTTTTGAATAATCCCAAAGCGGTGCCTGTGTGAGGACTTCATCAGTATGCACAAGGTTTTTTTCAAGGCATGCAGGAAATAAATAAAAGCCAGCAAGACAGCCTCCCATTAACATGCTTGAAAAAAAGAATTTTACAAATCTTTTTGTTCTGTAAATATTTAAGCTTAATATAAAATAAGGAACAGCCATTAAAGTAAAAAGAAACGCAGTGGCAAGGTGAGTGATAGCCATGGCTGCATAACCTATGGATAATAAAAGGAATGATTTTAAATCAAATTCCTTATTTCTGTTAAAACCATCAATTGCATATAATACAATAAACAAAAAAGCTAAAGCTAAGGTACTGGTAGGCCAATTGGTGTTGTAAATAAATATATGAATGGCAGGTGAAAAAATAATAAGGCTCATTGCAATTGCTGAAGCAAGTGCAGAGCCGTGTTTTCTGAGATATAAATAACCAAAAATAGTGCAGAGGATCATTGGAATTACAAATGTCCATTTAATTGATAAAACTGGATTTCTAAAAATTAATTCCAGGAAACCAAAAAGATAGTAGACAAGAGGAGCATAATAATTAAAAATAGGCAATCCATAACCGTTTACCTGTGCATCAAGCCATCTGGGTAACCACTGTTCCTGCCAGAAACATTTTTTAAAATTGTAAGCATGCTCAATATGAATATGCCAGTCAGCGTGGCTGGGTATACTTTTCCCGAAAATAATGGGACCTGCCGATATCATTGTCAATAAAATTAAAAATACTACCCTCTCGGTTCTGGTCCCGAGAAAATGATATGTTTTAGTTTCTTGAGTTGGATGTGATGAATCAGACATGTAATAAATCCTTTATTTTAAACATTATACTTATACACAAATCTAATTTTTAGCACTTCAATAAGCATCTTTATTGAATCTCTTACAAGACTAACTTTTGAGCCTTCTACATGATACCAGTTTACCGGGACTTCTTTTATTTTATAGCCCATTTTCATTGCAAGAAATAAATATTCAATATCAAAAGAATAATTAAAACACTTTTGCATATTTGCAAGCTTTTTATAAACTTCTTTTTTAAAAGCCTTAAAACCACACTGGGTATCTTTAAGACTTGCAAGTCCAAAAACTTTTAAAATCGAATGGAAAACTAATCCTGATAATCTTCGCTTAAAGCTCATTTTAACCTCGGATATATCATCTTTTAAAATCCTCGAGCCACAAGTAATATCAAAACCTCTATCCAGCCAAAGCATTAATTTTTCAAGCTCATTAATGGAACATGCTCCATCTGCATCAGTATATAAAACCACATCTGATTCTGCTTTTAAAAAGCCCTCTCTTACTGCATATCCTTTGCCATGATTCGGTAAATAACTTATTGTCTCAAAGCATTGTTTATTTATACATCTGTCTTTAATCCAGTTCTTTACAACATTTTCAGTATTATCAATGCTGCCATCATCTACAGTAATTACTTTAATCTGATTTTGAGAGGAAGTTTTAGTAATATATGCATCAATTTCAAATAATGTTCTTGAAATACGTTGTGATTCATTATATGCAGGAATAATTATTGTTATTGTTATCGTCATTGACCTCTTCCCTCTACCTCATCGTATCTATAACCTTCACTTGAAAGCTGAAATCCAAATATTTTAGTGTCTGGATTATAAAATAAAGGATCAGACATAAAATCCAAATCAATATCAGCTGAAAATGGTATTCCATTTGCCTTTTTATCAAGATCAATTGAAGTTAAAGTTTTAAAACCATTTGAAAAATATACAAGCTTTCTGCTCTCAATATCCGCAAAAGCTGCATCACACATACCGTCTCCGTCGAAATCACCAGCTGCAAATTTACCAGCAGCAGAAGGCACTGGCAGTTTTTTTTCAGTATTTGATGATGATTCTTTAAAGACAATTGTTTTTGCAGAAGCATCATATTTCCCTTTATCATTTATAAAATCTCCGTCTACATCACAAATGAATTCATTTGTTTTACTTTGTGATTTGTATATTTCCAGAAGATTTGTCGTATTAATTTTTCGATTTTTTATTTGAATGTATCTTTTTAATAAAAAATAATTGATTGGGGTTGTATTTTTACTTATAGCCAGCTCATAGCGTTTATAGTCAAAGTCATTGTTTTTAAATTTGAATACATGAAATATATTTGTCTTATATTCCCAAAATGCAAGCTCACTTTTTCCATCTCCATCAAAGTCTGAAGAAGCAGGAAATAATTTCATTCCATTAAGCTTTTCTCTGATGTTTTTTGCAGTTTCATTACTTAATTTCTGACTAAAAGAAGAAAAAGCTATTTTACAATCATTATTTCCAGGATTCCACACAGCTAAATCTGCTTTTCCGTCACCGTCATAATCAGCAGGAACAGGAAAATATTTTCTACCACCTAACATTAAAATTTTCGGGAGGTCATTTTTAGATTCTCTTATTAGCCAGCTTCCACTGTTTATCCTGTATGTTGCAAGATCAGCAATTCCATCGCCATCGTAATCTTTTGGCACAGGTATGTCGCCAGCAATCCCAAGGTGGATTTCAAGTAACTTGTTTTTTTCTGACAAAGTACCGTAAAAACCGTTGTTATGAGGTCTATAAACTACTAAATCACATTTGCCGTCACCGTCATAATCATTTGGCACAGGTATGTCGGTAACAAAACCATATCTTTCCTGAAATGTTGTTTTTGATAATCCATCAATTAAGTACCATCTGTTTACACCATCCACATTTTGAAAAAGGCCGTAGTCACTTGCTCCATCTCCGTTAAAATCCCCAAATACAGGAATGTCTCCTGGATTTCCTGATTTTATTTTCTGATAATTTGTATTTTCTAACTCAGTGGTTTCAAAATATCCCTTTTCATTACTTTCATTTAAATCTTTTTCAAAACTATGGCAATTCCAGAATATTAAATCAGATTTGCCGTCACTGTTTATATCTAAAAGATTATTTATCTTATTTGCCTTTTTCTTGGCATTAAAAAAATTGTTGCTTAAAGTGCAACCTGCTTCAAAAAAAATTAAATTAAACAGCAATAAAAATAATAATTTTTTTCTCATTTGTTCCAGATGCATCTTGTATTAACCCTAGTAAATAGTTTCAAAACCTACAGACTTAAAATAAAAAAGCTTTCTAAGTATATAACTAGCTTTGTTATTAAACTTTATAAAACGCCTCCCTTCAAATCGACTATCTCTGGAGCAAGCTCACAGAGTTTTTCGCCGATTTGAGCCATGGGCATCAGGAGGCGTTAGTAAGGAGGCGTTTTGTTGCTACTCGCTCACATCTCCGGGAGCAAGCTCCCGAGTTTTTCGCTCGGGCGCAATAATAATTCACTGAAAGACGGCTAAAATTTTTATTCTATCCGTCATAAACCCAGGAGGATCGTTTATGCAATTCAACTTTACAATACTTTTATGCCTGCTTTTTAGTTTTGTTTTAATTTCCCTGTTCTCTTTAATTGGCCACATAATTAAAAAAGAACTAAAGATAAGTGAAGAAAATAAATTGCTCTCATTTCTTATCAATACGGGGCTGGGCATTTCTTCTTTTTTAATAATTCTAAACATTGCAGGTACAATTTCAAAAAGTTTTTTAATGAGCTTAATTGTTTCTGGCATAACTATTCTGGCTGTAATTTCCTGGCAATTTAAAGAAATAAAACAATTACTAAGCAGCCTTAGTAATGATTGTAAAAATATTGCTGCTTCAATCAAACAAAACACTGATATTTATTTTTGGATATTGCTTGGCTCAATAAATTTAATTTATATTACATCTGCAATTTCTACAATTAAACTTAATAAATTTGGGTCTGGGAATACGCATGTATTTAATGTAAATCAGCTATTAAATGATATTTATCCGCTTAAATATCTTTCAATTCCCGGCTTGAACCTTAGATATCATTACGGAGCAGATATACTTGCCGGTACATTATCAAAAATCTCGGGAAGTCATCCGGAAATTTCCTTTGATGTGCTCACTATCCTCTTTTTAAATCTTATTTTTCTTCTTCTTTATATTCTATCATCACAGTTTCTTTCTGCAAAAAAAATCAACCGCTATCTGGTTCCGTTTGGGGCATTTTTAGCATGGGCACCAATAACCACCTTCTTTATAAAAGAACAGGGAGAAAAACTTCCTATTAATTTGCTGGATAAAGTTTATTACTTAACACAAAATAAACTAATTGCATCTGCAGAATGGTCCGGACTTGTATTGCACTGGTTTTTTGAGCCTTCATTTGGAATAGGATGTTTTTTCTTTTTATTAGGTGTATATCTGACATATAAACTTTTTACCAAAGAACAAAATATAAAATTTGCTCTTTTAGTTGGAGTATTTCTTAGCAGCCTGGTAATAATTGATGTTTCAAAGCTTGTAATTCTTTTTCTTGGAATATTTATTCATTTGCTTTTGTCTTATGCACTGCCCGGAGAATGGCATAAAATTGAAAATGAAAAAATTCTTTTAAGAAATCTTGGGATAATGGCACTAACAGCCATTGTACTTGGGGTGTTATTTGGAAATGCAGTAAGATTTGATAAAAACCTGGTACCTTTTGTACAGCTTTATAAACTTGGTCAAACAAATATTGATTTTAAACACAGTCCTCTTGAAAGTAATTTTATTCTTTTACTCATTTATGCATTTGGCTTCTTTCAGGCATATAAATTAAAACACTCATGGGGACTTTTTATATTGCCATTTTTCATCAGTGCACTTGCAATACCTTATTTAGTCTCCATTCCGGAAGCTGGTGCAGGAAAGGTGTTTATTTCTGCCAATATAATTGGCGCATTTTCCTTGCCTTTTGCTTTAAACTTTGCTGAAAATCAATTTAAGCTTAAAGAAATAAAATTAACTGCATTTTATGCAGTTATTATGATAGCCCTCAGTATATGTACGATGATGTTCTTTATATTCGGTGATAAAAATAAACCTTTATTTTTTGTCGAACATAAATTATTGAAGTTTTCCGGACTTCAGCAAATACCTGCTTCAGTAGATATTGCTTCTGGTGGAAACGATGAAGAGATAGCTTTTACAAAGTATCTTAAAAACAAAAATGTAAAAAATGAAACCATACTTACTGAACCTCAATATGTAGATGTTTTTATTAACAATACCGGTTTAAGCCACATCATTCCGTCTGCAAATATTACAGATACTTCAATAAAAAAAGAATTGCTTGATAAATCATCTGAAAATTTTAAAGCTGCTTTTTTACTTGATCCTAAAATATGGGTGAGCAAAAAAATTAACTGGCTTTATATGACACCAAGAATGTTTAGATCGGTTCTTTCTCCACAGACAAGAAAAATTCTTTTAAATGCTTATTTAAATAAAGGGGTAAAACTTGGTTTAAGTAATAACAAAAACGATGACCCATTAAATCTAAAAGAATTATATGAGGTAGAGCCAAAAACACTTTCCCAAGTCCCGGGGGCAAATTTCGAACAACTTCTAGGTCAACTTTTAGAATCAAATGATAACAGAACACCTGCTTACATAAAAGAAATTGCAGATTGTCCTTATCTTGGCTCATACAGCACAAGGTCAAACGATTTTGATGGTGACAAAATAGCAGATATAGGTTTTTATGATCAAGCTAGAAGAGTCTGGCACATTATATATGGAAAAGATCAAAGCGAAAAAGAAATTGATTTAAACAAAGTACTTCTCTCAGGCTTGAACAGCTCAGAGCTTTTAGTTCCTGTACCAGCAGACTATGATGGGGATTCTAAATCCGATATTGCATTGTTTAATAAATCAAACTCCACCTGGTATATTCTTAAATCACAGGGTTCTCAGTCTTACTATGGAACATGGTGCGGCGAATGGAGTGAAATGCCTTTGCCGGCAGATGTAGATGGTGACGGCAAAACTGATACTTCTTGTTATAACTCATTTGACAGAAGATGGCCTACATATAAATCAACTACAGAGAACTACTACACAAATACTTTTGATACATCAGTTGCAGATACAGTTCTTTATTCTGATATTGATGGAGATAAAAAAGCTGATTACATAATTTTTAAACCGAATCTTGGTGAATTTAATTTATATCTTTCTTCATGTCTAGGAGAAAAACCTACTGGAGGCAGCGCATGCGGTGGTTCAAATACCCCTACTAAAATATTAGTTACTGTTGGAAGCCTTACTTCAAGAGTAGTCCCAGCAGATTATGACGGAGACGGGAAAGTAGATCTTGCCACGTGGACACCCGAAAACGGAAAATGGGATATTGCATACGCTAAAGACTTTGTTCCTGCCAAAAGCGGCACCAGCCATTATTCATTTACTCTTGGCAAAGCAGGAGATATTCCAATGCCAGCTGACTATAATGGAGACGGGAAAGCAGACATAGCAATATATCATTTTGATACAAATGAACTTGAGATTTCATTTGAAAACAGAGGCACTAAAAAAATTAACCTCTCAAAATACAAAAACTTCACGCCTGCAAGTTTCATAGGAGTATGATCTTAAAAGATAGTAAAAATTTGTTTACTTCCACAAAAACTAAATTTTTTGAACTTGTAAAACAATACGGGATTATTCTCTTGGTATTGATTATTGCACCGTATTATGTTTTAATCCCGCTTTTTGAATATGAAACCTGGCCTAGCGGACATGATTCAATGGGTACTGTTTTTAATGCATTAGAAGTTGTGAAAACCTTAAGAGAAGATTTTCATCTGCCAATAATATGGCAAGCAGACAATGCCGGATTAAAAGGTAATCCCCACTGGGCTTTTTATCAGCCTTTATCATTTATAGTAATTTATTTTACTTCAGCTTTAGCTTCTCTTTTTGATAATCATTATTATGTTTTTTCAGGCATGAAAGTTGCCGTTTTTCTTTCATTTATTATTTCAGAAGTCGGGATGTTCTTTCTTCTTAGAAAGATTTTCCATGCTTCAGAATCTAAAAATCTGATTAGTTTATTTGGAGCAATTATTTATTTATTTTCTCCTTACAGATTTATTGATCTTTATTCCAGAAACGCATATTCAGAATTATGGATATTTACATGGATGCCTTTTTATTTTCTTGGGTTTTATAAACTTTTCTTTCTAAAAGAAAAAAACGGCTGGATATTAATTGCTTTATTTACTCCTGTTTTATTTATTAGCCATCTTATGCCTTCTTTTTTCTTTATTATGCTTATTCACCTAGGTTTCTTTGTTTATTTACTTATCAAAAGAAGTTTAAAAACTTTTTTAAAGGAAAATAAAAGCACTCTCATCTACTGGTTTATTGCAAATGTAATTGGCATAACAGCTTCACTTATTTATGTAATTCCTGCAAATAATGCTCTAAAACACTTAAACGGTGATATCAGAGGATTTGACCGGGTAGATTTAAATACAGTGCTTGAGCATATAAGCTGGTGTTATGCGTTTTTAGATCTGAGTAATTCGGGAGAGAGATGGCAGGCAGGTCAGCTTTTTCTTATTTCAATTGCAATTTTACTTTTTCTTTTCATTGCAAAACGAAAAATACAGCTTAATAACCTTGCTGTTTTTTTAATTTGTACTTTATCAATAACAATAATTCTCCTCTTAAGCAAAACTGCCTGGCAGCATCTTCCGCCTATTCTTTATGGACTTCAATTTTCATGGAGATTATTTCTAGTATATTCTTTTTTATGTTCAATAATCATGGCTTTGCTTGTTAATGAATTTAAGGTAAAAATCCCGTTTTTAATACTTATTATTATTTTACATTTTTATAGCGGTGCAAAATTCTTACATTCTGCAGGCGAAGATATGGTTCATAATAATTACAATGCTGAATCATGGCTTAATCAGCTTTACCGGGAAAAATATACGGTTCCTAACAGCCACAGTCCGCAGAGTGTACTTCTTAAAACAACAGAACCAATTTTATTTAATTTTAATTATGCAAACGAGGTTGGAACAAATGAAAAATATTCAAACAATTTTATTCTGAACCTGAAGCCAGGTACTGAAATCCTCTCACATCACAGAAAAGGAAATACTTTTCTTTATGATTTAGCTCTTGAAAATCCGACTTTTCTTATTGTTAAACAATATTTATACCCCTCATGGGAGCTGTATATTGACGGTAAAAAATCAAAAGACTTATATCTTACAGATAAAGGATTTATTGGATTTGAAGTTCCTCGTGGAAATCACCACATTAAACTCAGGACAAATTAACAATGACAAAGTAAAAAAGTAAACTAAAAGTAAGTATGAAAAGAACAAATATTTTTTATGAGAATTAGTCACATAATGATGATTGTCCTTGTGTTTTATTTGTGGCTTGCTGGAAGCGATGCATTTAACTTTCATATGGATCATGGCGGGGCAGGTGGCTATATTTCTTACAATCATCTGACTGACGCATTTCTTGCAGGAAAACTTCATTTATCGAAAGAGCCTGATCCAAAACTTCTTGAATTAGCTGATCCATATGATCCATGGACAAATATGCATTACCGCTGGCATGATGCATCGCTTTATAAAGGAAAATATTACCTATATTTTGGCATTACACCAGTAATTCTTCTTTATCTGCCTTTTAAGTTACTTACAGGACTTACTATGACAGACAGGCTGGCAAGCGTACTATTTATGTTTGGTGTATTTGCTTGGGCAGTTGCCATACTTTTATTTATTCAAAGGACCTATTTTCAGAAAATTGAAAACTGGAAAATCTTTCTGTCAGTTGCAGTACTTGGAATTGCAAACTGGGGTCCATTTATGGTCCGTGAAGACAATGGTTTATATAATGTAGCAATTTTATGCGGACTGTTTTTTTTAATGGGTTCGATTTATTTATTTATAAAGGCTGCCCATGAAGAAAAAAATCGTATAACCAGACTTTTGTTAGGAAGTCTATTTATGGGTCTTGCAGCAGGAGCACGACCCACAATTTTAGTTATGTCTGTTTTATTTCTTTTAGTATGGAATAAAATTAAGAAAAATATTGACTCAAAAACCAGATTTAATGCAGGGCTTGCATTAATTTTGCCATTTTTTGTCTGTGCTTCATTAATTGGACTATATAACTATCTGCGATTTGGAAATATCTTTGAGTTTGGTTTTACCTATCAGGTAGGGCTTTATAACTTTGCTAAAGAACGCCAATTTGATATTGCTAATCTTTTTATTACTCCATTTTATTATTTGTTTAATCCGCCGGCAGTTAATTCAGTTTTTCCATATATTCATAATGATGGACCATTTATTATGTATCCGATTCTGGCAAAAGTTACTGGTTTTTTTAACAAAGAACCAGTGGTAGGAATACTATCAACTGTTCCGTTTATATTTATCCCTCTCTTTTATTTATTTACAAAACTAATTCAAAAGTCAGTGATTTCTTCAAATAACATTACTTTCCCTAAGTTTGAATTTAAATTAATTTTTCTTTCATTAATAATTAATTCTATGTTTGTATTTCTTATACCTGCCACATGCATGCGATACAGTTCAGAAATAATTACTTTTCTCTTACTTATAGTAATAATTTTATGGTATTACCTCTGTTTAAAATTTGATTTTACAAATAAGACAAAAATAATCTTAGACAAAATAGCAATAATTTTAGCAGTTGTAAGTTTAATAATCTGGAGTGCTTTGGGAATCTCTGAACTAAGAACAAGAAACAGAATAGATTATTTTATGTTTAAGGATCTTTTTAAACCTATTTCAAATATCTTTCTCGAAAAAGAAACAGACTGGAAGAACATAGTAGTAAATATAATCAGCATACCTATTACACTAAAGTATAATGACCTGGTTTCAATTAATTCAGAATTAGAAGCTGCAAATGATAATGACGTATACTCAAATTGGATAATACCAGGAAACAGATCAATAACAATTGAGGCAATTCCAAAAGAACTTTCTGTCATAAAGTCAATATGGTTATTATCCAGGCAAACAAAACTATTCGAATCCTGGGAAAAGTTAAACGTACAATTTTATTTAAACGGAAATCTTTCAGCAGAAATGAATTTCTCATTCCCAGATACATATTTAAAAAGAATTCAACATGCAAAATTTAGTCCTATTAAAACAGATAAAATGGTTCTTACATTTTCGGAACCTGTTGTAGTAGATCGTTGGGGACATCCAGTACCTCCCGAAGGTGTAAATCCAGGATATGCAGAAATAATATTTGAAGAGGATAAATAAATCAAGCAGATTTCTCTTCGTGATATTCCTGTTCTACGTTTACAGACCAGATATTTTCTTTAGTTTTAATCCCATTAATAATATTTTCTATAGCAATCATGGCAGTAAGCATGGAGTGATCCTGGTTATTATATCTATGCATTCCGTTTCTTCCGATTAAAAAAAGATTTTCAAAGCTGTCAGTAAAATTTCTTACTACATGAAACTGATCATATGTTCCAAAGTAAGCAGGATAAGTGTTTGGCATTCTGATAACAGTACTGTCAATTACATCATTTTTATCTATAATTTCAATTTTCTCAAGCTCATTAACAGCAAAGTTCGCAAACGTCTTATCTGACATGCTCCATAATTCATCTCCAATATTACAAAAATATTCAAGTCCAATCCATACAGTATTTGGGTCTTTTACCATGTATGGGCTCCAATTGTTAAATATTTGCAGTCTTCCGAGTCTAACATCCCTTTCTTGAATATATATCCAATTATCAGGGATTATATTATTAGCTGTTTTTGTTTTAGTTTCATTTTTTATCTTTAGTTTTTTAAGCAAGAGACCTACTGTTATAAAATCACGATACATTAATCCTTCTGCAACTCTTCTTACTTCTTCAGGAACAGATAGACCAAAACACTGAATAAGTTCTTTAACTGGCATGGTTGAAATGAAATAATCTCCTTCGACTTGTATTTCTTCATTTGTAAGCCTATTTTTTATTTTTACTCCAGTAATTTTATTTTTTTCATAACTAATACCAGATATTTTATGATTTAAAATTACTTCTCCTTCTTTATTTTGTACTATTCTGGTTACTTCCTCCCACATTTGCCCTGGTCCGTATTTAGGATATATAAACCTTTCAATAAGGCTCGTCTCAAGTTCTTTTTGTCCAAGTGAAGTACTTTTCATAAAAATACTTTTCAAGGCATGCAATACAGTCTTTGTAATAGACAGCCCTTTAATTCTCTGAGCACCCCATTCTGCTTTAATTTTGTTACAAGGGACGCCCCATACTTTTTCTGTATAATCCTTAAAAAAAGTGCGGTAAAGTTCTCTCCCAAATCTGTTTATAAAAAAATCTTCAAGAGATCTTTCATCTTTAACAGGAAATATTTTTACTTTCAGATAGCTTAATAATATCTTTATCATCCTTACGATTCCGAGATTATTAAAAGTGTTCAAGTTCATTGAAACCGGATAATTAAAAAATCTTCTAAGGAAAAATATTCTGGATAATCTATTTCTAATCAGCATGACTTTATCTGTTTTTTCAGGGTCAGGTCCAGCTTCAGAAATTAGTGTTGTACTAAGAAGGTTTTCTCCTGAGGGTGCTCCTTGCAAAGGGAGAATATTTTGCCACCATTGCATTACACGCTCTGATTTTGAAAAAAATCTATGCCCGCCAATATCAATTCTATTTCCCTTATAATTAACAGTCTTTGCAATTCCTCCAAGATCTCCACTCATTTCATAAACGATCGGAATAATATCTGTTTTATGAACCAGCTCATATGCTGCAGTAAGTCCTCCAGGACCTGCACCGATAATTATTGCTTTTTTGTGACTCATATTAATTACTTTATAGCATCAATAAGAATTTCATCGAATCCTGAGTCAATCGGATGATCAGAAAGCTGACCATCAGGCTTTCTTTTTACTGCATCAGTATCGGATAAGTAAATCTCGATTTTATCGGTTTTCGGAGAATTAAACTTAGCTTGTTGTATTCTTCGTTTATAAGCACTGGGTAATTTAATAATTTTTGCAGACTTAAGTTTTTCCTGAAAAAAGAACTTTGCTTGAAGCTTTTCCCATCCCTGATATGAAGAGTAGGGTATTCGGGGTAAAAACCAGATTGATTTAATTTTTACCGATTCCACAGGATATATGGTAAGAACTGCCGGTCCTGTACCTCTGGCTGCCCAGGAACTGTTTATATTTCCATCTGCTGCAAACTCAGCCTTCCAATCACCACTATAAACATTAGTGGAAGAAATTACAAATGGAACAGGATGAGTCATAGATTTTACTTCATCCCAGGTATATTTTTTGCCTGCAGTGATATCTGACACTGAAAGATTGATTTTATCTAACCCAACAGAAATATTTTCACTCAATTGTTTTGTAAGAGGCGCTAAATTAATAAATTGGCGGTTATTAATAGCATATATTAAATCAGAAACAGGCTTACAAAGAGATTCTAATTTTCTATATTCCTGGGAATTATGACCGGATAAGCTGGCTTCAGGTGAATTAATGTCAAATGCAATTCCAAAAAATATGCTCTGTAATGCAAGAATAATACTGACAGCAGTTATTACCAGTTTTTTATCTTTTTTTATCCGTAATTTTGTACTGAAATAAAACCAAATGATACAGGTCGCAAGAATTAAAAAAGTAACATAATCCGCCAAGTATCGCATTATAGTACCAGGCATAAATAAGAGAACAAAAATATTTAAAAGAGCTGAGGTAACTAGCATAATAAACTCAAAATATGGAAAATCTTTCATATAGATTTTTGTTTTTATGCCTTGCAAATGATTTCTAAACCAACGGTCAAGTGGATATAAAAACAAAAGAAAAAGAAACGGGACAGCTGGAAAAGCCCCAACAATGCCTGCAAAATCATATAAAGGAGCAAGCCTGACATAATTTGGCAAAGAGGGTCTTATATGTACGAAAGGAAATATATGATCAATAACCGGTGACTGAACTAAATTAAGATAAAAGTTTGCAGGAATTCGCCTGATATCAAAAAGACCCATTTTATGCATATGTTTTGCTGCAAGCTGATATTCAGCACCAAAACAAAATGGGTTTTCAAACCGTAAGAAATTATATAAGCCAAGCAAAATCATGCAGATTAAAAATGGGGTTAAAGAAGCAGCTACTGTAATAATCTTAGTTTTAAGATTTTCTTTCGATAAATCACAAAAAATCTTAAACCATATATAAGGAAAAAGTATTGCAAATAGCACTGTTTGCGGTCGTCCACCAACAGCAAGTCCTAAAAATAAACTGCCAAAAATCAATAATTTTAAATCACTCTTTCCATTCTTAAATGCTGCACAAAAAAAATAAATTGCTCCTACGGAGAAAAAGAATCCGGATGCTATTGCTGTTTCATATATGTCTGGTCTCCTAAGAAGAATTCCTGCACCATTTCCAAAGCCAAGTACTCCTATTGCAAGAAGCATCATCCATTCAGGTACTTCATTAAAATATTTTTTTTTCAATAGCCTTAAAAAAAGAACAGAAAAAATAAATCCGCCAAAACAAAAAATAAGTATTGCAAGAGTATTGGGCATTCCATGTTTAGTAATAATTTGATAAGGAATGTATAAAGTTACTACAGGACTGACACCAAAATATAAATAATATTTTTCCTTATAAAGCGAAAGATCATGTATTCTTAAACCTCCGTTTTGAGTCGGATCATAAGGATCTTCAAGCTTCAAAAGCCTTGGATCGGGCTTAGTCGGCATGTATACTTTCCCTTGTTTTAAATTTTGGGCAAGTTCATTGTAATAACCCCCATGATCTATGTTCTGAAAACTAAGGGGGTCAAAAATATACTTTGGTGTCCAATAATAAAAAATAAAAACTGTATAAATCAAAAGAACATTTAACAGTAATATACTAAAACCTGATTTTGAATCTTTTTCCATAGAATTTTTACAAATGTAAGATTATTATTTTAACATCAGTTATTAATGCTAAATCTAAAAGTAATAGCTTGAAGAAAAGATTTAAATGCTATTTTCAGAAGTTTCATTTTTTGTATGGATACCGTGCCTGTTTTCCTTTGTGAATGGCTGACTTCAGTTTCAAACACTCTTAAATTTTTAAGAGATGCATAACCTGAAATCACAATATTAGGGATGCATAAATCATCAGGAAGTTTCATGTACAGAGTCTTGAATCCAGAAGACTTCATTAATCTATATGGAGAATTGACATCATATACCTTATTACCATAAAACACTTTAATTACTAGTCTGGATATAAAGCTGATTATCTGGCGAGTAAATGGTTGATTTTTTCTGTTTCTCCTTCCAAGCAATAAATCAAATTTTTCCTTATTTTTCCATAAGGATTCAAACCCTTCAGTACCCATTTCATCATCTGAGTCTATCTGGAAAATCCATTCACTGTCAGAATTTTCTCTGTAACCGTATACCAGATCCGGACCATGACCAAGCCTTGGTCTTTTATGAACAATTATATTTTTATTTCCAATCTTATTTAAAATATCGCTTGTTTTATCTGTAGAAGCATCATATATGTGAAATTTATAATTAATTCCAAGTCTTTCAAATTCTTTTGTCCATTTTGATACAACAGCAGCAATAATTTCTTCTTCATTAAAAACAGGCATTACTGCAGCTAATTCTGGCTTGTTCATGTTATTTTATTTCTTCCACTAAAATTTCCGTGTATCCTGAGTCTATAGGATGCTCTGAGGGCTCTCCATTTGGTTTCTTTTTAACTGCATCAGCATCAGAAAAATAAAGTTCAATTTTGTCAGCATAAACTGAAATAGGATTTGCTTTTTGCATTCTGCGTCTATATGCTTCTGGTAAAGAAATCTCCTGGGCAGATCGTAAAGTCTCAGAAAAATAAAATTTAGCAGTCAATTTCTCCCAGCTTTGATAAGTAGCATAAGGCTGCCTGGCATATAACCAGATGGATTTTATATTTGCAGGTCTTTTTAAAAATACAGTAAAAACAGCAGGTCCATTTCCCCTTACTGCCCAATCAGTATAGGATAATCCGTCTACAGCATTACTGGCTTTCCATTGATCACTATGCTCATTATTTGAAACAGCAGTTATAGAAACCAATGAAGTTGAAAGATTTAATTTAATTTCTTCTACATTAGGTTCACAATAAATTTCTTTCTCTGAATCTGAGGGAGTGTTTCTTAAATAAAGATTGTTTCCACAGTTAAAATAATTATTTTCAGAGATAAAAGGAGTTATATACTGGGAAATAAAACCGCCACCAAAAGGATACTGCGGTTGAAGATAAATTATTTTGGGTTTGTTTTTGTTAAGCTCTTCTATGAATATTTTTTTTCTTTTCTCAGAGCTTTGATTAAGTGTGTTTACAGCCAAAAAGTTATCTACTGGAGTGATATATTTTGTTGCCGGTAGTCTGTCAGCCAGAATATATAAATTCGGGTAACCTACCAGCAATACTTTATCTTTTTTTGAGGTAAGATTTCCTATAACAGGTAAAACTTTACTTTTAAAAACATCCAGCTTATCCCCTATATTAACCGTAGAGTAGCTGGAACCATATTCATTCAGAAAAACTGCAGGCTTTGTAAAAGTACAAATTGAATATGCAGCTATTATTAGAACAATACTGATTAAATCATGGTTCAAAGTTTTATTTTCTTTTGAGGAACTCAAATAATCAGAGAAATTCTTGGCTCCCAGAATTGCAGGAACTATAAAAGGAAAAATACCAATTAAATAATAATGTCTCCAAAATAAATGTCCCATTGAAACACTGTATAGACCGCAGAAAATTCCAAAAACACATAAAATTATTTTTAAATTTAATTTGTTAAAAAATAATGCTGCAACATAAAATATTACAAGCGGCATAAATACATTAAAGTTCTTGTATCCGCCATATAAATGCTCCCAATCATATTGCAATCTCTGGAAAAAAGAATCCGGCACATGAAAATTAACTATTTTAGTGTATTGGGAACTGTAAGCTAAATTCCATAAAAATATATCCACATAAGATAAAAATGCACCGGTAATTAAAAGATAAAGAAAAAAGACTAGGAAAATTGAACCTGCACCACTTATCAATGAAACAAGTTTAGAATAATTAACCTTAAAAGGCTTTTCTTCAATAAAAGTAAACAATAGGAGCGGGGAAAGCGATATTAAAAACGGCTCTTTAGATAAAAGAGACAATGCAAAAAATATTCCTCCACAAAAATGTGAAACAAGAAGTTTTTTAATCTTCAATTTATTAATCCCAAAGAATGAAGAAAAGCTAAGCAAAGCAAAAACAAATCCCAGCGTTTCCGTATCATTTATCCCGTTATCATGGTAATCAGGATGCAAAATCATATAAGCAGCATAAAATGCAATGGCAAATGAAAAGAATCTTAGGATTCTTATTTTTACCAAGCTCAAATAAAATAAAACCGCTGATAGAATCACCAGACTTACAGGCATTATTTTAAAAGCACAATTCTTTAAGCCAAATATAAGAATACTCAATGCATTTATTAAAACAATCATAATCGGCTTATTTTCAAAGAAATCCTTATAAGGCACAAGACCTTTTAAAAATAAAAATCCGTCTGTTACATACCAGTTTTCATCAATATAAAAATCATCATATCTGTCAAAAATATATTTCTTTGTGAGCGGATAAATTAAAAATAAAAGCAAAAAAATAAAAAAGAAATCAAACGAAACCTCGGGTTTTATTTTTAATTTCAGATTTTTTAGCCTAGAAATAAAGTTTGACATTATTTACAAACCACAACAAACAAATTTAAACCAAATTTATGATATTGCATTTTTATTTTACTGGGTTTAAATCCTGCTTTTACTAGCAAAGGCCATAAATCTTTTTTATCATAATACATTTTATGATCATCCATTTCATAAAAAGGGCTCAGTCCTAACTTAAAAGCTGAAAACTCAAGGAATATCTTTCCTAGCCATGTAGGAACATTTACAAACAAATAGCCACCCTCATTTAAATGTTCATAAGACTTCTTTAAAATAAGTAAAGGATCATTCAGATGTTCAAGAACCGACATAATAAGAATTAAATCAAATGATTTTCCACCTAGTTGATTTACAGCAGTTTCTATCGGTGATTCTATAAATTGTAATTTTTTTATATCTTTAAGAGCACTATTTATTGAAACATCAATCCCTGTTCCTTCAGTAATATTTGGCAAAAGCTTTTTTAAAAACATGGCATTATAGCCGCATCCTATATCAAGGCATGAAATATCTTCGGATAACTGTGAAACAGATTTTAAAACTTTTTTTACGGAAAGATTTATACCGAATTCATCTATAAAAGAAAGCTTATAATCTTCACCATACGATTTATTCCTTACTTCCATTAATGAATTCCTCATAAATTTTCATCCGTCCCATGTGTAAGTAAGAAGGCTTGGCAGACTAAGTTAAATAAGATTGTCTGAATACCGAAAATAAGTAAGAGCAACCCGAATACAACATACCACGGAACATAAATTAATTTATATCCGTTTTCGTACCATTGATATATAAGAGTAGATGCGAGTACCAAACCGCCAAAAGAAGTTAAAAACCCGAAAATCATTCCTTTTGTATATGAAAATGAATTGTAAAAAAATCTTGTTGTTTTATTATTTATATATTTGTGCAAATGTGAAAACAAACTGACAAGTATTCCCATTTGAATTGATGAAAATCCAAGCACTGCAAGAGTTAAACCAAGCATCATTGTATTTGTACTGAATGTAAAGAAACCCATATTAAGAGGACCATTAACTTGCATTAAAATAAGTGAAAGTCCAAGCAATAAAAAAAGAATGCCAGGCTGAATTATCATTTTGCCCGGTACATAAAGAAGCATTACTTTTAAATTTATCCACCCTGCATGCCATGGAGAAAACCATCCTTGTCTTTTATGATGGCTTACTCTTCCATGCTTGTCTTTATAAAAATGAATGGGTACTTCAGCATTTTTTAAATCCAGGAGGCTTGCTTTCACTACCATTTCAGATGCATACTCCCATGATTTGCTTTGAATATCTATTTTCTTAAGTCCGTCAAGAGTAATTGCTCTTAAACCACAATGTATATCGGAAAAATTTGTTCCAAGAAGCATATTTAAAATCCACGTTGTAAGAGGAGTGCCAAAATATCTGTGCAAAGGGGGCATTGCATCCTTCTCAATATAACCTTTCATTCTGGTACCCATTACAAATTCAAAACCTTCATCCAGTTTATTTATAAATTTATTTGTTTCACGAAAATCATAAGTACAATCAGCATCTCCCATAATTACATATTTGCCTTTTATATAAGGAATAGCATCAATATATGCCTGCCCTAATCCTCGTTTTGGAACTGAAATTACTTTTGCACCAAGCTCAGCAGCAATTTTAGGTGAGTTGTCCTTCGAACTGTCTACAATTATAATTTCGCCTTTAACCCCTGCAGTTGTAAAACCTTCTTTAATATTGTTTATGGTTTCAGCAATTGTATTCTCCTCATCGAGGCAAGGTATTACTGCGCTGACTTTAATATTTTCTCCAGACATTTGGTTATTTTGTGCAGCTGGTTTCTATGCTTAGCATTTCATCTATGGATTTTCTTACTGCTTGCTCAGAACTATATTTCACTTTCCAGCCTAATTTATAAATCTTTTCAAGATTAAATCTTACAACAGGAACATCACCTTTCCACCCTTTTTTACCGCCCGTGTATTCAAACTTCACATCATGCAGTCCCATTTTTTCAACCACAATATTTGCAATTTCATTTACGGTTATATAATCCCCTGTAGCTACATTGTAAATATTTACTTTTTCATTAGTATTTTTTATTATAAATAACATTGCATCCAGAACATCATTTATATGAATGTAGGATTTGCTCTGTGTTCCATCTCCAAGTATCAAAAGTTTTTTGGGATTTTCTCTGAGTTTTCTTATGAAATCATATCCGACACCATGTGTTTGATTTCTTCCAATTACATTTGCAAAACGATACATCCATGACTGCATGTCAAACATATGACAAAATGCACTGATTAATCCTTCAGCACCAAGTTTACTGGCGCCATACATTGATGTAGGCAAAAGAGGACCAAAATTTTCAGGTGTTTCTGTAGTGCCTACATCACCATAAACACCGCTTCCAGACGAATATGCAATTTTATTTACATTATTAAGTCTCATTGATTCAAGCACATTATAAGTAGCTATTACTCCAAGTCTTAAATCAAGATCTGTCTCATACATTGCTTTTGCAATATCTGGATTTGCAGCAAAATGAAACACAAAATCATGTCCTTTAATTGCTTGCTTTAATGTAGGAAGATCCAGAAGATCTCCCTTAATTAATTTAAATTTTGGATTATTCATATACTGTTCAATATATGACATCTGACCAGAGCAAAAATTGTCAAAAACAGTAATTTCATTTTCATGAATCAATCTTTCAATCATTGTTGATCCGATAAAACCTGCTCCGCCTGTTATGAAATATTTCAAATTTTTACTCCCTTTACTCCTTGTTTCAATTTATTCGCTAATGCTTTGGCATTTTTAATGCACACATCACTGTTTATATAAATGAACTGTGCAAATCTTCCAAGCAAATGTAATTTTATACTGTCAAAATAATCATAAATAATTTTTATATTTTTAGTATAGTTAAGATCATAAACCGGATAGGCATATTTTATATATTTAATGTCAGTCTCACATACGTCATTTTTATCTATAAATCCTTCTTTTGTTAGCCACCATACCGTTTTATCAATTATTTTTTGACTGGCTATTTCTTCTTTTAGAACATGACTATTAAATGTAATCTCAGCAAAAATCGATGAACATCCCTCTGGTGAAAGGCTTTTTGAAAAGCCACTGCTAAAGCAATATCTGTGTGCAGGACTTTCTTTATCAGGAACATAAATAGCAGTAAGGTCTTCATGTTTAACTTTATTTAATCCGACCAAAACCACTGCCATTGAATTATATCTAAGATTTTGAATTGCTTTTAGTACTTCAGGCGGGATTTTTATTTTTAAGATTTTTACAAGCTCAAATATTGGCAGGGTTGAAACAAGATCTTCATAATTATAGATACCTTTATTTGTTTCTACTTTCCATTTATCATTTATTTTTTCAATTGAGGCGACTTCTTCATTCCTGTGAATATTATTTAATTTTTCTTCAAAAGTTTTAATTAGTGTCTGAAAACCCCCGGTTTTTGGATAATAAAAATAAAGCTGGTGAGTATATCCTTCTGTTTCAATTCCAATTGCTGACTTTATTACATCTTCAACAGGGGGTTTTGGAATTCTTTCCACCCACTCCATTCCCATAAGAGCTGGATCAATTTTCCAAATCTTTTCATTATATGGAAGCATATATTTCTCTGATATTGCATTTCCAAAAGTATACAGAAACCATTCTTTTAAATTTGTCGGTTTTAGATTATTGTTCTGAAGATAATCCTTTATACACTCAACAATTTCTTCTTTATCAAGTGCATGTAATCCATTTTCAAAAGGATATTTTACAAAACGGCCTTTGTACCAGATTTTATTGCTTCGTCTTCTTTTCTCAACTTTATCTCCCATTAATTCAACTTCAAAATTAAGGATATCTTTATCAGAAGAAAAAATAATATGGCCGCCTATATCATATAAAAACCCGTTTTTTTCAAATGTGGTACACAACCCGCCACAATTTTTATTCTTTTCCAGAATTTCATAATCACTGCCTAAAAAATAAGCTAATGAAAGACCTGAAATACCCCCACCTAATATTCCGATCGTCATTTATATTTCCTCAATCTGTTATTTAATTTTTAGGTTTCAGTATTACTTTATTGCTTTAACTGCAGATGCAATTTTAAGCTCTCTCTGCAACGATTGCCGTCTGTTAAATACATTAACCATTACTTTTGAGCCGTCAAAATCAAATTTAAATCTCATTCTTCTCATCCCGCAATCAGACATTGCACGGGTTAAATTTGACTGGCGTTCTTTTGGACAATAAAACAACATAAACCCGCCGCCGCCGGCTCCCAGGATCTTACCGCCTAAAGCACCACTCTTAATTCCTAATTCATAAAGATCATCAATTCCGGTATTTGAAATTTTATTTGAAAGTCTTTTCTTTGTTTTCCAGTGTTCATCCATTAGCCTGCCAAAAGCATCCAAATTCCCGGAAGTTATGGCATCAAGAGTTTTATAACCAATTTCTTTTATTATATGCAGACTGTCTACAACTGATTTATGAGCATCAGCTTTTTTGTCCTGTACTGCTTTACTTTGTTCTTTTAAAATTTCATTTGCAGATCGGCTCGTATGTGTATAGTAGATCATTAATGAATTTTCAAGTTCATCAATTGTATCCTCTGACACTCTTGGCCTCTCTACATGCACAGTTCCATCTTTTGCAATGTCCAGAATGGTAAATCCGCCAAAAGCTGCTGTGTATTGATCCTGTTTTCCAACGGGATGTTTAAGAATATCAATTTCTATGCGGCATGCTTCTTCTGCAAGATCCTTGGGAAAGATTGGGGTATTTTTATAGCAATGCAGCGCATTTAATAAGCCGACCAAATAACATGCGGAAGAACCCAGCCCAGTACCTGCAGGTATATCTGCCATTGACTGAATTTCAATAGCATTTTTTATTCCCATAAGCTTAAGTGCTTCTCTGGCAAGATTATGCTGAACTTCTTCTACATCATTAACTTCTTCATATTTTGAATATTTTATCCTTATCAAATCATCCACTATAGGAGTATTTAAATTTATGTACATGTATTTATCAATGGTCACTGAAAATACAAAGCCACCAAACTCGCTATAGTACGATGGAAGATCAGTTCCGCCGCCGCCCAAAGTCATTCTGAATGGTGTTCTGGTAATTATCATTTTATGCCCTTTGTTTTTTTAAAGCTTCCTCAGCTTTTTTAAGTGCTTCTTGTGTATCGATTGCAAGAACAAAACTGTCTGTTAAATAGCTTTTTAATTTGTAACCTTCGTTTAATAATTTAGGGAAAATATCTTTCCCAAAGTCTGAAGGAAACTTATCAGGAATTTTACTTAGAATTTCATGCTCCAAAATATAGATTCCAGCATTTACATACCCATTTAACCCATTCCCTTTGCCTTCTATAAAACAAAGTATATTATTTTCTTCATCTATCTTAATAACACCGCCGGCAATGCCGGAATTTAATGATTTCTGCGGATCAAACATTGCAATTGTCGCTATTGGTTTTGTTTTTTTATGTACAGTTAATATTTCATCCAAATTGATACTTGTATAGTTGTCTCCATAAATTACAAAAAAAGACTTTTCATCATTAAAAAAAGAGCCAACATTCTTAAGTGCACCACTTGTTCCAAGTAATTCATTTTCAAAAGAATAGTTAATGTTTACTCCCCATTTTGAACCATCTTTAAAATAATTTTTTATTACATCACCTTTATAATGCAAGGTTATACAAATATCCAGGATTCCATACTTTTTCAAAAGTAATATATTATGCTCCAGGATTGGTTTCCCGTCAATTTCATACATTGGCTTGGGAATGTCATCCAATCCCAGTCTTTTACCCAGGCCTGCTGCAAGTATCAATGCTTTCATATCGATAAAGATGATTTTGATTTTCGAAGAATGTTCTGATTTTTCATTATTGTTTCTACTTCTTCATATCTGTCCTTAATATCCGGTTGTTCATATACCCATTTTAAGTAGTCTTTAAAAATGTCTTCCAAATTATATTTATTTTTCCAGCCTAGTTTTTTTAATTTTTCACTGGATGAAACAGTATGCCTGGTATCACCATAACGATAATATCCGGGAACCATTGGCTTGATATTTTTGCCGGAAACCTTAATTAACGTATCTGTATAATCTATAAGATTTGTTCCTTTAAGACCTCCGACATTTAAAGCACTGTAATCACATTCATTTTTTTCAAATGCCAAAACATTTGCACTGGCTACATCATATACATGGACATAATCTCTTAATTGTTTTCCATCTTCATAAATTACAGGGGATTTATCATTTATCAGTCTTAAAGTAAATATTCTGCAGACACCGGAATAAGCATTAAAAAAAGAATTCCTGGGTCCCTGAACAATTGAATACCTCATCGAGACTGTAGGAATTGAATATCTTTTACCCAATTTAGCTGCCAACCGTTCAAGTGCCTCTTTCGATATGCCATAAGCTGTAAAAGGATTTGTAACTGCTTCATCAATTAGAACAGGTTCAAGATATTTTTTACAGCCTGACTGGGGACAATACATTTCCCAGTCAGAATTCTCAAGCTGCATAATACTTCTGCTATCGGGATATTGAATTCCATGATCTTTACAATTGTATTTACCTTCACCATAAACTGACTGAGAAGACGCAAGAACAATCTTTTTTATGTTTAATTTCTTTTCAACTATAATCTCAAGAAATAATGCAGTGCTTAAAGTATTTGTTCTTATGAAATTACTGAAATCAGTCATATAATCCTGATATGCAGCCAGATGAAATATTCCTTCTACACCTTCCATTGCCTTAGATAAAACATTTTTATCAGCAACGTCACCCTGAATAAATTCAACTTCAGGACCCATATATTTAGGTTTTCCAAAAGGATGTACTCTGGGCTGAAGCATATCCAAAACTTTGACGTGATATCCTTTTTCAAGCAAAAGATCAACGGTATGAGAACCGATAAAACCTGCGCCGCCTGTAACTAAAACTTTCATAAAACGTCAATTAATTTCATGGAACTACAAGCCCATTATATATGAAAATATTATAATGGTTTCAAAATAAACCTTAAGAGATAAAAATTATTATGTATTATCTGTCAGTAATTATTCCTGCTTACAACGAAGAAAAAAAAATAGGAAAAGATATAGAAGCTTTTCAGAGTTATTTTAAAGAGAATTCAGTTAACGCCGAACTTATTGTTGTTGATGACGGGAGCAAGGATCAAACATATCAAATTGCAAGCTCATACAAAGAAAAATTTCCATCTCTTAAAGTAATTACTTATAAAAGAAACAGAGGCAAAGGTTATGCTACAAAAACCGGAATGCTTGAAGCTCAGGGAGAATATTTACTTTTAATCGACTCAGGTCTGTCAGTTCCGTTTAAATATATAAATATAGGCATTGATCAGCTTAAAAAAGGAAGTGATGTTTCAATTGGTTCCAGAAGATCAAAAGACAGCACAGCCAAAATACTTGTAAAACAACCTTTTTACAGAAGATTTGGTTCTTATTTATTTAAGATATTTATCCAAACCGTTAATTTAATTCCCGAAGGAATTGAAGATACTCAATGCGGGTTTAAACTTTTTAAAAGAGAAGCAGCTCGTCACATATTTAAAAAAATGTTTACTGAAAAGAACATATGGGACATTGAAATGCTTAGAATTGCCAGCAAAGATAATTATAAAATTTCAGTGTTCCCTGTAGAATGGGCAAATGATCCCGATACAAGATTTAACCCATTTATTGGTTCTTTTGAAACTTTATTACAAATAATAAATATAATTATAAGAACATAAGGATCTTATGGGTATATGATAAGTAGGGGCATACCAATGTGTTTGCCCAAAAAATTAGGGGAAGAAAATGGATTATATAAAAAAATATCTGGAACAAACATCAAAAATTGCTTCAATGCTTGATCAAAATGAGATCAACAAAGCAATCAATATTTTAAAAAGCATTAGGGAAAATAAAGGAAGATTATTTATCCTCGGAGTGGGCGGAAGTGCAGGAAATGCTTCACATGCTGTAAATGACTTTAGAAAAATTGCAGGGATTGAAACCTATACACCTACCGATAATGTATCTGAGCTTACAGCCAGGGTAAATGATGACGGCTGGGATTCAGTATTTAGAAACTGGCTGCGTGTTAGTAATTTAAATTCAAAAGACGCTATATTAGTATTTTCAGTAGGCGGCGGAAACATAGAAAAAAATATAAGTGTAAATCTGGTTCAGGCACTGAAGCTCAGTAAAGAAGTAGGCGCAAAAATCATGGGGATAGTAAGCCGTGACGGCGGATACACAAAAGAAGTCGCAGACTGTTGCATTTTAATCCCTGTTATGACAGCTGAGACAGTGACACCGCATGCAGAAGAATTTCAGGCAATCGTATGGCATCTTTTGGTTTCACATCCTGATATTCAGATGAATGAAATGAAATGGGAAAGCGTAAAAGTTACAGCTAAAAGTCATGGATAACAGGGGTAAAGCTGTTTTTTTGGATAGAGACGGTGTAATAAATTATCCGGTTTTTAATCCGAATACAAATGAATATGAGGCTCCTTATAATGAAAAAGATCTAAAACTTTTTCCGGGAGTAATTGAATCACTGAAGAAACTTCTGACTTTAAATTACAAGCTTTTTCTCATATCAAATCAGCCTGATTATGCTAAAGGCAAAACCACTCTTGAAAATCTGAATGTCGTTCATCAACGACTACACAGCATACTTTTAGAAAACAATATTAAGTTTGATGAATATTACTATTGTTATCATCATCCCCAGGGGAAAGTAGCTGAATATACTGTTTCTTGCGAGTGCAGAAAACCCGGTAATTTCTTTTTAAAAAAAGCTAAATTAACATTTGGTTTAGACTTATCTAAGTCGTGGATGATAGGGGATAGAGACAGTGATATTTACTGTGGACAGTCAATGGAATTAAAAACCATACAAGTTATGCAACAAATACCAGACAATAAAGCAGGCCACAGTAAGCCTGATTTTAAAGCTACAGGTTTAAAAGAAGCTGTCATAATAATAGGAAAGAACTCATAAAAAATTAGGAGAAGAGAAATGCCACAAGTTAAAGATTTAAAAATTAAAATATTTGCTGACGGTGCAGACATTAAATCAATGATTGAAGCCCAGAAGGGTTCTATAGTAAAAGGTTTTACTACAAATCCAACTTTAATGAACAAAAATGGAATCACAGACTATGAAGCTTTTGCTCATGATGTTTTAAAAAATATTCCGGATAGACCGATATCATTTGAAGTTTTTTCAGATGAATTTGATGATATGGAGCGTCAGGCAAAAATTATTGCTTCATGGGGGAAAAATGTAAACGTTAAAATACCAATTACAAACACCAGACAGGAATCATCCGTTCCACTTATAAAAAAACTTTCACAAAGCGGGCTTTCATTAAATATTACAGCTATCTTAACTGTCGAACAGGTAAAAGCAGTGAGTGAAGTTCTAAATCCTAATACCTATAATATTGTTTCTGTATTTGCAGGAAGAATTGCAGATACAGGACGTGATCCAAAGCCATACATGATTGAATCTGCAAAAATATTAAAACCTCTTTCAAAAACAGATCTTTTATGGGCAAGTTCAAGAGAGCTTTTAAATATCTTTGAGGCAGAAGAAACAGGTTGTCAAATTATTACAGTTACCTATGAGATTTTAAAAAAACTTGCAGGAGTTGGCAAAGATCTTAAAGAGCTTTCACTTGATACAGTAAAAATGTTTTATAATGATGCTTCTAAATCCGGCTTTAAAATTGTAGGAACAGAAAAGCAAAAGATTTAATTGCGAGAAGTCCGCCTTGGCGGACGACGAAGCAATCCCGAATGCTACACGAGAATATGACGAGATTGCTTCGGGCTAAAGCCCTCGCAATATTAAAATAATTGTGCTATATTTTCATTTGTAGATATACGAGGAATCTCTAATGAAAATTGCAACAATTGGTTTAGGTTATGTAGGTCTTGTTACAGCAGCATGTCTTAGTGAACTTGGACATGAAGTTATCGGAATAGACATTGATTCAAACAGAATTGAACTCCTTAAAGAAGGTCAGATGCCTATTTATGAACCAGGACTTAGAGAACTGGTATCAAAAAACAGCATTGAAGGAAGATTAAGTTTCACGGACACAGTAGGACCTGACATTGACAAGGTAAGCCTTATATTTCTTGCTGTAGGAACACCTTCAAATAAAGATGGAACGCCGGACATAAGTGCTGTATATAAATCTCTTGATTCACTTATACCGCATATTAAAAGTTATAAACTATTTGTATTAAAATCAACCGTTCCTCTTGGAACTAACCAAGAAGTAAAAAAATATTTAAGCAGTAAGTTAAGTTCTGACTTTGAAGTAGTTTCAAATCCGGAATTTCTAAAAGAAGGAACAGCAGTTCAGGATTTCATGAAGCCGGACCGAATAGTAATCGGCACAGAAACAATTAAAGCTGCAGAAATGATGAAAGATTTATATTCACATCTGACCAGAAACGGTCATCCAATTTTAATAATGGATCCGACTTCAGCTGAAACTGTTAAATATGCATGTAATACAATGCTTGCACTTAAAGTTTCTTTTATTAATGAAATAGCTATTTTATGTGATGCAGTGGGTGCAGATATAAGAAGGGTCCGGGAAGGAATAATCAGCGATCCAAGAATTGGTGGGCAGTTTTTATACCCATCAATTGGATATGGAGGTTCATGTCTTCCTAAGGATGTAGATGCTTTAAATCATGTAATAGAAAATCTCTCTTTAGGTCTTGAAATTCCACAGGCAGCACAAAATGTAAATGAAAAACAATCAAAATGGTTTTTAAATAAAATTGTTAACTGGTTCGGGAAAGACAAAATGAAGGATAAGCTAATTGCGATTTGGGGTACTAGTTTTAAAGCAGGCACTGACGATATAAGAGAATCTCCAGCGATTAAAATAATAGAAGGTTTACAAAAAGCCGGTGCCAGATTAAGACTATATGATCCAATTGCATTAAAAAATACAAAAAAATATTTTGCAAATGTTTCTAATATTGAATATGCAAATAATGAAATGGAGTCAGTAAAAGAAGCAAATGGTCTTGTGGTCTGCACTGAATGGCTGCAGTTCAGAAGCCCTGACTTTGAAAAGCTTGCGGCAAACCTTAAGGATAAGGTAGTCTTTGACGGCAGAAATATTTATGATCCGGAAAAATTAAAACTTTACGGCTTAAACCATATAGGAATCGGAATTTCATCAGCTAAGTTAAAGTCCAGAGTTTCGTAAGTCTTCATGTCATTGCGAGCCGAACAAAGTGAGGCGTGGCAATCTCCTTACAAAATAATTGAAAGTTTACGTTATGAGATTGCCGCGTCGGCACTTCGTGCCTCCTCGCAATGACATATCCTGTTTTGTTTAATATACAAAAATATAGTAAAATACTAACCATGACCCAAACAGTACGAATAACTTTCCAGGACGAACTGGTTAAACTTCAACAACTTGTTTTAGATCTTGCTGAAAATGTAAAAGCAAATGGAGAACTTTTATTTGAATTCCTCCAAAATAAAGAAAACGTAAATGAACTTTTCTTAAAAATTAAAAATAAGGACAAAGAAATAGATAAAGCCAGATGGCAGGTTCATGACTTCGGAGATGCACTTATAGTATTACAACAACCAGTAGCTAAAGATTTCAGACAAATAATGGTTTCTATGCAGGTTACTGATAACCTAGAAAGAATTGGCGATCACTTTAAAAAAACAGCACGGTTACTTGAAAAAGTAACTCTTTCAGATATTGAAGTGCCACAGGAAATAATAAACATGGCAAAGCTTGGTAATAAAATGCTTTCTGAGTCCATAGATGCTTACAGAGATATGTTTGGAGAAAAAACAAATGAAATAGCTGAAATGGATGATCAGGTAGACACAATTTATAAACTAGCTATCAGTAAAATAATTAATTTAATTAAAGGTGCTCCTGAGTCAAAAGTAGACAGTCTTTCAAAATTATTTTTTATTGCACAGAGTTTCGAACGTGCTGCTGACCATGCAGCAAAAATAGGGCTGCTTGTTAATTACGCAATTACAGGAAAAAGAAAAAAGTAATTTCAACCTTAGTTTACAAAAGCTTCTTCTGCTTTTTTAACAGGGCTTTTCAGAACTTTCTTTATGTCGAATTTATGTATTAGTCTGTAAATTAAAAAATAGGTTGAGAATTTTCTGTTCGGATTAAAAAATTGGTCACATAAAAAGTGTGCAATTAATGATATTGAAATACCAACTCTCCAGGCCGTTAGTGCAGGATCTAAAGTTAAAAGAAAAAATAAAAGTACTAATTCATATGAATGCAATGGCACATAAAGTTTACCGCTAAATCTTTCATGATGAGCACCATTTACTTTTTTCCAGTCCCATCTTTTTCCATGTGCATATAAATAATCAATAATATGATCCAGATCTATTAGTGTCCCGACCAGAAAACTTGCAATGGCCGGTCCCACCTCGTTAAATACTGAATAAGTAACTAAGCCTATTACTGCCGAAACTACAATGTGACCCGAAGTACGCATATATCTCTTTTTTACCCTGTTCAAGATGATTATCAACCAGTAAAGTTAAATATTTCTTAAAGGAATTGTAGGGGCAGGATTTATCCTGCCCTTCTAACGACAATATTTAACAATCACGGAACAGTGATTTCCAAAAAATGTCTCTTGTTTAAGGAACCTCATGAGAATTGGACACGGATACGACATTCATAAGCTGGCAGAGGACAGAAAATTAATAATTGGTGGAGTGGAAATTCCTTATTCAAAGGGATTGCTTGGTCATACTGACGCTGATGTTCTTATACATGCAATTATAGATGCACTTCTAGGAGCTAGTGGACTAGGTGATATAGGACAATATTTCCCTGATAATGATCCAAAATGGAAAGATGCAAAAAGTTTAGATTTACTGGAAGTAGTTTTTATCTCTTTAAAAAACAAAGGACACATAATAGTTAACATTGATTCTACAGTTATAGCTCAGGAACCAAAGCTGGCAAAATATACACCACAAATGAAAGATGTTCTTTCTAAAGCACTTGCTATTAAAGACAGCCAGATAAATATAAAAGCAAAAACTAATGAAGGACTTGACTCAGTGGGAGAAAAAAATGCTATTTGTGCTTATGCTGTAGCTTCAATACTCTAATCTATTTCTTTTGCACCAAGTAAATTTTTAATAGCACCTGTTAAATCATCAGATTGGAATGAGCTTTCTTCAATTTTTGATTTATAGCTGATTTTAGCTTCTGAGCTGAAGTTTCCATCTTCAGAATCATTTGTTTTTACTGCTGGAGTAGATTCAAAACTATTTTGTTCTAATTTTCTGGGCAAAAAACGATATTTTATAATTTTTGGCTCTTTCCCGCTGGCTTGTTTAGCAGAATTTAAAATCATTTCTTTTTTCTTTGTATCATGTTCAAGCCTGGGTAAGAACATATCTTTAGATACACCTATTTCCACAACATCTTCACTAAGAGATATAAGATAACTTTCTGATTGCATAAGTAAAGTTTTCGTGGGATTACTTTCAATTAATCCGATAATGTTTTTCCAGAGCATATCTAAATCAGTCGTGTCGGCGTATCGGCGAGCCGGCGTATCGGCGTGTTCCATAGCGTTAGTGGATTCACTTATATGCTGGCTTGCTGATATAACATTTTGTTCTTCGCTTTTTCGTTTCACCATCGTTACGTTCTCTTGTCCCTTCGCCGTATCGCCGATTCGCCCCACTGCCGGTTCGCTGTTTCGTCCTTCAAGTTTCTCAATTCTTTTTTGTAAATCTGTGGTTGAAACAAGAAAATCTTCATCAATCATGCTCATAATTTCAACCATAAACTGTAATTCCTGACTAAGGGCAAACCTAAGCTTGGTCTGTGAGTCCTGCAATCTGTCAATAATTTTTAAAAAATGATTATGTTCTATTTTATTTAATACCGCTAAATCATTATTTAACTCCTGGCTTAATTCTTTTTTATACTTAGAATCAATTTTTGCTTTTGCCAGATCAATAATCAGCTCAAGAAGATTTTTATATAATTCAGCAATATCTTTCCCGCTCTTGACAAGATCTTCTGCAAGGTTAATTGATTCCTCGCGACTAAAAGTTAAAACAGCACTTACAAGCTTAAATAAAATAGTTCTGTCAACTGTTCCAAACAACTCAAATACTTCTTTAGGCTCAATAACTTTATTTTCTTCCTGTAAAACACTTATCTGATCCAGCAGCGACACTGCATCTCTAAGACATCCTCTGGATCTCTTAGAAATAAACTTAATTATAGTTTCATCTATATTTATTTTTTCCTGAGCTGCTATGTAATTAATTCTTTTTTCAAGATCGTTCTGAAAAACAGGTTTAAAATCAAGCTTCTGACAGCGACTGATAATGGTAGGAATTACTTTATATTCTTCAGTAGTTGCCAGAATAAAAATTACGTTTTTCGGTGGTTCTTCAAGTGTTTTTAAAAGTGCATTAAATGCATGATCAGTAAGCATATGTACTTCATCTATAATATAAATCTTAAATCTAGAACCATATGTACCGAGGTTCACTCTGTTAATTAAATCTTCTGCATCTTCGACTTTTCTGTGGCTGGCAGCATCAATTTCAATTACATCCAGAGAATTACCCTGAGTAATAGACACACAGCTTACACATTTACCGCAAGGATCAATAGTTGTTCCTTTTTCACAGTTTAAAGATTTTGCCAAGATTCTGGCAGTAGATGTTTTTCCAGTACCCCTAGGACCGCAAAAAAGATAAGCATGAACGATTTTATTATAAGTAATTGCATTTGAAAGAGTCTTTGTAACTACTTCCTGACCTATAAGCTCTGAGAGCTTTTGTGGGCGGTATTTTAAATATAGTGGTTGATATTGTTTCATTTTGAAACTATCTCCATACCGTTAAATTTATTCATTGCTTCTCCAGTGTCCTTAGTAATTATTGTTTCAAGTGCTTCAACACTTACTTTAATTACATTTTCAATAAGTCCTTCTTCATTTGATTTAAATTTATTTAAGACATAATCTTTTCTTTTATCGCCGCCTGGATCAGGGCCTATTCCAATTCTTAGTCTGGTAAACTCTTGATTTCCACTGAGCATTTGAATTATAGATTCAACCCCGTGATGTCCAGCCGAGCTGCTGTTATAGCAAATTCTAATCTTACCAAGATTTAATGCTGTATCGTCATGTACTACGATAAGATCAGCTGCCTCAAGTTTAAACCAGTGGAGTAATTTTACTACCGCCTCACCGGAGTTATTCATGAAAGTGGTAGGCCATGCAAGAATTAAATCAAAATCATTTTTATCAAAGTTTACTTTACCTCTTCCATACCAACACAATAATTTATCTTCCTGTTTTCCTGAAATCTGATATTTTTCGCCAAATGCATCAAGAGCAGCAAATCCTACATTATGGGGAGTATTGTCATGCTCAACTCCCGGATTACCTAAGCCAATAATTAATTTAGATTGCATTTTTTTATATAGCTTCAGACAAGCTGAAGCTTTTCTTGATCGATCCTTTACAATTGATCGGATTTGTCAAATAAATTGAACAAATCCTATAGTTGCCAGAACAATAATGTATCATTTGGTGATTCATTAAGCCATTACTTGTTTTATTCTTTTCTTTAATTCTGTTGCTTTATTGCGGGCATCTTTATCAATTTGTATTATTTCTTCCAATGATTTTGGCTCACAAGCTACATGAGTCTCCAAAGAATCTGAAATAATAGTTGCAATTTTATCAAAAGAAATTTGCTCTTTTAAGAGCATATCAACTGCAATTTCATTGGCAGCATTTAAAACTATCGGATAACTTTTTCCTTTTTCTGCTACTTCATATGCAAGCTTCAGGCATGGAAATCTTTCATAATCTGGTTTCTCAAATTCAAGTTTTCCTACCGAAAGAAGGTCACAGAATAAATTAAAAGGTAACTGTTTTCTTTCAGGATAATATAAAGAATACTGAATCGGTAGTTTCATATCAGTAGCACCAAGCTGTGCAATTATATTTCCATCTACAAACTCAACAGCACTATGCATGATACTCTGTGGATGAATAAAAACATCGGTTTGTTTATGACTTATATCAAACAAATGCATAGCTTCTATAACTTCAAGTCCTTTATTCATAAGAGTAGCTGAATCAATAGTGATTTTCTGACCCATAACCCAGGTAGGATGCTTTAATGCCTGTTCTTTTGTAGCAGATTGAATCTGGCTTTTAGCCCAGGTTCTAAACGGTCCGCCTGAAGCAGTTAAAATGATTCTTTTTATGTCTTCTTTTTTTGCATTATTTACACACTGATGTATTGCAACATGCTCGCTGTCTAAAGGAATAATTTCTCCATGATATCTGTCAATTAAGTCTTTAATTAAATTACCTGCAATTACAAGAGTTTCTTTATTTGCAAAGGCTACTCTCTTACCGTGACTTAAGGCAGAAATAGTAGGCTTTAAACCCAGAGATCCTACAAGCCCGTTTACAACAATATCGCAGGAACAGGACGATATAAACTCAAGTCCCATATCTCCCCAGAAAATTTCAAGTGCAGGATTTTTTAATATTGATTTTAATTCCTGAGCAAGACTTGAATCAGTAAGTGAAACAAAACGCGGATTATGTTCTTTTATTTGTTCTGCCAGAAGCTGTACATTTTTTCCTGCAGCTAGTCCTATCACTTCAAAATCATCTTTAAATGCAGACAGCACATCTAAGGTTTGTCTCCCTATCGAACCTGTTGAACCTAAGATTGCGATCTTTTTACGTCTCATAAAACCTCTTGCGTGATTGTAACCTTTCTACCTGTTTATTGGGCAGACACATTGGTCAGCCCCTACGTTTATTGGGCGGACACATTGGTCAGTCCCTACATCATCTCAACAAACCGATTTGTTCATCAATTACCTTTATCTGATTTTCTAATTCACCTACTCTTGACTTAACCTCGTTTATTTTATCCTGTGCTGCATTGTTAATAAAGTTTGGATTATTTAGCTTTAATTTCTGACTTTCTATTTCTTTTTCAAACTGACTTCTTCTTTTATTTAAGCTGCTTAACATATTGTCAATATCAACTAGACCTGATATGGGGATTAAAATTCTAGTGTCATTAACCAGAGTACCTGTTGATGGTTTTATAGGTTCAAAATCACCGTGGACTGAAACTTTGCTTTTAGTTAAATATTCAACATAAGAAATAAGTTCATCTAAGATCTTTTTTGCTTTAACATTTTTAGTAAACAGTTTAACTTTAATTTCGTTTGACCATGGTATCCCTGCAGTTTGTCTTAGATTTCTTATTGATCTTGTTACATCAATAATATATGAAAAGGTTTGATTGATTTCTTCATTTATAAAAGAACTTTCAGGTTTTGGATAGGGATTATCTAGCAAGGCTTTCCACGGAAAGTCCCTACGTTCCAATAACGAATTCCATATCTCTTCTGTAATAAACGGCATTATAGGATGAAGAGTTTTAGTTATACCGTAAACTATGTTAAATAAAATCTTTTGTGTTTGTTCTTTTAACTCAGGATTTATTAGCTGTTGTTTTGAAATCTCAATGTACCAGTCGCAAAAATCATCCCAGATAAAATGGTATACATCTCTTGCAAGTTCAGAAAAATCATATTGTTTAAAATATTTCTCGATGTTTATAAGCAGTTGTGTGTATTTGTGTAATATCCACCGGTCTGCAATGGTTAATTTATCACTGTTTATTTTCTTTAGGTCAGCTTCATATTTTTTCTCTTCATCCAAATTCTGCAAAACAAATCTAACTGCATTCCATAATTTATTTGCAAATCTTCTGTTTTGCTCCAGTACATCAGATTCCCATTTCCCGTCTTTATCTTTTCTCCCTGGAAATCTTACATCCTGGTTTCCTGTAACTCCTAAGCTAAAATACCAAAATCTGTTTGCATCTGCTCCATATTTATCTATCATTTCAAGCGGATCAATTGCATTCCCTTTTGATTTTGACATTCTCTTTCCGTCCGGTGTCTGAATAACAGGGTGAATAAGAACTTCTTTAAACGGCACATCTCCAGTAAACTCCAGTCCCATGAAGACCATTCGTGAAACCCAGAGATTTATTATTTCACGGGCTGTTGCAAGAACACTGGTAGGATAAAAAGTATTAAAGTAGGACGCGTCAGGCCATCCAAGTGTTACAAAAGGCCAAAGCGCAGAGCTAAACCATGTATCTAAAACATCGGGATCCTGGATTAAAGATTTACTTTTACAGACTGAACATTCAGTGGGTGTTTGTTCAGATGCTGTAGGATGGTTTTGTTCTTTACAGTACCAGACAGGAATCTGATGTCCCCACCAGAGCTGCCTGCTTATGCACCAGTCTTTTATATTACGAAGCCAATTTAAATAATGATCTTGATAACGATCTGGAACAAATCGTAGCTGAGGGTCGCGACCCTCAGCTACAGAAATGGCAGGTTTGGCTAGCGGTTCCATCTTTACATACCATTGATCAGATAAATAAGGTTCTATAACAGTGCCACAGCGATCATGCTTTTCTTGTGCTTGATCATATTCTTCTATCTTTTTTAAAAATCCGCCTTCTTCAAGTTTTTGTAAGGTTAGTTCTCTTGCCTTAAAACGATCAAGTCCAACTATTTCTTTTGGAATGCCAAGATTATCATTGTCTTGAACTTTTGCTTTTAAATCCATAATTACCGGACATTCTTTCAACTCTGTATGTCTTTCAAATATTTCATTATCATTAGCATCATGAGCCGGCGTAGTTTTTACAGCACCTGTCCCAAAATCCATTTTTATAATTTCATCTGAAATAACAGGAATCGATTTATTCAGTAGAGGCAAGGTAACCTTGCCTCCTACAATCTTTTTATAACGAACATCGTCAGGATTTACTGCCACTGCCACATCTCCAAACATAGTCTCAGGCCTGGTCGTAGCTACTGTAATTCCACCTTTTGAAATGTCTTTAATATCAAACGGATAAAGGATATGGTAGAGTTTTCCTTTTACTGATTCAGATTCTACTTCCAGATCACTTAAGCTTGTCAGGCACTTAGGACACCAGTTAACTATTCTTTTGCCTCGGTAAATTAAGCCTTTTTTATAAAGCTCTACAAAAACTTTTCTGATGGCTTTGGTGTAATTTTCATCCATGGTAAAAACCAGGCGATCATAATCCATAGCACAGCCTAGCTTTTTCATCTGATTTATAATTTCATTTCCATGTTTTTCTTTCCAAGCCCAAACTCGTTTTAAAAACTCTTCACGTCCCAGATCTTCTTTTCTTTTTTTCTCATTCTTTGAAATGTCTCTTTCCACTAAAACCTGCGTAGCAATTCCCGCATGATCAGTACCTCCCTGCCAGAGAACATTTTTTCCATTCATTTTATGGTATCTAATTAAAACATCCTGGATAGTATTTCCAAATGCATGTCCCATATGAAGATTTCCGGTAACATTTGGCGGAGGAATAGCTATAGAAAAACTTTCTTTATCTGAATTTATTTCTGACTTAAACAGTTTTTGAGAAAGCCAAATCTTAAGCCATTTTTCTTCAACTTCTTTTGGGTTATAGGTTTTGGAAAGGTCTTGCATAGTTTTAATCTTTTACTTATATAAGTCATATTTGATCTTACACTGCAAATTTGTCTTATATCTTATTTATTTTTCTTCAATTTCTTAGAACATTAATTTTAATTGGCTCACAGACCCAAATTTTTTGCTTACCTTCCAATCCAAGTGTCCGGCTGCACAAAAAATTGGTCTGTTCGCCTTTAATTAAAATTAAGTCGTCTCATTATTTGGGAGGTTTACTATAAGTTCTGCTTACTGTAATAATTGATTTAAGTCTGTCTTACATGGTTAAATTACAAGCAGTTTTAATTTAGTAAGGAGATTTTTATGCCACCAGTCAGAAATGTCGTATACAGTCCTAAAATTCCCATAAACTGGGATTTTTACAAAGCGCTTAGAGGAGCAGGTAATGGAGAAGTTACAGAATTACATGTAGTGGGGCCTTTAAAGGAATTAGCACCACCTAATGAATTTCAACCACAGTTTGGTTCACCTAGAAGAGCATATTTAAATCAAATCATTGCAAATTTTCCAGATGGTTCAAGGATTGAGGTATCTGGCAGAATAACAAGAAAAGGTGCTTTTGAAGCAAATGAGGTTCCACCTGAAGAAGCCACAACTTATTTATTTTCAATATTCTACCCAGATGCAGGACCATTTAACTTTCTTATTGAACCAAGAGAAGAAGATCTCTTAAAAAATCGAGGTGTTGCAGAAGCAGCATTAAATGATATTGTTAGCCATTCTGAGAATGGTTCATTACGTGAAGGATTCAGATGGTTCATTGGATCAGATTGGCCTAACAGAAAAAATCATGACAAGCTTGTTGTTGTAAAAATCATAGACGCTTAATTAAGCACTTGTGAATATCCAAGAGAAAAAAGAAAATGATACCTGCCGCACTTCCTTTTAAAACAACACAATTAGAACCTCCTGTAAAACTTACAGAACAAAAACCACTGCCATATAGAAATGAATGGAGAGATGGTAATGTCAGTTTTTGGGAGTTAGTTGGTTATTTACCTGATAATACAGCAGCCGGTGATAAGTACAATTACTTTAATCATATACAGTCCAGATGGACTGATGGTATGTGGCTAAAAACAAGCGTTCTTAGTAATGCGCAAGTACACCATAGAACAGGACTGCTTGAAATCAGCTATCCGAGAGATGAAAATGAAGTCAGGGGATTTTATTTAAGCGTAACTTTGCCAGATGAAAGAGCTCCGGTATCTCAATTTTATATAGATACAACTGACAGAGAAATAGCAAAGAACATTCATATGGAATTTATTAGTAGATATAACATGATAGTAGTAGATAAAAGCAGACTTATGAGATTAGGATTTGAAGTGCTTTGTAATTATAAAAAAGAAGAAGCAGTAAATGAAGCTTTGCTCTGGTTAAAAGGTCAGCACTCAGGACTTGTTCGCTGTGATAATAAAGTAAGAGTAAGCCCAAATAAAGGAGTTGCTCTAGCCAGAAATATTCTTTCACAAATGGCAAGAACTACATGGGAAGCAATGGGTGAAGCAGCTCAGAGAAGAAGAGGAAAAATCTGATAACTAATTAATTCATCACTTTTTTGATCCCCCAAATACAGTAACAAGAAGAAGATCTGCTTGACATACGATATAATAACCTCATGCCAGACGACAAAGACCCCATAGTTGTTTTAATGACTGCTCCAGATATTACTGAAGCAGAAAAAATTGCAGGTGAGCTTGTAAAAGACGGGCTTGCTGCATGTGTAAATATTATTAATAAGGTCAGATCAGTTTACAGGTGGCAGGGAGAAATTTGCAGAGACACAGAAGCTCTTTGTGTAATTAAAACTGTAAGAGGAAATTTTGAATCTTTGAAAGATAAAATAAAATCCATGCACAGCTACACTGTTCCTGAAGTAATTGGGCTAAATATTGAAGAAAGCTCAGAAAAATACCTAAAGTGGCTGGTTAAAGAATCTAAGATTTTAAGTAAAACATAAATTGTAAGGCATACTACGCCAAGTTCTTACAAAACCATAAAATTCCACTGGACATAAAATTTTAATTCGTATAGAATATTCTTAATTATTTGAGATTTTGAATTCTAGTAAATAAAATTATGACAACTATTTCTTCTGCCGATTTATATACTTCTATTGCAAGCGATTTCCATACATATCAACCCAAAAGAAGAATTACAATTCCTCAAAACAGAGGCACAAGACCTATTGATGTTCCAATACCTTGTTCAAATGGATCTCTCCCTCTTGATTTCAACGGAAGAATTGCTCAAAAATGTTATACACCTCTTGCAAGGGCAGGTGTTTTTGAAAGGTTAAATTTTGATATGGGATCTACCTTATTAGACTGGATGGAAGTTTATCAGCCTGAAGTTTATAGGGAAATAACTGAGAGTGATAGAAGAAGCAGAGAGCATTATGGAGGACATGGAACAGCTCTTCTTCTTGCATCATTTAATCATACAATTTTACCTCTTCAAAAAATACTACTTCCCAGTTCAAACGGACATCCACAATTTGATATGAGCGATGTTGAAACTCAGGTTATATGGGCAAAGGAATCTTTTAAAAGACATTTTGGAAGAGAGCCGGAAGGTGCTTGGCTGCCTGAAACAGCAGTAGATGATGATGTTTTAAAAGTATTAGTTAAACAAGGCATAAAATTTATAGTTCTTTCACAAGAACAAGCTGAAAAAATCAGACCAATAAGTACCGATGGTCACGAAAACTCATGGGAAGATAAAAGTCAAGCTCCATATCTCGATCCTTCAAGACCATATAAGGTAAACCTGGATGATGGAAGCAGCATTGCAGTATTTTTCCGCGATGAAGAAGTATCAAACAGTTTTGCTTTTGGAAAAGCAGGAGTATTTGACTCTAGTGAAAGATTTATTCAAAGGTGGTATGAAGGTAAAAATGATGATAGAAAACATAATCAAATAATTATTCAAGCTTTAGATACCGAAGCTTTAGGTGAACATAATGGAAACGGAGAAAAGGTGGCTTCCGGTGCAATTAATATGCTTAAGGATGGTCAAATGGCTAACTTAGCACAATTTCTAGAACATAATCCTCCTGAATGGGAAGCCAAAATCAAGCAAGGCACCTCGTGGAGTTGTATAGGTCATGGACTGGGTCATTGGGGTGCAAATGAACATTGCACATGTGAATATCCAGTGGGGGGAAATTCACAGTGGAGGGTTGATTTTAGGAATACCTTTAATTTTGCAAGAGACAGAATGCATGAGCTTTTTCAGGAGTTAGGTAGTGAACTATTTATAGATCCCAAAGCAGCAAAAAACGAATATATTAATGTAATAGATACAGAACCATCAGATCGTTATGTAGCAGTATTAGATAGCTTTTTAGACAAGCATTTAAAACCAGGAGTTTCCAAGCATCACTGGGGAAATACTGCTTATAAACTTCTAGAAATGGAAAAATTTATACAGCTAATGTATACAAGCTGTGCCTGGTACTGGAGTGATCCAAATCGAATAGAGCCTTATATAAGTCAGGTTTATTTACATACTGCCCTAGGTTTATACAAAGACATTACAGGTGAGCCATCTGTTGAAAATGAAGTAATTAATATGCTAAGTAGCCTAAGAAACTCACCTGAGACAGTAGCCATATACAAAGGCATATTCAACAATATCCACAAAAATTCTAATGTTTCGCCCACAGCTCAATTAATGATGGCTTAAGCTTACAAAGATTAAATATTTTTTATCAAACAAAATTTTACTGGACAAATTTGTTAAGAAATTATAAAATTAGACCCAATTGTTCTTAATTTAAGAAATCTATTGCGTCAATCAATTAAAGAACATAGGCATTCGGACATAGAACAAAGAGGTCTATGGTAACAGAAGTAGCATCATTAATAACCAGTGGAATAAGAAGAGTTCCTTTGCTTAGAACAGCAAGAGGTGCAATTACCAATAATAGAAGAACAAATAATGGTTGTTTCGCAGTCCCAAGATTTACAGCTAGCTTTCCAGTAAACAATCTCTGTACAACACCTGCATGGGTGACTTCGACTATTTTTAATTCAGCTAAATTAATCACGCCAGAGCAAATTCCAATAGCTAGTGAGTTAGTTGAAGGACACTGGTTGCATCAACATATTACAAAATCAGATCCAATTTCAACCTCAGCTGAACTTGATGAAATATTGGAAACCATAGAAAGAACCGTGGATCTAACAGTTTATGAAAGCGGTGCTATTCCAGCTTCCCCAAATGCAGCCAGTGAATACAGTAACAGTTCATGGCGAAGAGACAATGCCATTATGACTGTCGGAATGACACTTGCTGCTCTTCTTGAGCCAGAAGGCTCTGAGGATCGTGAAGAACTTGTTCAGAAAGTAAAAGATGAACTTATTGCTATGGCTAGTTATGACAATGATCCATTTCAAAGAGGGCATTTCACATCTTTCTTGTTTTTAAATCCTGATCCAAATGAAAATAAAAGACTTGCAAAGGAAAAATTTGAAAGCGATATAAATGGGCTTCCAAGAGCTAAACAATCCATTATTGATGGCAAACTTGGTGAATATAAGGATTGGGGACATCATCAGCTTGATAGCTTAGGAGCTTATTTATATGCATTCTTTTTTGCTGCAAATCAAGGGATTATTGACTTAAAAGAACTGGATAGTATTCTTACCGGACAAAATTCTGAAAATGGTCATGATTCTCTTTTTTCAGTAGCTTTGCATTTTCTCCATGAAATCGGATATGAGGATGTAACAGATATTGGTCCATGGGAATACAAAACAGGCAAAAAAAGAGCTTCCAGCGTAAGTCTCTGCCTAGCTGCTTTTAAGGAAGCTAAACAATATTTTGAAAGTAAAGGCTGGAATCCAAATGAAACTATTACTGTTAATCCAAATGTTAATTTAAAACAAATTATAGATGATGCAATTGAAAAGGGTGATGCTATAAAAAATGAAAGAATCCCATTAGACGGAAGTCCTGCTGTTGAAACTAATGAAATACCATGTGACAGCGCACTTGCATTTTCACTTTTATTTGATCCTGGTTTAAATGAAGCACAACAGGATGCAATTGTTCAAAGACTTATTGAAAATATGGGAGAATACGGTATAAGAAGGATGCCTGATGAGCTGGATGCTTTTTTTGGTGAAAACTTTGCTTCAAATCCAAACGGACAAGGAAAGTGGTCAGTTATTTACCCTGGACATAAAGCTGCTCAGTGGACACTTTTTGATCCCATACTTGCAGCTCATTTCTACGGGAGATATTTGAAGTCTGGTGGAAAAGATGAAAAAAGTTTTCTTCTGGCAGACAGATTTATGAAAAGAAGCCTTTCACAACTTACAAAACATGACTATGAGATTGAGTTTTTTGTAAACCCATTGGAAAAACGTACTGTTAAAATTCCCGCCGGAGTACTTCCTGAAGCTCGCTGGAAAAAGGAAGATGGTGAGAGAGAAGAATGGCTTCCAAATCCAAATTCCCCTCTTCAAATGGCACATGGTGTTTTTGCCATTATGGTGTCTGAAGCTACCAGAGCTATCCAATTACGAGAATCAATTACAAACCAAGCATTAGCTGCTTAGTATTTATTTGAGCGAAGTGTAAAACCCGGAAGCTTGCTTCCGGGATATAAACGAGCAAAATCAAAGCGCCTTCCTTAACAGCGCCGACCGGTGCTGAAGGGATAAAATCCGCGTAACACACGGTAGCTTGCTGCCGTGATAGCCGATTTTAAGGGAAGGCGCTTTATACGTTCAGAGAAAATTAAACTTATGGACATAAATCCGTAACACAAAGTAGAATAGTTTCAATTAATTTAAGAACTAAATAATTTTTTTACATGCGAGTTCAATACCATCCAGGCAAATATGATTACGGTAGTTTATTAACTTCCACTGCAAAGCAAGCATGGGCAAAAGACGGTTCAAGTGGCCCTCAAAGAAAAGCATTAATTCAGTTATTTTTGCCAGGCTTTGAAAATGGAAAACTTCTGGATCTAATCCCGGCTATAGACTGGGCAATTGAAACAGGACACGCAGGATTTATTTTAACTCCACTGAATCCTGCTGGTTACGGAGAAAGTCCATATGTAGCACAAAGTTCATTTGCTCTGTGGCCTTTATTTTTATCGCTAAGAGACTTAGTAGATGTACCTACTGCGGTTTTAAAAATTTACGAATCAGAAATTACCGGAATTGAAAATGATTTTCCTTACGGATCAAAAGATTTATACGGAAAAGCAAACAGAATTGAACATGTAGCAAGATTAATTTTTAATAATTCTCTTACACCAAAACTCCCATCTGGCTTTGCAGATTTTTTAGGTGCTAAAAAATATTGGATTGGTGACTTTGGAATATACAGAGCAAATAAAGTAATTAATGAAAGCAGAGCCTACTGGGATTGGAAAGACAATAAAATAGCAGAATATGACTCATCTGCAATAAACACCTTTAAAGGGAAAAATGCAGATGATATAGGATTTCACAGCTGGCTTCAGTACCAACTTTTTATGCAAGGAGCAAGAGTTAAAGATCATGCTATAAGAAATAATTTTGAAATATTTATTGATACTCCTTTTTTGCCTGCCAGAGACAGTGCAGATACATGGGTTTTACGTCATCGTGGTTATGTTGACTCTACTAAAAAAGCAGGATGCAAACCTGATAAACTCGGCCCTGCCGGACAAAAATGGGACAATTCAATAATGAACTGGGAAAGAGTTAGAGAAGATGGATTTGAATACATTAATCAAAGGCATGATTGTTTAGCAGATGTAGCAACTGGTGAAGTAATAGATCATGTTTTTGGACTTGGAAGAATATTTGCAATTGATAATGATGCTGAGCCAAATACAGGAGCATATATACCAGAAGATCCACAAGGAGATGAAAAAATCTGGGATGATCAACTTACAGAACTTACCTCTAGATATATTACTGCCGGTGGAGGAAGATTAAAAATAATGGCAGAAAATCTTGGCACAGGACAATTAAGATGTAATAAAATTTTAAAAGCACAAGGAGTTCTTGGAATGATAATCCCAAGATTCTACAGAAAAGGTACTACTACGGGAGACAGTGCTGACAAAAAGCCTGGCAAATTTATTGGTGTCAGCAAATATGATTCTTTAAATGGACTTGCATTTTCCACGCACAATATACCTTTTGAAGCACAAAATTATAGTTCTCTATCACCTGATGAACAAAGAAATATGGCAGATATTTACGGAATAGACCATACACCAGATCAAATGACTCCAGACTACATGCTAAAGCTAATAGAAACTATGGCACACAGTCCACCTTTATATACTTTTCATCCACTGTCTGACATCTTAACTGCTCACAATCCAAATGCATTTACTGGAGATGATCAGTTTATTAATCTACCTGGAGATTCAAGCGGGAGAAACTTTAAATATTCATATCCACCTCAATACAGGCTGGATGGCTTAAAACAAATGCAAGATTTAAATCAAGAATTAAGAAGAATAAACATAGAATCAGGAAGATTCGATCCAACCATTAAATAATGTCAGCTTTTAAACTTCATCTTGGCGCCAATATTACTCCTAATCGTAAAATCGAATTTAAGTTCTGGGGACCAAATGTTAACAAAGCTTCTGTGGTTTTAGATTCAAGAACTGTACAAATGTCTAAAGATAAAGAGGATTATTTTACTGCTAATGCAAAGGTATCCTCAAATGCAAGATATCTTTATAGAATTGATAATAGTATTGAACTGCCTGATCCAGCATCCAGATTTCAACCTGATGGTATTAGAGGTCCCTCACAAATAATAGATCCTAAAGATTTTACATGGACAGATCAAGACTGGCATGGAATATCTCTGGAAGATCTGATTATTTATGAACTTCCAGTAAGCACTTTTACACCAGAAGGAAATTTTGAAGGGGTAATGGGAAAACTTCCCCATATAGAGGATGTAGGTTTTACCTGTGTAGAACCTATGCCACTAGCACAATTTCCAGGAAAAAGAGGATGGGGCTATGACGGAATATTTCCATTTGCACCACAGAACAGCTATGGCGGTCCGGTTCGGTTAAAAAGTTTAATAAATTCACTTCATGGAAGAAAAATTGCAGCTGCAAAAGACCTGGTTTGTAACCATACAGGAGCAGGTGGGGATAATTTTTTAGATCCGTTTGGACCATACCTTACAGAGAAATACACAACTCCATGGGGAAAAACTTTTAATTATGATGGTGAAGGAAGTCAAGCAGTAAGGGATTTTATTATTTCAAATGCACTTTACTGGATTTTTGAATATCATTTTGATGTTTTAAGACTGGATGCTGTGGACTATATTTTTGATAGCAGTCAAAAACATATTTTAAGAGAAATAAGAGATGAGGTAAAAAGACTTGCAAAATCTTTAGGAAGAAATGTTCTTATAATAGGTGAAAGTTCAGAAAACGATCCGAAATTTATTCAGCCACCCGAAGAAGGTGGTTATGGTCTGGATGCTGTCTGGTCGTTTAATCCTGAACAAGCACTGCGTAGAAAGCTTACAGGAGAAACTGCTTCATATTACGGAGACTTTACTGGTAATATAAGTGATATTGCAAAAGGATTAGAAGATCCAAATATTTTTAACGGAACACGTGAATCTGCATTTAGAAAAAGAAAAAAACCACATGGAAAACCCATTAATTATGGAAAGCCTTCAAGTGGTACATCTACAAGTCATTTTGTGGTTTATCATAGTAGCCATGATTCTATCGGAAATAGCCCTTCGGGCAGTCGTTTAAGCACACTGGTTTCTTTTGAAGAGTACAAACTCTCCAGTGCACTGGCTTTATTATCTCCTTATATTCCAATGGTCTTTAGTGGGGATGAATTTGGTTCAAGTAGTCCCTTTTTATTTTTTGTGAATTATGATGATCAGCTTTTTAGAGATGGAGCAAGAAGTGGCAGATTAGGGGAAATGCAGTATTTTGAACGGGCAGATTGGGAATCAACCCCTGATCCAAATGACCCTAAATCATTTTTAGATTCAAGAATAAATTGGGATGAACTAGATAATGAAAGAAACCAGCAAATCAAATCTTTGTATAAAGATCTTATTGAGTTTAGAAAAAGACACTTTGGTAAAGCTGCTTTTAAAAGAGAAAATATAACTGTAAATTGCTCAAAAGATAAAGAATGGGTCGCTATTGAATATGACTTGGGAAATAAAAAAATAGGAGTTATTCATTCTTTTTCAGACCAGGCTCATTTAATAGGATTCCCGTTTTGCGGAAGTTCATTTGAATCTGAAATCAATACTGCCGATAAAAAATACGGCGGATCGCAAAAGACAGAGAATAGTTCTCGGTTTGAAATTATGCTTGAACCTAAAAGTTCAATGGCTGGCTGGATTCATTAAAAATTTGTCAGCACATTCTCTTTTTCAGGATCCAGCTCATAAAGTTTTTTAAGTGTGTTCTTATCTCTGTCAGAAAGTTTAAGCTGGGTAACTTCTCCTTCAAACATCAGATCATCTGGGTTTGGACTAAATCCCCAAAGCCCTAGAGCATGACCAACTTCGCGTGCTGCAATAATTTTTATTTTTTTAATTTGCTCTTCTGTTGTTTTTAATTTTGACAGTGGCTCAAGTGGAATTGCTATCTGTGACTGGTGATAAATATAAGGACTTACCATAATTACTCCAAGTACTCTGAAGTTTTTTTTATCCCTGATTTCCGGAAAACTTTGAGCATCAATTTCAGCTGCAATAGGATTTTTTGGATCTCCTTTTATTTTAAACCTGGAAGGAAAAATAACTTTTATCTGTGCTTGTTCTACAAATTCTTTTTCCTTTTTTTCTCTTTCTTTTAGTTTAAAAAGAGAAAGTATAGAATTATCAATTATTTCAAACTTTAAACCTTCAAGGGCCTGCTGCCAAATTTTTGCTCCTTCTGAAAATGCTTCCTGAAATTCACTTCTGTAATGCGGTACTCCTTGTGCAGGATAAAAATAAATTTTTACAGGTTTGCTTAAATCCCAGCGGACAAAAAGTTCTCTACCACCATGTTTAGTTTTTACAAGCTGTAAATAGTCACTGCTTTTTACAACTTCCTCCCCATTTTTCAAAAGATGAGATAAGAATTTAACTGCATCTACTACAGTCTTCCGATCAGGTGCAATTTGCGGTGCTATATCAAGGTAATGCTTATAAGCATCAAGTGCCTTTGTATACTCTTTTTCAGACTCATAAGCCTGTCCAAGTCCCAGATATGCCACCCATAAATTTGGATCAAGTTTAATAGCTTCAGTCCATGAATTAATTGCCAGGGCAGTATCCATGGATTCCCATTCTTTGACTGCCTGATTAAACTTTAAAATTGCTTCTTTTTTATAGTATTTTTCTGAGATTTCAAGCGGAAGTGCTGGTTTCGATTCATCCAGGGCAAAAGTTCTATTTGCTGGAATCGTTAAGACTAAAATTAAAAAAAATAAACAAAAAAACCTTAATTCCCTCAAAATTTTGGAACCAAGATTGACCTGTTCATACTTCTTAACATGAGATAAACTAATCATTAAGCTAATAAAAGTATAACTCAAAAAAAATTAAAGAGGTAAGAGCTAATGGAAACAGTTTTCAAACCAGAAAATGAAACTGTACAAATTCCTTCACCACAACCAATTCCATCTCAACCAATAGAAACTGTTGAGAAGGAACCAAAAACAAAAGTATTAATTGTAGATGATGAAACTACAATACGACGAATACTTGAAACACGTTTAAAACTCTCCGGTTATCAGGTTGATATTGCACATGACGGGGAAGAAGCCATTGAAAAATTTAATACCTACCACCCTGACATTGTAATTCTCGATATTATGCTCCCAAAAGTAGATGGTTTTGCTGTATGTAAAGAAATTAGATCTTATTCAGAAGTGCCTGTAATTATTCTTTCAGCAGTTGTAGATGTAGCTGACAGAATAAAAGGACTGGAGATGGGTGCTGATGATTATGTCACTAAACCATTCAGTCCAAATGAACTTGAGGCCAGAATAAAGGCAGTTTTAAGAAGAGTTACAGACAGGCCTATGGAACAGGCAAGCGGCCATTCAAATAATGTAATAGTTATTGGAAATTTAAAAATCGATACCAGCAAAAGACAGGTTTATAAAAATAATGAGAGAATTCGCTTAACTGGAATGGAATTTAATCTGCTTGAGCTGCTTGTAAGTAATTCCGGAAAACCATATTCCCGTGCAGAAATTCTGCAACAAGTTTGGTCTTATCCAGCAGATCATAGAATAGATACCCGTGTAGTAGATGTTCATATAAGCAGATTGCGTTCAAAGCTGGAAGAAGATCCAGCAAATCCAGAACTTATTCTTACCTCACGTGGAACTGGTTATATGTTTCAGAAAATTTAGAAGATAACAGTAGGGGCGTTGCGTGCAACGTCCCTACTATAGTGCCTTTCATATCTATGCGCTAATATATTCATGTTATGCCGAACAAAAGCAGCAAACTCTGGTCAGGACGTTTTTCAAAAAAATCAGCAAAACTCTTAAGTGAATTTAACGACAGCCTGAGCTTTGATAAAAGACTTTATAAAGAAGACATAGAAGGCTCAATTGCACATGCACATGGACTTTCCAGTGCAAAAGTACTTACAAAAAAAGAAGCCAGTAAGATTATTACTACACTTAAAAAAATAAAAAGCCAGATAGATAAAAATGGCGAAAAATGGTTTAAAGAAAATCAAAACGAAGATATTCACTCAGCCATTGAAAATAAACTTTCATCTATAATTGGAGACACAGGAAGAAAATTACATACTGGAAGAAGCAGAAATGACCAAGTAGCTACAGATATAAGGCTTTGGACCAGAAATGAAATCAAAGAAATTATTTTACTCTTAAAAAAGCTAAGACTGACAATAATAAATCTCTCCAAAAAACACTATAAAACCATACTTCCCGGGTATACGCATCTTCAAAAAGCACAAGCCATAACTCTAGGTCATTATCTTTTAGCTTATGAACAAAAACTAAAAAGAGATCTGGAGAGATTTACTGAGAGTATAAAAAGAATAAATGTTTTACCTCTGGGAGCAGGCGCAGTAGCAGGAGCAGGATTTAAGATAAATAGAAATCTATTAGCTACAAAGCTTGGATTTGAAAAAATTACTGAAAATAGCATTGATGCAGTCTCTGACAGAGACTTTATAGCTGAGTCACTTTTTAATATTTCACTTCTTGGCATTCACCTTAGCCAATGGGCAGAAGAAATGATTTTATGGAGCACGGATGAGTTTAATTACATAACTATTTCAGATGCATATGCCACAGGAAGCAGCATGATGCCACAGAAGAAAAATCCGGATATTCCAGAACTCATACGTGGAAAATCAGGAAGATTCTTAGGAAATCTTACTGCCATGCTCACTGTGCTTAAAGGACTGCCAATGGCATATAACAAGGATCTTCAGGAAGATAAAGAATTGATTTTTGATTCGGTTGACCAGATAAAAATTATTTTAAAAATTACAAATGAGTTCTTACAGAATATAAAATTCAATAAAGAAAAAATGTATAAAGCAACTCAAACTGGTTATTTAAATGCTACAGAAGTTGCTGATTACCTTACTAAAAAGGGAATACCATTTAGATCTGCTCATGAAATTACAGGAAAAATAATTGTATATTGTATTAAAAATAAAAAACAATTAAACAATTTAACAATGGATGAATGGAAAAGATTTAATAAAGAGTTTAATAATGATATTATTGAAAAGATAAAATTAGAATCATGTGTTAACACAAAAAAAATACATGGTGGAACTGCACCGGAAGAAGTAATGAAAGCAGTAAAAAGAGCTGAGGGGAAATAATATAAATGGATCAGGATGACGTAAGGGCTTGCCATGGCAAGCCCCAACAGGCAATGATTCTTGCAGCTGGAGTAGGTTCCAGACTTGATCCACTTACATCAGAGATTCCTAAACCACTTTGTCCTATACTTGGAAAACCTGTAATGGAGCATATTGTAACTCTTTGCAAAGAACATGGTTTTACAAATCTTTCAGCAAATACTCATGTAATGCATGAAAAAATTGAAAATTATTTTAACAGTTCAAAAGAAAAACTAGGAGTAAATTTTAATTTTGTATATGAAAAAAAACTTACTGGAATAGCAGGCGGTGTCAGAAGCTGTAAAAAATATTTAACTGATGATGTTATTTTAGTAATAATGGGAGATGCCCTAACAGACATAGATCTTACTTATCTCTATGAAAGGCATATTGAAGGAAAGTGTCCTGTAACCATTGCTATTAAAGAAGTGTCAGATACTTCTCAGTTCGGTGTAGTGGTAACAGATAAAAACGATCGTGTAATTTCATTTCAGGAAAAACCAAAACCCGAAGAAGCAAAGAGCAATCTAGCTAACACAGCGATTTACTTTTTTAATCAAAGCGTCTTAGCTGAAATTCCATCAGAATTAGAAGCTCCAAAAGTCGATATAGCTACTGATCTTTTCCAAAAGCTAATGAAAAAAAATATTCCGCTGCAAGGCATAAAAATAAATCAATATTGGGCAGATATTGGAAGCCTTCAGCAATATCTCCAAAGCATAAAAGATGCACTTCTCGAAAGAGTTTCACTAAAGATAGATACCCCGAAAGCAAATTTTGGCTGGAAAGGAAACGGAGTAATAATTGATCCATCTGTAAAAATAGAAGGAAATATATACCTGGGAGAAAATGTAAAAATTGGACCAAATGTAGTTATTAGTGGTTTGGTTTATATAGAAAAAAATTGTGTTATAGAAGGAAATTCTTATATTAGTAATTCAATGATTTGGGCTGGTTCTCACATAGGTAAAAATGTAAAGGTAATTAACAGCATAATAGGAAATAACTGCTGGGTCAGCGAAGGTACTGAAATGATTTCAAATTCAGTTTGGGCTCCTGGTACAAAAATTGAAAAAAGCAGCAAGCCAAATGTTGTTTTAATGTAGGGGGGCGCCACCAGCACGCCCACAAAATAGGGGTATTATGTTTCTAGTCGGCACAATTGTAGGTACATTTGGAAATAAAGGTGAAGTAAAGATTCTCCCTTTAGTGGAACCGGCAGACTATCTTCTTGAGCTTAATTCCATTTACGTAGAAAGTGAAGATAGTGTAAAACAAGAATTTAAAGTTTTAAAATCAAAAAAACATAAAAATGTTTATTTATTTGCACTTGAAGGTATAGCTGATATGAATGTAGCTGAGGGTTTAGCAGAATTATCTGTCTATGTACCGACCATTGAATTTAAGGAACTACAAAAAAATGAATATTACTATCATGATCTTGAAGGTCTTACAGCATACACAGAATCCGGTGATTTACTAGGGAAAGTAGATCACATAATGAAAGGTGGAAATGACATTCTGGTTATTAAAGATGAAGATGGAAAAGAAATAATGGTTCCATTTGCTGATGAACTGGTACCAGAGATAAATTTAAAAGAAAAGACAATTACAATAAATGCAATAGAGGGGTTAATAAATGAGATATAATATTCTTAATTAAGGGAAAACGATTAAATGAAAAGAAAAAACAAACAAAAAGCTTCTTCTAAAAAGATAGAATTTGGTAAGAGTACTATTAAAAGATTAGATAAAATTCATAAAGAATGTGACAAATTATTTGAAGAAGACAAAATACTTATAAAAGAGATAAGAAAAGAAATTAATGCACAGCACAGAAAAGCAAGTTAAAGAACTTTTGCTAAATGCTAGTCAGTCATTAAATTTTTTACGAGTTGTTATAGACGATCTTCTTTTAAAAAGAGATACATTGGCTATAAACTCATTAACAAGATTAACTGCTGCTCAAGAAAACTATAAAAAGCATAAAGCAGTTTTAATTAACATTGAAAAATTAATATCAGAGAAACAATACCCTTTGCCAGAAAGACTTGCAAATGCTATTACTAAAAGCCTAAGAAAGAGAATTTCACTTATAATTGAAGAATCCATTGAATTAGATAAGGAAAGATAATGCAGAACATCAGGATAAAAATTTGCGGAATCACTTCAGTTTATGATGCCAGAATGGTTTCTTCATTTCCTATTCATGCCATTGGGTTAAATTTTGTAAAAAGATCAAAAAGAAGAATCAGCCTGAAAACTGCAAAAGAAATTATTGATAAGCTGCCTCCATTAGTAAGACCTATACTTATTTTCGAAGATGAAAAAATAAGCAAGGTAATGTATCTTTGTGATTCACTTTCAATCCATTCAGTTCAGTTACATGGGAAAGAACCAGTTTCATATTGTCATGATTTAAAAAGATTTAATAAGAGTTTAAAAATTATAAAAGCTTTTCCCACTAAAGAAGCATCTATCTCTCAGCTAAATGCATATAAAAGAGTATGTGATTCGTTTTTACTCGATTCATTTGACAGAAAAGATCAGATGGGCGGAACTGGCAAACCATCTGACTGGAGTGTTGCTCAGGAAATAGTTTCAAAATCCAGACTGCCTGTAATTCTTGCCGGCGGATTAAATCCATATAATATAAACAGTGCTATTAAAAGAGTAAAACCATATGCCATAGATGTAAACAGCGGAGTTGAATCGCGAGTTGGTAAAAAAGATAAAAGCCTTATGGAAAAGCTGTTTGAAGAATTGCAATCGTAACACGTCATTGCGAGCCGAAGGTGAAGCAATCCCGATCGTCTTACGTGAATTCAATCGAGATTGCTTCGTCGCTAACGCTCCTCGCAATGACATGCTAAGTTATAATATTTCTGATGAGCATTATCTCTCACAAAGAAATACGCAAATCCTGGTTTGATTTTTTTTCATCTAAATCACATAAAATCCTTCCAAGCAGCTCTTTAATTCCAGACAATCCTACACTTCTGCTTACTGGTGCTGGAATGGTGCAATTCGTGCCTTATTTCCTGGGACTAAAAGAACCTGATTTCAAGCGTGCAGTTACTATACAAAAATGTGCCCGTGTAGGTGGAAAAGATTCTGATCTTGAAAATATAGGAAGAACCACCAGGCATCATTCATTTTTTGAAATGCTTGGAAATTTTAGTTTCGGAGATTATTTTAAAGCCGATGCTATTCCATGGGCATGGAATTATGTAACCAAGGTTTTATGTCTTCCAGAAGAAAAATTAATTGTTTCAGTTTTTGAAGGAGATAAAATTACACCTTTTGATAATGAAGCTTATGAAATTTGGAAGAAAGCAGGACTCCCTGACAGTAAGATAAGAAAACTTCCTAGAAAAGAAGTCTTCTGGGGTCCTCCAGGACCCACTGGTCCATGTGGACCATGTTCTGAGATTTATTTTGACAGAGGACCTGAATTTAAAGATCCGGATGAGAGATTTCTTGAAATCTGGAATCTTGTTTTTATGCAGCTTGAAAAAGATGAAGACGGAAACTTTAAACCGCTGGCTAAAAAAAACATAGATACCGGAGCAGGACTTGAAAGAATCGCTCTTATTTTACAGAATAAACCAAATACTTTTGAAACCGATCTTTTAAGACCAATATTAGATGCTGTTTGTGAAGTAACAAAAACTCCTTATAGGAAAAATGATAAATCAGATTTAAGTTTAAAGATCATTACCGATCATATACGCTGCATTTCATTTCTCATAGCAGATGGAGTTAGACCCAGTAATCTTGGACGCGGCTATGTGCTTCGTATGTTAATAAGGCGTGCTGCAAGGTTTGGTTATTTGCTTGGGATTAAAGAACCATTTTTATATAAATTAACCGATTCAGTTAGAAAAAATTATGAGGACATATATCCTGAACTTAATAAACAAGACATTTTATCTAATACTGTAAAACAAGAAGAGAAAAAATTCTCTGAAACAATTGAAAGAGGATTAATTTATCTGGATAATTTACTTGCAAAACCAGGAAATATTATTTCAGGCGAAGAAGCGTTTGACCTTTACTCTACATATGGTTTTCCGGTAGAACTTACCATAGATATTGGAAAAGAAAAAAATAAAAAAGTGGATCTTGAGACTTTCGAAGCTGCAAAAGAAAAACACTCTGAAGTCTCAAGCCAGGATATGTTTCTTGTAAAGCTCACCGATAAAAAAATATATGGTGACTTACTTAAAGAGTCTGGTCCTACAAAGTTTCTTGGTTATACGGATGAAAAATGTGAAGCTAAAGTCCTTGCAATAATTAATTCAAAAGGTGAGAAAACAAACGTTCTTAAAGAAGGTGAATCCGGGGAGTTAATCCTAGATCAAACTGTGTTTTATGCCGAATCAGGTGGTCAAGTCGGTGACACAGGTGAAATGAATTGTAGGGGCATGCCATGGCATGCCTACGTAAATGATACCCAAAAACATGAAGGATTATATTCTCACATTGTAAAAGTTAAATCCGGAGAAATAAAAACAGGAGACAAAGTAAATTGTGAAATTGACTCAGCTAAAAGAACAAGAATCAGACATCACCACAGCGTCACGCACCTTATGCATTCGGCGCTTAGAAAAGTATTTGGTGAAACTCTTCAGCAGGCTGGTTCAGAGGTAAATCATGAAAAAACACGTTTTGATTTTACGCTAGATCGTGGAGCAAAGCCTGATGAAATTGAAAAGATTGAAGATATGGTAAATGACTGGATTCAAAAAAAACTCCCAGTAGAAATAAAAGAAATGTCATTTAACGATGCCATTAAAACAGGAGCTCTTGCATTTTTTGGAGACAAATACGGGGATTTTGTAAGAGTAATTAAAATGGGAAATGAAAAAGAGCTAGCCAGTGTGGAGCTATGCGGTGGGACACATGTAAAAAACACTGGTGAAATTGGCAGTTTTAAGATTACTCACGAAAACTCTATAGCAGCAGGTACTAGGAGGATAGAAGCAGTTGCTGGTGAGACAGTTAAAGAATATTTAGAAAAGAAGAAGACAGAAGATGAAGCAAAGGCCCTTAAGGAAGAACAAAGAAAAGCAAAAGAAAGTATTGCAAAAGAACAGGCTCTACAAAACATTGAAAAATTAAAAAAACAAGAAAATAATATTGAAAAATTGACCAATGGAGTAAATCTATTTATTCCAAGATCCGATGATTATGGACAAGAGGCAATAAAGGTTTTCATTGAAAATAAAATCAAATCAGATGTAAATTTGGTCATTATAATTGCAGATGTGATTACAGATGTAGGGATTAAATTTTTTATTGGTGTTACAAAGGATTTAATTCAAAAAGGTCTCAAAGCAAAAGATCTTGTAAATAAAATTGCCGAGGTATGTGGCGGTCGTGGCGGTGGACGCGATGACTTTGCACAAGCTGGGGGAAAAGATGTTTCAAAAATCAAAGAAGCGTTGGAATTAGGGAAAAAGATCGTTGCTGAATTTAAGAATTAAACGCTATCTTTAACAAAGGCATCACACCATTCACAATATATTGCACACCAATACACAAAAGAATAAACCCCATAATTCTGTTAAATGAACTCATAGCAGTAGATCCCATTTTTTGGGAAATCATTGGGGCAAGTCTTAAAAAGATATAACACAATATTGCTACAAGTATTATGGTAAATAAAATTACCGGATAATACAGCCAGGTTTTTGCATCGGTCGTCATGCCTATAATAACTGCAATGGATCCCGGTCCACTTAAAAGCGGCATGGCCAGTGGTGAAAATGAAATATCATCTTTTGCTTCTGACTCATCTTGTTCTTTTGGAAGAAGTCTTTCTTTTTTTTGAAGCATTTCAACTGCAGAAGCAATAATCATAAGCCCACCTGCAATACGCAGTCCTTCTAAAGATATTCCAAAGAACTTCAGTATAAGTCCGCCAGCAATAAAAAATATAAGCATTACGCCCAATGCATAAATACTGGCTTGCTCTGCTATTTCAATTCTTTTTTGAGGGGAATATTTTTCTGTAAGCGAGACAAATACCGGTACAGCCAGCATGGGATCCACTATTGAAAACAGTGAAACAAAAGATCCGACAAAAAATAAGAGGTATTCGTTAGACATGGATTTATATTAACGTTAGGAGAAATAATTTTAACATGGTTAAGATTTCATTTAGAATTTAAATAGGAAATGGCTAATAAACTCTAACCTTAATTACATTTTCCCTGTCTTCAGGTGTGCCCTGTGTAAGAGCCCATGCATCTGAACCATTTTTACTCACGTCCCTCAGTTCTTTTCCATCTACTTCATGCCATTTAAATGTAAGTTTTAAATATTTGGGATTGTCGCCGTCCTGCGTAATTATTATTTCCCGAAATGCATTTGGGTACTGAACCACTGCAGGACAGCTGTTATGAATCCTGTTTTTAACTTTAGTAAGCCTGGCTGCATGATAATGTCCGGTAAAAACACCGATTACATTTTTATGATTTTCAATTATTTCAAGAAGCCTTGTTCTGTCCGGCTCAAATATAAAATGCGTGTCGCTTTTGTAAGGCTGAATTACAGGAAAATGAAGAGCAATAATTACAAATTTATTTTCATTTGCTGTAAGTTCGTTTTTTAACCATTTTAGCTGCTCATCATCAATCTGCCCGTGAGATGTTACTGTTTTTTCAGTAGTGCCGTCCAGACAAACAATTGCAAATTTATCATTTGGACAAAAAGAATAATAAGACATGCTTCCTGTAAAGCTTCTGGCTCCTTTAAGATCACTAAACTTCTGAATAAACTTTTGTTTGTTTAGTTTTGTGTTTACTCCGACATCATGGTTTCCAAGCACAGCATAAAACGGATATTTTAATTCTTTTGCAATTTCAATAAACTTATTCACCAGGCTTTCCTCAGGCACATCTACCAGATCTCCCGTACCCAGTACAAAATCCAGATTTTTTATCTTATTTATCTGGCTTACAGCATCTTTAAAAAGTTTTTGTGAGCTTCCAAGAAGCCTGGTGGAATCTTTTGCATATGTTTGCTGAAGGTGAATATCAGATATTTGTACAAAATGAAGAAGGGGTTTAGATTCTTCTGCATGGATTAAATAAAACGAACTTAATCCAAAAAATAAAACAACAAAAATTGTCGAGAAATATTTCTTCATTATGTGGTTACTGCATTACCAAATGGAATTGAAAGTGCTTTTTCAAGTCTTTCTTCAACTTGTTTCCAGCTTAAATTTGCTATAAATACATCCAAATACTTTTTTCTGTCAGTACCATAGTCAATCATATAAGCATGTTCATAAACGTCCAGTACTAAAACTGGATAAACCATCATAGGTACATTAAGATTATGTCTTTCAAGACCATAAACATTTATCTTTCCTGTCCTGTAATTTAAAGCTGCTAGTGACCAGCCATGAGCAATTTTGCCAACCAACTTTAAGTGTCCAATGAAATTCTGTATATTGCCAAAATCCCGGTCTATCATCTTCTTTAAAACCCCTTTAGGCTCCTTCTCACCTTTTCTAAGATTTCCAAAATATAATTCATGCAAAACTGCACCATTTAACATACTGGTTTGCTCCATGTGCCAGCCACGATAATTAATCGTATCTGTATTATTCGTATTAAACGTTTTAATTCTGCCTTCAAGCTCATTAATTTTATTTATGTAACCTTCATATAATGCAAAGTGTGCCTTTAACTGGTTGTCACTTAGTCCATCTAATGCACCACTCAAAAGATGATCGTATTTCTTTGGAACATACCTCTGAATAGGAGCACCTACTACAGGGAGTCCACTTGAGGAATCATTGCCTTGTTTTTCAGCAGCATTAATTAAATTAGATGCGGTTAATGCTGACCCTGTGGTTAACAATCCTAGTTTTAAAAAATTTCTTCTGTTTAAAAATTTATTTCCCTTTTTTTCTTTTGTTTGCATTTATTTGGCTCCTCGTTGTGTTAAACATTATATGAGTAGGGATGCTTCATAAGAGTGTCTCTACAAAGTAAAATTGTAATAAATTTATTATTGTAGGATAATTGACTGGTGGTGTAAAGTTTTCGAGGATACAAGCGGGTGGCGCCGGAAGGGGAAGGGTTCAGAGCAAGGAACCCTGTGACGAAGCTCTGAAGGGTACCTGAAGGCGACAGGACCCGCGCCGTAAAACATCCTCGATTTGTTAACACATCCTTGACGTATAATTCTTATATAAGAGGATATATAGAAAATGAAGGTATTAGTAATTGGTGGTGGTGGCAGGGAACATGCAATTTGCTGGAAGTTACAGCAAAGCCCACATGTAACAAATATATTTTGTGCACCTGGGAATGCAGGAATTGCAGAAATCGCAACCTGCATTCCAATAAAACCTACAGATTTTGAAAAACTTACTGAGCTTGTAATTGCACAGCAGATAGATCTGACCATTGCAAGCATGGATGAACCACTTTCAAAAGGAATTGTAGATTTTTTTAGAAAAAAAGGACTTAGGATTTTTGGTCCGACTAAAGAAGCCTCAAAACTTGAATGGTCAAAATATTTTGCAAAGGAATTTATGCTGCGTCATAGAATTCCTACAGCATCTTATGCTTGTTTTGAGAAAAGAGATTTTGCACTGGCTTATGCAAACTCACAAAAAACCCCAATTGTTATAAAAGCTGACGGATTAGCTCTTGGAAAAGGTGTAACTGTAGCAAAATCCCATGAAGAAGCAAAGATTGCTATTCATGATTGTTTTGATGGAAAGTTTGGTGAGGCTGGAAGTCGGGTTGTAATTGAAGAATTTATGAAGGGACAGGAAGTGTCTATTTTTGCAATATCTGACGGTAAGGATGCAGTAACCCTGGTACCGGCTCAGGACTATAAAAGGCTCCTTGAAGGAGATCAGGGGCCAAATACAGGCGGTATGGGTGCATATGCTCCTGTTCCTTTTATGACACCTGAGTTTCTTGGAAAAATAAAAGAAGAAATTATTATACCTACGATTGAGGGAATGGCAAAAGAAGGAAATCCATTTCAAGGGATCTTATACTGTGGTCTTATGATTACTGAAGATGGATCAGCAAAAGTTGTAGAGTTTAACTCAAGACTTGGTGATCCTGAAACTCAGGTAGTTCTTCCGCTTCTTGATGAAGATTTTTTTGAAATATGCTGGGCAGTTACAGAAGGAGATCTCGGAAAATATAAAGAAGGGCTTCACAGACTTGGCGGAGCTGCACTATGTGTAGTTATTGCATGCAAAGGCTATCCTCAAAACTATAAAAAAGGAATTCCGGTTAATTTCACCAGATTAAATGAACCAGTAGAAATAGTAAGCGGGAAAAATCCACAGACACTTGAATCTATACTCCGTGCAAAAGGAATCATATTTCATGCCGGCACTGCACGTGATACTGATGGAAACCTGGTTTCAAACGGCGGCAGAGTAGTCGGTGTTACAGCACTTGCAGACAGTCTTTTAGACGCTCAGGTACTTGCATATAAATTATGCGAAAGAATTGATTTTGAAGATAAATATTACCGAAAAGATATAGGCGATAAAGGAATGGTCTAACATTGTCATTGCGAGCCCCCACGCTTTGCTCGGGGTAAACTCCGCGAAGCAATCTTACATAGCACCTATCGTATAATACTAATACTTAAGGCGGCCTTATTTACATTTACTTCAGTATGAGATTGCGGAGCCTGTCCCGAGCCGAAGCCGCGAGCGAAGCGTGGCGGTCAGCGAGGGATCTCCTCGCAATGACAATTTTGATGTGATGTTGCTCGTCGCTAACGCTCCTCGCAATTGACGAGTTATGAAACTTGATTGATTTGCCACTTTAAGGTTTTATATCTTTGTTTTGTTCTTTTTGTTGAGTCATTTGACTATCTTCTTGTTGATTAGCTCTCACATCAGAAATTTGAATCTGAACCTGAGCCAACTCAGCCTGTACTTTAGCTCTTTCATTCTCAAAATAGTTTCGCAATGTAGAGCCTGTATTTTGAGTCTGCCCGTCTTTCCCGCTGGATTTCGAGGTTTCTTCTGCTTGTGTATTACCTGCTCTGCTTGTAAGATCTTGTTCCTGGTCCTGTAGGTTTTGTTCCTGTGCCTGAAGTTCTTGCAAATTTTTTGACGTGCTTGCTGTATTATTTGAGCCATGCGAAGTAACTGGATTTGTTGCCATATTATTTTTTCTCCTTAGATCTGGCATATAAACAGAGCTTGGTTAAAATTAAGTAAGTAGCATCTGATACAAAAAAACAATCCCCCGTACGAGCTCTAGCACAGGGGATTATTTCCTTTCAAAATTGATTTTGACTGCTTTTTTTTGGTTAGAGAGACTTGCGATTAAGTGTCGCTTTCATTTGGGATAAGGTCCTTACCCACTTATTTAGTTTCCAACCATATGTTTCTAGTTAAACATATGACAATTAAAAGAGCGTTAAAAAGAAAAACCCCCTGCACGAGCTCTAGTTCAGGGGGTTTTTATTCTTTTCTAATTTATTATCAGGTATACATTTACGCCTGATTCTCGACCTTTTCCTTTTGCCCACTCTTGGTTATTCCTGCGGTAAATTTTCCGCTCACATTTGGGTCAATTATTGTTTGCCCACTTAAGTTGTAAACCAAAAGTCACATTAATAGAATACAAATATAAATAGAAAAATTCAAGAGCCATATTTCCTACTAAATAAAAATTATTTTTATAAAAAATGGATTTAACCCTAATAATGTGACTTTTCTTGCTTAGCATTTTGTTATTAATCTTCGTTAACATTGAAAAATTAAATTGGCTTAACCTTAAAATTAGATTATTTAGGTGCATTTTGCAAAGCCGGCATGCTGAATTATTATGAAGCATGCTAGCGGTGAAAAATTACGCTTTTCCAGGTCTTGCTTTTGAAAAATAAGTAACAAGATTTACTTGTGCACCAATATTATCTTTTCGTTTTACGCTTACTGTTATTTCTTTAAGACCGGTGTCATGTGAGATATCTGTAGGATAATTTCTGGGTGCTTTAGCTGTTTTTGGATCTACATATTTAATTGTCACCCTAATAAGAAAATTATCAACTGCTTTTATAGAAGACATGCCTTCAGAAGAACCAGTAGCATCCAGTGCCGGGTCATAATAACTAAGTGCTCTTAATTTTTCCCACTCATTTTGTGCTAGATTAACTGCCTGATTTTGCATCTGTATACGAACATTTTTCTGAATAATATAAGGGAAAATCGCAATTATTCCTGAAAGAGCTACGGTAATAATTACTATGCTTACCATTAGCTCTACAAGTGATAGTGCGGATTGCGAACGCATAAAAATGATGATAACAGATAAGCATTTCGAGTGTGCTAACAAATCGAGAATTTGTCATTCCCAGAAAAGCTTTGATATCATTTAAATGTGAGACCAAAATTTACACATGTTGCACTATTAGTATCGGATGTAGATGAAATGGCCGATTTTTATATTAAATATTGTGGGTTAAAGGTTATTGCCAGAAGAAGTGATCCTAAAGCTGGTTTTCGAAATATATGGTTGGGAAAAGATTTAAATTTTGTAATTGTTGCATTTGAAAGTGAGAAAAAACCAATTCAATCTATTTCAAAACCTCTAAGTCATCTTGGATTTGCTCTTGAATCAACTGAAGAAGTTAATTTAATTGCTAAAGTTGCACAGGACGACGGCATTTTAAATTATGGTCCGGTATATGTAGATGCCGATGTAGGATACATTTGCGAGGTACTGGATCCTGACGGTAATTCAGTGGAATTTAGTTATGGACAAAAGCTGGGGTAAAGAACGAACCGGCGGTGGGGCGATAGGAAAGAATAAATAATTGCTAATCTTGATTAGCGCTTAGTTTTAATTGCATTGGCTTACGCAAAACCATCCATGACTGCAGAGCTTGTATTAAACCGCTGACTACAAAATATAAAAGTACTCCTGCAGGAACAGGAAAAAATAAAGTCATCATTCCTACCATCGGTGGCATCATTTTCTGCATCATTTTTTGCATTGCTGCCTGTTTTTCATCACTTGGTGGCGGGGAATATCCTGTCGTAATTTTTCCTGAGAGCCAGATGGTTAATGTAAATAAGAAAACAAGCACAATTACATCTATATTTGGCATTTTAGTTACCGGATCAAATGCACCTGTTTTTCCAAGCCCTGAAATAAAAAGAAACTTTTCATCAGCAGAACCCCCGGGTAAAATTGCATTTAAATATATCCTTCCTTCTTTTTTTACTTTTAAGGTAGCGCTGGCATCAGAGTTAATTGCTAAATCAGCAAGGTTACTTAAGTCTTTAGTTACTAAATCACCAGGATTATAATAAGGTTTATCTGATAATTCCCATTTAACATTTTTTGTAATCCCATTTACATTTCCTTCAAGTTTAAAAACCATATATGTGATTTCTCTTCCAACAGGAGTTTTTACATCTCCGGGATTTAGAACAAGTCTTCCTTTTTCTCCTTTTGAACCAACAAATATTACTGGATTTGAAGAGCCTTTTTTTTGTTCAGAAAGAGCTTGCTCTTGATTTAAAATTTCCACAGGCACTGTTATAGCTACAGGCTTAAAAGGCGAACCATTAAATGCCCAGAATAATGCAATAAGAATAGGCAATTGAAACAACATAGGAAAACAACCACCAAGCGGGTTTACCTTATTAGTCTGATAAAACTCCATCATGTCTTTTTGAAAACCTGCCTGAAGTTCTTTTAATTTGGCAGGTTTATCTTTATATCTTTCTTTTTGCTGGTTAAATCTCTCTTGCAGTATTTTTATTTTTGGCTGAAGAGCCTGCATTTTCTGCATGGATTCAGTTTGTTTTTTAGTAAGGGGGTACAGAGCAACTTTTACAAAAATAGTAACTGCAATAATTGCCCAGCCATGATTTCCAAAACAATTCTTGAAAAATTCCAGAAGAGGAAGTATTAAATGATAAGTAAGTAAACTAAAATCCATCAGGGATGTACCTCATCAATTCCACCTTCACAGAATGGGTGACATTTGCATATTCTTTGCAGTGAAAAAATAGAGCCTGAAGTCAGGCCATGTTTTTTAACTGACTGAATAAAATAATCACTGCAGCTTGGATAAAATCTGCATCCTGCAAATAAAAAAAGCTCTCTAAAAGATCTGGTTTTCTGCCAGATAGTAACAAAAAATAAAACTAAAAGGTAAGACATGAAATCTAGCTTTTTGTAAATGTTTTTAATTATGCCAATACAATAAATAATTTTTAGTTCCATAGTAAGTAAACCCTTATATTCTAATTCATGTTCTGGAAAATGATCCTCCAGAACCAGCTATTTTACTTATTAAGACGCTCATGGTTTGTCTGATTTGCTGAAACGTTGCTTCTTTTATTCCTGGATTTGCAATCCAGATGAAAACACCAGTGCTGTTTTCATTCTGTGTAACAAGTTCTTTTTTAAGCATTTTATATGCAGCTCTCATTCTTCTTTTTATAAGATTTCTTTTGTTTGCTTTTTTATCTACTCTAATTCCTACAATAAATGCAACTTTTGGATATAAAAGTTTAAAACCACTTCTAGTTAACCTGTTAATATCTTTTTTAAATAAATAATACAGACTGAGTAAACTTGAATTTAATCTTTGTTTTTTTCTCTTCCCTGTATTAAAAGCTATATTAAAAAGTGATTTTTCTTTTAATCTTTCTGCTTTTGGAAGCACTACCTGACTCCAAGCCTTTTTCTTCCTTTTTTCCTTCGTCTTTTAAGTACATTTCTACCAGCTTTTGTTTTAAGTCTTGCTCTAAAGCCGCTTGTTTTAATTTTTTTCCTTCTTGATCCGCCCAATGTCCTTTTCATATTTAATTCCCCGTTTTTTCTTCGTTTTTCTTCTCTAATAACTTAGTTATTTATAACATAATTTAGTTTGTATTTTTTGATTTACAGAATATATCTTCACTTCCATTTTTTTTATATATGATTTTTACTCTGTAATTTTTATATTCTTATGTGCCATTCTTCATGTTAAGCTCATAACCCGTTTAAAAAAAATTTGATGTTTAACTATGCTGAGGGTGATTTTAACAAACCATATGAATCACGAGTTAGAAAAAATTTGGTGTGATGTACAGGGCCATCTTTCAAGAGAAATGAAGGGCCCAAGTTTTCAGACCTGGATTAAACCTTCAAAGCTTATTGAGTTATCTGAAGGTAAAGCAACTATAGCAGTAAAAAATGATTTTAATAAAAATTTCCTGAGACAAAACTACAGCGGAAAAATTACTGAAGCACTTGAAAAAAGAATTAAACAAAAAATTGTCCTTGATATTATCGTAAAAGATGATCTGGATCTTGGAGAATTTATTTCTTCAATTGCCGTGCTTGAAGATAGAAAACCTGAGCCTGCATATTTTGATCATACTTTCAGATTTAAGACAAACTTAAATCCTTCTTATACATTTGAAAACTTTGTAGTCGGATCCAGTAATCAGTTTTGTCATGCAGCAGCACTGGCTGTGGCAGAAGCACAAAAAGAAACATATAACCCGCTTTTTATATATGGCGGCGTAGGACTTGGGAAAACCCATCTAACCCATGCAATTGCAAACTATATGCTGGAAGAGAAAAATAATCCTCAGGTTTGTTACCTAAGTTCTGAATCATTTACAAATGAGCTTATTCAGTCAATAAGAACAGACGGCATGAAAAAATTCCGTGATAAATACAGGCAGGTAGATTTACTTATGATAGATGATATTCAGTTTCTTAGTGGAAAAGAAGCTACACAGGAAGAATTTTTTCACACGTTTAATACACTGAGAGAAAATGGAAAACAAATTATTCTTACTGCAGACAGACCGCCCAGCTCACTATCATCAATTACAGACAGGTTAAAAAACAGATTTGAAGGTGGACTAATAGCTGATATTCAGGTCCCGGATCTGGAAACAAGAACTGCCATTCTCCAGCTAAAAGCATTAGCATTAAATATTGAGTTGCCATTTGACGTAGCAGAATACATTGCAAATGTATATTCTAGTAACATTAGAGAACTAGAAGGGGCATTAAAAAGAATTCATGCTTATCTTTCATTTACACAGGAAGAATTAAATGTAAATAACATAAAAAGAATATTATCAAGAGGAAATTCATCTTCATTACCTAAACCTTCTCCTGAGTCTGTTTTAAAAACAGTAGCTTCTTTTTATAATATAAAGTTTGAAGACCTTATCGGTTCAAAAAGATCCTCGGATCTTACTCTTCCCAGACACATTGCCATATATATACTTCACGATGTTTATAATTTAAGTTTCCCTAGAATCGGTGAAATTCTTTCAAACCGTACCCATAGCTCTGCAATATATGCATACCAACAAATAAAGAAAAAACTTGAAAACCAAAAAGAACTTTGTGAGCAGGTTAACTCACTTAAAGGACTTTTGGAGAGAAGAAGATAACACAATAAGGGTTTATTTAACTCTTAATCTTACTTACATTAAAAAGATTATAATTTATATATAATTAAATTAATGTAAAATCAAGTGATTCAAAAAGGAGAAAATCATGGCAACTAAACAATTAGAACTACATCCACAAGTAGTTAAATTTTTAAGCAGCGCACCTAAGAAGATGTTAATTAACGGTGAGTTTGTTTCTGCTAAGTCAGGAAAAACATTTGATACTTTAAATCCTGCCACAAGCGAAGTCATAGTTAAAGTATGTGAGGCAGATAAGGAAGATATTGATCTGGCAGTAAAAGCAGCTCGTGCAGCATTTGAAGGTGAGTGGAAAAAAGTTACGCCGTATAAAAGACAACAGCTCTTAATGAAAGTAGCTGATCTGATTGAAAAAAACGCTGAAGAGTTTGCACAGCTTGAAACTCTGGATAATGGAAAACCTATTAATGAATCCCGTGCTGTGGATGTACCAGCTACCGTAGAACACTTTAGATATTATGCAGGCTGGGCTACAAAAATACACGGTGAAACACTTCCTGTTTCTGCCGGTAATTTTTTCACATATACACTTCGTGAACCTATCGGTGTAGTCGGTCAGATTATTCCCTGGAACTTTCCGCTTCTAATGGCTGCATGGAAAATTGCAGCAGCTATTGCATGTGGAAACTGTGTAGTCTTAAAACCTGCAGAACAGACTCCACTTACAGCGCTCAGACTAGGTGAGTTAATCATGGAAGCTGGCTTTCCAAAAGGTGTTATAAATATCTGTCCTGGCTTTGGTGAAACAGCAGGTGCAGCACTTTCATCTCACATGGATGTAGATAAGGTTGCATTTACAGGAGAATACATAACAGGCAGAAAAATTATTCAGGCATCAGCAGGAAACTTAAAAAGAGTATCGCTGGAACTAGGCGGTAAATCACCAAACATTGTTTTTACTGACGGTGACATGGAAGGAGCACTTAGAGGATGCATTGGAAGTGTATTTTTTAATCAGGGGCAGGTCTGCTGCGCTGGAACCAGACTTTTTGTAGAAAGTAAAATCTATGATGAATTCATAAATAAACTTTCAGATAAAGTTAAAAAAATAAAAGTCGGTCCAGGACTTAGTGAAGAATCCCAGATGGGACCTCTTGTAAGTGATGAACAGCTAAAGAGAGTAACTGGATATCTGGACATCGGTAAAAAAGAAGGGGCAAAAGCAATCTGCGGAGGAGATAGAGCAAAAGATTCCGATCTCTCAAAAGGTTATTTTGTCGAACCAACAGTTTTTGCAAACGTTAACAATAAAATGAGAATTGCACAGGAAGAAATTTTTGGACCAGTAGTAAGTGCAATTCCATTTAAAGACATTAATGATGCTGTCTTTCAGGGAAATGAAACCACATACGGTCTGGCAGCAGGAGTCTGGACAAATGACCTTAAAAAAGCTCATGCAGTTGCAAAAGCATTAAAAGCCGGTACTGTCTGGGTTAACTGCTATAACTGTTTTGATCCCTGCACTCCGTTTGGCGGCTACAAACAAAGCGGCTACGGACGTGAGGGCGGCATTCATGCACTGGAACTTTACACACAGACAAAATCTGTCTGGATAAACCTAGATTAGTAGAATGTCAAATAAATTAATCAACATTCCTTCACTGCAGGTCCTGTCGCCTGCAGGTACCCTTCAGAGCTTCGTCACAGAGTTCCTCGCTCTGAACCCTTCCCTTTCGGCGCCACCCGCAGTGAAGGAAACTAAGTTGAGAAACTTAATTGACAAAGCACTAGTTGTTCTTTAACTAACATTGAAAAACTTACAAATTTCACATTTGTTTTGTGATATACTTTTTGTAATTTTTAAAAAATAAATAAGGAATTCGTCATATGACGATGACAATTGAACGTGATCTAGGAAGATTCAGGCAAAAGCTGAATGGTGCTTTATCAGGTGGCCTTAAAAAAACATGGGGAGAAAGAATTGCCAGAGCTGCCGGAAAAAACGGTAGAAAAGATTTTGTTTCCATACCTATGCCACAACTTGAGATACCTCATTTCAGGCACGGCAGAAATGGTTCAGGCGGAGTTGCCCAAGGCGAAGGAGAAGTAGGAACTCCAATAGGAAGAGGACAAGGAAAACCTGCTGATGGAAATGGAAATAGCGGAGGAAGCGATGATCCAGGTGAACACATAAGAGAAGTAGATATACCATTAGCTGATTTACCGGAAATATTAAGGACTGCACTTCAGCTTCCTAATATAGAACTAAAAGGAAAAGGAGGTATTGCTGAACGACATCACAGATACAATACTATTCAACCAGTTGGCCCTGAATCACTTAGACATTTCAGACGTACTTACCGACAAGGATTACTTAGGGGAATTGCATCAGGAACTTATGACTATGACCATCCAAGAGTAGATATTATAAAGGATGATAAAAGATATCGAGGAAGAACCACCATTACTGTTCCAGAAGTTAATGCTGTCGCTATTTACATGCTTGATGTTTCTGGTTCTGTATCTAAAGAACAAAAAGAAAGAGCAGAGGTTGCAGAGTTTTGGATAGATACCTGGTTAAATGACCAATATAAAGGCACAGACAGAATTTATATAATATTTGACTCCGAAGCACATGAAGTAGATCAAGAGACCTTTCGTCACACCACAACAGATGGAGGAACAAAAATATCATCAGCACTGAAACTTTGTGATTTGCTTACAGATACTACTGGAATTAAAAGTACAGTAACTGGTAAGCATTATTCATTTGCCGATAATAATATTTATGTGTTTTGCTTTTCAGACAGTGACAATTATAGAGGTATAAAAGGTCAACCAAGCGATAATCAGATTTGTACTGAGTTGCTGCAAGTATTGCTTCCAAGATTTAATTTATTTGCTTACGGAGATTTACCAGGTTCTTATTCAAGCGGTGAATTTTATGATGTGCTTAGAAAAGGCTTTGACACAACAGCTAATATGGCTATGGCTATAATCAAAGACGGTAATGAGTCAGTATTTGACGCATTAAAATTATTCCTTGGCAAAGGAGTGTAATTTCTAAACACTAACTGCTTGTTTTGTTGAAAACGTTCTCTTAGCAGCCATATAACCAGCTTCAATAACCTCATCTACCTGCCAGTCTGTCAGATTAAAATCAAGAGATTGTACATTCCAGACAGTAGGATTAACTACAAATAATTCTCCACGTTTATTACAGGTTTTTTCAAATCTCCATCTTTCAATGTCTTCCTGAACCCGTGCATACGATGAGATTTCAAATCCTCTTATTATTTTTGAAATTCTTCCTCCTGCTTTTTCAGTAAGCCCTGTATAGCCCAGATTCACTGCCAACACTGGCATAAAGTTATCAGGAAAATCATAAAATATCGGACAGTTATTCCAGTGTCCGCCATCTATATATGTGCAGTCTCCGATTTTATGTTCTTTAAATATTCCGCTTATTGCACAAGATGATGCAACTGCATTTTTTAAACTCGTAATGGTTAACATGTCTGTGTAAAGAAGTTTCATGCCGCAAATAGGATTTTTACAAGCCATGATATGTAATTTCCTACTGGTTTTAATTAATTCAAGCTCATCTGGTAAAAATTGTTTTTCAATCCATTTTCCTAATTTACATGTAGAGGGCTGAAAAAATAAAAATTCAAATTTGTCCGGCACAAACCAGAAAGGAAATAACATTTTGTGTGTTTTTGCTTTTTTAAATAAATCTATTACTTCATTTGGATTTTTTCTTAAATAAACAAACGGTGCAATAATTCCTCCGCCAGATACTCCTACAATTTCATTAAAATATATTTCATTTTCAAAACAATATTTATAAACACCTAAATGTGCATAAGACCTGACACCGCCGCCTGAAAGAACAAGGTTAAATGTTTTCATGGGGATATTTTATATCTTATGGGTTAAGAAATTAACCCTTTAATCATTTTATATTCACATCCTGCAATGGAGATTGTTTTTCTTTTCTGATTATTTCCCTTAATAATCTCAATATTTGATTTTGGCACATTTAATTTCTTTGAGATAAATCTGATTAATTCTTCATTTGCCTCATTATCTACAGGGGGTGATTTTAATTTAATTTTTAAATGATTGTCATGAATTCCCACTATTTCAGTTCTGGACGAACGGGGAATTACATAAATATTTAATAATATTTGATTTTTGTTTTCAGTAAACCAATTCAATTTATTTATCTATTTTGTAGAGACGGGGTAACCCCGTCTCTGTTTTCTTTTCTTCTTTTATGTTTTCTTCACTAGAAGATTCACCTGATATATTCTTCGTGCGAATTATATTTGCTCCAAGGCTTGAAAGTTTTTGTTCAAGATTTTCATAGCCGCGATCTATGTGTTTTAAGCCTGTTACTTCTGTCTTTCCTGATGCTACAAGCCCTGCCACTACAAGACCTGCTCCTCCACGTATATCCGGTGCGACGATTTTAGTGCCGCTGAGTTTTTCTACGCCGTTAATAACTGCTATATGGTTATTTACTTTAATGTCTGCACCCATTCTTACAAGTTCATTTACATGTGCAAAACGATCTTCATAAATATTTTCTTTTATGGTGCTAGTGCCTGTGGCTATTGAAAGAGGAATAGTAATAATTGCCTGTAAATCCGTAGGAAAACCAGGATACCAGCCGGTACTAATGTTTAATGGGCGCAGTTTTTTAACATTTATTTTTCCGCGAAGGGTTTTGGAATCAAGCATTTCAATTACAACTCCAGCTTCCTGAAGCTTACTGAAAGTACCCTGAATATTTTCAGGTTCAATATTTTTTAAAATTATTTCTCCGCCTGTTGATATTGCTGCAACTAAATATGTACCTGCTTCAAGACGGTCACTTATTGCTCTATATTCTGTACTGTGCAGTTCTTTTGGATTTATGCCATTTATTACTATCTGATGAGTGCCTGCTCCCTGGATTTTTGCACCCATTGATATTAAAAAATTTGCCAGATCAACAATTTCCGGATCACATGCTGCATTTTCAATAACTGTTTCACCTTCAGCCAGAACACTTGCCATCATAATATTTTCAGTGGCACCGTTACTGGGTAAATCGAGGTATATCCTAGCGCCTTTTAATTTAGGTGCATGTGCAAACATATAACCTTGATCAAATCTAACCTCAGCACCTAAAGCTTTTAGTCCCTTTTCATGAAGATCAAGTCTTCTTGCTCCAATTTGACAACCGCCTGGAAGGGCAATTTTTGCTTCTTTAAATCTGCCAAGAAGAGGTCCCATTACATTAAATGATGCTCTAAGCTTATTTACTAATTCATGGGGTGCAAATGAGCCAGAAATATCTGAGCTGTCTATTTCAAGCGTATTATTTTTAAACTTTACCCGTGCTCCTATAAACTCAAGGACTTCAAGCATGCTGTAAACATCAGCTAAATTTGGAACATTATGTATGCAAACCGGACCAGGATATAAAAGTGAAGCTGCCATTTGCTTCAGCACTGCATTTTTAGCCCCAGAGACGATAATCTCGCCAGATAATTTTTCTCCACCAGTTATGACTAATTTCTCTTCCATATATGTTTCTCTAATTAAAAAAGCACAAATGGCATTCTACCACTAATTTACAACTCTTTTATACCCTCATTTTATAATAGTTCGGTAAAGGCAGAAAAATGACATTCAAAGATCTAAGAACATTTTTAAATAAACTCGATGAAATGGGCGAACTATCTCGGATAAATGTATCGGTAAATCCCTATCTTGAGATTTCTGAAATAACGAACCGTGTTTCAAAAGGAAGCCCTGAAAAAAACAAAGCCCTGCTTTTTGAAAATGTTAGTGGGTATCAGGTTCCAGTTTTAATTAATACTTTGGGATCTTATAAAAGAATGTATTGTGCCCTGGGTGTTAATTCATTTAAAGAGATTGCCCAAAGGATTGAAAAGTTCCTAGATAAAAAAGTCCCTGATACCATTCTAGGCAAACTAAGCATGCTCCCAAAATTAGCAGAAATAGCTTCTTTTCCGCCTAAAATAGTTAGTTCAGCTCCCTGTCAGGAAGTAATAATTACTAATCCAGATGAGCCAATGCTAGATAAACTCCCTATTATCACAGCATGGCCTGATGATGCCGGTCCATTTATTACCATGACTACAGTTATTACAAAAGATAAAGAAACTGGTATTAGAAATGTCGGCATGTACAGGCTGCAAAAATTAGATAACAACACAACATGCATGCACTGGCATAAACACCATGACGGAGCGCAAAACTATTTAAATACTTCTGTCACACAAGCTGATAGAGGATACAGAACAGACCGTCTGGGAGAAGAAGTAGAAAGTAACGGTACATCAGAACAAAAGTCTTCAGTACTTCTAAAAGAAAAACCTAAATCATCAGCACTTAATCTCCAATCGTCACGAAAGATGGAAATAGCTGTCGCTATAGGCTGCGACCCTACAGTGATGTATGCAGGTTCAGCACCGCTTCCGCCTGGAGTAGATGAATTTTTATTTGCAGGATTTTTAAGATCTTCACCTGTAGAGCTGGTTAAATGTAAAACCGTGGATCTGGAAGTCCCAGCAAACAGTGAAATAGTCCTTGAAGGATATGTGGATCTAGATGAGCTGACGGTAGAAGGACCGTTTGGAGATCACACAGGATTTTACAGTCTAGCCGGAATGTTTCCAAAGTTTCATATTACTTGCATGACTCATAGAAAAAACCCAATATACACCACCATTATTGTCGGCAAACCCCCAATGGAAGACTGTTACATGGGAAAAGCTACAGAGCAAATTTTTCTTCCTTTAATTAGAATATTTTTACCTGAAGTTGTAGATATAAATCTTCCCTGGGAAGGAGTCTTTCATAACTGCGCCATTATCAGCATAAAGAAAAAATATCCTGCACATGCAAAAAAAGTAATGAATGCCATCTGGGGAATAGGTCAGATAATGTTTACAAAATATGTAATTGTCGTAGATGAAGATGTAAATGTTCAGGATTTATCTGGGGTGGCATTTCATGTTTTTGCAAACACCGATCCAAAAAGAGATACTCTTTTTACAGAAGGTCCTACTGATATTCTTGATCATGCTGCTAATGTACTGGGCATTTCCGGAAAAATGGGAATTGACGCTACAAGAAAATGGAAATCAGAAGGATATATGCGTGAATGGCCAGCTGAAATGAAGATGAATGAAGAGACAGAAGAACTTGTATCAAAGAAATGGACCGAATATAATCTGTAAGGGTAGACCAATATGTCTACCCCACTTCTTTATGAACAAACATAAAGATTTGTTCATAAAGAAATCACATAATATAATAAAAAAATGTACTTCATCTCTCATCCAATTGCATCTTTAAATCATCTTGCAGCAAGACTATTGACAGATCAGTTTTCTTTTCTTATAGCAATAGTCTTTTTTGTATTTTTATCTCTGAATTATAAAAATCGTTTCTGGCAATCAATTGATGAGTCTGTATCTAACTGGGCTATAAACACTAAAAACAGCTTTATAAAAAACAGAGCAGAAGATTTTGCCATATTTGGAAATGCAATGTTTCATATTTTGTATTCAATTATTCTTTCAGTTATTTTTTTTACTGCCAGACATAAATTTTCTCTTGTAATTGTAATTTTATTTACACTTATATTTTCATGGGGATTTAATCGATTTTTAAAAATTATATATAAAAGGACAAGACCAGGGCATCTCGATGCAGGAATAAGAAGAAGAATGAGTTTTTGCTTTCCAAGCGGGCATATCATGGCAAGCATTCCCATTTATTTTTTCAGCGGAGTTTTACTTCAGGGACTTATTCCGATTTTACCGTGGTACATAATTGCACTTACAATTACATTTTTTGTAATTATGTCCAGGATTTATTTAAATCATCACTACTTTACTGATGTTCTTGGAGGCATTGCAATGGGAGTATTCTGCCTCCATGTTTCCATCTGGTTTTATTTTGTTACAGGCATGATGTAATGAAAACAACCCCACAATTATCGAAGTTAGAATCCATTCTTGAACTTGCAAAAAAATCCGGCGCAAGCGAAGCAGAAGTAATTCAAAAAAAATATACTAAAAACCCGGTAAGCTTTGAAAATAATAAGTTAAAGTCCCTTGAAAGCAATGAAAGCTCAGGAATTGCAATAAGGCTGATTAAAAATAACAGAGTTGGAATATCAAGTAGCACTGATCCGGATGCTCTTGAATCTATTGCTTTATCAGCAATTGAAGCCAGCGAATTTGGACCTGACGCTACGTTTGAATTTACAAAAGAAAAGCTAAACCCTGAAAAAGAAAATAAATTACCAGAGCTTCCACTTGAAAATCTAGTAGAAAAAGGCACAAAAATTATAGATTCATTAAAAATATTCCATAAAGATCTCCTTATAAGTGGAGGTTTTGATTTAAGTGCAAGTGAAACGATTTATTTAAATACAAATAATGTTTTTGGAAAAAGAAGTAAATCTATTTTCTCTACAGGCTTTTACGGAAATCTTGTCCGTGGTGAAGATTTTCTTGGAATTTATGAAAGCAAGGATAGTCTTGAAAACTTTCCAGACGAGGTTAAAATAAAAAATACGTTACTTGAGAAATTAAACTATTCAAAAGACATTGTACAAATAAACACAAAAAAATATCCGGTAGTTTTTTCACCTCATGCAGTACTCAGTATTTTTATTTCAATTTTAGGCGTTACATTAAACGGAAAAGTAATTCAGCAGGGGATTTCACCACTTGTTGACATGCTTGGGAAAGAATTATTTGATAAAAAATTAATTTTAACTGAAGATCCTGAGCGTGGAACTAAAATTGCAGCATTTGATGATGAAGGAATAAAAACACAAAAAAAAGACCTTATAAAAAATGGTGTTATTAATTCATTTTATTTTGATTTGTCATCCGGGAGCAGAGTCATGCCGCAGCATGACTCTACCGGCAATGGATTGAAACCATCCTTGTCATCTGCACCATCACCATCTTTAACTAATTTAATCGTTCAAAATGGAAATACAAAAAACACATACAAAGACATTATAAAAAACATGAAAGAAGGCATATTAGTTGATCAGGTTCTGGGTGCTGGACAGTCAAATACACTTGCAGGAGAATTTAATGTAGGAATTGAGCTTGGATTTAAAATAGAGAATGGCGAAATAAAAGGAAGAATTAAAAACTGCATGGTTGCTGGTAATATATTTGAGGTGCTAAAAAATATTACAGAAATTTCATCAGATCAGGAATGGGTTTATGGATCTAATTTGTTGCCTGGGTTTTTAATTGATAATTTAACCATTGGTGCAAAACAATGAAAGCAAATGAAGTAAAAGATCATTTAATTATTGCACTTGATACATCCAGTGAAGATGAAGCTAGAAAATATATTGATTTGCTCTCAGAATATACAGGATATTTTAAAGTGGGGCTTGAGCTTTTTACCAGCGTAGGTCCAAAAATCATTAAAGTAATTAAAGATAAGGGAAACAAGGTCTTTTTTGATGGGAAATTCCTCGACATTCCAAACACCGTCAGTCATGCAGTAGCAAATATGGTACGTCATAAAGTAGACATGATAAATGTTTATATGTCAGGCGGAGCAGTTATGCTGGCTGAAACAAAAAAACTTATGTTTGAAACTGCAAAAGAATGTAACATAGAACCGCCAAGTTTGCTTGGAGTTACAGTTCTTACAAGTATTACTAATAATATTCTTCAGGAAGATTTAAAAATTAAATCTCAGCTTGATGAATATGTTTTACATCTGGCATCAATTGCACTGAGCAATAATATGGACGGAATAATTTGCTCTCCAAATGAAGCTTCTTTAATAAAGACATTAAAAAATGAAAAATACGGAGCTGACAGAAAATTTTTAATTGTAACGCCAGGCATAAGACCAAAATGGGCTAGTGCAGATGACCAGAAAAGAACTGCAACTCCAAAAGAAGCAATTCAAAATGGAGCCACTCATATTGTTGTCGGCAGACCAGTTACAGCAGATAAGAATCCAAAAGATGCCATAAAAAAAATATTGGACGAAATTGAATCCTCGTAGGGGTTGTAATTGCGAGGAGGAACAAAGTGACGACGAAGCAATCCCGAGCGAATTCACATAAAATAGATTGGGATTGCTTCGCTCACTTCATTCGCTCGCAATGATAGATCACACTAGTTACATTAGGGTATAATTTAATATTTAAAGAAAAGATTTACAAATCATGTCCCAAACAAAAGACTTATACGAAATATTAGGCATTACTCGTGATGTATCTGAAGATGAGATTAAAAAATCTTTCAGACAGCAGGCTAGGAAATATCACCCGGATAATAAAGAAACCGGAAATGAGGAGCATTTTAAAGAAATAAACCAGGCATATGAGATTTTAAGCGATCCTGAAAAAAGAAACATTTATGATCAATATGGACTAAGCGGATTAAAAAGAACATACGGCGAATCTGATGTTTATGATTTTGGATTTGGGGATTTAAGCGATATATTTTCACAGTTTTTTGGTGAGACCAGAGGAAGGCAATCTACAGGACCTGAACGTGGTTCTGATCTAAGACTTGAATTGGAATTAGATTTTCTGGAAGCTATAAACGGCTGCACAAAAGAAGTCACTATCCAGCCTCTTGAGGATTGTAAAACCTGCAGTGGATCCGGAGCAAAACCAGGATCAAAACTAAAAAGTTGTAAAAGTTGTAACGGTCATGGCGAGGTAAGAAAAGTTACTGAGTCGTTTTTTGGACATGTCACACAGGTAATTACCTGCCCCAGCTGTAAGGGTGCAGGAAAAATTATTGAAGAGGCTTGCAAAGACTGCAGTGGAAAAGGGCAGGCCAGAGTAAAAAATATAATAGATGTTAAAGTACCATGCGGTGTGGATGACGGCGCCAGGCTCAGATGGGGTGGAAAAGGTGATGCAGGTAGACGCGGAGGACAGCCTGGAGATCTCTATGTAATTTTAAATATAAAAGAGCATGAACTATTTAAAAGAGAGGGGCAAGACATAGTTATCGAACGGGTGATTTCATTTAGCCAGGCAGCTCTTGGTGGAAGCATTAAAGTCCCTACCACTGAGGGTGAAAAATCTCTTACTCTTCCAAACGGAGTACAAACCGGGGCCATATTAAAGATTCCAGGACTTGGAGTACCAAAATTAAACAATTTAAGCAGAAGAGGAGATGAGCTAGTTAAAATTATGGTTGAAACACCTACTAAACTTACTGCAAAAGAAAAAGAAATATTTGAGCAATTAGCTAAAATCCAGGAAGAAAAAGGCGGAAAAAAGTTTGGAATTTTTTAAAATTTGCACATTAAAAAAATTTTATATCTAAAATCTAAAGAAAATATTTAGATCTATTCATTTTTAAGTCTTAATTTGATATAGTCAGAATATGACTTTAAGAACAATATTTAATGCAGTAGTACCTAACAGGCTTTATATACCTAAATTTAAGCCAGATACAGTTATTGTTAGTGACGGAGATGAAGGTAAAAGAAATGACATGCCTCGTTTTGGAAATGATACTCGACTAGCAGTTACTGGTCAAAGTCCATTTTTAGTTCATTCGATTGCACGCGGCAATTATACAAGCAGCACTCCCCAAGCAGAATTTGAACATGATAGTGTTGCAGGAACACCACACTATGAACTTGAAGCATTAACCACCGATGGTTTTCAGGATAATTATTTAGTAGGAAGATCTGTGAATCAAAATTCTCGTTTTTTTATCGCAGCAAGTCTTGCTGATTCTCGATTTCATACTCCAGAAGTCGTAACTGCCAGAAAAGCTGCATAGTCATCACACATTGTTTATAATATTCTTGTTATGCCTGACATAAAAGAAGAATACATCAACGCTGCAAAAAAAATTGAATCAGCTCTTTATGAAGTAAAAAAAATAATTGTAGGTCAGGACTATATTTTAGAAAGGGTTCTGGTCGGGCTTTTATCAGACGGACATATACTTCTTGAAGGACCACCGGGACTTGCAAAAACACTGATTTTAAAAACCTTTGCTGAGGTAATGGATCTGCATTTTCAGAGGGTCCAATTTACCCCTGATCTTTTACCGTCTGATTTAATTGGTACTCAGATTTATAATCAAAAAAACAGTGATTTTGAAACTGTTTTAGGCCCTGTTTTTGCAAATCTGGTTCTGGCTGATGAAATAAATCGTGCCCCGGCTAAAGTTCAAAGTGCACTGTTAGAAGCCATGCAGGAAAAACAAGTAACCATTGCAAAAAAATCTCATAAAATTGAAGGACCGTTTATTGTTCTTGCTACACAAAACCCGATCGAAGCTGAGGGAACATATCAGCTTCCTGAAGCACAAATTGATAGGTTTATGTTTAAGCTAATAATTAGCTATCCAAATCCAAAAGAAGAAATTGCTATCATTAACAGATTTTGTACGGAAGAACTTCCAAAAATTAAAAAAGTAATTTCAAGATCTGAACTTCTTGAGTTTCAAAAACTTGCATATAAAGTGTATGTGGATCCCAGTATCATTACACTAATTGCAGACATAGTTTCTGCCACACGCTCACCAATGGATTATAAGTTAGAAAGTATTTCCCGGTTTATAAGTTTTGGAGCCAGTCCACGAGCCTCTTTAAACCTTACTCAGGCTTCAAAAGCATTAGCACTTATTAAAAGTAGAGATTATGTAAAAGAAGAAGACGTGGAAAATCTAATATTCGATGTTTTAAGACATAGAGTTACACTTAGCTATGAAGGCATAATGGCAAAAGAAAATGTAGGAAGTATTTTAACCACTATTTTAAATAAAATTAAACCAAAAACAGTAAAAGTCAGATAATTTGGCATAAAACAGCTATAAAGTGGGTATATCCCTACTGTAATCATATTTAAAGTAATTCGGGGATTTAAAAATGAGAAAAAATATAGTTGGTTATGTTGTTTTTATATTTGTGATTTTGGCCATTTATACATTTAATGTAACAAGGGCCCAGGAAAGCGAGCCTTGTGGCGAAAATGTTTTTTGCGGTCCTGGAACACACTGCATAGGTGAAAATGTATGCGTACCTGATGTCCCAGATGATGACGACTCAGAAAACTCTACTGGCGGTCCAAATCCAGGCGATGGTGATGGAACTGATGACGGTAAACATCCTTGTGGAGACGTAGATGATTGTGTTCCACCTAACGAATGTGTAGATGGCGATAAATGTATGCCACCTAATCCATTACCAGTAGTGCCTCCACCTACTGGAGCTCCCCTTCCAGTATTTCCACCACCTGTACTTCCAATATTTCCTACAATTCCTACAATTCCTACAATTCCTACATTTCCTACAATATCCCCAATGCTCCCTACCTCCGGTGAACCAACTGCTACTCCAGAACCTACCCCAGAACCTACTCCAGAACCTACTCCAGAACCTACTCCAGAACCAACTTCGGAACCTTCTCCACTTCCAACTGTTGAGCCATCACCTTCTCCTACTACTCCACCACCTCCTCCACCACCACCTCCTCCTCCTCCTACACCTCCTCCTCCTTGTAATCCTCAGGATTGCGGAGGCATTGGAATGGCTGGACCAAATGAGGGTGCTAGTTGTGGTGGGAGTGGTTGTGTTACAGAGCGATTACCAAATGGGGTACTTACATGTGGATGTCCATGATAATGGGGCTGTCGCAAAGTTAAGAATAAATTCAATATTTAGTTGTGGATGTATATAATTATTTCTTTCTTCCAGAAATAATCGGTTCAGTTATTTCTAGCCGCCGATGCTGCGGTGACATAGCTCCTCGCATCGGCTTTCAATAGACCGCTCGGCTTGTCCAAATAAATTGGAACAAGCCTCACTTTATTAACCCTTATTATTTATTTGAAGCCTTGTTTAACATTGTATTCAAATGTTTTCTGTATTATTTCTTCCTACCCGAAATAATCGGTTCTGCAACAGCAGCAGGGATTTCTTCATAACATGCAAATTCCATGGTAAAAGTTCCCTGACCTTTGGTTCTGTTTCTAATGTCTGTTGCATAACCAAACATTGCTGAAAGAGGTACTTTACCTTTTACTTTTGAAATCCCAAGTTCAGTAACCATACCTTCTATACGACCGCGACGGCTTGAAATATCTCCAATTACATCTCCCATGTAAGCTTCAGGCACTTCAACTTCAATTCCCATAATGGGTTCAAGAAGTACTGGTCTTGCTTTCATAAAGCCTTCTTTAATAGCCATTGAACCTGCTATCTGGAAAGCCATATCGGAAGAGTCTACATCGTGGAAACTTCCATCATGTAGTGTGACTTTTAAGTCAATAACCGGATACCCTGCAAGAATACCGCCAACCATTGCTTCTTTAATCCCCTTTTCAATTGGAGTAATGTATTCTTTTGGAATAACACCACCAACAATTTTATTTACAAATTCAAAACCAGTTGCAGCAGGAAGCGGTTCAATATCAATAACACAATGTCCGTACTGACCACGACCTCCTGATTGTCTGATGTATTTTCCTTCCTGAGTAACTTTAGACTTACAGGTTTCACGATAAGCAACCTGTGGTTTACCTACATTTGCCTCTACTTTAAATTCTCTAAGTAACCTGTCTACAAGAATCTCCAGGTGAAGCTCACCCATTCCTGAAATAATAGTTTGACCTGTTTCATGATCTACCCTTATTTTAAAGGTAGGATCTTCTTCAGCAAGTTTTTGAAGTGAAAGTCCAATTTTTTCCTGATCTACCTTAGTCTTAGGTTCAATGGCTACAGAAATAACAGGCTCAGGGAAGTACATAGATTCAAGAATAATTGGATTATCCTCATCACATAAGGTATCTCCCGTTCCTGTATCCTTTAAACCAACAGCAGCACAAATATCTCCTGCATAAACTTCATCTACTTCAATTCTTTCATCTGCCTGAAGTTTAACCAGACGGCTGATTCTTTCTTTTTTGTCCTTTGAAGCATTATAAACATAGCTTCCTGATTTTAAATGTCCGCTGTAAACACGTAAAAATGTTAAGCGTCCCACAAAAGGATCAGTCATTATCTTAAATGCAAGGGCACTAAAAGGTTCATTGTCATCAGCTCTTCTTTCAGTAGCCTCGCCATTTTTCAGCCAGCCCTTAATGGACTCAACTTCATCTGGTGCAGGCAGATAATCTACCACTGAATCAAGTAAAAGCTGAACACCTTTATTTTTAAAGGCAGAACCACATGTTACAGGCACAATTTTTAGGTGGCATGTAGCATCATGAAGTGCTTTTTTAAGATCAGCAACAGGAATTTCATGACCTTCTAGATACTTATGCATAAGATCATCGTTTGTTTCTACAATAGCTTCCACAAGTTTTTCCCTGTATTCTTTTGCTTGTTCAAGCATATCAGCAGGAATATCAATAATCTGAATGTTTTGACCTTTAGGATCATCCTCAGCAAATACGTGCGCTTTCATTTCTATAAGATCAACCAGACCTCTTAAATTATCTTCATTTCCAATGGGTAACTGGATCGGGTGGCCGTTTACTCTTAAGTCATCTTTTATTTGACCAAGTACTTTATAAAAATCAGCACCAACCCTGTCAAGTTTATTTACAAAAATAATTCTAGGCACTTTATATCTGTCCGCCTGTCTCCAAACTGTCTTAGTCTGCGGCTGCACTCCGCCAACACCACATAAAACAATGACAACACCGTCCAGAACCCGCATGGAACGTTCAACTTCAACAGTAAAATCAACGTGTCCAGGTGTATCAATTAAGTTTATATATTTATCTTTCCATTTGGTAGAAATAGCAGCAGCAGTAATGGTTATGCCACGTTCTTTTTCCTGTTCCATAAAATCAGTCACTGTAGTTCCATCATGGACTTCTCCCATCTTATGTACAAGTCCTGAATAAAATAGAACTCTTTCTGTAGTGGTGGTTTTTCCTGCATCAATATGTGCAGCAATTCCCATATTTCTAAATTCTGAAAGCGGTATCTGACGTGGCATTTTTTATAATCTCCCTTTTTATACGCAAGAATTAAATTTGATAACTTATATAGAATAAGATAAATAGTCTTTGTTTCCAAGTATCTTTAAATTCTTTTAATATAAATCTTACCTGAATAATCATAATTGGTGTTTATAAACCTGTTTCATAGGCTAATCTATTGTTAGAATCTGGTAGAGACTAGATAAGACATATGCCGGCTTTTATAGAACAATTGTTTAATTATTCTGTGAGCATTATCCCTGCTTTTCTCTTTGCATTATTGATTTCAGCTATTCTTGCAGAGGTAATCCCAGACAGCTTTTTTGAAAAGATTCTTTCTTCCAAAAGCATTATTTTTATTATTCTTTCAAGCATAATAGGAGCTTTAATCCCTCTTTGTACCTGCGGAATGATTCCTCTTGCAAGTAAACTTCAAAAAAAAGGCACATCCTGGCTTTTAGTAATTTCATTTCTTACTGCCGGAAATGCAAGCAGCATTACTTCAATCCTGCTCACTCTTGTTCTTGGTTTAAAAATTACGGTTTTAAGATTTACAATATCAGTATTATTCGGGATTTTAGTCTCTTATATTTTTGTTTTATTTTTTAAACCTGAAACTTCAGTATCTTTCAAAATTGATAAGCATGGTTCTGTAGAGACGTTGCGCACAACGCCCCTACAAGCAAAAATATTTCATGAATTTAAAGGACTATTATTTTCTTTTGGTCCATGGGTTATAGCTGCAATCATTATAGGTTCAGTTATTTCCTTATGTTTAAGTCCTGAAGATATAGTTAAATTTGCTGGTATAAAAAAAATGTTAAGCCCATTTCTTCTTTCTCTATGCGGTTTTCCTTTTTATTTTTGTGCAGGGGCAGATATTCCAATCAGCAAGGCACTTCTTGAAAAAGGAGCTAGTATTGGCAGTGTAATTTCATTTATGACTGCATCACCTGGAATAAATCTTACGTCATTTTTTATTTATAAAAAGTGGCTTGGCTTAAAAAATACAGTTGTTTATCTTCTTATATCCTTTTTAGTATGCGGTTTTCTGGGTCTTATAATTAATATTGCTGTATTACCATTAACACCTTATGAATTAAGATAAATAGTAGAGACGTTGCATGCAACGTCTCTACTATAAAGAAAATACTAAGTCAAAAGTTTTAATTTTATTTTTACCCCTCATATCAGTATGCTCTCTTACAAGCTCAAGTGCCAGACGTATATCTTCTTGTTTTATAGGGTGAATATTATTTAATTCATCATTAATTCCCAAAAGCTGAAGCACATTTATATTTATTTTTTTATGATCAATTGAATGAGAACATTTATTACAAAGAAGCCCACCGAGAATACTTGAAAAAGGGAAATAGTCTCTGCTTCCCTCATAAGAAATATTTTTACTGCATGATACACAAGTCTCAAGCTGAGGCCTAAATCCGTGAATGGAGAGAAATTCCATGATAAATCTTATAGAAAACAAGTCAGGAATTTCTGTTATTTGTAATTTATCTAGGGCTGAATAGAGAAGCTCATAAATATGTGTACTTTCACTTTCCATCTCATAAGCAAAGCTGCTTACTATTTCAACAAAAAGCATTCCATAAGTAAGGCGTATTAAATCACCTCTAAGTTTAGGAAATGCGTTTATCTGTTCACAGTCGCTTAAAATATCAAGATTCTTACCCTTTGCAAAGTGAAAATAACAACAGGAGAGCTGACCAGTTTTACCTCCAAATCTGCTTGTGGGTTTCTTAATGCCTTTTCCAATTGCTCTTACCAGTCCATTATTTCTCGTGTATATATTTAATATCTTGTCAGCTTCTGAAAAGCTATAACTAGTTAAAACTATTCCGTAATCATTGTAGGTAGGCATCTTAATTTTCCTTTGAAATAATTATATGGCAGAGCTGGTCATGTAACCTAGTGCACTGTCAACAAAATTTTGCACCTTTGTTTCATTCACTTGTGGGTGACGCCGGAAGGGAGGCGTCCATACCAACGGAACTTGTGACGCAGGTATGGAGGGTACCTGCAGGCGGCAGGACCCGCAAGTGAATGAATGCTGAATAATCTACTTGACCATGTACTAGAAATAAGTTTAGAATTTACCTCTATAGCTGATACTTTGAGTATCAGCAGATTTTTGTAAAGACTAAAAACTATACAGATAACTCAAATAAATCTTAAGAAAGTTTTACATTTATAAATTGAAACATAAAGGTTTGATTAATTAATCAAAATTATTTAAACCAATTAATTATAGGATGGTACCATCAGAAATGTATAAAATTATGACTAGCGAAAGAAAAGTAGTTCAGCAAGACATACCTCAGGAAACTGAGGCAGATCTCTCAGATGAAGCCAGAGTAGCCCTTGCTTTGTATTTAAAAGTTTATTCTGAAGGTAAGGTCACCCCGGAAGGTGTAGTAGTCCCTGAATTAAATATTTACAAGATCGCACATGCAGCAGAAGTCCCTAACAGATTAGTTAGTAAAACATTTGAAAGATTAAGAGGAAAAGGATTTTTAAGTAATCTACCATCAGGCCATTTAATTGTAAAAAATCTTCAGGAATTTCAGCAATGGCTTGTCAGCCAAGGCGCATCAATTGAAGATATGTGATTTCAGAAATATTATTCGCTCTTAGCTGCTTTTTCCTTGCATTCACCTATTTCATTTTTTTCTTTAGTAATAACTTCTTTATCATCGTAAATGCTTCTGCACTCATGTGTAGTTTTGTCGCAGCAATCTTTAAAAGGGGACCCGCCGCACTCTCCGCCTGGCTGAGCACATTCACAATAGCCTTTCTGAAGGGGCAGTAGAGCTGCAGCTAGTATAAGCATTAAATAAATCAATATTTTATTCATAAGTCAATTTCTTTATTACAGCTATTCTATACCCATCAAATACACAATTACGTAGTGGATGTCACACATTTCTACAGCTTTAAAACTAAAATCAACCTTTAAATCTAGAGCCTATAACCTATTATTAACCTGACTATAACAGCAAATTAATGTTTTTAAGAAATGAATTTATTAGTGGAATTCTTGCCTGTTATTACGCTATTATTGAATTGGCCCTTGTTTCTTTCAGTGATTTTTTGTCCTACAAGCATAAAGCTATGGGAGTTCAGTATATCTGATAGTGAAGTATATCGATGCATGAAAATGATCGAAAACGGATTCTATTAGGCGAGAGCACCCACCTGGATTTTTCCGGGCAAATAATTCAAAAGAAAACAAGGGCCGCTATTTATTAATACTCACACCACTGCAGCGTGGGTAAGTCTCTTTATAGTCCAGCTTATAACCTTTACAAGTCCGAAGTGAGAAATGGTTTTGTCATTTACAACTAAACCCAGATTAAAAACAGAAGATTTTGCCCCGGTAGAATCATTTGAACTTTCTGTCATGGAACATGCTTCAGTATTTACCTCTGAACACTCTGAAACTTTCAAAGAAACCTCGGCATAATTTCTGTCGCCATTTCGGCAAATTTCAAATGTTTTTGGATTTGTTATTTTATTTGCATTTCTGTCAACTAAAAAAAACTGAGCATCACTGAATGCCGCAATTTCATTTGGAGAAAAAGCTTCCCAGTTATCTTTAAACAAACAAAAAACTATTTCAGGATCACTGCCAGATATTCCAAATTTTGTTATTAATTTATAGGGGCTTACTTCTGAAATTTTAAAAGGACCGCACATAATATTTGAACCCTTGACCATGGAGACATTTTTTCTCATGAGCTGAATAATCTCGTCTCCTTCATCATTAATGACATTTAAGAGGTGTTTTATACGTGTGCTATTTCTCTGCCAGATATGATATGGTGGGGTAACTGGGAGAACCCCTGAATCTTTATGTAATCTAATCATTGGCTTGAAGTTTAGATTATGACCTTGCTTTTTTCAATGTTTCTTAATGCATGTTGAAGTTAAGTAAAGAAACTGATACAAGTTAAAACAATTAGTTTTAAGATTGTAAGATTTCTTACATTTACCACACACAATGTCAAGCAATAACAGGCTTATTAAAGACTCTAGCTATAGCGTTAACATAGTCACCATTTAAGACACCTTTTTCAGTAATAATTCCTGAGATGTATTTAGCCGGTGTTACATCAAAAGCTGGATTTCTTACTTTTACACCAGAAGCACAGATTGTTTTTCCGTTTATTTGGGTAATTTCTTTTTCATCCCTTTCTTCTATAGGGATTTCAGATCCGCTAGTAATTTTTAAATCAAAAGTTGAAAGTGGTGCTGCTATATAAAACGGGATTTTATTTTCTTTAGCAAGAACTGCAAGCTGATATGTGCCTATTTTATTCGCAGTATCTCCATTAGCTGCAATTCTGTCTGCTCCAGTTACCACTATGTCTATTTCACCTTTTTGCATAAGATAACCACATGCTGTATCTGGAACAAGTATGCATTCAATACCATTTTCACAAAACTCAAAAGTTGTAAGTCTTGCTCCCTGCTGGCGTGGTCTGGTTTCAGCAACAAATATTTTTAATGAAGGGGTGCTTTGATATGCAGTTAAAATCACTCCAAATGCAGTGCCAATACCGCCTGTAGCAAGGGAGCCCGTGTTACAAATCGTCAACACGGACTTGCCATGGTAAGCCCCTACGATTGCTGCACCATGCTCACCTATTTTCAAACAACGCATTTCATCATCTTCATGAATCCAGATAGCACGTTTTGTGACTATATCTTTTATATTGTCATTGCGAGCCAAAGGCGAAGCAATCCCGCTCGAGATTGCTTCGTCGCTATCGCTCCTCGCAATGACACCTAAATCATTTAAAATTAAATCTACTGCCCAATTTAAATTTATTGCCGTAGGGCGAGATTGTTTTATTTCATTGGCAACATCGGTTAATTTTTTTGTTTCACCAAATTCATATGCAGCAAGAGCCATGCCATACGCTGC
>Ga0155197_103_pt2 | contig 111454 bp, 109 predicted proteins | sample RifCSPhighO2_02_FD_106165 | JGI IMG/M metagenome (GOLD analysis project Ga0155197, IMG submission 106165) | Candidatus Melainabacteria bacterium RIFCSPHIGHO2_02_FULL_34_12 | reverse complement strand
GCGGACCTTTTCATTCTGCCACCATTGCAACTCTTACAAAAATAAAAGACAATGCAAAAGAATCAGGCAGCTTTTTAATAAAAATATTTACTACTACATTTTTAATTTTGCTTTTAATTACCGGGCTTGTACTTATATTTAAAGATCAAATTATTCATATTATTTTACCGGCAGGTGGACTTGAATCTTCTTATAAAGAAAAACTTTGGAGCCTGACTATTATGCAGCTTCAAATCATGTCGCCTTTAATTATTATTTCAGGTTTACTGGGTATTTTATGCGGTGTAGCAAATGTATACGGCGGATATTTTTGGCCTTCATTTGGTCCGGTTTTACCGAGTCTTTCAATAATTGCTTTTGTTTTTGCTTATAAAGATCCTGATATTGGTTTTGCGCTGGGGCTTGGGACACTCATAGGTGCAGCTTTACAGCTTCTTGTTCAGATGCCATATGCACTTAAAGCAGGTCTTTATGAAAATCTTAAAATTGCATTTGTAAAAAATCAAAAAGCAGTAAGTGAATATTATACGTTTATAGGACCTGCAATAATCAGTACTTCTATAGGTCAGCTTACTGTTTACATAGATGGGTATTTTTGCTCAGGTCTTCCGGAGGGAAGCTGGACAGCGACACTGTTTGCAAACAGACTAATTCAGCTGCCTCTTGGAGTTCTGGTAACTTCTTTTTTGGTTCCGTTTTTCCCCAGATTTTCAGAACTGGCTCACGGGAAAAATTTAGATGATTTAAAAAGAACCAGCATAATGGTTATAAAATCACTCTGGTTTTTGACACTGCCTATAGCAGTATATTTATTTTTATTTGCAAAACCTGTTGTAGAAATAATTTTTGAACGAGGTGCATTTAATGAAAGATCAACAGCACTTACGAGCAGTATTCTTGTAGCACTTTTACTTTCTATGATTGCCTATGTTGCCAGGGATACTTTAACCAGAGTGTTTTATTCTTTAGGTGATTCAAAACTTCCGCTTCTTGTAGCAGTATTTTCAATTCTCTTAAAAATTGGTTTAAATAGTGTGCTTGTTGAAAAATATCAGGCACCTGGAATTGCATTTAGTACGTCGCTGGTAACAGTATTTAATTTTTTATTTCTTGCAGTGTTACTTAGGAAAAAAATTGGCTGTCTTGGATGGATGAAGCATTTCAGAACATTGATAAAAATGGCAATTATTACACTTATAATGTATTTATTCGGACTTTTATTTTTAAATATTTTTCCAATTCATTTGATAAAGTTTGATATTTTTTCAAAATCCATTCTTATTTTTACCAGCTTTTCGACTTGTTTTCTTGTTTATTTTGGACTGGCTCTTACATTAAGAATAGAAGAAGCTGAAAAAGTTTTTAATGAGATAAAAAGAAAGCTAAGTAATTAAACGTCTAGACCTTTAATAAATTTAGTTTCTAGTTTAGAATACAAAGAAGTTTGAAAGAGAGGAAAGATGCCTAAAGTTAACAGAGTCCATATACCTGGTACAAAACTTGCTTTTTTGTGGCAAAGGCCAAAAGAAACACACATTAATATAACTGACTATACTCTTATAAATGCAATTAGAAATTTAGCCATGCTGAATGGATTTCAAATTAATAGTGGAACCCCAGATTTTGATTTTGAGCCATTCGGAAAAGGCCGTGATTACATAGTTGAAATCAGCTACGGTGTTCCAAGAAGATTAATTACGCCAATAGGTTCTTATAATCTTCATCTGCAAATATATGGCGGTAGCGATGCTGGAAAATCTGGTGATGTTGCAGGGGATATAAAAAAACTATTTTTAGGGAAAGAAATTCCATCTAGTGTTGATGGAGTTACTTTAATAAACATTAATCCATCAGCAGATTTAAGCGGATTAGAGCACAGGTTAAGACATCAACCTGTAGGCAGTCCAATAACCATGGGAAACGATTTGGCTATTGTATTTCCTCGATCTTCAGGTAATCCTGCAAAAGCTTTGGTACAGTAGAAATTTCTTTAAGCCTTTCCTGACAGGTCTTTTAGATCTTTTAATTGCTTGTTTTGTTCTTTTATAAGACCTTCGAAAAACTTTGTTCTTTTTTCAAGCCGTTCAACAGGATTTGGACTGTAACCTTCACCTCTGAGTATTTGATTTCTAGTCCTAATTTGTGGATTATCTTTTTCAGATCGTTCAATTTCTTCTTTGATTTTAGTAGAGTATTCACTAAGTATTAGTTAAATAAGGTCTATCCCTTTATTTCAGTTAATCCGCTTATAAGTAAAGAAAAATCATTTACTACTAGATATTAAACTTAAAACTTTTTCCCACTACTCTGAAATCATTTGTTTTATTTTGCTTTAGTTTTTCAGAAATATCTTCAAAAAGCTTTATTTGTTCGGGAGTAAAATAAATCTCACCACATTTTTTGCAAGATTCAACCTCAACATCTACAAATACAATGTTATAATCACGTTTAATATAGTGGTCAATTTTCTTTAATTCAATTTGTTCCGATCCGCAAATTGCACATTTTGAAAGCATTATTATTTTTTCCTTTCTTTATATTCTACCCACTTTTCAGGATCCGGTTTATATACAGTTACAAGTATTGCTTTGTTTGCTAAAACATCAAATGCCCAAACAGTATGAATAGGGCTTTCATTTAAAAAACTGAGAACCAGGCAGCTAGGTAATGGTTTGTCTTCTGAGTAGTTTTCTATTATTTTGCTGACTTGCATAGATTGCAAGACATCTTTAATAGTCAAGGCATCTTTAGTTGACTCTTCAATAGCATGTAAAGAAATTCTATAATTTCCTGAATCTAATGCTAATTTTAGTTTGTTAATATCCACTACAAGAGAATCTATAATTTCACACCAAGCTCAAAAACCTTGATACCTAAAGTTACATCTTCAAGAAAATTAACAAGATTAAAGACTTTATTACAAGATAATTTCTTTTAACTCACCCAAATAACATTGCAACAACTTCGGCACAGTAACAGTTCCTTTTTCAGTTTGGTAATTTTCAAGAATTGCAGCTAGTGTTCTGCCTATGGCTAATCCTGAGCCGTTTATGGTATGAGCAAAAACAGGTTTGTCTTTTTGATTTGGTTTGTATTTTATATTTATTCTTCTTGCCTGAAATGCTCCAAAATTAGAGCAACTGCTAATTTCTCTGTATTTGTTTTGTGCAGGAAACCAGACTTCAAGGTCATAGCACTTCATTGCAGAAAATCCTGTGTCACCTGTACACAGAAGTATTTTTCTATACGGAAGCTCAAGTTTTTTTAATATTTCTTCTGCGTCATTTGTAAGTTTTTCATGTTCTTCGACACTTTGTTCGCTAGTAGTGATTTTCACTAACTCTACTTTATTAAACTGGTGCTGTCTTATAATTCCCCGAGTGTCTTTACTGGCAGCACCGGCTTCTCTTCTAAAACATGGCGTGTAAGCACAATATTTTAATGGCAGTTGTTCTGGTGATAAAATCTCGTCCCTGTGCAAATTTGTAATAGGGACTTCAGCAGTAGGGACCAGATATAAAAACTCTCCTTCACACTTATAAAAGTCACCTTCAAATTTTGGCAGCTGTCCTGTACCAATCATTGATTCTTTATTAACTAGAATGGGTGGAAAGATTTCTTTATAACCCTTAGTGGCAGCGTGATCCAGCATGAAGTTCATAAGAGCCCGTTCTAGTTTTGCGCCAATTCCTAAAAGAACTGTAAATCTGGACTGTGCAATTTTTACCCCGCGCTCAAAATCAAAAATCCCAAGTTTTAAACCAATTTCATCATGAGGTTTAATCCATTTTTCAGTCTTTGGATTTCCCCATTTTAATATTTCTTTATTCTTAGTTTCATCTTCGCCTTCCGGGACATCATCTGAAGTAATATTCGGGAGTTGTAAAACTTTTTCTGAAAACTTAAAACTTAAATTAATCTCTTCTTTTTCAATATTGGCAAGTGTTGAGCTTATACTTATACTTTCGCTTTTTAATTTTTCTGTTTTTTGCTCGTCATCTTTTGAACGGCTTATTTCCTGTGCGATTTCATTTTTCCTTTTTCTTAATTCATCTGCTTTAGTCTGAATCTCTCTTTTTTTTTGATCCAAGAGCAATACTTCATCGAGGACACCGGTGAGATTTTTATCCCGTTTAGAAAGTCTTTCCCTATAATAATCTGGTTTTGTACGTACTTCCTTTAGATCATGCATAAACTTAGTATAATATAAATATCTTATGAAACAATACATTACATTAATCATTATTTTTATTTGTTTTATTGGAATAAGCCAGGGCTGTACATTTGTAGATCCCATGACCAGAGCACAAAACCATTCACAAAAAGGCGAATTCCCTAAAGCAATTAAAATCCTGGAAAATGAACTAAAATTAAATCCTGACTCTGTACCGATAAAAACACTTCTGGCTCAGGCTTATTCAGATTATGGGCTCGCATTATGCCAGGATCAAAACAAGCCACCAAAAGTTAAATATCCTATGGCAAAAGAAAACTTTGTAAAGGCACTTGCATTAAATCCAAACCTTGAAGATGCAAAACAAATGTATAAAATGATTGAGGAAATCCAGGCTTCTTTAGAGGCAAACAATAAAAGCTAATCGTGAATTTTATTTCTAAACTTTTAAAAAATAAAACTACGTTTTTGTCTTTTATTTTTGTTATTTTTTTAATTTTACTTGTTATATTTTCTTTTCTTGGCTTAACTTTTGGTAAATATTCTTTTGATGCGCAGGATCAGGACATGATACTTAAATCATCTTCTTTTGAGCATCCTCTTGGTACTGATCAGCTTGGGCGGGATATGCTAGCCAGATTAATTTATGGTGCCAGGTTATCACTTCTTGTAGCTATTGTAACTGCACTGATTGCACTATTTGTCGGACTTTTATTAGGCACAATAGCAGCAATGTTTGGAGGCAGAGTTGATTTTTTTATAACCAGGTTAATAGATATAATTTATTCACTTCCTGATCTTCTGGTTTTAAGCATTATTGGGCTGATTTTTAGTAGGTCCACTACAGGAATTTTATTTGCAATCGGACTTATAAGCTGGATGGATGTAGCCAGATTAAGCAGAGCTGAGATTTTAAAGCTGAAAGAACATGATTATATTCTCTCAGCAAAGTCAATCGGACTGACCGATACCAGAATATTTTTTAAACATTTATTGCCAAACATTTTAAATCCAATTTTAGTGGCAATAACTTTTACAATGCCCAGGGCAATCATTGCTGAATCTACTCTTAGTTTTCTTGGACTTGGATTATCTCCTCCAAGATGCAGTTGGGGAACGCTTGCCAGTGATGGATGGCAATTTCTAAATACACATACAAATCTAATTCTTTATCCAAGCATAATGATTATGCTTACTGTCTTAAGTTTAAACATTATTGGCGATTTTTTAGCTGAGATGAACCAGCCGAAGGAAATTTATATATGACATAATTAATTATGTCATGAAAATCGCTCTTGCACAAATAAATCCGACCATAGGTGATTTTGAAAATAATTTAAATAAAATCTTTCAGAATATTTCTATTGCAGAGAAACAAGGCGCAAAACTTATTATTTTTTCTGAGCTTGCTTTATGTGGATATCCTCCAAAGGATCTTTTGCTAAAAAAACAATTTATAGAAGACAATAAAAAATATCTAAAATTGCTAGCTGAAAAAATTAAATCAGATATTGCAGTTATTGTAGGTTTTGCTGAAGAAAATAAAGGAGATGGGAAACCTTCATTTAATTCCCTTGCATTTATTCAGAATGGTGAAATAAAAAACACATATCAGAAAATCCTTCTTCCGACATATGATGTTTTTGATGAAGACAGATATTTTGAAGGTGGGGGAAAAACATGTGTGGTTAAAGTCGCAGGTAAATCAATAGGACTCTCTGTCTGTGAGGATATCTGGCATGACAGCCTGGAATGGACTAAACCCAGATATCATCTTGATCCTATGGAAGAACTTACAAAAGAAAAAATTGATCTACTAGTAAATTCATCATCATCACCGTATTTTATAGGTAAACCAACTGTAAGAGAAAATATATTGAAACAATGTGCAAAAAAATATAGCATTTCTATTATTTATGTTAATCAGGTAGGTGGAAATGATGATTTAATTTTTGATGGAAATTCCTGTGTCGTAGATAAAGATGGAAATACTCTTATAAGATTAAAAAGTTTCGAAGAAGATTTGCAATTTTATGAAATTAACGATAAGAAGCAATGTAAAGACGCTCCAGCAGGACGTCTCCCGAATGATGAAGAGGAACTATTGCAAGCAATAATCTGCGGACTTCGGGATTATGTAAGAAAATGTGGATTTAAAAAAGTAATCATTGGTTTATCCGGTGGTATTGATTCAGCATTAACAGCTACGCTTGCTGTTTATGCACTAGGAAAAGAAAATGTACTTGGAGTTTTAATGCCGTCACGATACACAACTGATTTAAGTAAAATTGATGCTAAAAAACATGCAGAGAATCTAGGAATAGAAACTAAAACTTTATCAATAGAAGATCCATTTAAAGCATTTTTAAATTTATTAGGACCTGACTTAAAAGAAAATAAGGACTTGACTAATCAAGCCCCAACAGAAGAAAATATTCAGGCAAGAATCAGGGGACTTATATTAATGGCACTTTCAAATCAAAGTGGTGCTCTGGTTCTTTCGACTGGAAATAAAAGTGAGCTGGCAACAGGATATTGCACTTTATATGGAGATATGTGCGGTGGACTTGCAGTTATTTCTGATCTGCCAAAAACTACAGTATATAAATTAGCAAGATATATAAATCAAAAAGAAGGTAAAGAATTAATACCGAATAATATTCTTACAAAAGCACCAACAGCTGAATTGAAACCAAATCAAACTGATCAGGATGTTTTGCCCCCTTATAATGAACTAGATAAAATTTTAAATGCATATGTAGAAGAACATATACCATTAAAAGAAATGTTAAAAAATGGAATTAAAAAAGAGACAGTTCAAAAAGTTTGTAATATGATAGACTCAAGTGAATATAAAAGAGAACAGGCAGCACCAGGTTTAAAGCTAACCAGCAGATCATTTGGACATGGATGGAGAATGCCAATTGCACAACGATATAAAGAACAGATCTGAACGAACCGGCGAAGAATTAGTTCTAGGGCAGGTAGATTTTATAAACTGTTTGCCGATTAATTTGCCCATTGAATCAGGTGAAGTAAAAATAAATGCAAATATTATAAATGCTGTTCCAAGTAAATTAAATGAATTAATTTTAAACAGTGAAATAGATATAGCTCCTGTGTCGTCGCTAACGTATCTTGAAAATAAAGATAAATTAATGCCAATTGCAGATTTATGTATTGCCTCAAATGGTCCTAGTGACAGTGTTTTGCTCTTTTCAAGCTTTCCTATAGAAGAACTTGACGGTGCAAAGATAGCCCTTACATATGCATCTGCAACATCAAATAAATTATTGCAAATCATATTTAAAGAATTTTTGAAAATCCATGTAGATTTTGAGATTATCGATGTAGGGGCGTTTCGCGAAACGCCCCTACAAGGTAATAAATATCCTGCATATCTGTTAATAGGTGATCATGCACTTCATGAATATTCAAAGATGCCGCGAAACGTTTTTATTTATGACTTAGGATCATTGTGGAAAAAGTACACAGGACTTCCAATGGTATATGGAATGTGGGTAGTAAGAAAAGAAGCTGTAAGGGCAGGTCTTGACTTGTCCTTGTTTGCTGAAAAAATTAAACAAGCAAAAAGTATTGGTCTTTCAACCATGTTTGACAAAGTCGTTAAAAAAGCCCAGGAAAAAGTTCTTATTTCCAGAGATTTTTACTCTACTTACTTTCAGCACTTAACTTATGATCTTACCGATGAGTGTAAAAAAGGGTTGGAGGTTTTTGAGAGCCATTGTGTTAAAAAAGAAAAAGTTACAGTTAGTTAGCGACCTGACTTCTTAAGCCTTTCTTCTACCCGCAGTGACTCCAGCCACAACCTAAGCAAACTGGTCCAGATTTACATGCTGAGTTTCCAAATGATTCATGCGTGAACTCTGAATGACAGCATGGACACTGGGTTTCATGGCCCTGAGCAATCCAGTCCATTCTGGCTCTGACCATATCATCCAGCATCATCATTTTCTCATCAAATTTTATTTCATGTTTTTGTCTGATAGTGGTCTGAAGTGGTACTGCTTCTTCAATAACTGATGGTGCTACAGCAGAAGGAACAACTTGTGTACCCTTGGTATTGTTTGTTGTGCCATTAGTTGAAGCTTCATTGAAAAGAGAAAGCTGATACTGACCTTTACAAGCATCTTTCAATACTTTTCCAATAGCATCAGGAATAGAACTAGCTTCAATTCCGATGATTTTTTGTCCGCCCTGAATATTTAAAAGTCCATTTGCAACATCTTCAGGTGGACAGCCCCACTTAAGAGCTTTAGTGGCCATGCGACAGATGGCTTCAATCATTCCTGAAGCTACTCCGCCACCTCTCATCAGATGTGCAAATACTTGCCTGGGTCCGTTTTCATCAAAGTACACATGTACATGTACCGGACCTTCAGGAGAAAGAATTTCCTCATTAAAACCATAAAGTCTTTTTGGTCTTATTCTTACATTGCTGCGATCTGACTTTAATTTTTGTGCAGGAAGTTCTTCAACAGGAGTGGTACTTGCTGAAACAACCTTTACTTCATTTGAAGGCAGGAATTTGCTTAGCTTCTTAATTTCCTGAGATTTCTTTTCTTGTCGTTCAACTGGTTGACTAAGTCTGGTGCCGTCAGGATAAAAAGTAATTGACTTTACGCCAAGTTTATATCCCATAAGAGTAGATTCCCATGCATATTCCCACGGGAGATCGCCTTTAATCATGCAAGTATTTGAAAGAGCATTGAAACATTCAGCATGTCCTCCAACGCCTTTTTGAATACTGGCAAGATGAACAATATAAGGATGAGGATCAATCTCAGTATTTATTCTGAAGATTTTTTGAACTTCTTCAGGGACTTCGCTTAATCCTGTAACTTTCTTTCCATTTTTTCTGATTTTGTCGCAAAGTTCTTCTACTTCTTTTTCAGTTTGAGGCCATGCATTGCGTTTCTTCATAGCTTCTTCAAATCCTGGAGCAGTAAAACTTACCCAAGCATCTCTTACTTTTCTTGAGAATACAATTCCGTTAAAAGGCTCAGGTCCCCATGAGGTACCGCATAGCTGTGCCATAGTTCCTGTAGGTTGTTGATTTATCATGCAACAGTTTCTGACCTTTATTCCTTTTTGGGCAAATGAACTACCTGGCCAAATTTCATAGACTCCTCTTTCTTCAGCTAGTTTTTGGCTTGCTCTGATTGAAGCTGATGCAAGGTGATCATAAAGTTCAGTTACAAGTTTATTTGATTTGTCACAGCCAAATTCAAGCTCTTGGCGTGCAATGAATTCTGCAATCCCGGCAAACCCGCCGCCATTTCTTCTTTCTCTGCGTGCAGTTGAATTCTGAGTAAGGATAGGGAAATGACTCACTGTAGTAACATCATCCATAAATTCTGTGGCAAGTTCTGCAATTTCTTCTATTTTTTCCCAGATATAATTCCCGCTTTCATCCCAATAATCATTATGTGCAGCATGGAGAGTAGTTAGGTTACAGATTCCTCTGTATTCCAAACCATCTTTTCCGATTTGTGCAGGGAGGTTTTGTTCGCCGCATGGATTACAGGTATGCAGTTCATATATATGATGATTTGCATTTGCTGCTTCTACCCTGTCTGCAAACTGAATACCAGGTTCTCCTCCATTTACCATTCCAATGCATATTCTTTTAAATAAGTCAGCGGCATAGAAACAAAATACTCCGTCCAGCTTTACCTGAATACGTTTTCCGTCATCGGATTTAAATATCTGAAGTCCTTGTTTTTGAGCCATTTCCTCAGCTTCAGGGAACTCTTCCAGACTTATAGAGTAAAGTTCAAAAAGAGGTTCTTTATTTAAAGGATTAACTTTTTGATTTCCTTGAGGATCAAGGACAGGTTTAGTAAAGTCAAAAAGATTTCCTTTCCATGTTTCATTTCCAAACAATGCAGGATACCATTCTCTTTTTTCAACATGATCCATAAAGCCTCTTACTGCTCTTACAGAGATGTTGTAGTTTTTCAGGTATTGTTGTTTTGAGAAATATTCAAAAGATGCTTTACTGAACTGTTCCAGTGCTTTTTGCATGATGTTTAAATCACGCTGAGAAAGAGCAATCTCATATTCCTTAGGATCCGAATATTCATTTGGATCTATGATTGGAGCAGCTGCATCAATCTTATCGTAGATATCCGGAAGGTTTGGTTCTTTCGGAAGTTGTTTCTTATCTATAAAAAATGTAATGTCAGGATGATCGCTGTCGCGCAGTTCTATAAATGCACCACCACGACGTCCTCCCTGTGCAATTGATTGACCTGCAGGACAGAATAATTTTTCAACAAAACGATCAGGTCCGGAAGCAGTGCTTCCATCACTGTTTGGGGTTTGCCATGGACGGAGTGTACTGGTGTTAATGCCCATTCCCATTGAACCTTTGGTAGCATCCATAATTTCACTGGCAGCTTTTTCAATTTCTTCAAGACTGTCACCAGCGTTTGTAACGCCACAGGCAGCAAGCCCGCCGCGTCTTCTTATGCGACTAGCATAATAACCCATTGCCATCTCGTGTTTATTTGTTTCAATTACGTTAGGGTAAAAAAGTTTTTGTTGCTGTCCGTAACTGTTATTAGATAAAGCACCCTTTATATCGGAAAGCCATTTCTTTACTTTTTCTTTCTCAGCCTTTGGAAGTTTTTCATATTTTTGCCTGAGATCATTTTCTGACAACCAGATTTTATGAATAGACCAGTTAAGGATTTCTCCATGTGCTTCGTATTGCAGTACATGCAGGGATACTTCAGGATTTGCGTTAATGTTTGCCGGAGTATTTGCAAACATTTTTCTTTCGCCCATTGCTTTATAGTATCTGGCTGCTGATCTTAAAACCGCATCATTTTCAAGAGCACGCTCTAAACTAATCTGAATAATTTCATGAGGCTTAAGCGCATATTTTAATCTGGCCATGGCAACAGAAATAGCAACTCTTCTCCATGTTTGAGTAAGGGTTTCAATAGCTTCACCTTTTTCATTCCTCTTACTGTATAGTTTTCTGACCACATCATGAACATTTTCAGGAAAATTTGAACTGTAATCTATGGCTAAGATTTCCTTCGCCTTTTCTTTTGTAAGAGTGTCTTGTTTTTGCATTCTATTTTCAATTTGATGTGGTGTTGAACCTGGTACTACGCTTATTGCCATTATGGTCTCCTTGATAAATTAATTGTTTAATATTGCCTTATGATCTTATTTTTTTGTCTTGTGCTGTTTGTCTATCTTGCGAAAGATAAACAGACATTTAATCTAATTGCCCACCTCACTATATTTAGTGTCGTCAAAACAGAAAAAAATCTTCAGATAATCGTCATTACTAAGTCTTTTATTAGCAGTGGTAAAGATATATAGTACCCCATTATTTTTTTTTGTCATTGTTTTGTGCTCTTTCTTTTACGTTTGTTCTTTTTATTTACAAATACCTTCAAAAGCTTATTGTAGCTGGGTTTTATTTGGTCTCAAACGTTTTCAATGAGATACTGTCTGCTTTTTTAGGTTTAAGAAATAAAAGAACCTTTATTTTATATGAGCTACCTATTTTCTTTTAACCTTGTCCTTAATGTCACCCCTTTAGATTTTAGTCTATCTACTATATATAGTGTTGACGGATATATAATTACGTAGTTCCTTGAGACTAATATTGTACCCTGATTTTTTGGATCCGGAAAAGCCTATATTTAAAATAAAGAACAAATTAGTAAATAATTTTAGGTTTAAAATACTTAACCATGGTTAAAAGACAAAGTGTAAGTAAAAGTCAGTTTTGGGAAGAGAAATATATTCAAGGTAATACGCCTTGGGATATTGGCTCCACTGCACCTGCATTTGTTAAATATTTCAGCAATATTTTGAAGAAATACCCATACGCAGATATACCGACTCAGCGGGTCGCAGTTCTTGGATGTGGAAGAGGACATGACGCTTTTTATTTTGCAAAAAATAAAAAATTACAATTTGACGTTTACGGGTTTGATTTTTCTAAAGGTGCAATTAAATATTGTAATGAGATAAAAGAAAAAAACAAGATTAAAAATATTCAATTTATACAAAAAGATTTTTTTAAGCTTATAGATGAACAAAAGTGGAAAAGTAAGTTTGATTATGTAATAGAACATACAAGCTTCTGTGCAATAAATCCTAAAGGAAGGAAGAAGTACATCCAGCTTTTAAAGAATGTTTTAAAGCCAGGCGGAAAAGTTGTAGGTCTTTTCTTTATGAGACCCAAAGAAATGGGAGGTCCTCCATATGGCATAGAACCTGCTCTTTTAAGAGAACTGTTTAACAAGGATTTTACAGAAATCAATAAACTGCATCCTGTAAAATGTTTACACGGGGAAAAACTAAGCGGCAAAGAATGGTTTGGGATTTTTGCCAAAAAACATAAAAATGGCTAACATAGGCATAAACAGAATAAAAGCATGGTTACCTCATTATCCATACATTGAGCATGCTGCTTTAGGTAAATCAGAGCTTAGACCAAAAATCAAAGCTCTGGTGGGTAAGCAAGTTATAGTAACTTATACTCCCAGAGGTTCTGAAGTAAGGGAACAAGTTACTGGGGAACTTAAAGCAGCAGTAGTCTGTAAATCTATTTTTACACGAGGCAATGACAGGGTAACTCTTATAAGGCTTACAATTAGAAGAGATAAAAATGAGAAGTATCTTTTGCTTGATGGTGAAGACAGAAATCTTAGTAAATTTCCAGAAGCATGTGGATTAATTCACTCAATAAAATCTGTTCCTGTGACTCAGCAGGCAGTTTGAAGCCTAACCCCCCTCTCTTTTGTTTAAAAAAGTTATTAAAGTCGAGCTTTTATCACAGCCGGTTCTGTGGTGACGTTTCCTCGAACCGGCTTTCCAAAGACCGCTCACTTGTCCAAATAAATTGGAACAAGTTTGCTTTATTAGCAGGTTGAATTTTATCTTCTAGACACTACAAGTAGCAGGAAGTTTTGCACTAACTATCTGAGCTAACTCTACAAGTCTATTGCTATATCCCCATTCATTGTCATACCAGGAGATTACTTTAACCATATTGGTTCCGGTAACCAGGGTCATTTGAGCATCTACATAGCTGGAATGCGGATCGCCTAAAAAATCAATGCTAACAAGTGGTTCATCTGTATAACCAAGAATGTTTTTAAGTGGTCCATCTGCTGCATCCTTAAGTGCTTTATTTACTAACTCAACGGTAACTGGTTTTTTAGTCAGGGCAACAATATCCACTACACTTACATCAATGGTGGGAACTCTCATTGCAAAACCATTTAGTTTTCCTTTTAATTCAGGAAGCACAAGACCAATTGCTTTTGCAGCGCCTGTTGTAGTAGGAATCATAGATACTGCAGCTGCTCTTGCTCTGCGTGGATCTTTATGTGGTCCATCCTGCAGGCTTTGATCGTTTGTATAAGCATGAATGGTAGTCATAAGACCCATTTCAATGCCAAAGGTATCATTTAAAACTTTTATAACCGGACCAAGACAGTTTGTAGTGCAGCTTGCATTTGAAATAATATTGTGTTTAGCTGGGTCATAAGTTTTTTCATTTACACCGATGACAAATGTGGCATCTTCATTGCTTGCTGGTGCACTGATAATTACTTTTTTAGCTCCTGCATCAATGTGTGCTTTTGCTTTAAGAGCATCAGTAAATGCACCTGAGCACTCCAGTACTATATCTACTTTTAAATCTCTCCAGGGTAGTTTGGATGGATCTTTTTCCTGAACATAGTTTATTTTTTTACCGTTTACTGTAATTGAATCAGCATCTGCTGAACAAGTCCCTTTAAATCTTCCAAAGATACTGTCATATTTAAATAAATGAATTGCTGTTTTTGAATCACAAAAAGGATCATTAATTGCTACTATTTCTAAATCTTTAAGGCCCTTTTCAAATAAAGCTCTAAGAGCATTTCTGCCTATTCTGCCGAAACCATTAATACTAATTTTTGCCATTGTAAAACCTCCGGAATTTCGATAATAACAATACCATAGAAAAATTGCGGAGGAAAGTAAGGTATATTGTTAAAAGATGTAGAGACGTGCTGCAGCACGTCTCTACCAATGTGAGAGAGAAAGATCTATGGAAAAACTTGCCAGCATACGCGGTGCAATTACCGTTAAAGAAAACAGCATTAAGGAAATTAAAAATTCAACCACTCTGTTATTAACAGAATTGCTAAAACAGAATAAACTAGACAAATCTAAGATAATAAATATAATTTTTACAGTTACTGATGATATAAATGAACTTAATCCTGCAACAGTTTCAAGAGAAGAATTTCAACTGGATTCAGTCCCCATACTCTGTGTTCAGGAAATGAAGATTAAAAATGGTCTTCCAAAATGTATAAGGGTATTAATTCAAACATATACTGAACTAAAAAAAGAAGAAATTAAACATGTTTACTTAGGTGGTGCAGAAAACCTGCGACCAGATATAAGTAGGGGTGTTTCGTGAAACACCCTAGCAGAAATTAATGTGAGACTTTCGTTATCAATCCATGAAACAAATACCTAACTTAATCTGTATCTTCCGCACAGTTTTTGCAATTTGGCTTGCTGTTTGGGTTTTAAAAGATTCTGAAAATCAAACAGTACTTAATTATGCTTTCTGGTTTACGTGGATAATTATTTTGCTGGATGGAATAGACGGAATAATTGCACGAGCATTAAAAGTTACATCTGATTTTGGAGCATTTTTTGATATTGCCTGTGACAGAATTACAGAACTTATTTATATTTCACTTTTTGTAACACTTAAATGGATACCTTTTTGGGTTTTAATTGTTTTTCTCATAAGGGGGATTTTAGTAGACGGTATAAGAGGTTTTGCAAATAAAGAAGGAAAAACTGCCTTTGGCGAAAAGTCTATGATGAAAAGTAAAATCGGATTTTTTCTTACAAGCTCACGCTTTATGAGATTTTCATATGGCGGAATAAAAATAGCGGCATTTGCATTTATGTTTCTTGTTCATTCTAATTTGCCACAATATTTAAATTTAGAAATGTTTTTAATTTATCTTATGACTTTTTTTTGTGTGATTCGTGGGGTGCCGGTTTTAATAGAGGGAAGAAAGTATTTTTAACTAGCTTTTTTCTTGTTCTGTAAATATTCTATTAGTGAACCTTTTATAGGTTTGCCTTTGCTCATCCTTCCATCATCTTCTCTAATAAATATTTCTTGGAAAATCATTTCATTTTCATCCAAGTTTTCTCTTAATTTACAAAGCAACTCATCATTTGTTAAGTTCGAAAGTTTGTTTATTTTATTTTTCATTTAATGCTCCTTCCCAATTTATCTCGATCCAACGTGCCATTTTAATATCATGAATAGGTTCTAGTTGTATTATTATAAATGGTTTGTCCTCACGCCTAGAAAACTTTATATATTCTGGCGGTATCTTCATTACATAAGCATCTAGAAGAAACTGATTTAACCTTTTTATTTGTCTTAATGTCGGCATCATAGATGGTCATTGATTTAAGCATAAGCTAGTTCTCTTTTTTGGAAAATTAATTATTAATTTTTAATGATGATACTTTAGGTTACAAAAAAGTGGGAAATGTAACCTAGGGTATCATGCCTTCTTTTTAATCAAACCTTCTATATGTAACAATGCAGCTGACTTAAGCCACTCTACTACATTTATAATTTCCCTCTTCATTTCTACGAAGAAATCAGTAACAGATGCTTTTAGTCTTCTTATTTTTTCTTTTACATCCAGCTTTTTAATTAGTTCTTTTAATTCTTCTTCAAGAATTTCCTTGAGCTTATTTAGTTGAAATGAAACACTTACCGCAAGTGCAGGAATTTGTAATTTCATTCCTGTAGGGGCTTGCTGCAGCAAGCCCTTTCGAATAACAGTTGCCACAATAAATGCAATACCGCTAAAGATTGTAAATCCTATCTTTTGAATACCAGCTAAAAACTGATTTTGACTTGGTTTTTGTAATTGCTCTGAAATATTATTTGTCAGCTTTAAAAATTCCACATTAAAACTTTTTAAGATAGCAAGGATGGCTTTATTGCTTAAAAAGTTCATTAGTTGCATGCTGACAGTAACTCGATCAAAATTACTGCTGCCGCCTCCGCCTCCACCTGCTTTGCGAAGTTTTTCAAGTAGCTCATCCCAGTATTTTTGACTTAATTGTGATCTTTGCAGACTAGCTTCAAAAGCAGCTTTAGAGGCAATGGCTCTGCCAGTATCGATTAATTTCAGGTTTGGTTTTCCACTATAGAAATATTGCGATGTGCTCCTACGTGGAATTATTGTTATTGATCTTGCTGCTTCTATTACCATTATTTTCTCCTTTTTTTTTGGCTTATTACAATAAGCCCCTACTTATGCTGCCATTCCTGTGCAAACTGATTGCTCGATTTTTGGACTTGCAAAAGGTTTGCCATGGCAAACCTCTACTGCAACTGCTTTTGCATCTTCGTCTCTCAGTGGCTCAGAATTTGTTTTCATAAAGTATTTTGCAATTGCTAAACCTCCAATTGCACATCCCACACCACCCAAAGCTGAAAGCACAATATTTAACAAATTATTTTGTGTAATATCTTTTGTCTGCTTACCAATTGCCATAGTCGGTACAATTCGACCGTCATCGGATAACCAGCGACCATCAGATAAAATTGATCCGCTTGAGGTTTCTTCATTATGTGTTCCTGTGATCATTCTTCCTGTTCTATATGCTGCACGTGCCAGGATGGTTTCCCATAAGTGAACAGAATTTCTAAGCATTAAACCTTTAAGATCATCAAATTTAGAATCAATATTTTTAAATATTTCACCTAGCTGAAATGAAACAGCAGGACCAATAATAGTTAAAATCGGCGCTGGAATAAATTTACTTAGCTTTACTCCACTGGCAGAAATCATAGAATATAAAAGATGAAAGGGAAGCCTTTGAATTAGCCCGCCGATTTTATCTCTAGAGATGTCAAAATTCTTAAGTAAATTTTTCCCTTGTTTTGATACGCAAGTCAGATAAGTAAGTCCTGCAAATCCCAATGATAATGGAATCCCAATGGTACTGTTTCCAAGAATGGTACCGACATTAAAAACAAGATTTTCAGGTGCATGAAATATTCCTCTGACAAGTCTACCTTCCAGCGTGCCAAACGGAATCTGATAATTAATGGCATTTAAAATAGTTCCTAAAACTGGCATGCCTAATGCAATACCTCCAGTTGCAATGGCTATATTTCTTGAGCTGTTTAAAAGACAGGAAAAAGAATTGCCAATATTTGAAAACAATGAATCCAGGAAATTTGAGCCTCCCTGTGCAATAAATCCTTCGTGAGTATTCCAGGGGAGAACTTTCTTTTTAACTGAATCAGGAGCAAGAAGTCCAAGTGTAGTCAATGAACTTGCAAGAAATGAACCAGCAGTGTGATGTGAGTTTGAAATTTGAGCAGCTTTGCTGGCAAGCATAGAGTCCATGTGATGAATAGCTGTTCTTCCAAGAGTGCCAGAAACTGTATCAAAAGGAAGAGTAAATTCTTTGTTATCCTTTTCAAGAACCGTTCTTACCAGGCTGAGTACACTTACTCCGCCTGCAAGTAAGCTTGGTAATGTGTATTTGGATCCTTGTTCTCCTATAGTTGAAAAAATAGAATCAAAAATATGTAGAGGACCTCTGATTAAATTTCCGCCGAAACCCATTATTGAAAACTTTGTAGATAAAAAAGGAATCTTCTTTAAAAATGAAACTCCAAGCGATAATCCTGCCAGACTAAGCCCGGATAAAAAATTTAATTTACTTCCAAAACCAGCGCCTATACCAGAAAAAAACGAATTAATCACACCTAATCCAGCCATTCTGAATTGACCATGAACAGTGTTAAAATCAGCTTTTAGATTTAAAGCTTTATCAGAAAACTGAAAACCTTCTGATTCTGATCTTTGATATTCTGCCTGAGAAGATATTTCCATATCATCTAGTTCTTGCCTGGTAAGTTCTGATGCTGTATTTTCAGAAGAAAGAATATTCTCAGGCAAAATTGTTCTGCCTGTAAGATAAAAAGAAAGAGCTTTTTGAAATGATATCTGCAAACTAAAAAACCTCTCAAATCTTTTGAAGGCAGAGAGGTTTTTATCTAAATCTTAAATAGATAAAAACCCTTTTGAGCCTCGCAAAAGAGTTTTATTGATTAAACCTTAATGGGTATTCCGGCTTTAACGGTTGCGGGTCAGCGTAGGTTTCTCACCATACTTCCCCCATGAAAGATTTATATCCGATAATAATTTCCAACCAGTGTTGGTAATTAAAAATAATACTACACTTTTATTTCTTAATTATGTATGCGTAATAATTTTAAAACTATTTTGTAAGCAGGATTTTTCCTTCTTTTTTAACCGTTGTATTTAAAAATTTAATAATTTTTTGTACAACAGATTTTGAAGTCTTAATTGTGTCGTTAATGGATATTCCATAGAGATAGTTACCAGTAAAAAACAAGCCGTAATTTCTATCCATTAGATTTTCTATGCGGCTTACTCTTTCAATATGACCGATATTATACTGTGGTAATGCATTATTATATATTTTAACGTTTAATGTTCTTATGGAATTTGTATCTTTTATATCCAGTGTTTCGGCAACTTCTTTTGTGGTTAGATTACTAATTTCTTCTATTGACTGGTCAGTTACTTTTTTATGGTATGTTCCCCCTAAGTATGAAGTAAGTAACACTTTGTCCTGTGGTGCACGTTCAGGGAAAATAACTGAACTCCATATAGTGCCCAGCAGTTTTTTATGAGGTTCTTTTGCACAAAGATATCCAAAACCATCCAGTTCTTTTTTAATTTTTGATTTGTCTACTACTTGTGTAATTGAAGCTACAGGAAGGTATTCTATTTGTAAGAAATTATTTAAGTATTCATCAGGCAAAAGATAACTAAATTCAGGGATTTTGTAAGCAGGTATTGAAAGCAATACTGAATTTGTAGTGTAACTAATGGGCTTATTATTAACTTTGAAGGTTACTACAAAAAAGTCTTTAGCCCTTGTTATTTCAATATCTTTAGCATTTAATGTGACTTTTGATTTTATTTGTTCATGGATTTCTTTTGGAAGCGTTTCCATACCGTTTTTAAATGAATAAAGCGTTAGTTTCTTAAATGAGTTTTTAAAACCACTTGAAAAAATTGAGCCTAAAATTATACTTTTGTAATTATTTTCAAGTGATTTAAGTCTGGGGAAAACAGCATTTGCAGATAATTTTTTTACATCTCCTGCATATACCCCATTTAAAAATGGCTGTATGAGATTTTTTAATACTTCTCTGCCGAATCGTCGTGAAATAAATTCCTCTACGGTCTCTTCTTTTTCTTCTTTTTTAATAAATAATTCTTCAAAAACAGTTTTTTTCCCTTCTCTGGATAAAATCTCTGATTTAAAAAATTCAAATAGTGAAGATGGAACAGGGATTAATTGATTATTAAGATAAACATATCTTTTTTTTGAGGATGGATTTGCTTCTGTAAGTAAATCTTCAATTCCAAGTTCTTTTATCAGATCTAGAGTTTCTTTGCTCATTGAACTGAATGTATGAGGTCCGTTTTCAATTAAAAAGTCTTCAATTTTTAATGTTTCTATTACACCGCCAACGCGATCTGATGTTTCTAATATCTGGAAATCAATATTTTTCTTATAAAGTTCAAAGCCTGCCGAAAGCCCGGCAATTCCAGCTCCTATAATAATTACATCTTTCATTTGAATCCTATAATTGCAAACACTTTAGATAACTGTTAAGAGTTCTTTTATATCAATTTGGCTTTTTTCAAGACAAATCATCACTTGATTATATAATGCCTGTATTAAATATTTATTCGTGTTAAGGGCCGGGACTCTGGTAAATTTCTTAATTCCATGTTTATTTGCAATATCTTTATACAACATACCAATCTCATATATGGTTTCTACATGTTCACAGACAAAACTTATAGGTACTACAAGAATATTTGTATTTTTATTTCTTAGTGCAATTTCTTCTATAACTTTATCAGTTGAAGGTTCAAGCCATTTAACTGGTCCAAGCTTACTTTGATATCCTAGATGCCACTTTTTTTTCCATTTTAGTTTTTGAATTATTAAATTAGCACTTTTAATTATGTGTTCTTTATAAGGGTCACCGTTTTCAATGTTAAAAACCGGAATACTGTGAGCACTGAAAATAATCTCAGTGCTTCTTAAATCTAGATTTTTCAGGCAATCCTGAATTAGCGAGACATAGGACTGAATATAGTCATCGTCTGTATACCATTCTTTAATAAAATGTAATTCCATGTCATTGCGAGGAGATCCCTCGCTCTGCTCGGGACAGGCTCCGCAATCTCGGTCTGCTTTAGGTGAATTCGATCGGGATTGCTTCGTCGTCACTTTGTTCCTCCGCGCAACATGTTTTTTAAACCAGCTGTTTACTGCTACCTGTGCTGAACCTATTGTGGTATATGAATATTGAGGATATAAAGGTAAAACAATTAACTTATCATAGTTTTTATTTGAGATCTCTGACAGTGCATCTTCAATAAAAGGTTTGCAATACCTAAAACCAATAAACACATCTAAGGGAAGATTATTTTTATTAAACAATTCCTGCAATTTTTCAGACTGAAGGTAAGTTATAGGAATTAAGGGACTGATTGATCCGATTTTTTTGTACATCTCTCGTGAGGTCATATCTCTCATGTTTGATATAAGCCATGCAAGAGGTTTTCTGTATAAAAAACTAAGAGGAAAATTCAAAACCGTAGGATCATTAAACAAATTAAATAAGAAGGGCTTGACGGTGCCTAGTGAGTGAGGTCCGCCAAAATTTATCAAAAGGACAGCAATGCGTGATCGTAAGGGCAATTTATGAATTGTCCCTATATCATCAGATTGATTTTGAATAGATTTTTTGTTTAGCATTTTTTTTCTGTAGATATGAATCAAAAACACTGGCAATGTTTCGTAAGAAAAATTGTCCTAGAGTGGTTACCTGAATTCCAGAACTGTAGGGGCATGGCTTGCCATGCCCCTCTAACACATGATTGATAAGAACCCCGTCCTTTTCAAATTCTTTTAATTTCTCTGTTTCAAATGAAAAATATCTATCAAAATTAATGCTATATTTTTCTTCAATTTCAGATTTTACAATTTCACCATGGCAAAGTATCTTCATTATTATTTCTTTTCTTAAAATATCATCCTTACTTAAAGTCATTCCTTTAAATATCGGGATTTCATTTAAATCTATCTGACTGTAATAATCATTTAGTTTTTTTAAGTTCTGAGAGTAGGTATCCTGAATATTGCTTATGGCAGTAATTCCAAAACCATACAGGTCGCAACCTGCTTTTGTAGTGTAGCCTTGAAAGTTTCTGTGCAATGTTTTATTTTTTCTGGCAATTGCCAGCTCATCTTTTGGTTTTGCAAAGTGATCCAGTCCGATAAACTCATATCCATTTTTACCTAGTTCCTGAACTGCGTATAAGAAAATCTTTATTTTAGTGTCTGAGCCTGGAAGTGCATTTTCTGGTATGTATTTTGCCTGGTGATTTATCATTTGTGGAAGATGGGCATAGTGAAAAAGTGCAATTCTGTCAGGATTAAGCTTTAGAATTAATTCAATGGTTCTTTTAAATGTTTCTTCTGTCTGATGGGGCAGACCGTACATCAGATCTATATTTATGGATTCAAAGCCTGAATCTCTAGCCGTATGAAATAAATTATTTGTAAGCTCAAATGACTGAACTCGGTTTACGATTTCCTGAACCTTTTCATTAAAATCCTGAATGCCCATGCTTAATCTGTTAAAACCAAGCTCAGAAAGAATCTTAATATGTTCTGCATCCGTAACCCTGGGATCAATTTCAATTCCAATCTCACATTTTTTTGAGAAATTAAAATTATTTTTTACAAAATTAAAAAAATCCTTTAATTCAGCCCCTGTAAAGTAAGTAGGTGTTCCTCCACCCAAGTGTATCTGCTCAACAAGTGTTTCTTTATTTATTAATTTGCTTGTGTTTTCAATTTCTTTTTTTATGTGAGTTAAATAAGGAGTGGTTACATCTCTTTTTTTACTTATAACCACATTACATGCACAGAAATAACACTGATTTTCACAAAATGGGAGATGAAAATATAAGGAAACAGGAGTTTTTGATTTATTTGCTTTTTCGCAGGCAGAAGTGAAATCATTTTTTGAAAAGGAAAAGTGTTCATTCCATTCCGGAGCTGTAGGGTAACTGGTATAACGTGGAATGCTTACGGAATATTTTTGTAGTAGAGGTGCGATTAATTGCGTCTCTAGATTTGAATCATTTTTAAATTTCAATGTCATAAAATCCTGTTATGAGGATTATACAAAAACCGGTTCATTTGCAAATTCAAAAGCTGTATCAACCATTGCATGTACATTTTCAACAGGCGTAGATGGCAGTACACCGTGTCCGAGGTTACATATGTAACCTGTCTGCCAGTTTTTAACTGACTGAATCATGTTCTTAGTCTTTTCTCTTACAATGGTCTCATCTGTAAGAAGGATGGTCGGGTCCAGGTTTCCCTGAAGACCAATTGTAGTGCCAAAATTATCACGTACTTCCTGAAGATCACATCTCCAGTCCAGACTTAGTGCTGCTACTTTCAGCATGGAAATTTTAGGAAGCAGGTGATGAGAATTATTTGTGTATAAAATAATGGGTACTTTAAGCGGCATAAGATCGCTAATTAAATGTTTTAAATAAGGAAGAGCAAATGTCTTATAGTCTTCCAGAGAAAGTATTCCAGCCCATGTATCAAATATCTGTAAAACATGAGCACCGGAATTTACCTGCATGGTGAGATATAAAAACAAAGCATTAGTAATTTTATTAAGCAGTTGATGTGAAGCCTGTGGATTTGAATGTAAAAATTTCTTTGCTTTATTAAAGTTTGATGAGCTGTAACCCTCTGTCATATAGCAAAAAAGTGTCCATGGAGCCCCGCTAAAACCAATGATAGGGACCTTTTCACCGATTTCTTTCTTAAGTAAATTTATTGCTGTAAGTGTAGGATAGGTGTCTTCATTTGCAAGCGGAATAGTAAGTTTTTTTATGTCAGATTCATTTGAAATTAAATTATTTATTCTGGGACCATCATCAGTAAACTCAAGCTCAAGCCCCATTTTTTGTGCCGGAAGCAAAATATCTGAAAAAACAATAACAGCATCTGTATTAAATCTGTTATACGGCTGTAAACTTACTTCAACTGCAAGTTCCGGGTTATTACATAAATCCAGAAAACTTACTTGTGATCTTATTTTTTGATATTCAGGAAGGTATCTACCTGCCTGTCTCATTAGCCAGATAGGAGGCCTAGGGACTATTTCATGATTAAGTGCTTTTAATAAAAGATCATTTTGCATAAGAATATTGTATCAATCTTTCTACCATCTCATTAGCTTTACCTAAAACCTTCAGATTTACAATTTTCCCATCCTTAAAATCACTTCCCCAGGCGTATACAGTGGGTTGAACAGAAAGAGCTTGAACTTCATAAGATAAGATTTTCATAAGATCTGCACTGGCTAAATAAGACATTATTCCACCTGCATTACAGACAATACCTGCAAATTTATTCTCCATAGTGCCGCATGTAATATCTAGAAAGTTTTTAAGCGGTCCTGAAACTGAATAGCAATAAACCGGCATGCCTATAATATAAGCTTTTGCAGCTTTCATGGTTTCATATGAATTTCTAAGATCTTCATTATATTCTTTAAGATCTCGACCGTCGCAAAACTCCATTTTGATTTTTCTTAAATCAATGGTTTCAAAATTTATATTTTTTTCTGAAAGTATTTTTGCTACTTCATCCAGTATAATTGCAGTTTTAGAGTTTTTATTTAAGCTGCCTTGAATAAGGATTATGTCTGACATTCTTACTATTTTAACTTATTAATGTTTTTTGTGGATTTTCACAATCTAATTCCCAATGCATGGGGTTATTAATAATATATTCACGTTTTTGATTTAATTCCCTTTCATTTCGGATTATGTGTTCATGAAAACGTGCTTGCCAAATTGATTTTCCAGGCGCGTTTTGAATTTGATTAATTAATTTTGTTGATTGATATTTAAAATATCCAACGATTTGACCTAATGATAATTATTCCATGCACATGGTTTGGCATAACAATGAATTCATCCAATATCACATTATTAAAATGTTTAATGGTTTCATGCCAGCATTGTTCAACAATTTTGCCCATAGTGGATAATTTTATTTTTCTATCATTAACAGCACCTAAGCAACATTCTCGATTTTTTGTGCAAATGGTTACATAATAGGTTCCATTAGACGAATAATCATAATTTTTCAATCTGGTCGATTTTATTCTGTATTTGTTTTTAAATAATTCATCCATCTCTACTCTACCGTAACCGATTTGGCTAAATTTCTTGGCTGATCTACATCACGTCCTAAATGTTCAGCTATGTAATATGCCAGAAATTGAAGTGGAATTACAGTAAGAAAAGGGCTTGCTATTTCACTGACAGACGGTATATGAAGCACAGTGTCAAAAACACTGTCTACTTTTTTATCTCCGTCTACGGCTACTGCAATCATTGGAGCAGAGCGGCTTTTAGCCTCAAGACTGTTTTGTAATACCCTGTCATAGGTTTCACCTGGAACAATAATAGATACTACAGGGACATTTGGATCCAGAACTGCAATGGGTCCATGTTTCATTTCACCTGAGGCATAACCACTGGCATGAATATAGCTGAGTTCTTTTAGTTTTAAAGCAGCTTCAAGTGCTATTGGAAAATTAATTCCACGTCCTATAAAAACAAAATCTCTTTTATCTGCATATTTAATAACCTGTTCCTGATAGTACTCTGCTCTAGTGAGGGTTTGATCTACAAGTCGTGGAATCATTCTTAACTCGTGCTTTAACATATTTATTTCTTTCCCAAGCTCTAAACTCGGAATTCTATGCTCAGAAATAAAAATTGCCAGAAGATAAAGCATGGTCATTTGTGCTGTAAATGTTTTTGTAGCAGCAACACTTACCTCGGTACCTGCTTTGCTGATGAGTAATTTATCCTTAGCCAGATCTGCAAGTGCTGAGTCTGGTTTATTTGTAATGCCTAAAAATGCAGCACCTGTACTGAGTGCTTTCTTAACTGCTGCAAGTGTATCAGCTGTTTCACCTGACTGACTTATTCCTATAACCAGCGAGTTTTTAGTAAGCAACGGCTTTAAATTTAAAAACTCACTTGCAAGCTGAACTTCAGTGGGTATTGAAGCAGTATTTTCAAAAACATATTTCCCGACAAGTCCAGCATGCCATGCTGTGCCGCATGCCAGTATTAAAATACGATCAATGTTTTTAAGAAATTCTTTGTCAAATTTTAAAAAATCAAAATTTACAGTCTTTTCTGCGCTAGGCAAATAATCACTTAATAAATTTGAAATTACTTCAGCTTGTTCATTTATTTCTTTTGCAAGATAATGTTTATATCCTCGCTTATCTAAAAAATCCTTTGTTTTTATCACAATCTGAGGATTTTTAATAATCTTATTTCCTACAAGATCGTAAAAAATTGTTTTTTCAAGGGAGATTTCAACTATTTCATTATCTCCAAGACGTATTATTTTATCCACAAAACGGCTAACTGTAGCTGAATCACTGGCAATATAATTTTCTTTTTCTCCTATACCTATTACAAGTGGGGATTCTTTTCTGATGCCGTATATTTTTTGAGGTTCATCCTTAAATAAAATTGCAAGTGCATAGCTACCGTCCAGCTCATTTACAGATTTGCAAATAGATTCCAGAACAGAGTTTGAGTTTTTTAGATGAAAAGCAATTAATTGAACTATAACTTCTGTATCTGTTGTGCTTAAGAATTTAATTCCTGCTTTAACTAATTTTTCTCTTACTTCCTGATAGTTCCTTATAATTCCATTATGTACAACTGCAATTTTTTCATCTGTATCAGAATGCGGATGTGCATTAATATCATTAGGTTCTCCGTGTGTTGCCCAACGGGTATGTCCTATGCCACAGTGTGTGTATCCGTTTTTACCGTTTGAATGGCTTCCCTTTTTTTTTAATATCTCTTCAAGGATGGAAATTTTACCTGCAGATTTTATTACGTTCAGACTGTTTCCTTTATGTAGAGCTATGCCGCTTGAATCATATCCTCTATATTCAAGCGAATGTAACCCTTCCATAAGAATGGGTATTATTTCTTTTTTACCTATATAACCTACAATGCCGCACATGGTTTAAATTATATCGTATACCAATTGAAAAAATGTGTGACCTGATTAACTCAATCCTAATGCCTTTTTAACTGACTGTATTACTTCCTGTAAAATTTCTCCGCTACCAGTAACGATATTACTTAATCCGCCATTGTTTTGAATATACGTCTGTATCTGTGTTACGGTAGGTGTACAATTTGCATTTTCGCATCCACAAACAGTTTGCTCACATGAAAAACCACCATTATCTTTTTTAACTATTTTTGTGCTTGTTTGACTGTCTGTACCGCTGACAGTCTGTTTAAAACTTAAAGAAACATCCCCGCCGGAAAAATCTGCTTGCAGTTTTGCATTAAATGACCCGTCAGATTTACTAGTAAGCGTAACTAAATCAAAAGCAGTCATTGAGCTATTTGCAAAGGATTCTATGTTTACTCCTGCTCCGCTAATTGATGCTCCTTCAGCTCCGGTAACTGTAAGAATTGAATTTGAATTTAAAACTGTAATTTTATCTGTGTTTATATCTGATATGCTTGAAATAACTTTTGTGAAATTTAAAATTTGTGGAGCACCCAGTACTGTATCTCTTTTTGTTAGGGCACTGAGATCAGTATCTGTTGTAATTTGTGCTGCTCCTGTTGGTTCATTTACTGCCCCGCCAACCACAGCATTTTGTGCAAGTCCTCGAGTGGAATCTACAGAAAATGCAGAAAAGTTTTGAGGGTTTGTAGGATTAGTAGAATCATTTACAGATAAACCTGCTGGAGTATTTATAACAGCTCCGGATGCAGGCTCAAATAATGCAAGTGTTACGGTAAAAATATCCCCGTCTTTTCCTGTGCCTGAGTTAATCTTTAAATTATTAATAGTAATTGTAGTTTTAATTGTAGCTGGATCTGTGCCTCCGCTACTTTTTCTAATCGGAATTACAATGCTACCAAATGGTGCATTAACATCGTTAGCAGTGGTTTTCACAAGAACTGGTGCAGAGCTTATAAAAATAGAATTATCAGAAAAAGTTATATCTGATATAGCAGGTGCATTTGAAAATAAACTGCTTATTGAAGGGATAATCCAAAGATTAATATTTTCTGTAGCTGCATTTGAAGTAGCAGTAGGGTTAATTAATACAGCGGATGATTGTCCGCCAATTGGAATACTTTCATTGTCCAGCTCTTCAATCTGAATTTTATGTGCAGTTGAAGTACTGCCTGCAAGTATTGGAGTAGTTCCAATCTCATTTGTTGATGTTTCACCTTTTGTAGATGTTACAGTTTCAGTTGCATAGTTTATTTTTGCTGCCTGTTTAGCAGTACCTAGATCTGCTGTTCCTATTGTTTCAGATTTTGTCGGGCTACTTACTGCATTTTGTGCAACCACTGTTGCTATAAGAGGACCAGTTGCAGTGCTTGGACAAAAAACATCCTGAGAACTTAATCTAATTAAAATTGAATCTATCATATTTGAATCTGGTACTGCATTTATTGCAGAAAGTGTAAATCTGACTTTTGCCGGAGTAGAACCTGATGCAGGTGCTAAACCAGTAGTAAGTGTAAGAAGATTACTTGTTGCGTTGCACTGAACAGTTAAACCATTTGTAGATGTACAGGTGGGCAGTGAAAAATCATTTACGGTAGTGAGATCACTGCTGGCTCCTACTATGTCATCATCATCATCTATTACATCGCAGCCTGTAGGAAGACTTATTTCAAAAATTGTGTTAGCCAGTCCTCCAAGATTTGATACTAAGGTGCTAAAGCCATTTGGATCACCTGAGCTTGAGATACCACTTGAATTGCCTGCAATTTCAGAAATCAAAATTCCTCTTCCTAAGCTCTGTATATTTGGCTGAGCCTGAGTTGTTATTCCTCCTGCTGTGCTAAGAATGGCACCACCTGTAAAAAATGGCGGTGTAGTACAAAGTGAACCACTTGAACTTATTTTTGACTGTACACTTTCAGAATTAGTTTGAAGAGTAGAAAGATCTAAAGCTACTTTAGATGTAGTTCCGTCTGATACGGAGTTTATGCAGATATTATTATCCCTGAATAACTGAACTCCTTTAACATCAAATGCTGCAAATACTGGATTCAATCCAGTATTTAATAAAAATAAAAGAACTAAAAAAATATTTTTAATTATCTTTTGCATGGAGTAAGTACTCACCTAAAATCTTATACCCAATAAGCTTACAGGTCTTTTAGTGCTAGGTTGAAGTATTAGGGATAATAGAATATTTTCTGATTATCTTGAATTGTATGTATTCAAATTGCTGACTTTTAAGTCCTACTTAATAACCCAGGTATCGCCACTATTTAAAATTTCTTCAAGAGATGTTTTTGGTTTCTGTGACTTTGCAGTTTTTTCCTGTTCAAGTAAACGCTCCTGATAAGTAGGTTCTTCAATGCATCTTAAAACCCCGAATACTACAGGCAACCCTTCATTTTCTACACCCATTTGTCCAAGCATGTATGAAAGTCCTCTATCTTTAATTTTTTCATCATGAATTAAAAGATCTTTTGAATTTCCATTTGAAAGATTAACTATTTCTGGGTGAAAACCTGAAAGCTTAACAGCTTTATCAGAATTTTTTCCGAATATCAGAGGCTTTCCGTTTTCAAGATAGATAGAGTTTTCATTTTTTACATCTTTTTCAGTGTAATTTTCAAAAGCAGCATCATTGAATACCAGACAATTTTGATAGATTTCAATAAATGCAGTTCCTTTATGATTTGCAGCTCTTGTAAACATCTCTTTCATGTGTTTTACATTGTTATCAACTGTTCTTGCTACAAAAGTTGCTCCGGCTGCAATTGCAAGTGATACTGGATTAACAGGATTATCAATGGAGCCCATAGGAGTGGATTTGGTTTTTTTGCCAAGCTCTGAAGTCGGGGAATATTGTCCTTTTGTCAGTCCGTAGATTTTATTATCAAATAAAAGTACTTTAAAATCCTGGTTTCTTCGTATGGCATGAAGGAAATGATTTCCACCTATGCTTAAACCATCTCCGTCACCGGTAATAACCCATACAGAAAGATCCGGGTTTATTGACTTTACACCGGTAGCAACTGTCATTGCTCTTCCGTGGATGGTATGAAAACCATAGCAGTTCATATAATAAGGAAATCTGCTTGAACATCCAATGCCTGAAACAAAAACAAATTTTTCTTTTGGTATACCAAGTGTAGGCATTACAGCTTGAACAGCAGATAAAATTGCATAGTCACCACAACCAGGACACCATCTGACATCATTTTCAGATTCAAAATCTGCTTTTGTATATTGTGGTTTTTGTTCTACTGCCATTTTTTATTTTCCTTCATTGGGCAAACACATCGATTTGCCCCTACAATAATTTTTCTGCTGCCTCTACAATTGACTGGATCTTAAGTGGTTGCCCACCTACAATATTTAAACCCTGTGCATCAATTAGATATTTTGCTCTTATAAGCATTCTAAGCTGACCTAGATTTACTTCAGGGATTAAAACTTTTTTGTAGTTTTTTAATAAATTGCCAAGATTATTTGGGAAAGGATTTAAATGTCTAATATGTGCATTTGAGACTTTATATCCTTTTTCAATAAGCAACTCAGTAGCAGCAATTATTGCTCCAAGCGTGCTTCCCCACCCAAGAATTAAAAGATCTCCCTTTTCTTCTCCGTTAACTACTTTAATATCTGGAATAGAATTTGCAATTTGAGCAATTTTTCTAGCGCGTAGTTTAACCATTGCATCATGGTTAATTGGATCGTAACTTACTTTTCCGGTAATTTGTTCACCTTCTAGTCCGCCAATTACATGCTCAAGCTCTGGTGTTCCAGGAATTGCCCAAGGTCTGGCTAGTGTTTTTTCATCACGCAGGTAAGGGAAGAAACCTTCTTTTTCTGTTCTGTAATTAATCTTAATTTTTTTAAGTTCTGATACTTGAGGAATTTTCCATGGCTCAGATCCATTTGCGAGATATCCGTCTGACATAAAGAAAACAGGAGTCATATAGGTAGTGGCAATTCTTACTGCTTCAAGCATAGTTTCAAAACAATCGCCTGGTGTAGCAGCTGCAACTATAGGGACAGGACTTTCAGAATTTCTTCCAAACATTACTTGAAGAAGATCAGCTTGTTCTGTTTTAGTAGGAAGACCGGTACTTGGTCCGCCTCTCTGAATATCACATACAATTAAAGGAAGTTCTGTTTTTATAGCAAGACCGATAAACTCTGATTTTAAACAAACACCTGGGCCACTCGTGGTAGTAACTCCAAGACCCCCGGCAAAACTTGCTCCAATAGCAGCTCCGATAGCAGCAATTTCATCTTCTGCCTGAAAAGTTCTTATTCCAATATGCTTGTACTTAGATAGTTCATGAAGAATGTCACTAGCCGGGGTAATAGGGTAACTTCCAAGAAAAATTGTAAGACCTGAGAGCTGTGCTGCAGCAATTAAGCCAAACACGGTGGCTTCATTACCTGTAATGTTTCTGTATTTGCCGGGATGAATTTTTGCCTGCTTAATTTCATATTGTGAAATAAATGTTTCTGTGGTTTCACCGTAGTGATATCCTGCTTTTAAAACTTTTAAATTTGCCTTGAGTATGTCGGGCTTACTTGCGAACTTTTTATTTAACCATTCAATGGTTTGTTCCATGGGTCTAGTGTAGAGCCAATACATAAGACCAAGCGCAAAAAGATTTTTTGAACGATCAACTAATTTCCCGGGTAAATTTAAGTCCTGCAAAGCAAGCTGTGTAAGCCTGGAAATTTCAATTGTAAAAAGCTGATATTTTTGCCCAAGTCCATCTTCAAGAGGATTTTTATCGTAACCTGCTTTTTTTAAGTTTGTTTCTGTAAAAGCATTAGTGTTAACAATAAGCATTCCGCCAGGCCTTAGATCTTTTAAATTAGCTTTTAATGCAGCCGGATTCATAGCTACCAGTACATCCAGAATATCGCCTGGAGTATGGATTTCTTTGCTGCTAAAGTGAATTTGAAAGCCGCTGACTCCAGCCAGTGAACCGGCTGGTGCTCTGATTTCTGCCGGAAAATCAGGAAGAGTACTTAAATCATTTCCTACAATTGCAGTTGCATTTGTAAACTGTCCCCCTGTAAGCTGCATCCCATCGCCGGAATCTCCTGCAAATCTTATGGTAGCTTCTTCCAGTGTTTCTTTTTTCTTATTTACTTCCTGTGTGACCATTTTAAATTTTCTACTCTTCTACTCTTTTACTCTGTCCGCTTTAAGATTGTACCGTTTATGGCTTTTGCCTGTTTAAATTATAAAGCGATTAAGCTCAAATTTACCACTAAGAATATAAGGTTATGGAATTTGAAATACTGTAATTACTCACTCATGAAAAATCGTTTTATAGCTCGCCGAAACGCTGGTTTGCCGATACACCATTTCGTTAGTCTTTGGGCTTTGTAATCTCAATAGGCCAAGGAATAAAATTCAGTAATTGTTCACCCGATTTTTTATTTGTAATGGCAAATGCTATGCCAAGAAGATTTCCTCTTTGTTTAATATATGTGTAATCACTTTTTTCATTCTTTATTTTTAATATACCTTCTTCAGTATCATAGTTGTCTGCTTTTTTCTTCTCGAAAGACTCCTTGAAATAATTAAATGTTTGTGCAGCTGTTTGTTTTTCAATATAACGTAAAAGTAATAATGTAATCCTTTCATCTTTATTTTCAGGAAATTGATATTGTGCTGTAATAATTCCGCCAGATTCATTTAAATGCAGGGAATTAAAATCAATTTCAGTGAGATTACTTGCAAGATATTTTTGGCAGCAAACTATACCAAGGCAATATTTTTCTGTGCCCTGAACTCGATTTAATGAAGGCATTTGAATTACAATAACCGGTGGCATTTTATCATCAGTTATATTTTTTGAAATATCCTGACTTGATAAGACTATAAATTCTTTAGCGTCCTTATCATTTTCAGCAAGTGTCTGAATGTTAACAAAATAATTTCCTTTCCAGAAATCTACCAGACTGTCATTCTCGCTTGCATTTCTGCCGACTTCTAATTTTGTGGCAGCACCTCTGTGCAGTACAGTAAATGCACTATATGCACCTGCGAAATCTTTAAATTTATAAATATAAATATCAACAATATGATTTTCTTTTTTATATGATTGCTTAAGTACTTTTTCAAAACCTGCTTCTTTTAATACATCATCATCTGTAGTAGTTATGATCCTGGGACTCTCAACAACTGACCAGTTCTTATATAATTCATTATCAAGTTTTGGTAAGAATGAAACCAGCTCATCTTCCTGTACTGGCTCAGGAGTGCTTTCCTGTGTTTCAGGTGGTTTATTAAAAAGCTCATCATATTTTTTTGTAGGATCTGGTACAGTTTCCGGCATTTCTGTTTGACATATAGAAGGAATAGAATTTAAAAGAATATAATTCAAAATTAAAAATAATAAGAGTGATTTTAAAAAGCTCAGTTTCATATAGTTACAAAGTTATTTTATAACAAATTAAAAAATTGTGCCTCTGTACTGCTGTATAGAAAAATACCAGCACATACGCACAAATCTTCATGCTAATATTACAAAGTTATGCCAAACTTAAAAAGTATCAAAGTCCGCATTAAGTCTGTAAAAAGCACTCAAAAAATCACCCAGGCAATGAAATTGGTTGCTGCAAGTAAAGTAAGAAGAGCACAGGCCAGGGTATTAAGTGCCAGACCATACACGGATAAGATAAGTGCCTTTATTAAAAGAACCGTAGGAGCAATGTCCCTCCTTGAAAGACAGGAGATTCCCCTAATGGTTCAAAGAGAAGTAAAGTCTGTAGGCATTATTGTAATAAGCTCAGACAGAGGGTTATGTGGCAGCTACAATACAAACATTTTAAAAACAGCCACAAAAAGAATACTCGAACTAAAAAAAGATGGTTTTGAACCAAAACTTATTGCAGTCGGAAATAAAGCAAATAATTTTTTTAAAAGAACAAAAACTGAAATCATTGAAACTTTTACACAACTTTCCGCAGTGCCTTCTATTGAAATGGCTAATTTAATTGCCAACAGTGCTGAAAAAGTCTTTATTAATAAGTCTGTAGATAAAATTGAAATCGTAGGAACTGATTTTATATCCATGCTTAGAAATCAGGTTTATATAAAAACTTTCTTGCCTATAATTCCTGAAGAAAAAGAAGAATCAAATAAATTACAGTCTGAAGTTTTATTTGAACCTTCATTAAATGATGTTCTAGGAAGTCTTCTTCCGTTATATTTAAGTAATATTATTTTCCATGCATTGCTTGAAGCTAGTACCAGTGAGCTAGCCAGCCGAATGAATGCAATGTCTAGTGCTACTAAAAATGCAAAAGAACTAATTGACCGCCTGACCATTGTCTATAATAAAGCTAGACAGGCAGCCATTACTCAGGAGCTTACTGAAATAGTAGGTGGTGTGGAAGCATTAAAGTAAATTAATTATCTAACAAATCTTTTGCTGTAGCTTTTTGAAATTTGATTAATACAATAATTTAGTGCCAGAACTATAAAAATCAATACTACGCCTGTAGCAAATGCTTTCCCCCTGGTGTCATAACTGGTTGCCTGATAGTAAAGATGAACTGCCAGGGGCCTAGCTGAGTCTGGTAAAAAATAAGGATATTCATTTGAAATTAATGCAGGCAGAACAGTTATACTTCCGCCGGCAGCCAGAATTAAAACAGCAGATTCTCCGACAATTCTTCCTACGCTTAGCAAAATCCCGGTAAGTATTCCAGGAAATGCAGAGGGTAAAACTACATTTGAAATAGTCTGCCATTTATTTACACCCAAAGCCAGACTGCTTTGCCTAAAAGTTTGAGGAACAGCCTTAAGTGCTTCTTCGGAAGTTCTTATTATTACTGGCAGAACCATAATTGCTACAGTTAGTGCTCCTGCAAGAATCGAATATTCAAATTTTAAAAATATTACAAAAAAGGCCAGCCCAAAAAGTCCATAAATAATTGACGGTATACCTGCTAAATTTTCAATAGCAAAACGGATCATCCTGGTAATAAAATTTTGAGGTGAATATTCAGTCAGATAAATTGCAGCTGAGATTCCAATAGGTGCTGCTACAATAATTGCTCCGATAATAAGATAAAGCGTAGCAACTATCTGATATAAAATCCCGCCATTATCATATCTTCCGCCTTCAGGTGGACTGAATAAGTAATGGAATGAAAGACAAGTAGGAAAGCCGTAATAAAAAATATATCCAATTATAAAAACTAATATACCGACAATCACCCATCCTGAAAGCCAGAGGCTGTTTAATGCAATCTTTTCTTCAAAAAGATGTTTCTTTATGAATTCTTTTTCTCTGGATAATTCTTTTTTTATTATGGTTTTCATTTTTTTCTTTTATGTTTTGCTTGCTCCATAAGCTCTTTTTAGGAGCATATGAGAAACAGCATTTGTAATAATTATAAAAATAAATAATATTGCACCGGTTGCAAAGAGAGAATTTAAATGCAGACCAGGTTCTGCATATTCAATGTCACCAATTATGTTAGTAGTTAATGTTCTTGCCAGGCTAAACAGTCCAAATCCACTATCAGCTGAAAAATCAGGCATAGTCTGAGTATTTCCAATAACCATTTTTACTGCCATAGCCTCACCAAATGCTCTGCCTAAAGCAAGTATTACTGCAGTAATAAGTCCTGAAGAACATGCAGGTAAAATCGTGCCGTATATGGTCTGCCATTTTGTCGTACCAAGTGCTGTGCTGCTGTCTTTTAATTCTTTTGGAACTGATCTTATTGCATCTTCAGAAATACTTATAATAGTAGGGAGAATCATTATTGAAAGAATAATAATAGCTGCAAGTATTGATAAGCCTGCTACATCGGCAATGGACTGAATCATAGGAACTACAAAAGCAAGTCCAAAAAGACCAAAAATTACAGAAGGAATACCAGCTAAAAGCTGAACAGCTGGTCTAATAATCTGCTGTGCAGAAGCCGGGGCAATTTCTGCAAGAAACACTGCACATGCAATGCCAAGAGGTGCACTAATTATTATCGAACCAAAGGTTACATAAAAAGAAGTAATAATCATTGGAAATATGCCAAATAATTTTAATGTTACTGGCTCCCAGTCATATCCAAACAAAAAATCAGTAACTGAAACTACCTTAAATATTTTTAGTCCGTTATAAAAAATATAAATTGTAATTAAAAACAATGAAACCACCGCAATAAATGCGCTCATAAAAAAAATTTGAGACATAAGACCATTCATAAAATTAGTCCAAAATCTTTTTTCTTTTTTCTTGAAGACTTTATCCATTACAAATCACCTGGGTTATTCAATCAGTTTAACTAATCCCATTGGAATCTTTTCTCTTAATTAATTAAATGTTTTTAATCCCCCGCATATATCTAAATAAACCGTGGATATTTTGCTATTAATAGTGAAGTAATACAATTAATAAATAATCAAGATAAAAAGTTTACTTGTAACATTTCATAAACAATATAGTGTTTGGAATCCGTAATATATCATGGAATACAGTGGTTTCAACCTTTTTAAAATATTTTTTTGCTAAGGATAAATATTCTTCTGGTGTGCGAATATGGACTCCTCGATCCATTGAAATTATGAATCTTGTAATTGGAGATTGATTCTCTACATACGTAGGATCATGCGTCATTAAGTAACCACCATCCTTCAAGCTTGATCTTGATTTTTCAAATAGATTTTCAACCTCATGGTCATTCAGATGGTGGAGTACTCCGCTTGCAAGCACTATGTCAAAGTGATTCGGAATAGTATTTAATGATTCTTTTATTTCTTCACAGGAGAAAACCGCTTTAAGGTATTTTTTTGATGCATAACTAATGTATCTTTGATTCATATCAAAGCCTGTATATGAGACATTATCGGGGAGGAAGTCAAGTATTGAAGCTGTTCCACAGCCTATGTCTAATATTGTTGCTCCAGGAAATGGTTTTATGAATTCATTTACAAACTTCCGTCTGAGAGTATTAAAACCAATCAAAAGCAAATAAAAATTGAAAATTTGAGGAAATGAAAGTAGAGAGCGAAGGCGAAATTTCCTTTGTTTTGTTGTTTTGTTTGATTCTATAATCGGAGCATTCATACTTCTTCAACATGCTAACATATCTTTTTGAATGAAATGAAAAGACTGCTTCGATTTCAAGAATAATTTTTTAAATAGGTTTTCAACTTCATGGTCATCAATAGTTTGATTAACATTTTTGGTAAAATGTTAACGAGGATTTTTATGAATTTTAAATCTCTATCACCATTTGACATTATTAGGATGTCTCCCATTGCACTTAACCCGAAATATACATGTAGTCTTTTAAGTGCAGTTTTAACAAATATTTTGTTTGAAATTAAATATGCACATATGGGCGTGAGGCGAATCGATCGCTGGAATAAGGATGAATTTTTTCTCAAGCTATACCATAAAGTTAAAGATCAAACGGTATTAAATCCAAACAAATTGTTTGAGTTATATCAGTTTGCTAAGAGTGTATGTAATTTGGAAGGAAATGTTGCTGAATTAGGAGTATTTAGAGGGGGATCAGCCAGAATGTTGGCAAAGCTATTTGAACAATACGGTTCCTCAAAAAGAGTTTTATTATTTGATACTTTTCAAGGACTTCCAGTATCAGACAAGAATGAGGATATTTTTCAGCAAGGCGGTATTTCTGATACGAGTTTTGAAGGAGTAGGCAGATACCTGAAAGATTGCTCTAATGTTCTTATTTACAAGGGTTTATTTTCAGAAACACTTCCTAAAATAGAAAATAGCTTTTTTTGTTTTGTTCATATTGATGCTGATTTATATTCATCAATATTTGAGTGCTGTAGTTTCTTCTATTCCAGAATGGTAAAAGGAGGAATAATGCTCTTTGATGATTATGGTCTACTTTGTACACCAGGTGCAAAGGATGCAGTTGACAAGTTTTTCTCAGGTAAAATTGAAATTCCGATATGGCTTTCGACAGGTCAATGTATAGTTATTAAGCATTGAGGAATCAATTGTATTTGCCCAGCAGTCTATTTACTTTAATAGCCAGGAGATCCAAAGGATCTTTCCATACACATTTCCCTAATTGTAAAACACTTTTTCTGATCTCAGGCAAAGGTGTGACTGTAATTTGGGAGATTTGCATATTATATAATTTTGCAATATACAGAAGCTCTAAGTCAAACATTCCATCATTTACGCATTGCTTGGAAGTCAGTTTTTTTATTGACTCCTTTTTAAAAACTTTAAACCCACATTGTGTATCATAAAAATAATTTGAATGAAAGATGAAAGATCTGCCAAGAATCAACAATGCCAATGAAAATATATACCTAATTAGAGATTTGCCTTTTTTAGAAAGTATCCTTCTCCCGATTACACCATCAGAATTAGTTCTTTTAATTTCTTCAATAAAGATATCAATGTTATTAAGTGGAATTGTTAAATCAGAATCTAAGTAAAATATTATTTCTCCACTAGCTTCTTGTATTCCTGCTTTAACCGCGGCACCTTTTCCTATTCCTTTCCCTCTGATTGTTTTAATTCTACTTTTTAAAGATTTTTCGTTTATATACTTAGCAATCAATTCAAAAGTATTGTCTTTGCTGTCATCAACAAAAATTATTTCATAATTATATTTTGATATGTATACAAGCAATTTTTCTAATGAGGTAATTATATGAGATGCCTCATTAAATGTTGGTATAACAAATGATATTAATTCTTTCACTTTAATTTGCAAACACCAATGTAGTATATATTTATATCAATAATTTTTAAATTAAAAGGCAAAAATATTTCCTTCACGACATGGAATTTTTTCTTAACTTCTTTTTTAATGCTTGAATACTCATTAATATGCTCATTATTTTTAAGCCATTTCATATAATTCATGTTTTTAAACTTGGTGTCCATGTATCTCTTTGTAGTAAGTTTTCTGCCAAGATTTATTAAAAAAGAAGAATCAAGCGGGATTACATAAATAAAAAGCCCATCACTTCTCAGTATCTTTGTAAGATTATCAAATATAATCTCCAGATCACTGTTTGAGAAATGTTCAAGAGCTTGAACAGCAGTAATTATGTCAAACTTTTTATTTAATTCCCAATCTTTTTCAAGAATATCTTTTTTTATGAACTCATGATTCGGGAATGACTTTCTAGCCTCCATTATAAAAGTTTCATTATGATCTAATCCTGTATATCTTTCAAAGCTATGAACATAATTAGAGTTATAACCCAATCCACAACATATGTCTAATGTTTCAATAAAGGTTTTGTGAGTTTTCTGTAAGTATTCTTTCTTTATATCTTTAATCTTTTTATGTCCCCAATTTGAAAAGAAAGAGGTAAGAGGATTCTTGTACAAATACTTTTGTATTTCTTCTCTTATTTCTTTATCTGTTAGATCCTCTTTTTTTTTAAGCATTTCTTTTCATTCGTAATAAATAAGTTACATAAGAAAAGCACCATAAGTGAATACAAGTGTGTAAAAGGATAGTAACATAATTGAAATGAAAGTAAGCAAGAAATCCAATGATTTATTTCTAGAAATTAATCCAAGCAGTATATAAATAGGGCATAAATCCATGGTGTAACGGGATGCACTTAGTAACCAAGTAGGTGAAGTAGTCAATAAAAAGTACCCAATCATATATGCAATATATAAAGTCTTTATTTTGTTAAAAGAATAAAAAATTAAAACTAGCATAAATATTACTGAAACAAGTTGAGGTATCCAAAGTGCTATTGATTCGTTTGGTTTCCATGTGGAAGAATTATTGGCAAGCATTTTAATTGTGTCTCCAAAAAATCCAACACTACAATTCCAGTTAGTTCGTGCGTATTCCATGAATTTAAACCAGTCTCCTGCTACAACCTTATTTATATAAAGTAAAGAGATAAGTCCTAAAGGTATAATAAGTAAAAACCCTCCCCCTTTTATATTCTGTATTAATTGTAAAACATTCTTATTTTTGATCGATATAATAATATTACTTTCACGAAGATACTCAAGAAATGCAGGAATTAAGAATATAAGACCATAATTACGTGTGCCTGAAGCAAATCCTCCTAAAATGCCACATAACAGCCATTTTTTCTTTCTCAAATAATAAAAAGCAGCAATAGTTAATGCAAGAAATAAACTATCAGTGAAAGTTGCTGCAAGAAAAAATGAAAAGGGATAAATTAAAAAATATTTCACTGATCTAAATGCTAAATCTTCATCAAAATCAATTCTTACAAGCTTGTAAAGATAAAATGCTGCAATAATCAAAGATATATTAGAGATTAAAATACTGGACAGCAGATGATTTTGTGTAAACAATGTAAGTATTTTTATACTTAATGGATAAACAGGAAAGAAACCTATCAAAAGTCTTTCTTCTCCTGTACTTTGATACCAGTGACTGGCTATATTTAGAAAATGTGGAGAATCCCATTTGACCCATAATTCTGGAAATGTTGCAAAAAATCCACCTGTCTTTTGTTTAAAAAACATCATACCAAAATATGCAATCATATATATGACTAGTCTTGAGATTATTGTCCAGCATGCTATCGTCCAAAATATTTCATCTGTTTTTTTATCTTTATTAGCCGGGTGATTATCATTATCATTTTTATTCTGTAAAAGCTCCTCTTTTATTAAAAACAATAGTTTTATGCATGCAATTGCAAAAGCTAGTACTGATATTTCTTTAATTATTTGTGGAAACATGATCATTAAATCCTACTTTATCTCTTAGGGGAATATTTTTTTGAACTTTAGAGGATATTCATACTTAAAAAGCAATATTGACAGGAGAATCAGAATAATTCCAGAGGGAATAAAAAAGTATTTAGGTAAATCACCTGAGATAATCCTTGGAAGATAACTAAGAAATGCATTTTGAGTAAAACCACAATAAATAGTTCCCAATGAACCTACGGAGCAAACTACTATAGAAATTATTCCAGTTACAATAATTACTTCATATAGAAACCAATTCTTTTTTAAATTTTCTATAACATGATTTTTTTTATTTATATAAAATGATGATAAGCCAATCATAGTAAAGGGAATCGTTTCTATTAAATATCTTGACCCATACTGACACCAGCCATATGCAGAGCCTGGTGTCAGTGCGATCGGTGTTATAAACAGGATAGGCAAAGGCAGTGAAAGAATTAATTTTTCTATGCTATATTTTTGGGGCAATAAAAAAATACCGATATAACTGAGAATATAAATCGGGGAATAATACAAGATTCCTGTTATAGGAGAAAATATATATGCTTTAATCCTTTCAGGAATGGTGGGAAGATAGCTTTCCAGACTGAGCTGATTCAATATGTTGGCATGTTTCAGGAAAATTGCATAAGGAAAATTAAAGAAATCATCAAATATAAAGTAATTAAATAAGAGTGTAACAGAGAAACCCATACATAGGGATATTGCAAAAATAATAATATCTTTTAGGTTCTTTTTTAAAATTATATATAAGACTAAAACCAAAACTATAGGAGGAGTATTGTAAGAACAAAAAGCTGAAAATCCGGCAGAAAAACCACTAAGAGGTACTGCAAAACCATTTAATTTTTTATTTACCTGAGCCTTAAAAAACAGAAAATAGAAAGCAGCTATAAGGAAGAAAGTTCCGAAAATATCATGATGAACAATGCCCGAATAAGGAAGAAGCAGGGTTCCAAATGTAGATAAAAATGAAATTAACAATGAATATTTTATTTTACGTGTAATTTTAAATGTAATCTTGAAAATTAATACAGTCATTAACGAAGTCATTAAACCTGATGTCAGCAATGATACAAGTCCGTAAATAATATCATTGTTATTTCTGTAATTAATTCCTAGTTTGTTAAGTAAAAGATAAGGAATAGCAGCAAATATAAATTGTGCAGGCGGTTTAGCCAGATAGACATGATCTTTATAAGGGAATGCATCCCATGTATATGACTGATAATCTTTTACATTTGGAAAAGCTGGAGTATCAATATAGAATTTCCCATGTTCTGCTAAAGCTGCTATGCCATAAGGTTGTAATCCATAAGCTGTTTTATTATTTGAATTTATAAAGAGCGTAAGACAACCAAGGAAAAAAATAAAAAGAATCAAATAAAATTTTAAACTAGAGCTTTGTTCTGACATTTATGATCCAAACCCTACTTTATCTCTCAGAATATAAAGAGGTCTTCCTTTTGTTTCTTCATAAATCCTGCCTATATATTCACCAATGATGCCAAGTATGATCAAAATTATACCGTTAAAAAAAAGAATTACAGCTATTACAGATGACCAACCAGGAATTGTAGTTTTGATAAAAAGTTTTTGATAAATTAAAATCAGCAGATATAAAAAACTAAATCCGGATAAGCCAAAACCAAAGTAATAAGCTAGTTTTAGTGGTTTGTATGAAAATGAAGTAATACCATCCAGAGCTAATTTTAATAGATTTCTTAGATAATATTTAGTGTATCCAGCATGTCTTTCATCTCTAATATATTCGACGCTTGTTTGCTTAAAGCCCATCCAGCTAATTAGTCCTCTTAAATATCTACTTTTTTCACTAAGCCCCTTTATAATGTTACAAATTTTCTTGTCAATCAATCTAAAATCACCGGTATCGACCGGAATATCAAAACTAGTCAAATTTTTTAAAAGTCTGTAAAAAACAAATGCTGTAAATTTCTTAAAAAATGTTTCTCCTTTTCTTTTTATTCTCTTTCCATATACAACTTCATATCCTTCTTTCCATTTTTTAATCATTTCTATAATTATTTCTGGTGGATCCTGAAGATCTGCATCTATTATTACTGTGGCATCACCGCTTGCATAATCTAGTCCTGCACTTATAGCAATCTGATGTCCAAAATTCCGCGAGAAGTTTAATAGCTTTACTTTGCTGTCTTTTTTTGCAAAGTTTTTCACTAATTCCCCGGTAGAATCGTAACTGCCGTCATTTATAAAAATAAGCTCATAATTTTCATTTGTACTATCCATAACTTTTTTTAGTCGTGAATAGAATTCCTGAATTACAGGCTCTTCATTAAAAACCGGAATAACTATAGAATATTTAATCATTAAAAAATGTCCCTATATCCCAAATCTCTCCCCAACTGCCAGAAGCAATTTTGTTAGCATTAGTTTCCCAAGGTCTTAAAGATTGTGAATATTCCTTATGTTCATATTCTCCCCAAAATATATAACGAATACCAAGTTCTTTAGCCAGTTTCTGCCAATCTTTATCTCCAAGCATTACTTTTTTTAACTTTTCTTCTTTTTCACCTGTGTAAAAACCATGTGGCCAAAGCCAACCACCATAACCTAAGACAACTTTTCGACCGCAAAAGAATAAAGGATTATTATATGTAGGATAGATTGCAAATCTATGTTTTAATGGAATATCTTTTACTGCTCCGCAAACTCCATGAATATCAGGAAATTTAGCAATTTCAACACTCTTACTTATATCTAAACTGCTCATAATAGATATAAACCCGGAAAAAAATAAAAGAAAACAAATAATATACCGCTTTATTTTAGATAAAGACAACAGAACAATTTCCCAGAGATAAGAGAGCAAAATAATGTATGGCCATATCAAAAGCTTTGCATTATCATATTTCCAGCCTGAGAGTATAACAAACGAAAAAATAATAAAAATAACAACAGCCGGATAAACAAAAGCCATAGCATGATTCAGTTTAAAATTGTAACGTATTCCCTTGTCTGTATTTTCTGTAACCAGTTTAAAACAAAGAAAAGCAACCAGAGGCCAAAATATACCAAAATTAAAAATCCAAAATTTTAAAAAGCCATTTAAACTTATATAATATTCAAAATCAAAATGAAACATCGATGCTTTTTTTAAAAAACCAGTTAAAAGAAGCACAAGCAGACTAGCCGGCACAAATGAAAATATCCCTAGCTTGATAATCTGAATTCGTTTCAAATTAGGAACAAAGAAAAACCAAATTAGCAAAAGGAAAGACAGGAAAATAAATGTGTGAATTTGAAAGATGGGCATTGATGAATAAAGTAAAACTTCAATCCATAGCGGCAGTAATGTTTTTGAGGTTCTTTGGTTATTATTGTCATTAAAGAATCTTTGCCTCCAACTGCACAGAAGCAGCAATCCTGCTGGAATTACATATAATAAATGCCGTTGGGTTAAAAACATTGTTAGCATTATATTTTTCCAGTCGAGTTGTATCTGATAGTCAGCTAAAGTAAATGTTTGAAAAAATTGAAACCCTGCTAAACCGCCACTAAATAAAACACCAGCCAGAGCAAATGCTCTTCCCCAAACAAGTAACATAAATCCGCTTGCTAATGAGCCTAAAATACCAACCCAAATAAAACTAGTAACCAAATCCATATTTAAAAGGATTAGAAGACTGTTAAATAAATCAATGCCAAAATGATACCCAATCGTTTCACCGGTTAATATAGGATTATCAGGCCAAAACGGTGTACCATTTGCAAGATATTTTATGTAAAGAATATGCATTGGTATGTCACCCAGATTACTCGGATTTAAAGCCATTAAACTGTTGCCTTTTTTATAAATAAGCCAAAAGAAAGATCTCAAAGAAAAAATCATAAAAATTATAATTAATACCCATGACCAGAAACCCAGCTCTTTTTTTTCTATGCCTGAAGAGAGTTTTGAGCAACTTATAATAATAAAAATCCCTATAGAAAACCCAGCTAAAAGACTTATAGAAGCTATTACTTTATTTAATCCACCAAATAAAAAAGCCATAATAATCGCTGAAATAACAGACACTGCAATACCTGATGTATAAGCTACAATCCAATTCATTATTTTAATAACCTTTCATCGAATTTTAATGCTTCTTCAGGAACAATATTATTTCCATCTTTACTTCCCCAAAGTAATCTTGAAACAGAACTTCCCCAGATATTATAAGTGGCAACTTTTATTTTTCTCCAACCATATAACCCAGTTATAGTAGCTGATTTATATTGTTCACCATGTGAACCAAAGTCTTCAATTATTCTTTTTCCATCCAACTCTATAAAGCCCCCGTCATCACTTGCTAATATCAGAGTAGTAATGTTACGCGGGATATTAATTTCCCCTACAAATTCCAGACTAAAAGGTGGTTTTGAAGGAGCATTTTGTTCAGTGAAGTTCAGGTTAATATTATCAAATCTCTTTTTGAAAGAAGGGTTTCCATGCCAGTGGGTATTTGGATAAATCAGAACAGCTATTCCTTGTCCGGGAATTTTTGGCTTCGGTGGTTTTGGAACAAATTCCGGAGAACGATTTGGATAAAGATCTTTAAATTTTTCATAGCTTAAATAAAGCTTTGAGGGATCCTGTGCATTTCTGATAGAAGCTGTATTAGTAAAATATTTATTTTGTAAATTACTTTCTACTTCATTTATTCGCCCTGTTTCTACGACTAGAAAATCAGTATCATACATTGAAGGAGAACTTTTAGAACCATAATAGCCGACCATTGTAAATTCTCCCCAAATCCATGGCAAGGGCCATTCATCGCTTCTTAAAACGTTTCCAGTTATTTCATAATTAGCAGAATTTTTTTGAGCAATCTTTAATACAGGATCAGTAATTTTTTTTATTTCTTCAAGAGTTTGTACATAAACATAGGATTCTTTTGGGTTTGAATGATTAAAAAATCTCAACCTCGATGTAATAAATGCTGTAATGAGCAATAGAATTGAAATAACAATTTTAGTTTCTAATTTCCATTTTGATTTTAAGAATTGATTACTAATATCACCAAAGACAAAGAAAAATGGCCATAGTAAATTAACAATACACCAGGGAGTTTTGTATGGAATTATGCTATATGCTAAAAATACACCAACCCCATAAATGCTTATATATCTAATCCATTTGTTTGAAGGTTTAAGATATTTCAGGCAAGAAATTACTCCAAGTGAAGCTATGTATTCATATCTTGTAAAAAGAATTACCCAATATTGAAAAGGTTTATCATGTCCGCTTCCTTTAACCCCGGATTTGAAATATGCTTGATATGTTTCAATTAACCCATGCAAGCCGCTCATATTATGAAAAGTGCCGCTATAAAAGAAAATTATTAAGCCAACTCCGCATGCAACAATATAAATTAAATCTTTTTCTGTCCAGCTTTGTATAGCAGGTGATGTTTGTTCGGAAGGGTAAATTTTTTCCCAATACTTTAAAACAAACCATGCAATAATAAAACACCCTACATTAATAAAATATGTTTCTTTCGTAAGAATCATAAATATTATGCCAAGTCCAAGAGACCATAGGTATTTTTTAGTTCCTTCATGCCACAGACCTATAATTCCCCAAAGAATTAGAATGCAGTAAAACACAAGAAATGATTCCTGAAATGCGTAATTTCCATAGTAAACAATTCCAGGTGATACTGCCATTGCTAAGGCAGCAATTAAACAAGTTCTTCTATCAATAAATCTGGAAAACTTTATTATCCAATAAACTGTTATCAAACCAATAATTGCATCTGGAAGTCTTTGACCAAAATTATTTTTTCCAAAAAGTGACTCAAAAAGAAACAAAACATAATAATGAAAAGGACCGTGGTAGTTTGTCGGATCATAACGATAAAATCCATTTGCAGTGATTTGATCTACAAAAAAACCAAATACTCCTTCATCATGATGAGGAGGTCTTAAATCAATAAGAAAAAAACGGAAAAAAACAGCAAGTAATAAAATCCAGAAGACTTGCCAGTCAATTTTTTTTAAATTTTCTGCTTTGAATAAAGGCTTTATCATTGAGAATTATTATAAATGGATATTGTTTATAAGGCCAGTGTATAAATTACAGTTGCAATTAGTCAGCTAAACAGTTCTTTATTGAATATCTCTTGAGATAAATAGGTGCTGTATTATTAAAAGAAATCTTCGTAACATTTATGATTACAAACAAGGAAATATTAGTAATTTGTGTTTCTGTTTGGCTGTTTATAGCGTATTTTTATATTTTGCGAACTCCATTTGATCACAGAACCCATGACATGTGGGGACATGTATTTTATACACAATATATAGTTGGAAATAAAAAATTACCCAAACCTTATGAACAACCTGTACTAGGTGGACAAACCATTCAGCCACCTTTATATTATCTTATTTGCAGTTTTGTTAAGCCTGCTCTTATTCATAATAAATCGGAAGATCATATAAATGCAGTTAGATATCTTTCGATTTTCTTTGGTGCCCTTTCTCTTCTTGTAATTGGAATATTTTTAAATGCTGTATCAAAAAACCAGTATGCAAAACTAGTCTCTCTTCTTTTTATTGAAACCACTCCTAAATTTGCTTTTGTATTTTCTACTTATAATAATGATTCATTAAATACTTTTCTTTGGATCACAGTTACAACCTTAAGTTATTTTCTCTATATAAATTTTTCTGTTCGCAAGGCAATTATTTTATTTATGTTTATTACAGCTGCTTTATACACAAAAGGGACTTCGATATTATTCATCATTCCTTTTATAGTGACATATTTGCTGATTGCTGTGAAGAGAATTCCCCCCGGAAACAATTTCAGGTTAGAAAATAAATATTTCCTCCTCCCATTTTTATGTTCAATTATTGCTTTTTCTCCTTGGTTGTATTACAGAAATTATAAAAATTGTCAAAGATTTTTTCCCACATCTCTTGAAAGAGATATTGCTAAGCCTTTAAGTAAAACTAATTTTAAAAATCTTTTGGGAATTATACTCAGGGATAACAATCTTCTTGACCACAAGTTTGATTTTTCTCATGAATGGGATAAACCTTGGGCTTTAATTCAATGGGACCTGATTCCGCCCAGAGAAACCAAAAGGTATGATTATTTAGGTCTTATGTTTGTTACATCAGTAATTGGTGAATTTGTTCTAACCTCACCATCAGTCCGAATCATATGGATTCTATTTATTCTTCATTTATTTGTATATGTTTATAGCTTACTTATGGCATTTAAATCAAAAATTAATATACCAGCAATGTTAATAATATTAACTGCAATGGTAATTCAGCTAGGTACATTATTACCTTTTGCTGCTGATTTACCCCAAAAGGGACTGTATGATTTTAGATATTATGCTTGGTTATGGGTCTGCTGGGCTTTACTTCAGTTAAATTCTATAACGATTACGAAAGATAAATATAAGGAAATAATTTATGGTGTATATATTGCTGGAGTAATATTTAATATTTATACTCTTCTTACTATAAAAGGTGGATTCTATTGGTAGCTTTATATAGCTAAATCTACAACAATTTTGCCTTTAACACCGCCCTTTTCAATTTTCTTATGTGCTTCAGGAATTTGATTTAGAGAAATTACAGAATCAATCACAGGTTTTATCTTCCTTCGCTCAATTAAATCTCTTATTTTATCCAGCTTATTTCTTCCGCTTTGTACAAAAACTGGATGAAAATCAATATTTTTAATAAAAGTTTTTTCAAGATTTGCCGGAACTCTAACTATACTGGCTATTCTTCCGAATGGCTTTGTGGCGTCAATGCTTTTAGTTAAAATCTCAGGACCCACTGTATCAAATACTGCGTCTACTCCGATATTACCAGTTTCTTTTAAAATTACATCTACAAAATCCTCTTTTTTATAATCAATTAGTCTGTCTGCACCCAAGCTTTTTACAAGATCGTGATTATAGCTGCTGCATGTGGTAAAAACATAAGCACCGCTTAATTTAGCAAGTTGAATTGCAAATGACCCGACTCCACCAGCACCTGCATGTATTAAAACAGTTTCTCCAATTTTTATTTTTGCTCTTTCAATCAAAGCATCCCATGCAGTGCTTCCAACCAAAGGGATACATGCAGCTTCAGTATGAGACAGATTTTTAGGTTTAAGAGATACTATTTGTTCTTCCACGAGATGATATTCGGCATATGATCCTTGTAGTCCCATGATTTTAGGGAGATAATAAACTTCATCTCCTACTTTAAAATCAGTAACCTTATCTCCTATTTCTATAACTACTCCTGATACATCAAAACCCAGGATTTGCGGTGGGTTTATGCCGGTTTGGATTAAACCTTTTCTAACTTTAAGGTCAACAGGATTAATGCTGGTAGCCATTACTTTTACAAGTAATTCTTTCCCTTTTGGTTTTGGCACAGGCATTTCTTGTTCTTTAAAAACACTGGTGTCTCCATAGCTGGTTATAACCATTGCTTTCATTGTGTCAGTTATTGTTTTCATTTTATTTGTGATTAATAAATACACGGCAATTCTATCATGCGGTAGAATATCAGATATTCTTATGTCTACAAGCAATGAACTTCATAAACTGGAAAGCCGCCCATGGGGAGGCTATGTCATATTAATTGATAATGAAAACTATAAGGTAAAAAAGTTAATTATAAATTCAAAAAAACGATTTAGTCTTCAATATCATAATAAACGTACAGAAACATGGACTATTGTTAAAGGAAAATTACAAATCACGGTTGGAGATAAAAAAGGAATTTATACTTATGGACAGACCATATCAGTACCTGTGGGAACTATACACAGAATAGAAAATATTGGGGATGAGACTGCAGAGATAATAGAAGTACAAACAGGTACATATTTTGGTGAAGATGACATAACAAGGATAGAAGATGACTTTGGGCGTGTTACGTAAGGGCAAACCAATGTGTTTGCCCCAATAAAAATGAAAAAAAATAAAATACCTGATGAAACATACTGGCGCGGACAAAAACCAGTTGCCAGGCTGATTTTAAATAAAATAAGAAAAAACAATAGAATCCTTGAAATAGGCATTGGAAAAGGCGGGGTAACAAAATATCTGCTTAAAAAACAACCTGCTTTGAACATTGTAGGTTTTGATATTAATGAAACATCACTTAAAAAAGCAAAAGAATATTTTAAATCAAAGTGTAGAGGAACTCTAAAACTTATAAAAACAAGTCAGGATATTAATCTGGTTAAAAAATTCGGAAAAGAACAATTTAATTTTGTTATAAGTTCCGGCGTCATGGATTATTCTAAAAATCCTGATAAAGTAATTAAAAACGTAAAAAATATACTAAAGCCAGGCGGATATTTTGCTTTTACTGTTTTTGATAATTTAAGTTCATGTGATTATGATGGGAAGAGCCCGAAGCAAATGTATATAAGTACAGCAGGCATTAAAACATGGGGTTACAGAGATTTCTATATAAAAAAACTTTTAAAAAAAGCAGGATATAAATTATGCTCAATCTCTTTATTTAAAAAACTTCATACAAATACTAAAATAGAGCTTTCACATAGTGAAATAAAAGCAATAAGAAATAATATTGACGATCCTTATGATGATCATTTTGTCATTTTAGTAAGAAAATAATGGAAGAATTAATTGAAAAACTAATTTCTGCAGGAATAGAGCCTCAGGAAGCAAAAAAAGAAATTTCCATATTACTTATGGAATTAAAAGATTCTGAACAAATAAAAAAAATTATTTCAGAAAGAATAAAAACAAGAATCCCTATTCAGTATATTCTTGGAAAAGCTTATTTTATGGATTTTGAAGTAAAAGTCGATAAAAATGTTTTGATACCTAGACCTGAGACTGAAATTCTAGTTGAAGAAACGGTGAGAAGGTTAATCAATAGTAGGGACATGCCGCGGCATGTCCCTACGGCATTGGATATAGGCACTGGCTCTGGCATCATTGCAATTGCACTTGCCAGATTAATTCCGGATATAAAAATCATTGCAATAGATGTAAATGAAGACATTATAAATTTAGCCAGAGAAAATGCTGAGAAAAACAATGTTTCGGAGAAAATAAAATTTGAGGTATGTGATGTATTTTCTAATGGCATGGAAGAAATATTAAATAGAAATAATTTTGATCTAATAATCTCAAATCCACCTTACGTGAAATCAAGCGAAATGAAGAAATTAAGACCCGAGGTTGTGCTTCATGAACCTAAGATTGCACTTGTCGGCTCAAAAGAAAATAATTCAGGATTAATATATTATGAGAGGATATTTGAATTGATAACTGCTCCTCGCAATGACAATAAACGTTTGATTGCATTAGAAATAGATCCATCTCTTGTGAATGATTTAATAAAACTGCTGAAATCAAAAGGATTAAACAGTTTTGAAATTGTAAAAGATTATTCTAAATTAGATAGATGTTTGTTTATATTTGAGCGAAGTGTAAAATCCGGAAGCTTGCTTCCGGGATATTAACGAGCGAAATCAAAGCGCCTTCCTTGGAGGCGCTTTATAACCCAAGTTTTTTAGTAATTTTTACTAATTCCGGATTTTGCAATTCTTTTAAAAGCTCAATTAACTGCTCGTTCTTTGCTTTTTCATGAAGAATTTGATTTGAAAGTTGTTCAGCTAGTTGTCTTATTTCACGGTTTTCTTTTTGTAGTTCTTTATATGTTTCTGTTTGTTTCTCCATGGATTCTTTTTGGCTTTTTACCTGGTGGAATTCAGTATATAAGCTTGAAAGTTCTTTTTCTCTTTGTCCTAATTGCCAATTTAATTTTTGAATCTGCGATTCAAGAGAATGCATATGTTGTTTTAATTCATTAACCAGTTGGTTTTCCTGCTTTAATGCAATTCTTTCATCAACTAAAACTTTTAAAATTGAATGAATTTGTTTTGAAATAGAATCAACTGATTGAGATTGATCTGGACTTTCCCAAAGTTCTTCAAAACCTTCAAGACTTGTATTCTCTTTTCTTGCAGCAAAACCCATTTTGTTCCCTTTATCAATTTTTTAAGGATCTTTATTTTATGACGATCTTATCTTATATTAGATCCTTAGAATTCAAATATTTAATAAACTATTTGCCCTACAAATGACGTATTTTTATGTTCTTTAGTCTAAATCGTCAAGTGCAAAAGGATTTGCAGCTTTTGGCTGATCTTTAGACTGAGGCTTGGTTAAATTTTGTTTAACTTGTTGTTGAGGTGTGGCTTGCTGTGTAGGTTTAGTTTCTCCCTGAGAACCTGTGGGTCTTTGTGGCATTTGCAGATTTAAAGCGTTTGCATATGCCTGTACTGTAATGGAACAAAGTTTAAGTTGCTTAACATACCACATACAAAGTTCTTCCTGACATAAAACAGGAACTTCTTTGTTAATGCTTAAGAGCGGACAGTATGGTGTTTCAGGCATATGTTAATTCTAGCATTTGTTTGTAGAGGCATAATGCACTACGCCTCTACATTGTTTTACATTGATTCAGGTGCATTGATACCTAGTATTTTTAAACCGTTTGCAATTGTTATTTTTACTGTTTCGACCAGACCTAATCTGGCTTCGGTTAAATTTATATCTTTTGATATTACACGACAAACTGTATAAAATTGATGGAAATCTGTAGCCAGTTCTTTTAAATAATTAGCAATTCTGCTAGGCGATCTGCTCTCAGCCGAATTTAGAACTTCTTCAGGAAAATCAAGAATCCGTAAAATAAGAGATTTAGTGGCTGAGTACTCCTGATTATTAGCTTTAAATAAATACATAAAAACATCAGGGCTTATCGTGCACTTTTTTAGCACCTCCTCTTTTTTAATGTCATCTGTAATTTGTCTAAAAATACTGCAACATCTTGCATGGGCATACTGGATGTAATAAACAGGATTATCTTTATCTTGTTTTTTAGCTAAATCAATATCAAAAATCATTCTATGGTTAGGATGACTTTCAACCAGAAAATATCTAAAAGCATCGGGGCCTACTTCATTTAATACTTCATCTACAGTAACTACTGTCCCGGCGCGCTTGGACATTTTTATTTCCTGTCCTTCTTTTTTTAAGCTAACCATCTGCACAAAAATTATTTCAAGCTTGTTTTCATCATATTTAAGAACCTTTAAAGCACCTTTTAGTCCAACTTCCTGTCCATGGTGATCTGCACCCCATAGGGTAATTAGTTTTGTACTGCGTTTAAATTTATTAATATGATATGCAACGTCTGCCAGCAAATAAGTACTTCGCCCGTCAGATCTTACTAGCACTCTGTCTCTTACATCTCCAAGTTCTTGTGCCTTAAGCCATATGGCTCCTTCATGCTCGTATGTAATGCCAGACTCTTTTAGTTTTTTAAGTGTATTTTTAACTTCTCCACGAGTATGCAGATCTGTTTCACTATGCCATTTATCAAAACTTATCTTTAGAGAAGAAAGCAGCTCTTCCTGTGATTTTAAAATTAAATCTTTTATTTCTTGTCCAAGGATTTCTTTCGTCAATTGCTGCTGGGGCTTACTGCAGTAAGCCCCTACAATTTTCTTCACGTACGGCAATAATAAATCTTCAGGATAAAAATCTTCTTTCCACTGGACATTTTCTCCGTTTAATTTACAATGTATTGCCCATGCAGTGTCTGAGAGGTTTTGTATTTGTTCGCCAAAATCATTTATGTAAAACTCACTTTTTACGTCATATCCTGCTGCGCTTAAAAGATTTACTAAACAACTTCCAATCACTGCCTGTCTTCCATGACCGATGTGTAAATCTCCGGTTGGATTTGCAGAAACATATTCCACTAATGTTTCTTCTTTTGATTTTTCAGGCGCAAAGCCAAATTTATCTCCAATATTAATAACCTCAACTAAAGACTCACTAAGTGCATAATCTCCGACTACAAAATTTACAAAACCAGGTTTTGCTACTTCTATATGTGAGATTAAACTGCCATCTGCTTTTATTTTTTCTTTTAGCTCATTTGCAATATCAAGTGGATTTCTTTTTTGCTTTTTTGCCAGTACCATTGCAATATTTGTTGAAACATCACCATGTTCTTTTAGTTTTGTACGTTCTAAATAAACCAAATCAGATTCACCGTTTAAGGCTTTTTTGATTTCTTTATGAATTTTTTGTTTATATGACATCGATCTCTGCTTCAAATGTTCTTTTCCATGGCAGTGAACATTTTACCTTTATATCATTTATTCCTAAAAGTTTTGAAAATGCCTGAACATGTGGCATTATTTTTTTGTTTATCTCTTTTTCTGTAATACCAACATGTCTTATCTGAGCCTGATATGCATAATCATCTAAAAATCTTGTAAGAAGACATTTTTTAAATGCAATCTTATTAAAGGAACTATTTTTTTCAGCAATCCACCTGTTTATTCCTATTGCTAGAGCTGAACCAGTGCTGTTTGAGCAGGTATTCCAGCCTGCATAACCGTAACAATGGTCCCAGTTGATTTTTGAATTTATCAGTGCTTCTATGAGCTGTGGATCTGATCCGTTTGCATATGCAAGATCTATCAGAATAAAAGGCTTATTAATTTTTTCAAGCATATTCTTTAGCTCTTCAATATTTTTTGAAGTGTCGCAGGGTTTAATTTTAAAAATATGATCTCCCTGGACTGAATCTGAAAGATGAATACAAACTAAAATATCAGATTCATTTAAATCTTTTATTTCAAGCCCTAAAGTATCTATTTGATCTTTAATAGATTCATGTATTGTATTTGATTCATATCTTGGGATCTGGGTTTTACCCTCAATGCTGTTAAAGAAAAGACATAGAGAAGGTTTTTTGTCTTGTGATTTAAGATTTGCTTTAGTCATAAGAACAAGAGATATTTCATCAGTGCCTGAAATTACTTTAGCTAGATCTGAAAATCTGTGCTTTTTAATTTCTCGTTTAATATATTCAGCTTCAATTACATTCATTCCATATCTAGAAGAATCGTCACATGAAAAAATTAAACATTCAAAACATTTATCATGTGACAGTTCGATCCAAAGCAAATTAACCGTAAGGTTTTTATCTCTGTGTCTTTTATAATCAGCCAGAACGTTCACTGGAATTGATTTTGAACTCTCATACCATTTTTCCAGCAGCTCTTCATGAGATGTTCCTTTTTCAGTAATCCCTCTTCCTACTTTATGCATAAGCTCAGACCACTTAAAAATACTTTCTCCATAGTCTTTCCAGTAATCTTTTTCTTCTTCGCTGGAATTATAATTTGGGATTCGCATTATGGATGAAAATCCATAAACATTCTGCAGGCGAGATCCCGGGACCTCGCCTCCCGCGAGTGCACTAACACGTTTCTTTAATTCGTCTAATGTGAAATCGTGTTTTCTTGATTGAACCAATCCACCGTAAACCCAGCTGTCCAATGAAACAACAAATGTAGGGGCGTATTGCAATACGCCCCTACACCAATTATCAATATATTTCAAATCAGATCCATGATTTAAATCACCAAGATATTTTCTCTCAGGTAAAATTAAATTTACTCCTGAAAAATCAGCAATTTGTTTTGGAAGTAGATAAGAAACTGGACGGTCGTCTAGAGGGAGTAATGCAATGGAGTCCTTGTTAACCATAATGTTATTATAGATGCTTAAGATGAAGAAGTGGTTGGAAAATAATATATTCAAGATAAAAGAAGCATTATCAAAAACCCGTAGGGACGTAGCTCGCTACGTCCCTACGACAGAGAATATAAACATAAATGTTGATGAAGAATTCTATGACAGTCTTTTAGAAAAATTCATTAAAGCTGATGTAGGTCTTGAGCTGTCTGAAAAAATTATTAATGAATTAAAGAAGAATATAAAAGTAGGGGCAGTCCATGGCACGCCCTTACAGATTGAAAAAAATAAATTACAAGAAAAAATAAAGGAAACAATAAAATCACAATTACCCGAAGGTGAAGTCCCGGGACCCCACCTTCAAAACGGAATTTATTTAATCGTCGGTGTAAACGGCTCCGGTAAAACCACATCTATAGGCAAACTTGCAAGGAGATTTAAAGATGGCAAACAAAAAGTTTTAATCGTGGCAGGAGATACCTTTCGTGCAGCTGCAGGAGAACAGCTTGATGTATGGGCAAAGCGAGCAGAAGCAGAAATATTTTCACCTCCTGAGGTTAAAAAACCAGATGCTGTAGTTTATGCTGCGCTTAAGAAAGCAAAAAATGAAAATTTTAATGTTGTCCTCATTGATACTGCAGGGAGATTACATTCACAGATTAATCTCATGGATGAATTGCGGAAAATAAATTCTATAATCGAAAAATTTGTAAAGCCATGCCTTGGCATGGCTCCAAATCTTGAGAAGCTAATCGTACTGGATGCCACGATTGGTCAAAATGCAATTGTTCAGGCAGAATTATTTTCAAAAGCCATTGGACTTACCGGCATTATTCTTTCTAAGCTCGACAGTTCTGCAAAGGGCGGTGTGATTTTAAATATTATGAACAAACTTTCTCTACCTGTAAAATTTATAGGAACAGGTGAACAAATAGACGACATCGTAGAATTTGATTTTGACGAGTATTTGAATGGATTGATTATGTAACCGACAGTATCATCTGTTATGTTTTTGATACTCTGGGTTACATGAAATTAAACATAATTTGTTCTTATGCTTAAATGGCAATGTGATTACTGAAGAGCAAAAATATTTTTCTGGAATATTAAGAAATCTTGGCTTTGCATTTTTAGCACCCATAGGATCAATAATGTTTCAGACTATTGTTTTTAAGAAAAGTCCTTTGGATGGCTATGTTTTCTGGGCTGTGTTAATATTATTACTAGGTTGCTTATTCTTCTATTTAGGGTATATTCCGATTAAAGAGAAAAAATAATGAATCAAGAACAACAATTAATTATGCTAATGGCAGGATTTTTCATCCCATTGTTTATTACACTTGGTGCAATAGCTTATGATATGAACAAGCGAAATAAAAAAGAAAAAAAAAGCTAACAAAAACGACACGAAGTGTCGTCCTGAGCCAAAGGCGAAGGACCTTTGAACGTAATGAGGCCCTTCGCTAACTCTCAGGGTGACATTTGGATTAATATGATCTTTAAGTAAGTTCTATACATTGAAGATATCAGCAAAATCTTTCTAAAGATCTTACTATGAATGTCATTTTAGCGAATTGGTATTTTACACCGTCATAATAGTAATGATGAACCTTTTCTACGGTAATATAGCTTTTCTCATCTATAATAATTATGTCGCCAGGAGATTTTATGGTTTGTTCTAGAAGCAATTTCCCGATAATTTTATAGTCAGGAAGTTCACTGACATCAATTTCATGTATATTGGCGCGTTTTAATTCTGCAATGTTCACTTAATTATTTAATACCCTTTTGGTTGTTCTTTTATCAGGGAATTATTAATTCCTTATTTAGATTCTAGTATAATAACCTGAAGTAAAGGTTCCCTTTTAAGCTCTGCATGAACTAGTTTTATTAATTCAGCTTTAACCTTTTCTTTTAATTTTTCTATATCTTTTTCGTTTTTTTCAAAGAAATCACTTATAGTTTTAATCACCATTTTCTTTGCATCATTTATAAACTGTCCATGAGTATTGTCTTCTTGTGCTAAGACCAGTCCCTTAGCTTCAATAATAGGCTCTGCCAGAGATTTTTTATCTTTTATAGTAAGTAAAATACTAAGCAATCCTTCAGATGCCAGCTTATGCCTTTGTTCAATAATATGTTCATCTACATCGCCCACGCGTGTACTATCTACCATAATTATTCCTGCCGGAACCTGACCGTTTAATTTTGCTGATTCGCTTGTAAGTTCAAGCACATCACCGTTTTCCATTAGAAAAACATTTTTTGGATCTACACCGCATTCCACGCCTACATTTCCATGCAGCACAAGCATTCGGTATTCACCGTGAGCAGGAAGGAAATATTTTGGTTTTACAATATTTAAAAGCATTCTTTGTTCTTCGCGGCAGGCATGACCTGAAACGTGTACACCTGATTCTCTGCCATAAACTACATGGGCACCTTTAGCGCTTAAGGCATTTACAACATTTGCTACTGCTCTTTCATTCCCAGGAATCGGTGTAGCGGAAATAATTACAGTGTCTTTAGGCTGAATGGTTACCTGTCTGTGTTCATCAAATGCCATTCTTGTAAGTGCTGAAAGCGGTTCACCCTGTGAACCTGTAGTAAGAATCACAGTCCTTTCATCGGGCAATTTATTTAAATCTTCCAGGTTTACCAAAAGTCCATCTGGAAATTTCATGTGTCCAAGCTCTCTTGAAATAGTTGCAAGTAGAAGCATTGAACGCCCGAAAATTGCAACTTTTTTATTTGCTTTAATGCAGATATCAAGTATTTGTCTTATTCTATGAACTTGTGATGCAAATGTAGTAATTATTATTCGCCCTGGAGCTTTGTTAAATTCTTCTTCAAGTCTTCCATATACAGATCTTTCAGACGGAGTATATCCTTCTCTCTCCACATTTGTACTGTCACTAATTAAAAGTAAAACTCCTTCTTCACTAGCTTTTGCTAGGGTATAAACATCAAAAAACTCTCCATCTACAGGAGTAAAATCAAATTTAAAATCTCCTGAATGAACAATTTTTCCGCATGGAGTATGAATTATAAGACAAAAACTATCAGCTATGGAGTGGGTATTCCTTGTATAAGTAAATGCAAGAGAACCAATTTTAAAAGTTTGTCTTGGTCTTCCTTTATGAAGAGATGTTCTGTCAGAAAGCTGTGCATCTTTTAGTTTTTCTTCCAGAAGTCCTATTGCCAGTGACGGACCATAAATTATTGGAATGTCAAATTGTTTCAGCATAGGCACAATCCCGCCAATATGATCTTCATGTCCGTGAGTAATAACTTGTCCTTTAATTTTATTTTTGTTTTGAACCAGATAACTTATGTCAGGCAGAACTATTTCGACGCCAGGCATGGCATCTGAAGGGAATGCAAGTCCGCCATCTATAAGAACCATTTCATCTTCATATTCAATAATCCAGGTATTCTTTCCAATTTCACACATTCCGCCCAGAGGAATAACTTTTACTTTTGATCCGGGGACTATTGGTACATGTCCGTTTAAGCTGGTTTCACCTTTGGTAACTACTACTGTGTCATCACCACGCTTTATTACTTTGCGGATTTTTTTTTCTTCGGTATTTGCTGGATTCTTAGTCATTGTTTATTGTTTCCCTCTTTTTGGGCTTGCTGTAGCAAGCCCAAACTTTTTTGTTTCACTGGGCAAACACATTGGTATGCCCCTACATTTAATTACCGATATCAACACAGATGTTGATGGAATTTTCCGGTTTTTTCCGCCCTAGGCGGACCCGCCTGTGGCGGGAAATCTGTTTATGCCTTGATTAATTGATTTTCTATTTTTTCAATCACCATTTTTAATTCAGCTAATTCTTTTTCAGTTAATTTTACAAGTGGCAATCTTAAATCTGATTTGCATATTCCTTTTATTTCCAGTGCTGCTTTTATACATGTAGGATTTGGTGCCTTAAATAATGCTTTAAATAAAGGAAAAAGTTTGTTATGAATCTCTTTTGCTTTATCTATTTTACCCGTAAAGAAAGAATTTATCATATCCTTAATTTCATTTCCAACAATATGACTGGCTACGCTTATAACACCAACAGCTCCTATAGATAACATTGGAAGGGTTAAGCTGTCATCCCCGCTATATATAAGGAATCCTTTTGGTGCTAATTGTATTACTTGGCTGGTATTTTCCAGATTACCTGTAGCATCTTTATATCCAATTATATTTTTAAATTTACTGACAAGTTCTGCTGCTGTTTGAGGCTCCATATTTATTCCAGTACGACCTGGAATGTTATACAAAATAATTGGCAGACTTGTAGACTTTGCAATCTGACTAAAATGTTCAATAAGTCCTCTTTGATTTGGTTTGTTGTAATAAGGAACTACAGAAAGTACTCCATCTACGCCTAATTTTTCTGCTTCTTTTGTGGATTCAATTGCAGTTGCTGTGGAATTAGAACCTGCACCTAGAATTATTTTAATTTTTTTGCCCGTAGTTTTTTGTACAAATTTGCAAAGTTCTCTTTCTTCTTCATGAGATAAGGTAGGACTTTCACCTGTAGTGCCAGCAACTATGATTGTGTCTGTTCCAGTCTTAATTAAATGGTCAATTAATTTTTCAGTGCCTTCATAATCTATTTGTAGAGGCGAGGTTACCTCGCCTCTACAAAAAGGTGTGATCATTGCTGTTAAAACTTGACCAAATGGGTTTTGCATATGAAATTAATATATATTGATTTGAAACAATCGTCAATGAATTTTATGTTTTGTTTAGAATTAAAATCATATTCTTCAAAATGTAGGTTGCTACAGGGTTATTTTATTGTAATATACCTATATGGTGAATAATGAATCAGGCGTAAATCTTGCTATCTTGGGAGCCACAGGCAATGTAGGTCGTAAATTTCTTGAAGTTCTTGAAGAGAAAAATTTTCCGATTAAAAATCTAAAACTTCTTGCCAGTAAAAAATCTGCCGGAACGAAAGTAAAATTTAAAGAAAAAGAATACACTGTTGAGCTTGCTACTAAAGACAGCTTTAATGGTATTGATCTGGTTTTAGCATCAGCAGGTGGAACGATAAGTAAAGAACTTGTCCCGCATGCAGTGAAATCTGGTGCAGTGGTAGTGGATAATAGCTCTGCATATCGCATGGATCCTGATGTGCCACTTGTAGTTGCAGGTGTAAATAACCATGATCTAAAAAAACACAAAGGCATAATTGCAAATCCAAACTGTACGACAGCACAGCTTATGCCACCTTTAAAAGTTCTTCAAGATCTTGCAGGATTAAAAAGAGTAATAGTTAGCACTTATCAAAGCGTTTCAGGTGCTGGAAAAGCAGCCATGGATGAACTTACAGAGCAATCAAAAAATATCTTGCAAGGTAAAGACGTTGCGTGCAACGTCTCAACAAACAGAAAATTTGCATTTAATGTCATCCCTCATATAGATGTTTTTTCTGATGATGGGTATACGAAAGAAGAAATAAAAGTAATTAATGAATCAAGAAAAATCTTAGGCTTACCAAATTTAAAAATTACCTGTACGGCAGTACGTGTGCCGGTTTATATCGGTCATAGCGAAAGCGTGAATGTAGAGTTTGAAAAACAAATATCTCGCGATGACATTGTAAGGGCATTGCGTGCAATGCCTCTAATTGAAATTATTGATGATCCATCCTCTGAGAAATATCCCATGGCAATTGATATTGCAGGAACAGATCCTGTTTATGTCGGACGTATAAGGGAAGATAAATCTAATCCAAACACTTTTAATCTCTGGATAGTAGCTGATAATTTACGAATAGGTGCAGCGCTGAATGCAGTAAGAATTGCAGAGGTATTGCTAAAAGAATCTCTTTTGCTTAGCAAGAAAAATTAATGTTTGCAGTAGAGGCGTTGCGCGCAACGCCTCTACTATTTGGTTAAGGTTAAGAATCAGTTAAAACCACTGTAACAGCGGGTATAAGATTTTCAGGTTACTTATCAAGTTCTTAAAGAAATATCTTTATAAATATAGTAGTAGGAAAATTTTATGCAAAACGTAATTGAAAAATTTGGACTTCACGGATTCATAGTAATAATGGCAATTGTAATTGGTGTATTTAGATCAATTAGCTAATAAATTTTTGTTTTAGTAATATCACCATGAATCAACGCTTGTAGTAGAGACATAGTTACTAAGTCTCTATAAATGTTATTATTGAATATTGATGAACATTGAGAAAGTAAAACAGGCGCTTGGAAAAGTAAATGATCCGGAATTAAATCAAGATCTTGTTTCTTTAAATATGGTGCGTGACATAAAAATTGAAGGCGACAAAGTATCTTTTACCGTTGTGCTTACCACACCTGCATGTCCGTTAAAGACAATTATAGAAGAAGATTGTAAAAAAGCCGTTAGTGCTGTTGGGTTTAAGCCTGAAAATATAAAAATTAATATGACAGGCGAAGTACGTAAACATGGTGCTCAGGGAAAAGAAGCACTAAAAGGAATAAATCAGATTATTGCAATTAGCTCAGGTAAAGGTGGAGTCGGGAAAACCACTGTTTCAGTAAATGTGGCAATTGCTCTTTCACAGATGGGAGCAAAAGTCGGGCTTCTGGATGCAGATATAACAGGTCCCAATGTTCCTATTATGATGGGATCACAAGAACCACCGAAAGTAGAAAACGCAAAAATTATTCCTAAGGAAAACTATGGAATTAAATATATTTCAATGGGGGTACTTGTTCCTCCTGACCAGCCAGTTGTCTGGCGCGGACCTATGCTGGATGGAGTAATAAAACAATTTTTAAGAGATGTTATTTGGGGAGAGCTGGATTATTTACTTGTAGATCTTCCTCCTGGAACTGGTGATGCCCAGCTTACTATTTGTCAGGCAGTGCCTTTGGCTGGTGGAGTAATAGTTACCACACCTCAGGATGTTGCACTTCTTGATTCCAGAAAATCAGTAAACATGTTTAAGCAGATGAAAGTACCTATTCTAGGCGTAGTTGAAAACATGAGTTACTTTATCTGCCCGAAGTGTGATGAAAGAACAGAAATATTCAGTTATGGCGGCGGAGAAAAAGCAGCAAAGAATTTAAATGTGCCGTTTTTAGGAAGAATACCAATTGAACTTAAGGTAAGAGAAGGTGGAGATTCAGGTAAGCCTATTTGTGCAGTAAATCCTGAGCATGAAATTTCAAAAACATTTAAAGAAGTAGCAGGTAAAATTGCAGCCAGTGCTTCTGTAACTACGATAAATGCCAAGCAGCCAGTGATTGCTATTTAAGATTTTTCATAAAGAATTTCTAATGTAACCCAAAGTATCATCAATACAGTAATTACCTTGTAGAAAATTAAGGATTTTGTTTTGTATAATCGGCATATGGCTTTAGATTCAATAAAATATAAATCAGATACAAAAAGAATTTTAGGCTTAGCTTTTTTTGCGCCAAGTGGAAGATTCTTTTTTGATGTTGTATATCTGGGGAAATACTATGACATACTTACACTTGCTATGCTTACAACTATTTCTCTTTTACTGTCTGTAATTGGTTTTAGTCTGATTAAAGAAGGATATGATATATTACATAAAGGAGATGAAAAATGACGTTAAGTTTTGTGGGAGGATTAATTGTGCTACTTGGTTTTTTGCTAGGCACATATTATATTAACTATGAATTTTCTATTAAACCAAAACGAGACGAAGAGAAAAAAAAATCTCATAAGCATTAATGCCAAAAACAGAAAACACTGAGATAGCTGAAAAAGATCTCGATCAAGGCGAAAGTTTACTAGCCAAACTTGCTCTTGAGGCTGAACTTGCAGATTATTCACCGGTAAAAGGCTGCATGGTAATAAGACCTTATGGCTATGCCATATGGGAATTAATTCAATCTACTCTGGACAAAATGATAAAAGATACCGGGCACCAGAATGCATACTTTCCTTTATTTATTCCTGAAAGTTTTTTACAGAAAGAAAAAGAACATGTAGAAGGTTTTGCTCCTGAATGTGCAGTAGTAACTTATGGCGGTGGAAAAGAACTTGAAGAAAAACTTGTAATAAGACCTACATCAGAAACCATAATTAATCATATGTTCAGTAAGTGGATTCAGTCTTACCGTGATTTGCCCATGCTTATTAATCAGTGGGCAAATATTGTCAGATGGGAAATGAGAACCAGGCTTTTTCTAAGAACTACCGAGTTCCTCTGGCAGGAAGGCCATACAGCACATGTTACAAAAGAAGAAGCAGAAGAAGAGACATTGAAAATGCTTAATGTTTACAAAACTTTAAGCGAAACAATTCTGGCAATTCCAGTAATGGATGGAATAAAAACTGAAAATCAAAGATTTGCCGGAGCAGTTACTACTTATTGTATTGAAGGTCTTATGAAAGATGGTAAATCACTTCAAATGGGCACATCTCATTATTTAGGGCAAAACTTTGCAAAAGCATTTGATACAAAATTTCAGGATCAAAACGGACAGCTTCAACATGTTCATCAGACAAGCTGGGGAGTTTCCACCAGGCTAATTGGTGCTGTAATCATGACACATCATGATGAAAAAGGACTAAAGCTTCCTCCTAAAATTGCACCGGTTCAGATTGTTATAGTACCTATATATAAAGAACAACCAGATAAAGAAATGGTGTTGGATAAATGTAAAGAAATTTTAAATAATTTAAGTAAAGATTTTCGTGTGAAGATTGATGACAGGGAGCAATTAAGTCCTGGCTGGAAATTTAATTTCTGGGAAATGAAAGGAGTCCCAATACGCATTAATTTGGGTCCAAAAGACATTAGTAACAATGTTGTTGAAATTGTAAGGAGAGATACAGGTGAGAAATTAAAAAATGTTCAGCAAAAAGGATTAAATGAGTATTTATTAAAATTGTCAACCGAGATACAGGAAAATTTGTTCAGACAGGCAAGCGAATATTTAAATAAAAATACATTTACAGTTACTGATCAAAAAGAATTTACTGAAAAAATGAAATCTGGCGGTTATTTAATTTGTTTTTGGTGTGGAAATGAAAATTGTGAAGAAATTTTAAAACAAAAAACCAAGGCTACTATTAGATGCATACCATTTAAATTGCCAGTTGACCAAATCCAAGAAGAAGGTTATTGTATCTCTTGTAATAAAAAAGCAAAAGAAAAAGTAATTTTTGCAAAAGCGTACTGAACGAAGGAGAAATCATGATAACAGCTACAGAACCAACTGTATGTAATATCACAAGTAACACATCAAACCAAACCAATGAAATTCCATGGAAGGTTTTAGTAGTTGATGATGAAGCTGCAATTAGAAGAATAGTTGCATTCAGATTACAGCAAAAAGGTTATCAAGTAATCACTGCATCAAACGGAGTAGAAGCACTTGAAGTATTTAATCAAAATCTTCCTGATCTTGTGATTGTTGATCTTATGTTGCCTGAAATGGGTGGTTTTGAATTAACTGAACAAATAAGAAAAAAATCATTTGTGCCAATAATAATTCTCTCAGCTGCAAATGATGAACCAAGTATTGTTAAAGGACTTGAACATGGAGCTGATGATTTTATAAAAAAACCTTTTAGTCCCATGGAACTCGAAATAAGAATAAGTGGGCTCTTGAAACGCATTGGTAGAGTTCATTCTATAGAAGAACAAACCCAAAACCAAAGCACTCATGTAGGTCAGGTTCTTGTTTTTGAAGATGTAAAAATTGACATTGCAAAACGCCAGGTTTTCCGCAAAGGACAAAGAGTACATCTGACTGAAAAAGAATTTGCTCTTCTTGAAACACTTGTGAAATATTCCGGTGAGCCTATGACTCATGAACAATTACTCGAAGAAGCATGGGGTTTTCCAGTCAGGACTCAGTCAGATGTCTATATAGTAAGAACACATGTCAGTAGGTTAAGAAGCAAGTTAGAAGATAATCCAGATGAACCTACTTTAATTCAAACTGTGAGAGGCATTGGATATAAGCTTCCTAAAGTCAGCTAGTCATATAACACTCAATGAACCAACCTTAAATCAATCCGTCAGAGATATAGGTTATAAATTATCTGAAGGCAACTAGACACTAATGTTACTGAAGAAAATTGTCACTTATTTTTTTCTCTCTGTATTGGTTATCTTTTTACATTCTTGTGCAAGTCACAAAAAAGCTTTTAATTTTGTAGATAAGGATAAACTGCGTATTGCTTTAGTTCTGGCAGGACCTGTAAATGATTCTTCCTGGAATGCTGCAGCATATAACGGATTAAAAAGATTTCAAACTGATTATAAGGTGGAAATCGCAGTTGTTGAAAAAGTAAATCTTGAGAGTGCAAAAACAGTTTTTTGCACTCTGGCAGACAAAAAATATAATTTAATCATTGCACATAGCTATGACTACGGTGCAATTCTTGAAAAAGTTGTACCCAGCTATCCGGATATATTTTTTGGAGTAATAGGCGGGGAAGTTAAACAGGAGCCTAACCTATGTTCTTTTAGCTTTAAGGATGAGCAGTATGGATATTTAATAGGTGCAGTAGCTGGATTAAATACGGCTACAAATAAAGTTGGTATAGTAGTTGGGAAAAAAACTCCTATTATTGAAAAAACAATAATAGGTTTAAGAAAAGGGCTGAAATCAGTAAATCCAAAAGCAGATCTTGTAGTTTCATACATTAATGTCTGGGACGACATTTCAAAAGGACGAGAAGCTGCTATTGAACAGATAAACACTGGAGTGGATGTTATTACTCACTTAGCTGATTCAGGTGGAGTTGGTGTAATTAAAGCAGCTGAAGATGCTGATATATCTGCTATCGGTGCGATAACTGATCAGCATGATCTTGCTCCGACAGCAGTTATTACCAGTGGAATTGAAGATGCTTCTCAGCTTGTTTATTTGATATGTGAAAATTATGTAGCCAGAATTCTTGAACCGCTTATTTACAGATTTGGATTAAAGGATCAGATCGTAGATATTACTGAAAGTTATGGAAATATAGATCCGACTACTGAAGCCAGAATTAATCGAATAAAAGCACACTTAACTGAACTAGAAATTGCTCAGATGCAACAATCACGAGGAAAAAAGAAAAATAAAAAATGATTAAGGTACAAAAATCTAGAAGACTGAACCTGATAGACATTGTCATTGCGAGGAAGGTTTTACCTGACGAAGCAATCTTACGATGTAAATAACGGTAACAATAAATCTCATGAAACGTAATCACAGTGTGAGATTGCCACACCTCACTGCGTTCGGCTCGCAATGACAATTTTGGTTAGTACATGCTTTGTATGCAAATAATTTAATCCACCCTGCCAGTATAGAATATAAGGTTCACGCATTGGAGCATCACATGAAAGTTCAATTGTAGAGCCTTCTATAAAAGTTCCACCTGCCATTATTACTTCATCCTCATAGCCGGGAAGCTTGCAAGGAACAGGCGTAAGATGACTGTTCACAGGACTATTAGCCTGAACAGTTTTACAGATGCTTTCAAGGAGTTTTTTGTCTTTTAGTTTTATAGCAACAACTATATCGGTTTTTATTTCATCAGGCAAAGGATTTACTTCATAACCTTTTTCTTTGAAAAAATAACTTACAAGAGAAATCCCTTTCAAAATTTGAGCTACTACATGTGGTGCAAAAAACAATCCCTGTAAAATTACTCTGCTTAAATCAAACATGCATCCACCTTTTTCTCCTATTCCAGGTGCTGTAAGTCTTTCTGCGGATAGATGCACAAGCTCTTTTTTACCGGCAATATAACCGCCTGCAGGTACAATGCCGCCGCCTATATTTTTAATAAGTGAACCGCATGTAATATCTGCTCCTACATCGGTAGGTTCAAACTCTTCAGTAAATTCACCAAAACAATTGTCTACAAAACAAATTATATTTTTATTTATTTCTTTTACTTTTAAAATTATTTTTTCAATTTCTTTTATGGTCAGGGATTTTCTCCAGTGATAACCTTTAGATCTTTGAATAAAGACCATTTTGGTATTAGCTGAAACATAGTTAGGGATTGCATCTAAATCAACATTTAAATTATCTTTTAAAGGAATTTCTTTATATGAAACACCAAAATCTTTTAAAGAACCTTTATGTTCACCATGTATCCCGATTACTTTATGCAGAGTATCGTAAGGCTCTCCTGCAACTGAAACCAATTCATCACCTGGTCTTAAACAACCAAATAAAACACATGAAATCGTATGAGTACCAGACACAAACTGTGGACGTACTACAGCACTTTCTGCATTAAAAACCTGAGCAAAAATCTGATCGATTTTTTGCCTGCCAATATCATCATGCCCATATCCTGTAACCCAGCTAAAATGTTGTTCTCCAAGTTTATTTTCTGTTAATGCTGTTAGGACTTTATTGAAGTTATGTTGTTCAATGTTATCAATGGATTTGAAGTATTTTTCAAGATATTTTTCACCTTCCCCAATTATGGAAACGCCCCGTTGGGGCGTCTTTACCAGCGTAGATTCATTAGTATTATTTTGCATTAATTGCCTACCACCTCACCATCAAGAGCCCATCGTTTTACCTTTGTTATTTTTATATTTACCAATGTGCCTACAATGGCGGGTTTAAAACCCGCCATTGTAGGATCAAAATTAACAATTGTATTTCCCCGCGTTCTGCCGCTCAAATTGTTTTCATTTCGCTTACTTGTACCTTCTACTAAAACTTCCTGAATTGTATCCAAAAGATCTTTATTTTTAATCCCTACTACTTCATTTACAACAGAGTTTAAATATCTAAGTCTTGCATTTTTTTCTTCCTCAGGAATTTGTTTATCCCATGTAGCGCTTGGGGTATCGGGTCTGGGTGAATATGCTGCTGTATTGCACCCATCAAATCCAATTTCTTTAACAATTTTTACTGTATTTAAAAACTGCTCCTCTGTCTCACCAGGAAAACCTACTATAAAATCGCTTGTGATTGCAGCATGGGCGTATTGCAATACGCCTCTACTTGGCATTTTATTTCTAATTTTCTCTACCATCTCTTTATATTTTTCTACAGTATAAACTCTAGCCATTCGCTTTAAAACTGTGTTATCTCCAGATTGCATGGGAATGTGAAAGTATTCGCATGCTTTAGGAAGCTCTGCTACTGTATCTATGAGCTCGTCAGTTACATGAAATGGATGCCCTGTTAAAAATCTTATTCTTTCAATTCCATCTACGTCATGAACATATCTAATAAGCTTTGCAAGTGAATATTCAGGATCATCTGGTATGTGACCGAATGTGGCTTTTTCTTTTGAGTAGTTTGATGAAAGATCATAACCATAAGCAGTTACATTCTGCCCAAGTAACGTGACTTCCTTAAATCCTTCTTCTGCAAGCCTTTCAACTTCTTTTAAAATATCTTCAGGCTTTCTGCTTTTTTCTCTTCCGCGAACACTGGGAACTATGCAATAAGTACAATTAAAATTACATCCAAGAATTACATTTACCCATGCGCTAACCTTAGTCTGACGGATTACAGGCAGTTCAGGCAACTCATACGGAAGCTCTTCTTCTATCTCACAGACTTTTTTACCGCTCTCAGCTTTTTTTACAAGCTCAGGTAAATTTTGAATATTATTTGTGCCAAATACAATATCTACATAAGGAAAGTTTTTAATCAGCCATTCTTTTTTATCCTGGGCTGCACAACCCCCTACTCCAAGCAGTAAAGACGGGGTCACCCCGTCTCTACATCTTTGCTTTTTCATTTTTCCAACAATGCCAAGCTGACTGTAAAATTTATGATTTGCTGTTTCACGAATTGTACAAGTATTAAACAAAACAAGATTAGCTTCTTCAATATTTTCTGTATGTTTATAATCAATTTCATCCAGAAGTCCAAGCATATGCTCTGTATCTGCTTTATTCATCTGACATCCAAAGGTTTCTATGTAGACTTGTTTCATAAGAATGAAATAACAGTTTAAATTATAGCTTGTAAATATGGACTTAAATAAATTATTATTTCTATTTTCTCTTTAATGCCTGTAATGCTGCAAAATCTGCACTGTTGCGATAGTGCGGATCAAGTGGAAAACATCCTGAAACTAATCCATTTCTTGCACCTGTTGTACAGTCACTGAAAGTTCTGCAGATTAATTGCGGTGTACGTAGCTCACCATATTCAAGACAATCTGCAGGTAATTCAGGATAAGATAAAACCATTCGTCCAATTCCTACTGAATCTACCCAGCCTTTTCTTACGACTGCTTGTGCAACATTTGGCAGATGTTCTTGAAGGTATGTGTATCCTGTCCCAATCATTGGCATGTCAGGAATTGCTTCCTTCAAAAGCTTGACTACATTAATTTGTCTGGCTACTCCTAGCAGAGGGTCCTCAGGTAATTGATATGCATCGCATGGTAAAAAAAATGCAGGTCTTTGGATGTGAGGATTATAATAAGGACTTCCTGCAGAAATATTTACTGCTTTGACACCCAAAGTTTTCATGTAAGAAATTAATTCTATTGGATCACCTAAATTGATTTCAGATGGATTATCCCGATTTAAACCAAAACCAGGATAAGGCATGCCTCCATCCCATTGCATAGGAATTCCAGGACCAAATGTTTTTCCATCTGTGCGTGATGCATCTGGATTATAGGGATAAGTATCAAATGCACTAAGACGTGAGGTAACAATTAAATTTGTTTCTGCTTTTATTCCTTCTATTATTTCAGTTAAAAGACGAGTACGTCCTTCAAAATCTCCACCGTATCTACCGGGTCTGTCATAAGCACTTAAAAGTTCATGAAGTAGATATCCATGGCATTGTTTCACATCAACAAACTTAAAACCCACTCTCTCTGCCATTTTTGCAAGTTCAATATATCTGTCTCTAATTCTCTGTAGATCATCGTCTGTAAGGACTATTGAATCATTACTTGTATCTATTCCAAATTTTTTATCCAGCAAAGGATGATGGAATGCTATTTTAGGCTCAAATCTTTTTATATCATTTGGCTTACAGAATCTTCCAGAGTGAGTTAACTGTAAACCTACCAATAAATCATCAACAGTTCCAAAACGGTTTCTATGTGCTTCAGTCAATGTATTAAAAAGTGTTCTGAATGCAGTTTCATTATCATGGTGATAAAAAAGTTGATTTGGATTTGCTCTTGCGTCTTCTTGTATTGCTACAGCTTCTCCTCCCCAGATTAATTTTGCACCGCTACTACCAAATCTTTGCCATCTTCTAATGCAGTTTTCACTTAAAATCCCATTTATAAATCCATCCCATCCTTCCATTGGATGTATAGTCCATCTGTTTCCGACTTTAAAATCTCCAATAAAAAATGGCTGTGCCAGAGGTGATTCAGGAGCTTTTAATATTTCATCATCAACAGGAAGAAAACTTATATCTAATGATTCTAGCCGCTGCCTAAATTCATCTATGCCTTTACGACCTAATTTTCTAAAGGGGCCTTCAGATGGCTGGATTACTGTTAGTGCTAAATTTGCTGCTGCTATTCTATCTGTACTCATAATTCACAATCCTATCAGATATTTTTTTATATCAATCTTCATTAAATAAATTTAATTTTCACTGTGTAATGACTTTTGTTTATAAACTAATTACGATTTACAAGAATCATTTGTATTCCTGTATGTTACGATGTCTTTCAAGTTTATGCGAGCAGATTTACAAGCAAAATTAGCAATTGCAAGTGTGAGAGCACCAGTGGCTATTTCACCTTTAGCTTCTGCATTGGTTGAACCAGCAGCATTGCCAGTAGTAGATCCAGCAGCATTGCCAGTAGTAGATCCAGCATCACTAGTAGTGGCAACACAGCTTGGTGATGGAGAAAGGCACAGATTAAGAGAGAGTCTGGGTGTTTTGCCGGAAGGGACTACCAGAGAAGTTTTAGGTTATAAACTTCGCAATGGTGATGAAATTGTTGATGGTGCAGTTTTAGCAAACATACCAGGTATTTTGACTGGAGAAGTTAGTGTTTGTGGACTTAAGGATTTTATGATTGATTCAGTCATAAAATTTACATTACCAAGCGGTGAATCGAAAATAATTAATTGTGCTTTTATAGCTGCACTGGATATTACTGATTCTCCTGTACATTGGCATGCAATGACGACTGAAACATACCAAATATTAGAAGGTGAAGGATATATGGTGCTTGGGGAGAAAGTGTTTGAGGTAAAACCAGGTGATGTAATAACTTTAGTACCGGGAATAGAACATGGATTGGTAAGTAAAAATGGAAAACCTGTAAAAGTACTTTTGACATTTTTCCCAGGTCTTGCACCAAAAAGTGAACCAAAATTTAGAGATGAAGCAATTTCATATGAAAAAGCCAGTCTAAGAGCTAAGGAGCTCTGCCCCAGTCTGCCTATTTAAAATAAAAACATTTTAGGAGAAATATAAATGATTCCAAGAACCCGAGGCAGTTTTATTACAAATCTTCCGGCAGCTTATGTGCAACGTTTTACTCCTGCAAATTTTAGAGATAAGCACTCTAATGGTTCTCCTTTAGATAGAGATCCGAATGTTTCTTCTTCTGAATTAGATCTAGGATTTTCTCAAGATAGTGGTGTATGGCATGTGCCGGAAAAACCACCATCTAAGCATGCGCTTTACAAATGGGATTTTTTAAGAGATGGTGAAACAGGGAGAGCTTTAGTAACACCTTTAGGTCATGGTAAACAAGAAGAAGTATTTTTAACACCAAGAGCAGAAATTACAGGCGCAGATATACAATGGCTTAAAAATAATTCTCTAATTGTTGATCCAATTGCTGCAGCTTTAGCTGTTTATAAAAGAGAAAAAATAAAACCTGGTCAAATGATAGGTGAAAATGCTTTTGATTATGATGCTAACGAGAGAATAATCAAATCATTGCTTTCAGGCGGGAGTGGATGTGCTGATAATTTAAATATTCCAGGAATTCCTGAATTAAAAAATTTACTGGGTATTGCTGCTGCAATGGATACTGCATGCAGAACACCTGATATGATGTCTGCTGAACTTATTCAGGCTGTCACGAAATGGTATGGAGAAAACTTTGGGGAGGCTACCTTCTGGATAGGTGCAGGTACTGAAAATGTACCTAAAGAACAAAGGATTGAAGCTGCATTGACTACTGGGAAAATCACTGAAGATGACTATGTAAAATATCGATTAGAACAAATTGAATATATTTTAAGTCTGGGACATACTCCTATTATGTTTCCTGATCAGATGCAGAACGGTTATGGCGATGAACAAAATATTGCATTGATTACCAGGATGTTAAGTCAGCATCCAAATGAAATTGTTTTACATAAGCTTGGCTCTCCATTTAATTCAAAAACAGATTATTTAAACCTGGCAGTTCTTCAGGCAGTGGCACATCTTGCTTATGCAGTTAAAACCTCTGATCCTCATTATGAACAACAAATCAGGGATTACAATTCCATAAGAGCTGCTGTAGTAGTAGGAAATAAAAATGTAGTTATGTACACAGGTGACGACAGAGGTTTTCCATTTATATGGGAAGTTGGCGCACGTGAACAGCTAAAAGAATCTGACGATGTAACCAGTGGCAGAAACGATTTTAAATTTATTTCAGGGAAAAACATTTCTGCTCTTCTTGGTTATATAGGTTTAAATCCAAGACAAACCATTAAAGCCATCATTGAATTAAGTAAATGGTTTGAAGAAGAATCTCGTGGAGTCATATGTGATCATGCAAGAGCAAATCAACACTTGGATAATTACTGGAAATTAATGGCTCCTGCAATGGCTCTTTCTACTGATTGTTTCTTTGGACCATTTGATCGTACGCCTGCCTATACTGGCAGAGTGGAATCAGCAAATAGATTTTTCGGTGTTTTAAGACCAGAAGATGGAAGTGTACTGGAACATAGAGGACCTCATTGGGAAGATGAAATTGATAAACAAGTTATGGATGGAAGGCTACTTGCTCTTCTTGTAAATGCAGGTGCAATAACGGTAGATGACTTACCCACAGTAATTGGCAGAAATAAAAAAATGTTATTTATGCCGCAAACACCCTAAGCTCTCTTTCTTCTAAACAAATCACTGGCTGGATTTGTAATTCTGTCCAGAAAAAGAATTCCATCCAGATGATCCATTTCATGCTGAATGGCATGTGCTTCAAAATTGGTTGTTTCCAATACCTTATCAGAGACGCGCCGCGGCGCGTCTCTACAATATTCTTGATATTGCACTGTAATCTTCATGGCGCGTTTTACGTTTGCTGTGAAATCCGGAATGCTAAGACATCCTTCCCTTACAAATTTAAAATTTGAAGATTCAAGAATCACTGGATTTATTAAAATTAAAAGTCCGTTTCCCAGCTGTGGTTTTCTGGCTCTTGAAACATCTATTGCAATTATTCTTTGAAGATTTCCTACCTGTGGAGCAGCCAGCCCCACGCAAAAATTATGACTTTGCAGGGTTTCTGTGAAGTCATTTACAAATGAGTTTAATTTTGAATCGAAATCTGTAACAGGAGCACAGATTTTTTTTAAGATTGGATCGGGAAATTGATGAACCTGTAGTATTGCCATAAAGATTAAATTTATCATGTCATTGCGAGGAGGGTTTTACCCGACGAAGCAACCCCGAACTATCTATGCAAAATCGATCGAGATTGCTTCGCCCGCCAAAGGCGGGCTCGCAATGACATTATAAACTAGCGACTTCTTCTAACTCATACTTAATTTCTACGTTTAATTTAGATGCTATTTTATTTAATTCGCTTCCGAGTTTTCTGGTGTCGACATCATATGGTACTTCAGCTTCCAGATACATTATATAAATTGGGTTTGTATCATTTCCAAATCTTCTTGTGCTTAGATCTGTAATATTTACTTTATTTTTTGCCAGGAGATCGGTCACTTGATAAACAATTCCTGGTTTATCTGCGCCGTATAAATGAATCACACAAAGCTGTCCCGGGTCAGTTGTCTTTCTGTAAATGTCTTCTTCTTTAAGCTGATGAGCATGAACAGTTAAATTTCTTTTTTCGCTGATTTCTTTAAATGCACTTTTTATATTTTCAACTGTACCGCTTGGAGATGTAGAAATAAGAAGAAGCATTGCAAATTCATTTCCTATTATGGTGTGGGAAGAATCATTTATGTTTGCGCCTAACTCAAACAGGGCCTTAGTAATATCAGAGACTATTCCGATACTGTCTGTTCCTAGTACAAAAACTGCAAAATAATTTTTTTGACCTGCCATAAATTTCCTTTGAGATTTCTTTTTATTCTACTGATTGTAGATGTGAAAATCAATATAGATTTTGATTATTATGCTAATTTGTTGAAATTAAGTCAAATTCAGACATTTCAGTGTTCTTAACTAAGTTAATTCTTTTTACCAAATTTGTAAGCTCTTCTTTTAACCTAGATAATAAATTATAAGCTTCTTCTCTTGTATTTATTTGTCCTATCTGAGCCCGTATCTGTGCAGAGTTTGGCATTCCTTTTGTGTAATTAATCAAATGACGCCTGCCTTCGCGTATACCTACATATTCACCTTTTATTTTTATAAGTTCATCAAGATGAGCTAAAGCAATGTCTAACTTTTCTGAAAGACTTGGTTCGGGACTAAAACTTCCGGTATTTAAAAACTGGTTTATCTGCATTGAAAGCCAGGGTGAGCCCATGGTTGCTCTAGCAATTGCTACACCATCACATTCTGTTATCTCGATTAATTTTTTTGCGTCTTGTGGAGTTCTTACATCACCATTCCCAAATATCGGAACTGAAGTTGATTTTTTTACTACAGAAATTGCTTCCCAGTCAGCATTTCCTGTATAGCCTTGTTCACGGGTTCTTCCGTGTATAGTAAAAGCACAGACACCAATATCTTCAAGTCTCTTAGCTAGATCTGGAGAATTTTTCTGACATTCATCCCAGCCAAGTCTCATCTTTACAGTAACTGGAATTTTAACCGCATTAATTACCGCTTTAATAATTTCTACAGCCAGCTCTGGTTCCCTCATAAGAGCTGCTCCATCTTTTCCTTTTGTAATTTTCGGAGCAGGACAACCCATATTTATATCTAAAAAATCAGCTCCTTGTTCTTCTGCAAGTACTGCTGCTTTTGCCATAACTTCTGGTTCATGTCCAAAAAGTTGTATGCCTACAGGATGTTCATCAGGACTCAGTTTCATGAGACTTTGATTTGGATTAAACATAAGAGCTTTTGAGCTGACCATTTCAGTAGCAATTAAAGTCTCTTTATCAAACATTCTTACCATTTTTCTAAAAGCCAGATCTGTTACTCCTGCCATGGGAGGGATGTAGACGTATGAGTTTATTTCGAGTGAGCCAATTTTAATTCGTTTCATAGTTATAAGTTATTATACGTCATTGCAATGACAGCTCATCTTTTTAATATGAAATTAACCGGTCCATCATTTACAGATTCAATATCCATCATGGCGCCGAATTTTCCTTGAGCTACATTTATATTTTGATTTTTACACTCATCTATAAACTGATTATAGAGATTTTCTGCTATTTCCGGGCTGGCTGATTTTGTAAATGAAGGTCTTCTGCCTGATTCATTTAAATCAGCCGGGAGAGTGAAATTTGAAATCACCAATAGTAAGGGCGTATCGCGATACGCCCCTACTCCTTTTATATCCAGAAGAGAAAGGTTCATCTTGTCTTCTTTATCTGCAAATATTCTAAGGTTAATTATTTTATTAATGGACCATTTTATTTTTTCTAAGTTGTCTCCATCTTCAAAGCCTATATATAGAAGCAGCCCATTTTTTATATTGCCTGTAACCTTATTTTCGATGGTTACTTTTGCAGATGTTACTCTTTGGATTAAAGTAATCATTTTGATATTATAATTGTATTAATCAGGTTAAGATGATTTCTCTTAAGCTTCTTAATTTTTGGTTAGTATTAAGTCTTACTTAAAATTGTATTTTAAAACAAAATGAAACGCTAACATAATGAACAATTTTAGAATGAATGTTTTAAACAAAAGGATTTATTAATGAACCCTCTTTTGGGAGTTGGCAAAACAGGCTCAAAATTATTACCCAGAGATGAAGCTAATGGTGGCCAAAATGTTTCTGATATTAATGATGATACGAGTGTTAATTCTCCCGACAGAACAACTTTGACCAGTGATGCAGGAACTCTTCGGCCATCCACTTTTCCTCCAACCTTAACAGTTCCACCTGCATCTTTAGCAAATAGCAATAATGTTTCTATTGATTTTTCTGCTTTTTGTGATCGGGTTGGTGCTGAACATCATGATGCTATGAAGGTAGTACCCTCAATTCAGCTTTTATTAATAGATCTTCAGGAGGAATTAGAAACAGCAGGATTTGAATCTAATGCTTTTGAAAGTCTTGATGGTGCTATTACTTCTTATGCACGCAGATCTGAGGCATTTTGTAGATGGGTTGACCTCATTGCTGGCAGAATTAAAGATGAAAGAACTGATCTACAAGAAGAGTTTAATGATGTATTCACTTCTGCGATTTATCTTGCAATGGCGGGGAGCTTTTTGAGATTTAGAGACAATTTGAGAAAACTTAATGATGAATTAGCTAGCGTGGTTAAACCATCTGAGCGTATAGTAAATTCTATTGCGACTTGCAGCAGACTTGACGATAATGCAGAAATTATTTTGAGATTTATGAATATGATAAGAAAATTTGATTTAGGTTATAAAGGCGATCCTACGTTAGTCGATATAAATGATTCAATCAGAGATGCTTTGGGTTATTTCCCTACTGATAAAGTAGTACATTATCTTGCTATTGATACAGTTGAACAATTTGATTCTAATAGACAAAATTTGCCGAAGGTTTTAATCGATCCTGATATTTTATTTAAAGTATGGCTTAATCTTGCTACAAATGCTTGTGAAGAGTGTGAAAAATTTCGACTTACTGGAGTATCTTTTAAAATTTCCGCTAGGCAAGATGGTAATTATATTGAAGTCAGAGCAGAAGATAAAGGACCTGGTATTGATCCCGGTGTTGCAGCTAATCCTAATATGATTTTAGAAAGAGGTTTTTCTACAAAAACAGGCAAGAATAATAGAGGACTTGGCATGGATATAATTAAACAAATTGTTGAAGAAGCAGGTGGAACGATACGAGTTGAGTCAAAATTTGGTATACCTGATTCCGGCGCGACAATTATAATAAGACTTCCTGTTGCTCCAGAAAATTAACAGCAGTAAACTATAATTATTACGTGGAACAAAATTTAAAGAAATGCCTTAAATTAATTTTAGATAGTGAACCGATTATTATTCCTACCGATACGGTTTATGGTCTGGTTTGTCGTTATAATTCAAAATCTGCAGTTGAAAAAATATATAAATTAAAAAAAAGAAGCAGAAACAAACCATTGATTTTATTGGGGCATGATTGGAAATCGTTAAAGAGATTTGTTGTAGGCGTGCGCCATGGCATGCCCTTACTAAAACAATGGCCTGGACCGTTAACCATTGTTCTCCCTGTATCAAAACATGTGCCCAAATTTTTAAACAAAGGTTTTAAAACCATTGGTATTCGTGTACCAAAAAATAAATTTCTTTTGAAATTATTAAAACAATGTCCTAACCATGTTCTTGCCAGCACTAGTGCAAATGTTTCAGGGAAAAAGGATGTAAATCAAATTGCAAAAAAGGTGAAATTGTTTGTTAAAGCAAAAAAAGGTGAGATGTCATATAGACCATCTAAGATTATAGAAATTACAAAAGATGGTATTAAAGTATTACGATAAGAAACACATCAAAAAAGTTTGGAGATTGCCACGCCTCACTTTGTTCGGCTCGCAATGACATACTAAGTTATCCACCCACCGCCAAGAAGAATTTGATCCGTCTCATCATAAAACACACATGCCTGTCCGGGAGTAATTGCTGACTGTGGTTCATCAAAGACCATTTTTATTTTATTATCTTCCAAGAGTGAGATTGTTGCAGGTGAAGTTTTTGAATTATATCTGATTTTTGCCATGACACGGATAGTGTCACTGCGAGGGGTTGAAAACCCCGAAGCAGTCCCGAGCGTATCTTTTGAATTCGATCGAGATTGCTTCGTCGGTACTTCGTGCCTCCTCGCAATTATAGGATAAATCCAATTCACATCCTTTGCAATTAATTCACATCCTTCTAATTCTTCTTTAGTACCTGCATAAACAATATTTTTTTCTACATCTACATCTATTACATAAAGAGGTTCGCTATAAGCAATTCCCATGCCTTTTCTTTGACCGATAGTGTAATTATGAGTACCGCTATGTGTTCCTAAAACATTTCCGGTTTTATTTTCAATAATAAATCCTTCTTTTTGTTCAAGAAATTTTCCAAGGAACCCCTGAGTTCCTTCTTTTTCTGAGACAAAACAAATATCCTGACTTTCTTCTTTTTCGGCTAAAAACAAATTTCCGTCTCTGGCAGCATCTCTGACTTCATCTTTTGTTAAATCTCCTAATGGAAAAACTGTTCTGGAAAGCACATCCTGTGTTAATCCCCAGAGCATAAATGTTTGATCTTTTTTAGAATCTTTTGGACGGACGATTTTAAAATATCCGTTATCATTTACCAGTTTTGCATAATGACCCGTAGCAATATGTGTACAATTTAATTCATTAAATGCATATTCCATAAGTGATCCCCATTTAATGACATTGTTACAGGTAATGCATGGAATCGGTGTGGATCCGCTACCGTAGGAAGAAATAAAATGATCTACGATTTGATTTTTAAAAAGTTCTCTTAAATCTTTAGATAGATGTTCTATGCCTATAAACTCAGAGATCTTTGCTGCATCAATCATTCCGCCGTCACAGCAGCGATTGGATCCTTTAAAAAGCCAGCCGGTAAGTCCGACAGTTTTATAACCTTTTTTAGCAAGTAAATAAGCACTGACGCTGCTGTCTACTCCACCGCTCATGCAGATAGCAATTTTGCTGTCTAGTGACGGCCAATAGTTTTCGTATAGTTTTTGTTTTTCTAGGATTTGCGGGGTCATATATTGTGATTATTTATTCTAGCAATGTTTTTTCGGTTATTCCTGTCAAATTCCCATTGTATAGGATTATTTCTAATGTATTCATGAATACGGGTTAATTCTGATTCATTACGGATTATGTGTTCATAATAATTGCGTTGCCAGAATGGTTTGCCGGGGGTTTTATAAAATTGATTTATTGTTTTTGTTGTTTGATATTTCAAATATGCAATGATTTGACCCAATGTGTAATGTTGTAGGGGCGGGGTAACCCCGCCCCTACATTGCGCATTACGATTGTCATTATTCAAATCGTTTTCAATAACAATAATTCCGTGCAAATGATTTGGCATTATTACATATTCATCCAAACCAACATTTGAAAAGTGATTTGGTAATTCATTCCAATATTGCAAAACAATTTTTCCTTCATTGGATAATGTCATTTTTTTATTTATAATTTTGCCCAAATAACATTCTCTGTTTTTTGTGCAAATTGTAATAAAATAATAACCATTTTGTGAATAATTAAATTCTTTTAATCGAATTGATCGCCTATGGTGAATCGCAGGATTATAATTTGATTCCATTTGCCATGTGATTATATTCTGCAAGGGTTAAAATGCATGTAACCATGGGTATCATTTTGTGATTTTGAACCTAAATATTTACGCCAAACGTGTCTTTTGTCTGATAATAATTAAAGAAATTAAAAGCAAAACAATATTTGGAAGCCATGCTGCAATGAATGGTAAAAGCCTGTTTGCTTCTGCCATAGAGAGACATATAGACTGTGTAACATAAAACTGGAAAATTATTACTGCAAGAAATATGTAATTCCAGCTGGAGCTTGAACGTCTTGGAAGTATTCCCAGAGGTGCTCCAATAAGTGCAATTAAAAGACATGCAATGGGCTGGGCAAATTTGTTGTGGAAATTAACCCTGGCCTCATTATAATCATCAGTGTTAATGGTTTTATCTTTTTGAAGTTCCAGGAAATTCCAAAGTTTAACAATATTCATTTCTTTTGGTTTGCTAAGTTCTCTAATTAATTTTGCAGGGGTTGAGCTGCTTGGAATGAAAAAAGAATGAAAACTTGAAACCCTGCTTAATGCATCGTTGTTTGAAATAAAGTGATTCGTTCCTTTGTAGAGCTGCCAACCTCCCTTTTCAGGTTTCCATCTGGCATGTTTTGCAGTATAGATTTGTGTTAGTCCCGCTCTTGTAAAATCAAGAATTACTATGTTCTTCAGAAGATCTTTGTCTGCATTATAATAAGCAGCATAAAAAATTCTTCTTAGTTTTTTATTTGATCCCTTTTCAAGATATGTAAAGTTTTTCTGGCTGTTTGGAAGTGGATTTTTGTAAATAGAATAAATCTCAAGTTTTCTTGCAAGGGGATTTGTAAATGGGACTACAATTTCATTTATTGAAAAAGAAAAAAGAGCAGCAATACATCCAAATAAAATCACAGGTCTCATTATTTTAGTTAGGCTTATTCCACTTGTTCTCATGGCAATGATCTCAGAGTCATGATTTAAGCGACTGAATACTAGAAATGAAGACCATAAAATTCCTATTGGAATAGTGATCACAATAATTGCAGGCATATGCAGACCTAAAATAGTTATGGCAAGCCTGATTGGAGCATCTGCAATGGTAATAAGTTTAAAAACCTGCCTGAGTTGATCTGCGCTAAGCCATATACCTGTAATAATTGCAGAGCCTGAAATGAAAGGAATCCAGAATTCGTTAATAATGTATCTGTCGAGGATATTGATTCTTGAAAATAGAATTTGTCTAAAAAGCTTAATCATAATGTGAAATCCTCTCCCAGATAATATTTAAGGGCAATCGGATCTTTTGCAATTTCTTTAGCAGTACCAGAAAGCAATATTTTTCCATCCTGAATTATGTATGCTCTATCAGTAATGGAAAGGGTTGCACGTGGATTATGATCAGTTAGCAAAATACCCATATTACGTTTATGTTTTAAATCTTCAATTAATTTTTGAATTTCCTGAATGGCAATAGGATCTACTCCTGTAAATGGTTCATCAAGAAGAATAAATTTCGGATCTGCTGTAAGAACTCTGGCTATTTCAACACGCCGTCTTTCTCCGCCGCTTAAACTTATGGCAATATGATCTTTTAAATCAGTGAGATCAAATTCATTTAATAATTTTGCAAGCTGTTCTTCCTGTTCTTTTTTATCAATATTTTCAAGTACATCCCAGATAAGTCTTAAATTATCTGCTACTGATAGCCTCCTGAAAACAGACGGTTCCTGAGTTAGATATCCTATACCTGATTGGGATCTTTCGTGAATAGGAATTTTTGTTAAATCTTTTTCAAATAAACTTACTCCCCCTGCATCAGGCTTAATTAATCCGACTATCATGTCAAAAGATGTGGTTTTTCCTGCACCGTTTGGACCAAGCAAGCCGACAATTTCTCCAGGCTTTACTTCAAAAGAGATATTATTTACAACAGTTCTTCCGCTGTATGTTTTAACTAGATTTCGGGCTTTTAGTGACATAAAAATATTAATTTATTCCTTAAGAATTTAGCATAAACAACACTGATACTCTGTACATCTTTACAGGATTTTCCTTCTTTAAATTTGCTATCATATGTTTCTGGTTAAAACGGGAGCATTAAAGATAAATGACAACAACAGAAACATTGGAAAAACCACTAAAGAAAGAAGTTTCAAATATGCTTTTAAAAGGTAAAAAAGGAATTATTGTTGGCGTTGCAAATAAATGGAGTATTGCATGGGCAGTAGCTCAGGCATGCATGAGAGAAGGTGCCCAGATTGGTTTTACTTATCAGGGAGAAAGAGTTTTAAGAAACCTTGAAAAACTCTTTAAAGAAGCTGATTTAAAAGATCCTTTTTCAGTAAATCTGGATGTTACTAAAGATGACGAACTTGCTTTGGCTTCTGAAACCATTAAAAAACAATTTGGACAAATTGATTTTTTTCTGCATGCAGTTGCATTTGCAAAACGTGAAGAACTGGGCGGAGAATTTGTAAACACCTCACGGGACGGATATCACCTCGCTCAGGATGTAAGCAGCTATTCATTAATAGCACTTTCAAAAGCATTTAAACCGCTTATGGAAGAAAAAGGCGGAAGTGTAGTAGCGCTAAGTTACCTAGGAAGTGAAAGAGTTGTAAAAAATTACAATGTTATGGGCGTAGCAAAAGCAGCTCTTGAAAGCTCAGCCAGATATCTGGCATATGATCTGGGTCCAAAAAATATCAGAGTAAATGTAGTTTCTCCCGGACCTATTAAGACACTCTCTGCAAGCGGTATTGATGACTTTGGAAAAATGCTTGAACATTTTAGAACCGTTGTTCCTTTAAAGAAAAATGTTTCAGCTGAAGAAGTGGCAGATACCTGTGTATTTTTATTTAGTGATTTATCCCGTGCAATTACAGGTGAGCTTATTTATGTAGACTGCGGATATAATATGCTGGCTATGTAAATCCTCTCCAGCGGATCATTTAATAACTGCGCTGTAATATAATTTTGCCACTGTCTGAATAACTTTATCTTTATCCCATGGACGATTGTTAAAAAACCATTCAACTGCAATGGTTTCAATAAGACCGGCAAGTGCTATTGATGCAATTTCAGGATCCACTACCCTGGCATTTCCTAGTTCAAGACCTTTTATAAGATGTTCTTTCATTCTGTTTACAAGTCTTGACCGGACTTTATTATGTGATTCCCTGAAATCAGGATCTGTTGCAGCAAGTTCATGACAGATTTTCAGGATGTCTGCATTTGCTTTAAAACTTTCAAAAAAACCACTAATGGTAGTTTTTATTGGTGCAAGCGCACCAAGTCCTGTACTGGACTTATCTTCAGAGTTTTGTAACTGGTAAAGCTGATCATCTACTTCAGCCAGGATTGTATGCAGGGCTTGTCTCTTATCTGCAAAGTAAAGATAAAAAGTACCATAACCTACTCCGGCCTTAGTAGAAATTTCTTCTGCCGTGGCTTTAGCAAACCCGCGTTCTGCAAAAACAGATCTTGCTGCTTCAAGTATTTTTTGTCTTGTTCGTTGTGCTTTGGCAGACTTTGGTGTTGGTGGTAAGTTAGTTTCTTGCATGAGGATCTATTAAATCTTAACCATTTTAGAACATTATGATAAGTATTGATAAAAAAATGTGTCATTGCTAGCCCTCCGAAGGAGGGTGAAGCAATCTCGATCGAATTTGCGTATATAGCTCGGGATTGCGGAGCCTGTCCCGAGTGAAGCGAGGGATCTCCTCGCAATGACATATAAAACGATATAATTTTCATTCTATGAACACATTGAGCAGATTATTGTCATTTGGAAAAAAATACTGGCTCTTGTTTTCAATTGCTTTTTTTTCAATGGTTCTTGCAGGATTTATTTCTCTGCTTCCTCCCTGGCTTGTAAAAATTGCTGTAGATGGCTTAAATATGCCAAACCAGAAAGGAAGACTTTTTCTTTTACCTAAACAATTAAAAGCTCTGGTTGGATCTCCAAGTATGAGCATCCATGTAAATGAATTGCTTGGCTTAATACCGATTTTGATAATATCTGCATATTTTCTGGATGGAATTTTAAGGTTTCTTCATCAGTTTTGTATCAGATATGTAGGTGTTGCAACTGTAAGAGATATTCGAAATAAGTTACATGAGCATCTTCAAAAACTTTCTCTTTCTCAAATAACAAAAGAAATGAGTGGGGCATATGTATCCAGAGTTACAAATGATCTTATAGCTGTTCAGTCGTGGGTAGCAGAAACAATAACTACGATTTTTAATGATTCAAGCAAAGCTGTTTTTCTTTTTGCATGGCTTTTATCTGTTAACTGGTCACTTACACTTGTTGCAGTAGTTGTTATTCCGTTATTTGTAATTCCTGTAGTGAATCTTGCTAAAAGGCTTAGAAGATTAAGCAGAAAAGGACAGGAAAGCATTGGAGATCTTTCCGGATATGTCCAGGAAAGTCTGCAAAATCTAAAACTAGCTCAGGCATATAATCTTGAAAACTTCAGAGATAAAAAATTTCAGAATTTAAACTCCAGGCTTTTTTCTACCTTGATTAAAACAGTAACTATAGAAGCAATGATTTCTCCAATTACAGGTTTGGTAGGTGCATGTGGAGTTGCTTTTGTGTTTTGGTATGGCATGAAGAGTGTGGCAATTTTCCAGATAACACTGGGTGATTTCTCCTCATATTTTTTAACCACAATACTTCTTTATGAGCCTATAAAAAGAATAAGCCGTGTATGGTCTACCTTGCAGCAGGCACTTGGTGCGAGCGAGCGAGTATTTGAAATATTAGATCAAAAATCATCACTAACTGAACTTAAACCAGCTACTCATCTTAAGTCTATTAAAGGTCAGATTAAATTTAACAATGTTGCATTTAAATATTCTGATGGAAGAGAAATCTTAAATAATATAAATCTTGAAATTAATCCTTCTGAAAAGGTTGCTTTAATAGGACCTTCTGGAGTTGGAAAGACTACCTTGGTCAGCTTAATTCCGCGATTTTATGATGTTACAGAAGGAAATATTGAGATGGATGGAATTGATATAAAGTCTGTAGATATCCATTCATTACGTTCACAAATATCGCTTGTAACTCAGGAACAGGTTTTATTTAACTGTTCAATTAAAGAAAATATTATGTTTGGAAAGCCAAATGCAAAAGAAGAAGACATGTTAAATGCTGCTAAAAAAGCACATGTAATTGAATTTGCGGAAAAGTTTTATGAAGGATTTGAAACCATTGTTGGAGAAAGTGGTGCAAGGCTTTCAGGTGGACAAAGACAAAGAGTAGCACTTGCCAGAGCTTTTTTGAAAGATGCACCCATTTTAATACTGGATGAACCTACGAGTCACCTCGACAGTGAATCTGAAAAATTTATTCAAGAAGCTATTGATGAACTTGTAAAAAACAGAACAGTAATTATTATTGCTCACAAACAATCAACTATTGATAATGTTGACAAAGTGATTACTCTTGATAAAGGCATGATTGTAAGCGTACTTAACAAAAAAGAATTATTAAAGAGCAAGTAAGTTCAATTTATTTGTTCTATATCAACAGGTTTATCCTTTCTAAAATCACCGACCATATATATAATGCTTCCTATTAAGCTTGTAATTAACAAAACAATAAGCCAGCAAATACTAAATGCAAGTCCCTGCTCTGTGGGGACTTTTACATGTTTCAGAAAAAATATATATGAACCTTCTCTTATGCCAAGCCCGTTTAAGCTAGGTATTAAAAAGCCTGCAATGGTAGTAAGCGGATAAAAAACCAGATAATAGCTAAGCGGTATTTTAATACCTAGTGAAAGTGCAATAAGTAAATGAGCAAGCATAACAGTAATTTGTAAACAAACAGATAAGATAAGTATTCTTACAGTTAATTTTACATCGTGCCAATATACAAGAAACGGTTCAACCGCTTTTTTATAAATCCAGTTTGTTTTGCCGAGAAGTGTATTTGTAATCTGAGGCAGAAAAGGTATTAAAAAAATAGTTACTAAAGAACTTGCATGTGAAAACAAAACTAATTGACGGGGCAATTCCCATTCTGATTTACTAATAATTCCAAAATCCTGAAGCAGAAATGCAACTGATGCCAGCCAGAATAAAATTACTACTCCTGTATATCGTTCATAAATTATGCATGCAACGGCCTTTGAAATACTTATGTGTGAGCCCCGCTTAAGGTAATAGCTTCTTAGTGCATCGCCGCCGAAAGTCGTAGGCAAAAAATTATTAAAAAATGTTCCTACAAAATTTAACTGAACCAATTGAAAATAACTTTTTTGGAAATGGAGTGCTTTTGAAGAAAAATAAAATCTAAAACCTGCTATTAACATGGTTATAAAATACATTGTATATGCAAGAGTAAAATAAACAGGATTAACTTTTAGCAGATATTTAAAAGCAACTCTTATATCAACTTTTCCAAACTTTATCAGACAAAATATGGCTATGATGCTAATTAAAAATCTTAATATGTTTTTAAGTCTTTGTTTATTTTTTGCTTTATGATCTTCAGAAGTATGGTGAGTTTTTGACATCTATTTCTGCCTAACCGAATGAGTTTCTTTTATTAAAGAAGTAACTACGATATTTTTGTTCATTTTAATGAATTACTTTTAGATATGCTTTTCAACGGCTGAGGAAAGGGTAGATTTTGGAACTGCGCCTACTACTTGTTCCACAGGTTGACCGTTTTTAAAAACCATTAAGCTTGGAATGCCACTAATTCTGTAAGATTGGGCTGTTCTGGGGTTTTCATCGGTATTTAACTTTAAAACTTTAAGTTTTCCGTCGTATTCATTAGCTATTTCTTCAACTACCGGTGCAACTGCTCTACAGGGCCCGCACCAAGGTGCCCAGAAATCCACCAATACCGGCAACTTTGCCTTAAGAACTTCTGCTTCAAAAGTTGCGTCTGTTACTTCACCTACGTTTGCCATTTGATGATCATTTTCCTTTCATTTTACTTTTTATTTCGTTATGGCCGTTCTTCATTTGGCCTAAGAATGTTAAACTTCCTAATTATAATTTTAATTATACCAGTGAGTGAAAAATGTACCAGTTCTTAAGAGGAATAATTACAGAAAAAATAACAGAACCTCAGGGCTCTGAAAAAGTGATTCTGGATGTTAATGGAATTGGTTATGAAGTACAAACCAGTCTTTCTGCCCTTGAGTTATTAGGTAAGGTCGGAAGCACTACAACAGTCTATACAACATTAATTCATAAAGAAGATCAGATGACTTTGATTGGTTTTCCTACATTGCTTGAAAGAGAATTGTTTAATTTACTTTTTAGTGTATCTGGAGTTGGTCCAAAAACAGCTTTAAATATTTTAAACAGTTTTACTGTAAGTGAAATTACTTATTCAATATTAAATGAAGATATTGCAGCTTTAAGCAAAGCACAAGGAATAGGGACAAAAACCGCAAGCAGATTAATTCTAGAACTAAAAGAAAAAATTAAAAACTGGAAACATTTACCCATTGCATATTCCGGAAATAAACGGAATGGTGAAACGGCGAATGGACGAACCGGTGAATTCCACAATGAAGCTCGCTCTGTTTTACAAGCTCTTGGATATTCAGGACATGAAATAAGCCAAGCTTTTGAAACTGCAAAAACTAATGGAAACCATGATGATTCTGAAACTTTAATTCATTATTCACTTAAGTGGTTGTCGACGGTAAAAAGTAAATAAGGCTTTTTTTACACCGGTTACAATTTTTTTCTGTGTATTTTTTTGTGTAATAATTTCTCCTTCTACCGGATGAATTAAAAATCCACATTCAATTAACACTGCATGACAAAAGTCAGGTTTTGTAAGTGCGAAATCTCTTTTATACAAACCGTATTTTTGTAAGGGCGTGCCATGGCGTGCCCTTACAGATTTTGAAATACTTTCTAGTAGTGATTTTCCAAGTGGTTTTACAAAATCATGTGTGTAATAAATCCCGACTCCTCTATGCTTAAGTGGATCTTCATTGTCTGGAAGTGCATTGTGGTGAATTGAGATTAATAAATTACATTTTTTATTTTTTGCAAAACGGACACGATCTTTTAAAGAGACAAATTTATCCGTAGAACGAGTGAGGTAAATTTTCCATTGTTGGGGTGTTGTGTGCAATGCCTGTACGAGGTTTTTTGCAATTTGTAAATTATAAACTTTTTCAGGAACACCCTTTGGTGAGTGTGTACCATGTTCTTTGCCACCATGACCGGGATCGATGACGATGACCATGTCATTGCGAGGAGGCACAAAGTGCCGACGAAGCAATCCCGATCTACCTCGCGAAAATCGATCGGGATTGCTTCGGTCGCTTTGCTCCCTCGCAATGACACATCTTGTTATTGTTTTTTCTTTTCCGTTTAACACCTGAACTAACTGAACAATATTTTTTTTCTGTGGTAGTTTTATTTTTTGTGCAAAGTTTCCATTTGGAAATACTTTTATCTTTTTAATTTTGCCTTTACAGACTGCATATAACCTACATCCTGGTTTTGTCCACCCGTAAACAAATGTCTTATTGCAATTCGAAATCCATTTATTTGGTGGATAAACCCAGATTAAACTTTTTTTTGAATTTTCCCCTGTCATGACTTTTTAAGTTTAGATGTTAAGAGGTTTAAAGGTCAAGAAGTTCATTTATGCGATAATTAAACCATGTTAAAAGATTTTACAAAACTGTTACTTACTGCAAAAGCTGCTGTTGATGTAATTAAGGAAAAACTTGAGTCAAGGGCATGTGATCTTGCTTTGCAGGTAAAAAACTTTAAAGATAATGCTGGGTCTCCTAAAGCTAATGAAAGTAAAGATCAACCGCAAGCAAAAATAAAAGAAAAAGCAAAAGAAGAATTATTTCAGGTGCTTAGTGAAATAAGTCACAGGGCTCAAATAAGTGAAATTCAGGTAAAGGGTTTCATAAAAGACAAATTAACTGAACTTACAAATAACGCTTTGCTTGATTCAATGGAATTAAATGACATAAGGGCAGAAATTGCAAGCTTGCGTGCAGAGCTTGCAGATTTAAAATCACAAATTAATTTGCAAAAACGGTAAGAAATTGACAAGTGTACTTGAAAAAAAAGTATCAATAAACAATGGCTTTAAAAGTCGCCTCTGGTATGACAAAAAATTGGTACAGGAAAGATACAAACTTCCGGAAAGAAACATTGTTTTTAATGGAAATATTTTTACATTTACCCATGAGTCATTTTTGCTTAGTTATTATTGTTTAAGAGATCCCAGATTTAGAAAAATAACAAAAGTATTTTTTAGACTTTTTAGGAAAATATTAAAAAAAGATCCCGGAAGTCCTGTCCATTTAAAAGAAGCTTTTCTTGAGCTGGGTCCTACATTTATTAAAATCGGACAATTTTTATCGAGCCGACCGGATATTATTCCTGAAGAGTTTATAGGTGTACTTTCTGAACTGCAGGATTCATTGCCGCCAATTCCATTTTCTGAGATAAAGCCATTTCTAGAAAAAGAACTCAGAAAACCACTTAATATGATTTTTAAATCCTTTGATGAAGAGCCAATTGCTTCTGCAAGTATTGGTCAGGTATATAAAGGAGAATTAATTAACGGGGCAAAGATTGTTGTAAAAGTACAAAGACCCGATTTAAATATTTTGTTTTACCGTGATCTGGCTATTATACGGTGCCTTGCTACTTTTCTTGAAAGATATACAAAAATCGGGAAAGGCAGAGAATGGGTTCAGATTATAGATGAGATTGGGAGAACGCTTTTTGAAGAAATAGATTTTATCCAGGAAGGGAAAAATGCAGATCACTTTAGAAGAAATTTAAAACATGAAGAAAGAATTTATATACCGAGAGTTTTTTGGCATCATACTACTAAAAAAGTTTTAACGATTGAATATGTACCAGGTATAAAAATCACTGATATTGCTTCACTTAAAAATAAAAATCATAATCCAAAAGAACTAGCGAAGATTCTAGTAAATGCTTACTTTAAGCAGTTTTTTAAAGATGGTTTTTATCATGCTGATCCGCATCCTGGCAATATTGTTGTAAAGGATGATGGGACTATTGTTTTTTATGACTTTGGAATGGTTGGAAGGATTAGTGAAAATGTAAGGGAAGAACTGGCAAATGTTCTTATAAATATAGTAAGGAATGATACTGATGCTTTGTTAGATACTTTAAAAGAACTTGATCTTTTAAAATCAGGCTCTGATCTTCAGCCTTTAAAAAGAGTTATTGAAAAAGCAGCTTATAAATATTATGAAGGTACAAAGTTAAATTCTCTAAATGTAAGCGATATTGAGGATGATTTAAAAATTCTTATTGACGAAAAGCCCATGAAATTACCCAGTAAATTTACTTATACATTACGAATGACAGGTACTCTGGAAGGAGTTTGCAGAACACTGGATCCTGATTTTAGTCTAATTTCAGTTACTAAACCATATCTGCAGAACTGGCTTAAAGACAAGCTTCCTAAGTCAAAATGGTTTTATTTGAAGTATCTTTTTCCTGAGGAAAATAAGTTTGTTGGAAAAATAAAAGCATATTCTGCCGTAATTAGATCGCTTCCCAGATATGTAAATGAGATTGAAAAAAAGAACGGAAAACACTTGAATGAAACAGGAACAAATAAAGAAAACATAAATAACACAGAAATAAAAAAAGAAATTCGCGAAAAAAAGTTTCTTAAAGCAGAGGCCACGAAATTTTATCTGAAGTCAAAATTATCTTACGGAATTATTTTTGTTTTTTGTCTAGTTTTTATAGGAAGAATAATGGTAGAAAAGACAGACCCGATTATAAGCCTTACAGGTTTTACCATTTTAATTTTTTCAGTATTTGCTTCTTTTTCCCTTGCTGGCTGGGCATATTTAAAAGGTAAAGTGGTAGAATAAAAAAGTATAAGGGCATGCCATGGCATGCCCCAACAAAGGGGATGAATATGCAAACTAACAATGCAAGACCACAGGTTGATATAAATCATATAGTTTTAGTCGGACGTGCAGGGAAAGATCCAGAAATGAGATATTTTGAATCCGGTAAAGTAGTTACTACTTTTACCATGGCAGTAAACCGTCCTGTGAAAGACTCACAGACAGACTGGTTTGATATTGAGATATGGGGAAAGTCAGCAGAAATTGCAGGTGAGTACGTAAAAAAAGGCTCACTTGTTGGTATAGAAGGAAAAATCAGATGGGACAGCTGGGCACATAAAGAAACAGGCGAACAAATGGTGAGACCTGTAGTTGTAGCTGATAACATCAGACTTCTCGGAAGCAAACGAGACAATAATTCAAGTGCTGTTCCTCAGACACAAACAGTTTCTGAGACGCCGTTTTAAGTAAGCCACTTATCCTGCTTTTTAAAAACCTACTTTTCTCTTTGGTCTTTCCTCTATAGTTAGTATTTTATGTATTGCATTGAAAATGCCTTGTATATCCATGTCATGTTTTTCATACTTACCTTCAAGCTCTTCAATTTTCTTTGCTAATTCTTTATTCTGAGAAATCACTTTTCTTAATCTTACAAAAGCTCTCATGATTTCTATATTTACTAGAACAGCTCTTTTACTATTTAACACTCCTGAAAGCATTGCTACACCTTGTTCGGTAAAAGCATAAGGCAAATATCTTCTACCACCTTTTGAGGTCGCAATTTGCGACCTCAAGTTTTCAATTTCTTCAAACGTGAGTTGAAACATAAAATCTTTAGGAAATCTCTTTTTATTCCTTTTTACTTGTTCATTTAGTCTTTTTGTTGAGACTTGATACATCTTTGCCAAATCTTCATCCAGCAAGACTTTCACCCCCCTTATAAAATATATTTTGTTTTCTATTCCTTCTGATATTAAGATTAGCTTTGACATATGTCAGATATTCAAACATAAGAGAAAGTCTTGTCAAATCGAATGTAACCTAGGGTATCAAGAACATAACGAAAACTACATACTAAGCCACTTATCCTGTTCTTTAATTTCACCTAAAAGTTTTTTTATAATACCTCTTGAACTTGTTTTATTTTTATCCAGAATAAAAACGACCTCTACGTTATAAGGTTTTTCAGACATACGTGGTGTGCTTACCCTGTAACGTTTATAGTTTTTTGTAACCATGGAAAGTTTTCCATTACTTGCAAAAATATTTAATACATCTTTAAGATCAATAATTCCGTCTGTACTATAACTCATTAAAATATGATCAGAATCTATTGTTGTAATCAGTTTTTCAAGTGCATTTGTAGCTTCGTTTTTGTAGTTATATGCTGATCTTCTTTCAGTTCTCCAGTCAGTTCTTATGGCACTTTTATTTGTTTTTTTACCATTTACTAAAATCGATTTGTTTATTTTCGGCTTGTCCCATAGAGCAATTGTATTTAGTACATGGTAATTACTTCCGTAAGGATGCTGATTATAAGGCGGATCAAGATATGCAATATTTATTTTGTTTTTTTGTAGAGGCGAGGTAACCTCGTCTCTACAAAACGATTCTGCAAGGTTCTGTGAATCACTTTGATAAACCTTGTTCTTTTGGTTATTATTAAAAAGAATTGGAGGAACCAATTTAATATCGCTTAATATTCTATACAAAGCTGTCCCTGTTTTTCCACCCCAGCCGTTATGAAAACCTTTAAAGACACCACTGGTATTGCTTACATAGCTGGCACTATAAATAAGTGAAGAAAGAAGTATGGATTTTTCTTTTAAGTTTATTTTTCCTTTGCTTTCCCATTCTTCTATTTTTTCCCTAATCACATCAATTTTCATTCCGTTCTTATGAGTAAAAAACATTCTTTCTCTTTTTATGTCTGGTTTTTTATCATTCCACGGACAATAAAACTTACTTATATATCCGTGAATACCTTCAAGGTTATTTAAATATTCATAAACTTTTTTTATTCCGCCAAGTTTTTCAAAGGCAGGATATTCGTTTTGTTCTATATATGCATGATTATAAAAATAAGAATACGGCTCCCAGTCATTTGCAATAACCTGAAAGCCGATTTTTTTTGTAAGTCGTGAGACTACACCGCTTCCGGAAAAAAAATCTACAAAAAGTCCTTTTGTTATTTCTGTTTTTAATATTGCTTCAAAAATTAATGGCAATAATTTTCGTTTATTCCCAATATACGGAAATAATTGATTATATAAATATTCCTGTGTTCGAACAGCTGCGTGATCAGGGGATTTATATTGGATAGTCGAATCAGCAAATTTCTTTTTCGCCGATACGCCGATACGCCGATACGCCGGGTCGTCCATACTTAATTTATCCCTTTTGCAGAACTCTTTTTGGTCCGTGAATAGGATCCTCAATAATTATAGTATGGTGCCTCTTATGTCCGACACTTACTATTGCAATTGGAATTTCTAAAATCTCCTGTATTCTGTCCATGTATTTTTGGGCATTTGGAGCAAGCTCATTACTTGCTCTGCATTTATTTGTAGATGTTTTCCAACCTTTTAAAGTTTCATATATGGGTTTTACTCTTTTAAATATTCCACTAGCCAGTGGAAGATCATAATATTTTGCGCCGGTTAATGAATCTTCATAAGCCACACAAATATTTATTTCATCTAAATTATCCAGAACATCTATTTTTGTAAGTGCCAGACAGTCTAGTCCATTTACTCTCACCGCATATCTAAGAAGAACGAGATCAAGCCATCCAACTCTTCTTGGACGTCCAGTAGTAGTTCCAAATTCTGCCCATGCAGTTCCAGTAGCTCTAAGCTCATCTGCTTCACGCCCGAAAACTTCTGTAGGAAATGGTCCTTCGCCTACCCTGGTAGTAAATGCTTTGCTTACGCCTATTACGCGATCAATAGATGTAGGTCCGATACCTGCACCTATGCATGCACCGCCTGCGACTGGATTTGAACTGGTTACATAAGGATATGTACCGTGATCCAGATCCAGGAGAGTACCTTGTGCTCCTTCAAATAAAATATTTTTTTTGTTTTTAATGGCATCAAATATAAGAGCAGATGTATCTGCTACAAAAGATTTTAACTTTTCACCGTATTCTCTATATTCTTCAAAAACTTTTTTTGGATCTTCCGGTGGTAATGAATAAAGTCTTTCCAGAATTACATTTTTTCTGGGTACAAGCCAGTTTACTTTTTCTTCCAGCTCTTTAGCTTCAATAAGATCTGACATTCTGATGCCGCACCTGTCTGCTTTATCTGCATATGTCGGTCCGATTCCACGTCCTGTAGTTCCGATTTTTTTATTTCCTCGTCCTCTGTCTTCTGCCTGATCTATTGCCAGATGATATGGCATGGTTACATGTGCTGCTGTGCTTACCTTTAAGCCTTTTACAGCTATGTTTCTGGTTTTTAAATCTTCAATTTCCTGAATTAAAATTTTTGGATCAATTACTGTTCCTGGTCCGATTACACAGATTTTATTTTCATAAAGAATCCCTGATGGAATTAAATGAAATTTATATGTTTCTCCATCGACAACTACCGTATGGCCTGCATTACTTCCGCCCTGATATCGAACAATATAGTCTGCACTTTTTGAAAGGAGATCAGTAATTTTTGCTTTACCTTCATCACCCCATTGAGCACCTACTACTATTACGTTAGCCATATGTTTATCCTTCTTCGCCAGTTCGTTCTTTAAAATCCAAACCTACAAATGATACCAAATCGCCTTTTCTTTCACAAATCACGTAAATTTTGTCCTTTTATCGGGATTCTTAACCAAGCCTTCATCAAATTTTTTCTTAACGTGACTTTGTAGATTTAGAGGCTATTTAAATAGCTTCTTTTATATAGAAATATTTAAGAAATGCATATAGGTGAGAAATAAATGACAGTAGTGGCCCAGGCAGTTGCAAAAGTTTTACCAACAGCTCTTGAAGCAGCTAAAAAATTAGCTCAGGTATTTGAAAAAGCTGATCTGGCTGAACAGTTTATTCCTATAACTGACTTTGCCAAATCTGTAGCAGATGGCGGCTTTGCAAACTCAGTAAATTTTGCAAAAGGGCTTATTCCTGATCTTAGAAGTTTTATGGATTCAGCTGGTCAGTATTTAAGCGTGGAGCAAAAACAATTATTTGATCAGGTTGTTGAAATATTAGAATCAGATAATCCGAATATTGCAGATGAAGATAGAAGAGGAATACTTGGTGCATTTGAAAGTATAATTTCACAAACTGGAGGATCGACTGATATTGAAGCTTTTCCAGAAGTTTTTGAAGGAACAAAGACAGAATCAAATGCTGGAACTAACAGAGTTGATGGAGAAAGTGCTGAAACAAATAATGAGAGCAGAAGCAAAGGTCCTGAAGAAACAGCTGACCATGCAAAAAATACAACTAATACAACTAATACAAATAGTGGATCGAAGGCTACAGGAAGTATTGATGAACAAGCAGGTGAAGTGGTTAAAACTCTGGTTGAATTATTTACAGGAAGGGTTAGTCTTCCAAATAGTTTTTTAAATAATGGATTAAAGATTGCAAAAGCTTTTGGTATTAAAGGTATTCCTGAGCCGAAAGATTTAACTAAATGGGTTACTGAGAAGGTTGTTGATAAAAGTGGACTTAAAGAAGCCGTAGTTAATTTTATTGGTGGAAGAGACCTCGGTGAAGTTAAAGTTGATAATGAAAATGATGGATTTATATTAGGGTTTATTAAAAATAGAGCTTTAGGTTTTATGAAGAATGCATTGGTTAGGATAAAAGACACTAATCCTGACGAACTTGCGGATGGATTATCGAGAGGTGCGTTCTTGTTTAATAATTTTGGACTAGGTCCGGCAATGTCAATGATTAGCACATTACCATTACCTAGGTTTTTACGCACTGCTATAGCATGGGCACTGCCTGCAATAGGTCGTTCTATAGAATCATTTGGTGAATTAGATCAACAAGAAAGAATAAGAGCCCTTCATAAAATGTTAAATCCAAGAACAAATAGTTCTCCATAATCTGCTCCTCAACCTGTTTTTGCTGGTACATAAAAAGAAAGGTAATTTATGAAAATAAAATATTTTATGATTGAATTTATGTCTACGTTTAGATATTTGTTTCAGATTATTTGACACGAAGTGTCATTGCGAGCCGAATGAAATGAGGCGTGGCAATCCCGATCTGCTTTGTGTAAATCGATCGAGATTGCTTCGTCGTCGCTAACACTCCTCCTCGCAATGACATTTTGGTATAATTTTTATATTTAAAGGAGAAGAAAAATTAGAAGAATATAATAAAAAGAATAAAGGAAAAGATTATGAATAATGAATGGATACTACCAATTATAGGTTTTTTTATATTTTTAAATGTTTTTATAGGCTTCTTTATGATTTATAAAAGATTTTCAAGACCTGAACCTGGGACTAAAAAACATTAATTTTTTCCTGTTCTCTCGCCGTTTCGCCCCATCGCCGGTACGTTCTCACTCCCCCGGCACCACTACATTTTTAATTCTTATTGATGGTCCACCTACTCCTACTGAAAGCCCGCTCTGTCCTGCTTTTCCACATCCGCCTGATTCATCCCAGTACATATCATTTCCGATTCCTTCTATATCTTTTAAAGTCTGAAAAACATTTCCTGTAAGATTTACATCTTTTAGCGGTTCAGCCAATGTTCCGTTTCTAATCATTCTTGCTTCACCGCTTGCAAAGGTAAACATTTCTCCGTTTGTCTGTCCACCAAGCCAATTACCTGCCCATATGCCCAGCTTTATATCAGAAATTAAATCTTCGAGAGAATTCTTCTGCGGTTCTATCCAGGTGTTAGTCATTCTGACTATTGGTGGATATCTGTAATCCAGACACCTGGCATTTCCTGTAGGTTTTTCATTTAATTTCCCAGCAGTTTCTCTACTGTGAAGTCTTCCGACCAGTATTCCTTCTTTAATTAGATAAGTGTCTTGTGAAGGAGTTCCTTCGTCGTCGAATAAAAAAGATCCTCTGTGATCTGGAATCTTTCCGCCGTCAAGAATATTTAAAAACTTTTCACCGAACTTTTTCCCGAAAACCATAAATTCCTGCATCTTTGGATTATCAAAAATAAAATCTCCCTCTGAAAGATGTCCGAATGCTTCATGTACAAACAGTCCTGTCAGTATCGGATCAATGATAACTGTATATGTCCCTGCTTTAGGAGGTTTTAAACTTAATTGATCCACTGCACGTTTCGCAGTATTTATAATCCTTTCATCCAGATTTTCGATTTCTTCAAAACCAAGCCTTGAACCCAGGGATTCCTGTGCTACCTGGACGGTGTCGTTTTTTTTAGTGGTGGCGGAAAATCTGGCTTCAAGATCAGTCCATCCATGCTCCAGATATGTTCCCTCGGAGTTTGCAAAAATTATGTTTTGTGTTTTTTCAGAATATCTTGCATTTGATGTGGTTATTAAATCTGAATAAGACAAAATCAAGGAATTATAATGTTTAAACAATTCAACTTTTTTATTAAGTGGGATTTTTTTTGGATCTTTTCCGTGGAGTTTAAAATTTGATATTTTTACTACAGGTTCTACTGGTGCAAGTATGGTTTTCTCATTATCTGAGTTTTTGCTTTTTGAAAGAAAAATTGCTTGATCAGTTGATTTATCAAAATATTCTTTTAAGTTATCAATGTTATTAAATGAACAAAATCCCCATGAACCTTTATGACAACTTCTGACATAACCGCCATTTGATTTGATCTGGCTTAAGCTGTCCAGATTTTTTCCGAGGAAACGAATTAAAGTCGAATCATTATTTTCAAGTCTTATCTCGAGATAGTCCACATTTTTTTTGTATTTTTCAATAAGTTCTTTAAAAGTGTCTTTCATAAGTTCCTGATTTTATAGTTTTGTTAATCTATAAGATAGTAATTTTATACTAAAACCCGTATATCATTGTAATTATCCTAAGTTTTGATTAACAGAGGTTTTAATGTGGAATTAGATCTTACGGGTAGACTAATTTTTTAGTCTAAATTAACTAGGTAATTTAAAAAATTCTATTTAATTCTATCACTTAGAACGTCTGTTAAAACTGGCCACGAAAACACTAAAAATGGAAAAAGAAGAACCAAAAATAAAAACCACCGGCTCTGACAAAGACTCAAAAGAAATTCTTTTAAATAAAATACTTGAATTACAATGCAGCTCACTTTCTGCAAAAGAACAAATAGGTACTTTGGTTAATTTTGTTCAGTCATTGCTTGATATTGAAACCATTGCTGTTTACACAAATTATGCAAAAGAACAAATAAATATGGTTAATTCAAAATCTGGCACTAAACAGTACACAATTCTAGGTCAGTTGCTTGAGACCATAGCAGAACAAATAGATGCAAAACAAACCAGAATTTTTAATGCTCTGGTACCATTGTCAGAATTAAACATAAAAAATCTCTCCCAAAGTGATTTAAATACATTTGTTTATCCGATTTATTCTCAAACCACAGAGCAGTTATACGGCATAGTTTTAATTACAAATCCAAAACTAATAAATACTACTGAAGATAAAAAGATTTTTCTTTTTGTTCTGAATTACATTACAAAAATCGTTCAGGAAGCTGATCTTGCTGCTCAGGTTAATGCAAAAGATCACAGGCTGAAACTTTTATCTAAATTGTCTGGGTCACTCCGCGGACTTTTAAAACCAGAAAAAGCAGTCGAAATTGTTTTAAAAGAAATTTATAATTTTCTTAACGTTGAAGATATTTATTTCCTTCGTTGGACAAGAAAAGATAAACGACTGGAATTAACTCAGGAACTTATTGGGAAGAGCGAACATTCATTGCTTGGCTTTACACACAAAGTTCTGAGCGGTAATCCTCTTATAAAGCTTATGTATAAAAATCAGTATGTAACTTATAAAAATAAACACGTTAAAAGAATCAGTAGAGTATTTTTACGAGATAAAAAGCCTTCTGTGTTTTGCATTATCCCGGTAATAATAAGAAATGAACTTCTTGGAACTCTGGTTTTTGTCAGCACAGTTCCTTCATGCGAGGTAAGCATTGAGGATTTAAGAATTACTCAGGATATTGCAGGGCACTTAGCAGTTATTTTAAACCAGGCTACTCTTTATGAAGAAAGTCTTTCGACAGCGCAGAGAGAGTTTCTGCTTAATTCAATTACTACCATGATTAGGGACACATTGGAAATTGAAGGTGTTCTTGAAAAAACTGCGCGTGAAGTTGGTCAGGTTTTTGGAGTTAGTGCATGTGGTGCATTCTTGAAAAAAAATGATGATTCAGGATTTACATCAGGTTCAATCTGGGCAATTAATGAAGGATGTAAGAAAAAACTTTCTCTTTTACCTTTACATAATGAAAATAGCGTTCTTTTGCCGGACTTAATTACACAGCATATTGCAATATCTGATTTAAGAACAGTTGATTTTGGTGAATATCAACCGCTTATAGATGAAATTAATTGTAAATCTTATTTAGCCTGCCTTCTAAAAAAAGGAAATAAAATAAAAGGAATTCTTATTCTTGCAAATTTTGAAAATAAAAGAACCTGGACTTCCTCCGAAATACAACTTCTAGAAGCCATAAGTGATCAAGTTGAAATGGCTTTATCACAGGCTGAATTGCATGAGCATGTTCAGCAAACAGAAAGACAAATGAATTTACTGCATCAGGTAAGCACTGCTATTAGAGATAGTTTGAATCTTTCTACTGTAATGGCAAGAGCTGCACAGGATTTAGGTGAGATTTTAGGAGTCAGCAGATGTTTTATAAGAAGATTAACCAGTTCTAATCCTCTGGTTGTGTTGGCAACTGAACAGGAATATTTGAATAAAGGACAAAATATAAATAAAGCTGCTGACTTAATCCTTGACTTTGAACAAGAGTGGCTTGAATCACTAAGTGCTTTACCTGAAATGGACAGAGCAAATTCTACTCTCCATATTTCAGATGTACAGGAAAGATTTAAAAAAGTCAGCGATCCTCTTCTGACAATTCTTAAAACAATTCAGCTTAAAAGTTTTCTGGCTGTGCCGCTTGTAGCAGCAGGGCAGGTAATAGGATCGCTCTGCATACATCAGTGTGACAGAAATAGAAAATTTACCCAAAATGAAATTGAATTTGCAAAAAGAATTGCATCTGAAGCTTCAATTGCAGTTTTAAACGCTGACCTCTTTGCAAAGGTCCAGTATCAGGCCCAGAGAGACAGTTTGACTGGACTCTATAACCATGCGTATTTCCAAACTGCTTTATATCATGAAGCAGAACGTGCAAAAAGAACCGGATCTGATTTATCGGTAATTATGATTGATCTTGATTATTTAAAACAAATGAATGACAGGCTGGGACATAAAGCAGGTGATGAAGCTATTACATTGGTTGCAGGAAAATTACAACAGTGTTTAAGACAAATGGATATTGTTGCCAGATATGGAGGAGATGAATTTGCAGCGCTTCTGCCTGAAGCTAATTTGGATACTGCTGAAAAAATTGCAAAAAGAATTCTGGATACTTTAAATCGAACTGTTCTTAATGGTTATGGTCCTTTAAGTGCCAGCATAGGAGTCAGTGGTACTCCTCATGAAGATCGAAATAAGGATATTGTCATGAAAGCTGCTGACGATGCTATGTACGTTTCAAAGCGTGAAGGAAGAAACAGAGTGACATCTTCAAAAAGACTTGATGAAATAGGACCTGTGGATAAAAAGCCCATAAGCAGAGAATAAATCCGTAGGGGCATGCCATGGCATGCCCCTACGGCATGATATATAATTTATCTGCTGTGTTTAATTTATCTGATACCATTGCAGCAATTATTACCCCGCCTGGCAATGGCGGTATTGCTGCTATTCGCATATCAGGACCTGACAGCTGGAGTCTGGCAAAGAAGTTTTTTTATCATACAAAGAAAGAAGGCGAGGTTACGAAACCTCGCCTTCAGGAACCTTGCTTTCAACACATGCAAGCTTTACACGGCTATATAAAGAAGGAGAACAAGATAATTGATGAGATTATTCTTCTTCCTTATAAAGCACTAAAAAGTTTTACCAGCGAGGATGTGATTGAAATTTTTTGTCATGGAGGCAGTCATATATCCTCAATGATTCTTGATATTTGTCTTGAAAACGGTGCACGAAAAGCAAAAAACGGAGAATTTACATTTCGGGCTTTTGTGAACGGACGAATAGATCTTACTGAAGCTGAAGCCATAAATGAAATTATTAACGCTGATAATAACCGCATGGTTTATGAAACCAGTGGAAATCTTACTGGAGCATTAAAAGAGAAAGTAAGCTCATTTCGAGAGAAAATATTAAATTTAATTACCTCGGTTGAAAGTACAGTTGAGTTCCCGATGGATGTGCCTGATTTTGACAAAAATAAATTTATAAAAGAATTAAAAGAAATTAATCTGAGCTTTTGTGAGCTGATTAAAAATTCAAAAGAAGGGCAATTTTTACGTGAAGGCATAAAAATTTCAATAGTAGGTGCTCCAAATGTAGGAAAATCTAGCCTGTTAAATATTCTACTTGGAAATAAAAGAGCAATTGTTTCGCAAGAACCTGGTACGACGAGAGATACCATTGAAGAAAAAACCATGATTGACGAGTGGCCTGTTGTTTTTGTGGATACCGCAGGAGTCAGAGAAGCTAAGAATTTAAGTGAGCCAGAGCAAATAGGCATTGAAAGAACTAAAAATGCTCTTTTGAAATCAGATATTGTACTTTTGCTTTTTGATTTAAGCGTTGGAATAAATGATGACACAAACAGACTTTTTGATCTAGTAAATGGAAAGCCTAAAGTTTTGGTCGGCAATAAAATTGATTTACTGGAGAAGCCTTTTCAGGATATAAAATGTAACGTTCAGATATCTGCTAAATATGCCACAAATATAGACAAATTAAAAAAAATAATAATAGAAAGAATAAATTCTTTTACTTCAAACCACGGAGTCCAAAATTCAAGCTCTGTTCTTTATATAAATCAAAGACAAAAAGAACTTCTTCTCCAGTGTAATTCCTCCATCAGTAAAGCTATAGATAAAGTTCAGAACAATGAGCCTGAAGATTTAATATCAGATGATTTAAAAGAAGCTCTTTCAAGACTGGATGAAGTTACAGGCAGAAAAATAAACGATGAAATTATTACAAATATTTTCGCCAAGTTTTGTATAGGGAAATAATCTTAAAAGAATAAATCATTTATTATTATTTTTAAATAAACCTAAACCCAGATCTTTAATAATTTCTTTTGCAAGATCTTTTGAATTAAACTTTAATTTTCCTTTTTTATATGCTTTTTTAATTGCAGAAAGTTCTTTTTTTGATTTACAAATTTTTTTTCTGGCTTGCATAACAAATTGAAAATGTTATTTGTATTAAATCAGGAAATATTAATTTTCCACAGGTTTAAAGAATCAAATCCATAGCAGTAACGGCACTAATCATGCTTTTTGTGATGTTTCAGAGCATATAAATTGTATAACGAATAATCAATATTTCTTAAGATTATTCTGTCTTTGCAACTTAATATATATAATTAATGATTTAATTTTGATTTGTAATTCATTATTTGCTGCTTTAAGGTGATAATTAATTGTTTTAAGTAAGCATATGAGTTAAAAGAGTAAAAGAGTAAAAGAGTAAAAAAGTAAAAGTGTAAAAGTGTAGAATATTTAGGCTTGGAGGTAGGAATGTCATCACAGCTCGATAAGGTTAGACAAAGAAGGCTTAAAAAACTAGAAAACAGTACAAAGTTTACAGATGACAAACCTGTCACTAGCTTCTATTACCCGAAAAACAATTTATATACCAGACAAGAGTTTGAATTGTTAGACACAATATATGCTGATGAGCCAAGTAATATAAATGAAGTTACCCAAATGCCTGAACTTCAAGGGTTTTGGCCTCAAAATAAGGAAGAGATTTTGAATTTATCTAATCAGCCCAATAATTTTCTTTCAAAACTTACATGGTTTGGAGCAGGTGTAATTTTGACATCACTTGTATGGCTTATATATTTTCAAATTAGTGTTCACGCAATTAAAACTAAACACCAGACACAATTTGTATTTCACAAATCAGCAGAAATTCTTACTGATAAAACAGCTGATGAACAGTTAACTAAAACCTTACTTAAGCAAGCCTCTCCAAAATTTTCTTTTTCATTGCCTAATCTTTTTGCTAAGAAACCAGTTGAAGCTAAGCCAACAGATCAAATTAAGCCTGAAGAAAAAACTCAGCTGGCTACTGAAGAAAATAAAGTTATTATTCCTATTCCTGAAGCTGCAAATAGCTCTCAAGATTTAACCTATCATACGATAGAAAATGGAGATTCTCTCTGGGTAATTGCAAAAAAATACTATATGGATCCCTCGCCAGAAAATGTTAATAAAATTGCAAAAGCTAATAAACTTAAACTAAACTCTGTTTTAGCTCTGGGTAGAAAATTAACTATTCCTAATTAAATACTAGTGTAACGTCAACTAAATAATTAAGTGTCCCATTCACTGGGGGTGACGCCGGAAGGGAGGTGTCCATCTGAGGAGCTACTGCACCGCAGGATGGAGGGGAACCTGCAGGCGGCAGGACCCGCAGTGAATGGCGCAAGGCATGAAAACTTTGTTGACAATCTACTAGTAAAACATCCTGATTATAAAAATAAGATAAACCTTTAGGAGTTAAGTAGAAAGTTCATTTATATTTATCTCAATATTTAAGGAAATTATCGTGAAATTAATTCGTACTTTAGTAGGACTTGTTTCTTATCCATTTTCTAGGAATGGAAAAGTTGCTATTGCTAATCCTGAACCAGCCATAGATTTTGAATCTCTTCTGGCTAAAGCTAAAGAAACAAAAAGTTTAGAAGATTTAAACATTCTGGCACAAGCATGCATTAAATTAAATCAAAGAATTGTTCTTGCAATTAAATTTGATGGAATTGATCTTGTTAGTGTTATTTCAGGTTTTCCTGAAAATGCTTATGTACTAAGAAGTAGTCTTATTCTCAGATTTAAAAGCTTTGATGAGTCTGATAAAGCTCTTTCAAGACTTGCGTTAGAAAAAATTACAAATGGTCAATGGAGACAGCATAAACCTCTTCATTGCGTTTATGCTGATTCTCAAAGGGAAATTAGAATAGGTGGCAATAATCCAGATGCCCGTATCATTGTTTCGATTCATGCTGAATCGGAATTTGACACTAACAATGCACCAGCTACATAATTATTAATTATGGGTTCAGATTTAAGTTTAATTCTAATTGCTCATGGAAGTAAAGATCCTCTCTGGCAAAAATCATTTGAAGAATTAAATCAAAAACTAAAAAAAGATTTTAGTAAGGATAAAATAAATCTTGCTTTTATGGATTTAAACTCACCCGACTTGGATGCTATAATCTTAAAACTTTATAAAACCGGCAAAAAGAAATTTAAAGTCTTACCTATGTTTATGGCTTCCGGCAGGCATATGGAGCAGGATATTCCCAGACAGATAAATCAGATTAAAGAGAAATATGTAGAGGTTGAAATAGAGCTTTTGAAACCAATAGGTGAACATCCTTATTTTTATTCACTTTTAAAACAGATAATAAATGAATGTTAATTAATTGTGATATTTTTAAAGAATGAAAAAAGTTTGTTTAATCTTATCATTTTTAATTTTCTTTTCAGGCAGCTGTTCGGTAAATAAATTCCCCATATCAAGCTTTAATCAGAGTCTCTTAAACACTAAAATAAAAACCCCTAAAATAATTAAAATAAATTCTGTTGAATACAAGCAGATTTTTTATCCTCTTGGAATGTTTGGCGGAACACTTAATTTATCAGTGTTTGGTTCAGGTCCAAAAACATTTAATTTATGGGCTTCTACAGATGCTACCAGCTCAACGCTTGGAAATCTTATGTTTGACGGACTTTTTACCGATGATCCTGATACAGGAGAAGTTATTCCTCATCTTGCAAAAAGTTACCAGATACTTGATGAAGGAAAAACCATAATTGTAAAACTTAGAGAAGGTGTTAAGTGGTCAGATGGTAAACCAATTACTAGCGATGATGTGGTTTTTACATGGAATGAAATTGTTTTTTCAGGCTTAGAAGGATCTGGATTTCAGTCTCTTTGTCTAATTGACGGTAAATTCCCTGAAGTAAAAAAAATAGATAACCACACAGTACAATTCATGACTCATGTGGTTTTTGCACCGTTTTTAAGACAAATAAGTTATCCTCCTGCACCAAAGCATATTTTTGAACCGCTTATAAAAAGTACAAAATCAAAAGAACAAGCAAAAAAAGTATTTCTAGGATTCTGGGGTACAGATACAAACCCTGAAAAGTTTGTTACCAGCGGACCGTTTAAACTTTCAAGATATGTGCAGGGAGAAAGAATAGAGTTTGTAAGAGATCCGGATTATTTTATTTTAAATTCTAAAAATCAGAAACTACCCTATCTGGATAGAGTGGTTTATACCGTTGTTCAGGATTCAAGCCTTGAGTTATTTAAATTTTTAGCTGGTGAAATAGATGTGGTTTCAGTACGCGGAGAAGATATTGCTCTGGTGAAAAAACTTGAAGAAAAGAAAAAGAATTTTAAAACAGTAAACTTGGGACCCAGCTCAGGTACTGAGTTTTTAATATTTAATTTGAGAAAAGATGTAAATCTAAAATCATCAAAATGGTTTAATAATGTTTATTTCAGGCAGGCAGTATCACATGCAATAGACAGATTGAGCATTGTTGATAACGTCCTTGCCGGGGCAGGTGAGCCGCTTTTTACTCCTGAGGCACTTCCTTCCATTTATCTAAATAAAAAAATTGCAGGTGGTTATCCTCAGGATTTGGAGATCTCAAAAAAACTTCTTAAGGAAGGCAAATTTAAATGGAACGAAAAAGGAGAACTTCTTGACAATAAAAATCAAAGAGTCGAATTCACTATTCTAACTAATGCAGAAAATATTACCCGTCAGTCTATAGGTGTCATTATTCAGGATGATTTGAAAAAACTTGGAATAAAAGTAAATCTACGACCGCTTGATTTTAATACACTGATTGGGAGATCAGATTCTGGAGATTGGGAAGGAATAATCATTGGTTTTACTGGTGGCTTTTTTGAACCAAACGAAGGTGCAAATGTCTGGAAATTAAGCGGTAGGCTTCATATGTTTGACCAGAGCAAACATAAGCCCAGAGACTGGGAAATTGAAATTGACCGGATATTTAATAATGCTACAAAATTTGTAGAATTTGAAAAAAGGAAAAAACTTTATGACAGGTATCAAGAAATAGTTTATGAACAATTGCCCATGGTTTATCTGGAATCTCCGATTAGAATTCAGGCTGTTCAAAATACTTTAGCGAATGTAAGACCTACTATTTATGGCGGGGTTTTGCATAACCTTGAAAGTATTTATAGGAAGTAAATTTACCCCCAATCCATCAATACCAATCCAGGACTTATCTTTAATAGTCTTAATGGTGGACAAAAACACGTAAATCATTTCAAACAAATTTAAAATTTTCTAAAATTTAACACACTATCGCTAAGTTCAGTAAATAATTAATTACTGGTCTTTGATTAGTTCTAAATCTATCTAAGCTTTAAGTTGTGAAGATAGCAGGGAATGTTAGTCAATAAAACAGGCCGGAGTAATAATAAATAAAAGGAGGGTGATTACCTTGACTACAATGACAAAAAGAACTTTAAAACCATTACAGGATAAAGTAATAGTTCAAAAATTAGAACCTGAAGATAAAACAGCAGGTGGAATACTTCTTCCAGACTCAACTAAAGAAAAACCACAGGAAGGGAAAGTAATAGCAGTAGGACCTGGAGCAGTTGATGATAAGGGTCAAAGAAAACCAATCGATCTTAAAGAAGGAGATCACGTACTTTTTGCAAAGTATAGTGGCACTGAAGTAAAGCTCGAAGGAGAAGAATATTTAATTCTCTCTGATAGAGATATTTTGGCAGTAGTTAAATAATTTTAAATAACGCTTATAAGGAGGCGAACAACAATGGCTAAACAAATAGTATTTAGTGAAGAAGCAAGAAAGGCACTGGAACGTGGTGTTGATGCTGTAGCAAACACAGTAAAAATTACCCTAGGACCAGCAGGCAGAAATGTAGTGCTTGAAAAGAAATTTGGTCCACCTCAGATTGTTAATGATGGTGTTACCATTGCAAAGGAAATTGAACTGGAAAACCCTCTTGAAAATGCAGGTGCACAGCTTATAAGAGAAGTTGCCAGCAAGACAAACGATGTTGCTGGTGATGGAACTACTACTGCATCGATCCTTGCACAGTCAGTCATTAAAGAAGGACTTAAAAATGTTGCTGCAGGTGCAAATCCAATGCTTCTGAAAAGGGGCATAGATGAAGCTACTAAAATTGCAGTGATAGAAATCAAAAAGATCTCACAACCAGTAAAGGATAATCAATCCATTTCACAGGTTGCTACCATAGCTGCAGGGAATGATCCTGAAGTAGGCAAGATGATTGCTCAAGCCATGGATAAAGTAGGCAGAGACGGTGTTATAACTGTTGAAGAATCTAAAAAACTGGTTGATACTGAGCTTGAAGTTGTTGAAGGTATGCAGTTTGATAAAGGTTATATCTCACCTTACTTTGTTAATGATCAGGAAAGAATGGAATCAGTACTTGAAGAGCCATTTCTTCTATGTGTTGACAAAAAAATTAATCTTCTTGCAGATATGATTCCGCTTCTTGAAAAAGTAGCAAGAGCTGGTAAACCACTTGCAATTATTTCTGAAGACGTAGAAGGTGAAGCACTTGCTACATTGGTTGTAAATAATTTACGACAAGTATTAAAGTGCTGTGCTGTTAAAGCTCCTGGATTTGGCGACAGAAGAAAAGCAATGCTTGAAGATATTGCAATTCTTACCGGTGGTCAGGTAGTTTCTGAAGAGCTTGGACAAAAGCTTGAAAATGTGACAATAGAAATGCTTGGTAAGGCAAGAAAGATTGTTGTTACTAAGGATAAGACTACTATTGTTGCTTCCGATGCCACTAAAAACGAAGTTAAAAAACGTATTGCACAGATCGACAAAGAAATTGAAAAATCTGACAGCGATTATGATAAAGAAAAACTCCAAGAAAGAAAAGCAAAACTCTGCGGAGGAGTAGCAGTACTTAAAGTTGGAGCAGCTACTGAAACTGAACTAAAAGACAGAAAACTAAAGCTTGAAGATGCATTAAATGCAACCAAAGCAGCAGTTGATGAAGGAACAGTTCCTGGCGGCGGACTAACACCGGTACTTATCTCTAAAGTATTGTTTAAAGAAGCAGAAAAATACACTGGCGATGTAAGAACCGGGGTTGAAATTGTTGCCAGAGCATTTTCTGCACCACTTAAACAAATTGCTGAAAATGCAGGACTGTCAGGCGAAGTTGTAGTAGAAAAAGTTTTAAGCTACAACGATCAGGTTACAGGTTTTAATGCTGAAACCGGAAAATATGAAGATCTGCGTAAATCAGGTATCATTGATCCGGCAAAAGTAACCAGATCGGCCATTCAGAATGCTACATCAATTGGCTCGATGTTTCTTACCACTGAAGCTTTGGTAGTTGAACTTCCTGAAAAGAAAGAAGCAATGCCAGCAATGCCAGGTGGCATGGGAGATTATTAAGCTCTAGTTAAAAAATTAATGAGATAAGGGCAGGAATAAGCAACCTGCCCTTATTTTTTTTGTATTTTCAGCCTAAAATAAATTTAATCTAGGGTTTTAACTTAGGGTTAACGCTTGGCCTTTATATTTCAACCATTGACATTAATCGCGGAGGAAAAGTTGTGATTACATCATTTGATAAAGTACAAAAAGCATATGTAAGTGATCTTTCAAGTAATTTACCTAAGCTTGAGAAAAAAGCATCAGAAGCAATAAAATCCTTTGCTGATCTTGTAGCTGAATTAAATAAAGTAAATAAACTCAGCAGCGGAACTCCTGCAAAAGAACAAATTACAAGACTTGCAGGTGAATTAAATAATTCATCCGTATTTTTTGCAAAAATGATAGGGGATGAACTTGGTAAATTACATACCATGGTAAACGGAGATACTCCAGTAATTCCACAAAATCCTGAAGTTTAGAATGTATCGTGAATGATACATCAATAATTAAATAATATTGTAGGGGCGCGATTTATCGCGCCCTAATTGTGCGAAGTAATATTTTATATACTAAAATGGTATATTGGTTAACTATGAAAGCACTCTACCCAGGCAGTTTTGATCCAATAACTAACGGCCATATAGATGTAATTGAAAGAATTACTTGTCTTTTTAATGAAGTAATTATTGCTGTTCTTAATAACAATGATAAAAGTAATCTTATTCCCCTGGAGGATAGGCTTAAATTAATTAAAGAGTCAACAGGAAACATAAAAAATATATCAATAGAAAGTTTTACAGGTTTAACAGTTGAATATGCTAAAAAAAGAGGTGCAAATGCTATTGTTCGTGGTTTAAGAGCACCCTCAGATTTTGAATATGAACTGGAGATGTCTCAGATAAACTATTTTCTTTCAAAAGGCTTAGAAACCCTTTTTATTATGACCAATCCTAAATATTCATTTATAAGGTCCAGCAGGGTTAAGGAGGTTGTAAACCTTGGGGGTGATATTACAGATCTGGTTCCTAAGCCAGTTCATAAATATCTATACCAGAAAATGGGTATCAAATAAGTTTTAATTGAAGTGTATAATAAGTTCCACAGATACGATAATAAGGATAAGAAATTTTTATGAGCATATATAAATTAATTGATCGATTAGGGTTAGTTGTTGAAGAATCACCAGCAGTTCCGTGGACATCAGTTAAATTAGTTAACATTGAAAAATTTTATGATCAACTTGAGCTTGTCATGTCTAAACTTCCTCAGGAAATTAAAGAAGCCACCTCAATAATCAATCAAAAAGAAGAAATTATAACTCAGGCTCAGTCAAAAGCAGAAAAAATGATAAAAGAAGCCCAGAAACAATCTGACGAATTAATGGAAAGTACACAATATAAAGTAGACAGAATGGTAAAAGATTCTGAAATACTAAAGAAAATAGAACAGGAAGCTGAAAAGATAAAGAGATCTATTCTTCAGGAAGCTGAGGAAATAAGAATGAGAGCACTTAAAGAATCAGAAGAAATGAGAAAGAAAGCATATGAAGAAGCTGAAAGCATTAAAGTAGGTGCTGATAACTATGCTGAAAATGTTCTAACAAGTCTGGATAAAGATTTAACTGACGCTCTTTCTACTGTCAGAAATGGCCAAAAACATTTAATGTCTAGAGGAGGCAGCTCAGGTTTTGGAGCATCATCTCTTTCAAACGGCCGGGAAAAAGACCACGCAGTTATTTAGCCAATATCCCCCAGTGAAATTTTTGTCTAATAGTCCAGTAAAAATCGCTTTCTTCGCCAAGTAATCTCATTAATTTTGCAGTATGTGCAGCACGGCTTATTCTAACTGATGAACCATCTTTAATATTAAAAGTTTCCTGCCCGTCTACCTGTAAAAGAGTACCTTCATGCGGACGGTTAAAAGTAATTGTAATTACCCTGGAATCTGAAACTATATGAGGTCTGCTGGTAAGGCTGTGTGCACATATAGGGACTATTTCAATGCCGCGTATCCCTGGTTCCATTACTGCGCCACCTGCAGAAAGTGCATAAGCAGTGGATCCTGTGGGTGTTGAGATAATTAAGCCATCGCCAATATAATCAGCAACAGGTTTATCATCTACGTTTAAAGTTATATTAATCATTTTATAGCTTGCACCTCGGCTTATAACAATATCGTTTAAAGCAAACATAGGTTCGTTTTCTGAATTATTTTTATTCAATATATATCCGCATAGCATTGCTCTTTCTTCAATTTTGCATTCTTTTTTAATTACTTTTTCTACAAGTTCTAAAATACTTCCGGATTTTCCTTCCGTGAGAAACCCCAGATGTCCGGTATTTATCCCAAACATGGGTATTCCTTTTGGAGCCAGGGCACGACTTGCTCCAAGTAAAGTACCATCACCGCCAAGAATTATTGCAAACTCAAGCTCTTCATTTAAAAACTTCCAATCATTCTCTTCAGTGCTAGTCCTGCCTTTCCAAGTGCTGATTCCATGCGAGTGAAGAAATTTTTCAACTTTGTCTGCTATTTCAAGATTCTCTTTTTTAGTTGCATTATAAACAAGTCCGACTTTTTTTTTCATTTTTTTATTGGCAGACAGATAGGTCTGCCCTTACTTATTTCTTCTTAGCTAATTTTTGATGTGCTTCATTTACTACATTTATAATGGTCTGATCATTTACTAAATTAGTGTCATTTTCATTAAATGTAACGTCAAACCAGAATTCAATATTACCAGCAGAACCAGTGATAGGTGAATAAGTAGCACCGCGAACATACATTCCAAGATTAGCAATATTTTCAATATAACCTACAAGAAGCGACTCGTGAATTGACCTATCTGTAATAATACCTTTTTTACCTACCTCGCTTCTTAATGCTTCAAACTGAGGTTTAAAAAGAGTAAGAATATGAGTCTCATCGCTGTATTCTACTAAATCAATTATTGGCTTAAAAACTTTGGAGAGAGAAATAAATGAAAGATCCACTGCACAAATAGTAGCCTTCGGATCTTCTTCTTTATAAACTTTTTCTGGCATTAAATAACGTACATTAGTTCTTTCAAACAATACTACCCTGGGATCTTTTCTGAGGCTCCAGTCAAACTGTCCATAACCTACATCCACTGCATACACCAGCTTTGCCCCGCGTTTTAAAAGACAGTCTGTAAATCCTCCAGTTGATGTGCCAATATCCAGGCAAATCTTATCCATTGCACTTATTTCAAAATAACCCAGAGCACTTTCCAGCTTTATACCGCCTCTTCCTACATAAGGATTTGTGGTGAAGAGAACAGTTATCTCACTGTTTAAATCAATAAAAGTACCTGGCTTAGTTATCCTTTCTTTTTCTACTAAAATTGCACCCTGAATAATTGCTGATCTTGCCTGTTCACGCGAAGGAAAAAGTTGCTTTTCAAGAAGCAAAGAATCAAGCCGCATTTTTTGTTTTTTTGGCATATTAAAGATTATATGACGTATCTGTAATAGGAAGGTTACCTTGCCACTACACGTGGAATAATTTTTATCACGTTATACTGCGTATCTCTCTGTGCAGCATCTCTTCCTGTAGAGTGAATGGCATGAATAATATCGTCCATAGATACTTTGCATGATGTACCTGC
>Ga0155197_119_pt1 | contig 117618 bp, 114 predicted proteins | sample RifCSPhighO2_02_FD_106165 | JGI IMG/M metagenome (GOLD analysis project Ga0155197, IMG submission 106165) | Candidatus Melainabacteria bacterium RIFCSPHIGHO2_02_FULL_34_12 | reverse complement strand
AGAGTTCTTCAATTTGCATTTATTATTTCCGGATGATTTGAAAGACCGAGGTAATTATTTGATGCAAATTGAAGAACTCTTTTATTTCCTGCAATTTCTATCCATGGCCCACCTGCAGTAAGAACTGTTTTTAATTCCCTTCTTAGCCCGGCTTCAGAAAGAAGTTCAAGTTCTTCGTCTACAAATGAAAAATCGTTCATAAAATTACTTTTCATATTATTTTAATACTATTAGTAATTGGTTTTATTAAGTTATAAAAATTAGACTAATTAACTGCAAGTAAATTAGAGTCTACTTTCCATCTTTTGAAAAGATTATGATCAAATCCAAATAAATCTAATATCTTACCTGCAACAAAATCAATTACTTCATCAAGATTTTCAGGTCTGTGATAAAAACCTGGGCAGGCAGGAGCAATAATTGTGCCAATTTTACTTAGCTTTAGAAGATTCTCAAGATGAATGGTGTTCAAAGGCATTTCACGGGGGACAACTACAAGTTTTCTTCTTTCTTTTAAACACACATCTGCGGCTCTGGTTATGAGATTATCAGAGGTGCCACTTGCAATTGCACCAATTGTGCCCATGCTTGCAGGAATAATCATCATTCCGCTTGTACGATAAGAACCGCTTGAAATAGATGCAGAAATATCATTAAATTCCCAGACATTTAATAAGTTCTTATTTATATTTTTCTTGCCTTTGGATTCTAAATAGGATAATACTTGTTCTTTTAAAATTGCAGGGCTTAATGAAAGAATTAAACCAATTTCATCCAAGGCTACTTTTGATGCACTTTCTGAAATTACAAATTCAACTCTGTAATTATTTTCAAGTAAAAACTGAAGCACTCTTAGTCCGTATACTGTGCCACTGGCACCGGTAATTGCCAGAGTTACCGGAAACTTAAAATCATCGCTAATGAACTGTTCCTTCATAAGTTAATATTATAACTGAACCAGTATAGTTGAGCATAATTCAAAATGCAAAGCCGGCATTCTGAATTATTATGAAGAATGCCGGCGGTAAAAAAGATGCAAGACACGCTATTGAAAATTAACAATAATAAGAATGAAGGTACAGATACTTATTTAAACCTTGTTAACAATCTTTTGCTTAAAGTTCAAAAACCAGGTCAGTATCTTGGAATTGAGTGGGGACACTTGGTAGAAAACGTAACGGCGAGACGGCGAGTGGGCGTATCGGCGAGAGAACAAGAGAACGTATCGGAGTATCGGCGTATCGGCGAAACGGCGAAAAAAAGATGGTCAGATGCAAAAGTAAAAACTGCATTAATTTACCCCGATCTCTATGAACTTGGAATGGCAAATTTTGGTACAAAGATTTTATACCAAATCATTAACAGTCACAGTGATTATCTTTGTGACAGAGCATATGCTCCAATGCAGGATATGGAAGCGCTTTTAAGAAAAGAAAATATTTCTCTGTGGGGTTGGGAAAGCTTTAAGCCACTTAATGATTTTGATCTTTTAGGATTTTCACTTTCTTATGAACTTTCTTATACAAATGTTTTAAATATACTTGAGCTTTCAAAGCTAGAGGTTTTATCTGCAGAAAGAAAAGATATTTTTCCTCTGGTTTTTGCTGGTGGTCCTGCTGCTTTTAATCCTGAACCAATGGCTGATTTCATTGATTTTTTTATTATCGGGGATGGTGAAGAAGTAATTATTGAAATATTAGATTTAATAAAATCTGTAGGGGCATACCAGCGTGTTTGCCCCAATGTAGGAGCAGATTGTATGTCTGTCCAAAGTAAGCAAGATTTATTATTAAAACTTGCTCAGATTCCAGGAGTTTATGTGCCGAAGTTTTATAATCCGGATCCAAATGAAAACTATTTACCAAAGCCAATTGATTTGTCATTGCGAGTCCCCCACGCTTCGCTCGGGGCAGGCTCCGGCGAAGCAATCCCGATCGACTCACCTGAAAAAGATCGAGACTGCTTCGTCACTCCGCTCCTCGCAATGACTATTCCTGAAAAAATCACTAAGAGAGTTGTAAATTTAAGTGATCGTAATCAGCCTACTTCTGGTCCAATACCTTATCTGGCATCTGTTCAGGACAGACAGGTAATGGAAATAAGAAGAGGTTGTGACAGGGGTTGCAGATTCTGTCAGCCTGGATATGTTTATCTTCCAGTCAGAGAAAGAACCCCGGATGAATTGATAAAACTTTCAACAGAAGCTTTAAAAAATACCGGTTACGATGAATATTCATTGTTGTCACTTTCTGCCAGCGATTACACCAGACTTCATGAAGCTGCAGTTAGTTTAAATGCTGCTCATTCTAAAAAAGGGATTTCACTTTCCATGCCGTCGCAAAGAGCAGACAGATTTAACATGGAAATTGCAAATGAATTAAATACTGTAAGAAAATCAGGCATTACTCTTGCTCCCGAGGCTGGAACAGAAAGGCTAAGAGAAGTAATTAACAAAGGACTTAAAGAAAAAGATATTAAACGAGCCATTGAAAGTGTTTATGACGGCAGTTTTCGGCATGTAAAACTTTATTTTATGATTGGACTGCCTACAGAAACTACTGCTGATCTGGATGGAATTATAAATCTTTTAAAATGGGCAAATGATCTTTCAAGAATAAAAAACAAAAAACCTCTTGATATTACATGTACTATTTCTACTTTTGTTCCAAAAGCTTTTACTCCTTTTCAATGGTTTAGTCAGAATAAGACAAGTGAATTTGAACAAAAAATAATTTATCTGAAACAAAAAATCAGAGAATATAAACTTCGCACGGTGAAATTAAATTGTACAGATCCAAAAATTGCACTGCTTGAAGCTGTAATGAGCAGGGGCGATCGTCGAATTTCAGAATTAATTTATTCGGCATTTAAAAAAGGTGCAAAGTTTGATGCATGGGATGAATGTCTGGATATTTCTCTCTGGAAGGAAGCAGGTAAAGAAATTAATCTGGATCTGGACTTTGAAGCTACAAAACACAGAGAAATCGGATCAATTAATTCCTGGGATATTATTGACACCGGACTTTTGAATAAATTTTTAATAGAAGAAATGAAAAAGGCTTTAAGTGTAACTGAAACGTCACCATGCACAGAAAATACATGCCATGCCTGTGGAGTTTGTTTTGAACTGGGTGTATTAAATTTGGTTACTGAGGATAAGTCGAAGAATAATAAATTCGTGAAAGAAATAGATTTAGGAGACGAAACGGCGAAACGGCGAGTCGGCGAGTCGGCGAATGGACGAATGGGCGAATCGGCGAGTGGACGAAACGGCGAACCGGCGTATCGGCGAACCGGCGTATCGGCGAAACCTAAAATTAGTTTACCTACTAAATCCGTTCAAAAAATTGAAATCATTCATACTAAATCAGCTGATTTAAGATTTATTTCTCATCTTGATGTTAGTAGGCTTTTTGAAAGAGCAATGAGAAGGGCAGGAATTCCATTTTCTTTTACAGAGGGTTTTAACCCCCGGCCCAAAATGCAATGGCTTTTGCCATTACCTATTTATTATGAAAGTGATTGTGAATTGCTTCATCTTGAGCTGGCTGATTATGTTGAGGATCCTGACTTACAAATTAGGTTAAATCAGCAATTGCCGCCCGAATTCCAGCTTATAAGTGCTAAAACAGTTGATTTTAACCAAAAATTGGGTGATGTAAACAATATAAAATTTTTGTATAGAATTTTGACTTATAAGCCTGAGATATGGGAAAAATATATATGTGAGTTAAGAAGTTTAATTGAAAGTTTTCTTGCTCAAAAGTTTTTAATTCTAAAGGTTTTAAAAAATAATAAAGACAATAAAAATAAGTCTGAGAAACAATTAGATATTAGATCTCAAGTTGAAGGGATAAAAATTACAAATGAGTTACCGCTGGAGCTGGAATTAATTCTGTCAGGAAGTACTAGAGCAGAAATGGTTTTAGATCAAATTATCCCAAAAGGACTTAAAGCAAATGATTTTCAAAAAAACTGGCAAATTGACTGGAAAATAAAAAAAGAAAACATTATTCAGATTTAATGGAGTTAAGAACAAATTTTAGGTTTAAAAAAATAAAAAATAAAAGATTCAGGCAAAATTAATTTTTTGCAGGAACTTTTTATTAAAAGGAAGGAAAAAAATGAAATCGTTAATAATATCAGAAAGAGACAAAATAGCTGCAATCATGGAAGATGATAAAGCAATTGAATTTTTTATACATAGAGGAGATCTGTTGCTTGGAGATATTTATACCGCTAGGGTTGAAAATATTATGCCAAGTATTGATGCAGTCTTCGTGAATCTTGGAAATAACAGAATGGGGTTTTTACACGCCAGTGATATACCAGGACATGGAAGTCTAAATGACAGAGTACAACCAAATCAAAAACTTCTTGTACAAATAGTGAAAGAGCCTACAAGCAACAAAGGACCTAGGGTTAACACAGCCATAAGCATGCCTGGAAGATTTTTAGTTTTAACTACTGAAAATACAAATGTTTCAGTTAGCAGAAAAATTGTAGATTATCAGGAAAGAAATAGACTTAAAGCCATGGTTTCTTTGCTTAAGCCACCTGGTGTTGGCATAGTAGTAAGGACTGAAGCAGAAGGAAAAGATGAATATGATCTGGAAGAAGATTTTAAGATGCTCTGGGATCTCTGGAAAGAAATTGCAGATAAACATGAGAATCATAAGTATCCTGGTCTTGTATTCAGGGATCAGGACTTTATTTACAGAGTAGTTCGAGATGCTTATACTGCAGAAATCGGAGAAGTAGTATCAGATACTCCAAGCGGTCAGGCAAAAGCAGAGCAGATCTTAAAAAACTGGACTGGCAGAGATGTAGAAATAACTCTTCATAAAGAAGGAAATATACTTTCTTCACGTGGAGTTGAAAAAGAAATTTTAACTGCACTGCAGACAAAAGTTGAACTTCCAAGTGGCGGATATTTATTTATCCAGACTACAGAAGCATTGACAGTTGTAGATGTAAACTCAGGAAGATTTACCAGCTCAAGAACGCTTCGTGAAACAGTTTTAAAAACTAATCTGGAAGCAGCACATGAAATCGGAAGGCAGCTGAAGCTGAGAAATATTGGTGGTGTTATAGTCGTTGACTTTATTGATATGGATGACAGAAGAGATCAAATCAATGTTCTTGAAGCATTTGAGAACGCTCTTATGTCAGACAGAGCAAAACCACAAATTGGGCAGCTAAGTGATCTAGGATTGGTTGAACTTACCAGACGAAGACAAGGTCAAAGTTTAATGGAAATTTTTGGGCATCATTGTTCCAGCTGTCACGGTTCTGGAATTGTCTTTGAAATTGGTTTAAGCGGTGAAATTAGAAAACAAAGAGAGGGTCAGGAAGGTTACAGAGGTGATCGCGGTGACAGAGGGGATAGAGGAGAGCGCGGTGACAGAGGCGACTGGAGAGCTCAAAGAAATAATAACAGAAACAGAATGCAAAGAAGGCACGATCCGCGAAGACAAGAAGGTCCTCAGCAAGATAGGCAGGAGCAGGATAGTGATTCAAGTGCACCGGTAGAAAGAGAAATTTCGGAACCAATAACTGAAGAAGAAGTAATTCGAAATGGTTCAGAAGGAACAAGTCCTACTACTGAAGAAGGACTTAATAATGAAACAGGAAATGAGTTTGAAAACGAATTTGACGAAAATGAAAATGAAGAATATGAAGAAGAATCAACTGACGAAAATGAAGTTGAGCTTTCAAGTTATTCTCAGGAAGCAAAATACAGCGTAAAAGCTGATGATGTTTCAGGGGTATTCACTCTTACGCCGAAAGATTCTCCTGAAGAGCGTGATTAAGTTGTGCTTCAAGCATTTATAAATTCAAGAACTAATCTTGGAATCAAATTTGATCTCAGAAGAGTTAAATCATGCTTGAATTATCTAGGTAATCCTCAGGAAAAATATAAATCAATAATTGTTGGCGGGACAAACGGTAAAGGTTCTGTTACCTTTTATCTCTCTAACTTGCTTTCTCATTTTACTGACTTCAAGGTAGGAAGATATATCAGCCCGCATTTGGTTAATTTCAATGAGAGATTTGTAATAAATGAAAAGCCACTTGAAATTTGTTATCTGGAAAAGATATCTAATGAAGTTCTTGGAAAAATAAAAGACTTTGAATCAGAAGCCAATGACAAACTTACAGAATTTGAAATTTATACAGTGATTGCTTTTCATTTGTTTGAAAAAGAAAATGTAGACATAGCATGTATTGAAGTAGGCATGGGCGGAAAACTTGATGCTACGAATATTGTCTCTTCTGAAAATATACTTTGTTCTGTAATCACAAATGTCTCATTTGATCACATGCAATATCTGGGAGATACGTTAGAAAAAATAGCTTGTGAAAAAGCAGGCATAATAAAAGAAAACAACATTGTTATTACCGGAGCAGATGAACCTGCATTAAGTGTAATTAAAGAAAAAGCAAAAGAATTAAATACAAAGTTGATTCATGTCGATACCGAACAATATGAAACATATCAAAATAAAAATATTGAAATAGCCTTAAAAACCTGGCAAATTATCTCGGAAAAATTAAACCTTAAATGTAGTGATTATGGCGGCAAAAACTTTTTAGAGTCATTGCAGTTTCCAGGCAGATTTCAGTACTTTAAAGACGAAAAAATACTTATAGATGGAGCGCATAATCCTGCTGCTGCAACTGAATTGAAGAAATTGTTATTTGAGAAGTTTCCTGATAAACAAATTATTTATATAGTTGGATTGCTTGATAAGGATTATGAAAGTTTTTTAAAGAATCTAATTCCAGAAGGCAGTACTGTAGTTTGCACGGAGCCAAAATCAGAAAGAGCAACAAAAAAAGAAATACTAGCCGAGTATCTTAAGAAAATCAATTCAAAAGCAATTTTATGTACTAATTTAGAAGAAGCTATTCAAGCAGCAAAACAAATGTCTAATGACCTAATTGTGATTACCGGTTCGCTGTATTTAGTGGGGGAAGCGTTAAATGTCATTGCGAGGAAGGCAAAGCCTGACGAAGCAATCTTGATCTAATTTATGTGAAACATTCGGGATTGCCACGCTTCACTTCGTTCAGCTCGCAATGACAATGTTATATAATTATTAATTACTTGGAAGATTGATATGTTTACAGAAACACACTTAAAAATTGGAGATAAGTTACCTGACTTTACTTTGACGGCTACAAACGGACGTGAGTGTAATCCCTATGAATTTGAAGAGAGCAAAATTATAGTAGTCATGTTTACATGTAATCATTGTCCATATGTTCAGGCATATGAAGACAGGCTTATTAATCTTCAAAAAGATTTTGCTGATAAAGAAGTAACTTTTGTGGCTATAAATTCAAACGATGAAATAAATTATCCTGAAGACAGTTTTGAAAATATGGTTAAAAGAGTAAAAGATAAAAAATACAATTTTCCTTATTTGCGAGATCAAACTCAGGAAGTAGCAAAAACATTTGGAGCTAGCTTTACTCCTGAGATATTTGTCTTTGATCAAAACAGAGTACTTCAGTATCACGGAAGAATAGATGATAATTGGCAAGAACCAAAAAAAGTTACAAAACAAAATTTAAAAGAAGCGCTTGAAGCTATCCTGGAAAACAAACCAGTGAGCAGAGCAAACACACAGGCTATTGGGTGTACTGTGAAGTGGGCTAATTAGATTTCAAACTCTGTAAATCCAGCCCAAATAGTTTTATAAACCCAACTGCTGAGCTTTGATCAAAGGTGTCACCTTTTCCGTATGTAGCAAGTTTTTCTTTATAAAGTGAGTAAGTAGATTTTCTTCCGACTATAATTACATTTCCTTTAAAGAGTTTTACTCTGATAACTCCTGTCACTCTTTTTTGAATGTATTTGTTAAACACATCTATAGCTACTCTGAGTGGATTAAACCAGCGACCGTCATAAATTAACTGTGAGTATTTTTGATCCAAGCTTTGTTTAAATAAAATTGTTTCTCTGGTATGAACTAATGATTCCAGATCTTTATGTGCTTTAAGAAGAACTACTGCAGCAGGGGATTCATAAACCTCCCTGCTTTTTATTCCTACTACTCTGTTTTCAATTTGATCAATTCTTCCTACACCGTTATTTCCTGCAATCTGATTTAGTCTTTGAATTAGTTTTAGTCCGTCCAGTCTTTTTCCGTTTAATGCAGTAGGAATTCCGTTTCTAAAACTCACTGTAATATATGTAGGTTTTCCTGGGGCAAGTTTTGGATTTCTAGTCAGCTCATATGCTTCTTCAGGCGGCTCTTTCCAGGCATCTTCTAAAATACCGCACTCAACAGATCTTCCCCATAGGTTTAAATCCACGCTAAAGGGAGATTTCTTTTTTACTGGTACGGGGATATTATGTTTTTTTGCATATTCAATTGATTTTTCCCGTGTCATATTCCATTCACGTGCTGGAGCAATAATTTTAAGATGAGGTGCAAGTGCCATAGTAGAGACATCAAATCTAACCTGATCATTTCCTTTTCCAGTGCAGCCATGTGCAATTGCATCTGCCTTTTTTTCTTTTGCAATTTCTACAAGAAGTTTTGCAATTAAGGGTCTAGCCAGGGCAGTGGCAAGTGGATAATCCCCGTAAATTGCATTTGCAAAAAGTGCAGGCCAGATATAGTTGTTTATAAATTCTTTTTTAGCATCTACTACCAGAGATTCTGATGCACCTATTTGGAGAGCCTTTTTTTGTATGGGTTTTAATTCCTGTCCTTGACCTAAATCTATAGCTAGTGCAATAACTTTTTCAGCCTTATTTTCAAGCAGCCATCTGATTGCTACAGATGTATCAACACCGCCTGAATAGGCTAAGACGACCTTTTTGCATTTTTTAATTTTGCCTACTACCATAATTTGATAGAATATCACATTGTATGGGAAATCCGCTGCCAAAATTAGAAAATACAGAATTATCTGAAAAGATACTACCGAATCATATTGCAATTATCATGGATGGAAACAGACGCTGGGCGCAGTCTAAAAATCTTCCAAGTATGTTCGGACACAGAGAAGGTGTTCAGGCACTAAAAAAAATAACCAGATATGCAAGTGATATAGGAATAAAATATCTGACCGTTTATGCTTTCTCTACAGAAAACTGGAACAGAAAAAAAGATGAAGTGGATTTTTTAATGTTTTTAATTCAGGAAGCTATTCAAAACGAATTTGAAGAGATGCATCAAAATAATGTAAAACTCAGTGTGCTTGGATTTTATGAAGATCTTCCAGCTCCACTTCCAAAAGTTTTAAATGATGCCATGGAAAGAACAAAAAATAACACGGGTTTAAAACTTCAGGTAGCTATTAACTATGGCAGTCGTGCAGAGATTATACATGCAGTAAAAGAAATTTCAAAAAAAGTACAATCAGGTGAAATTAAAACTGAAGATATAGATTCCGATTTAATCAGTAAAAATCTACTCACTAAAAATTTCCCTGATCCTGAACTGTTAATTAGAACCGGTGGAGAACAAAGAATCAGTAATTATCTCCTCTGGCAGAGTGCTTATACTGAGTTTTATTCTACAGAAACCCTATGGCCTTCATTTGATTCAAAAGAGCTGGATAAAGCGATAGATGAATATAATAGGCGACATAGAAGGTTTGGAGTATAATTGCGAGCCGAATGCAATGAGGCGTGGCAATCCCGATTAATCTTGCTTTACTACTAACACTTCTATACAATCTTTCTATACTAAAGACTGAAGTTGCTGTTTCTGATCTTCTGCTATGCAGGCTTCAATAACAGGATCTAAATTACCTTCCAGTGCTGTATCTAAAGTAAAGTTTTCATTTAGTCTGTGATCGGTTATACGATTATCTCTAAAATTATAGGTTCTGATTTTTTCACTGCGATCTCCGGTTCCCACTTGCATTTTACGTTTTGCATAGATTTCTTTTTGTTGTTTTTGAAGTTCTAAATCATAAAGCCTGGATCTTAGTAACTGCATGCCTTTGTTTTTGTTTTGCAGCTGGCTTCTTTCTTCAGTACAGTGAATCATTAAACCTGATGGCTTATGAACTATTCTTACTGCAGTTTCTACTTTATTTACGTTCTGTCCGCCTGCACCGCCTGATCTCATCGTAGTTATTTCAATGTCACTCGGATCAATTTTTATATCAACCTCATCTACCTCAGGCATAACTGCTACTGTGATGGTACTAGTGTGAACACGTCCTGAGGCTTCTGTAAGTGGCACTCTTTGAACTCTATGTACACCCGATTCAAATTTTAATTTGCTGTAAACATTTTCACCTATAATTTCTACTATTACGAGCTTATAACCACTGATGTCACCTGAATTAAAATCTACGATTTTTGTATGCCAGCCTTGCTTATCAGCGTATTTTGTATACATTCTAAGAAGATCACCTGCAAAAATAGATGATTCTTCACCGCCAGCTGCTGCACGGATTTCAAGCATAATATCTTTTTCATCGTTTGGATCTTTTGGCAGAAGTAATATCCTCAATCTCTCTTCAATAGTTGTAAGTTCTTTACTTATCTCATCAATTTCAGATCTAGCCAGATCTATCAGCGAAGCGTCTCCTTCATTTCTTATTATTTCTTTAGCACCCTCGAGCTCTTTATTGAAAGATTTAAATTTTTGATAGAGGTCATAAGTTTCCTGAAGTGATTTCTTTGATTTGGATACTTTTTTAAGCTGTTCCTGATCTCCATAAACAGCAGGATCTGCAAGCTTTTTTTCCAGCTCACTGTAAGTTTTTTCTATTTCATCTAGTTTTTTTATTAAAAGGTCGTCCATAGGATTAGCGTTAAGCAGAAAGGTCTCTGAAACGGACAGAGAGGGATTCGAACCCTCGGTTTTTGTTTCCGCTGGCTTCTGCGGTGACGTTGCTCCTCGAGCCAGCTTTGCAAAGACCACTCAGCTTGCCAAATAAATTGGACAAGCTTCGCTTTATTAAGTAACTAAGTCTTTCATTGTCAACTTTGCTGAACGGACAGAGAGGGATTCGAACCCTCGGTACCTTTTTAAAGGGCACACAGACTTTCCAGGTCTGCTTCTTAAACCACTCGAACATCTGTCCTTAGTAAAGCTCAAGACAAGCTTGAGCTTTTATTGATCAATCTCCTGCGTCTGCTCGGATTTACCGAATAAATTATAGCTTATTATTTGACCGAAGCGTAATACTCTGCAGTCTTGCTGCAGAGATATAAGCGAGGAAAAACAAACGACTCCTTATGATATGACGACCGATGTCAAAGGTAAAAATTGGTGTAATATCCTGTAGTCTTGCTGCAGAGAGGGCTGATTTTAGGGAGTCGTTTATTTTTGTTTAAAAGATAAATTATAGATAAATCTACTTACAGCTCTAACCTCTACCTCTGTTATCATTTAATCTATGGCTGATTATAAACTAAATAAATACAATTGGCTGACCAGATTTTATCAGTATATTGTCATTTACCTCTTATTTATACCTGTTTATTATATTTTTTACCGCTTGAAAGTTTATGGAAAAGAAAATATTCCAAAAGACAAAAAACCATTTATTGTCATGCCAAATCATCTGTCAAATAATGATCCGCCTATAGTATCTACGGTTGTCGAGTCCCCAATTGCCTGGATGGCAAAAAAAGAATTATATTCTGTACCTTTTCTTGCCTCGGCGATTTCGAAATTAGGTGCATTTTTAGTGGACAGGGAAAATGTTTCAAAATCTACGATTAAAGCTACAAAATATATTATTTCAAAAAAGTGGTCTGTAGGAGTTTTCCTGGAAGGTACCAGAAGTAAAATACCAGGAAGACTTGGAAATCCGAATCTTGGATCAGCATATATTTCAAATTTAAATAATGTTCCAATACTTCCTGTCGGAATAGTAGGATCAAATAAACTTTTTGGTCCAATAACAGTTAGAATAGGAAAGTTATTTTATCCTGGCAAAGATCTTGAGATCGCCAGATGGCAGTGTGCAGAAAAATTATCTGAGCTTACAGGATTAAAGATGCCGGATAAAGAAAACGAGCCGGCGGTGGGGCGATAGGGCTGGCGAATTGAATACAGTTATAACTTTACCAGCTTTGCATATCTTGGATCTAATAATCTTTTCCCGTATTTTTCAAAATTAACATTTACAAGTAATTTACTGCCTTCCCCAAAAATTTGTTCAATAAGCCCTAGACCAAATTTTTCATGCTGTACTTTATCACCCGTACTAAAGGGACAATAGTCCCATGATTGATCAACCGATGGGGATTGAGTTTCAGATTCTGAGGTTTCTACCTTTCTTATTTTAGTAACATTTGTTACACCTTCTTTTGCAAGCAATTCATCTATCTCGTATTCAGAATATTTCCTCGTAATGTTTCTTTTCGAAATATGCATTTTGTTGTTTTTAATTTTTTTATCCAGTCCGCCGTAAAACCCGCTTAATAATTCCTTTGTAACTTCTTCAATAAACCGACTTACCTGTGCAAATTCTCTTGAACCAAAAAGTCTTCGTTCTCTGGCATAAGTAAAATAAAGTTTTTCTTTGGCACGAGTGACACCTACATACATCAGTCTTCTTTCTTCTTCGAGCTCGCTGTGGTCCTGCGAATCAATGGATCTGACATGAGGTAAAATACCTTCTTCCAGCCCGCAAATAAAAACTATTGGAAACTCCAGTCCCTTAGCCAGATGTAATGTCATCAGAGTCATTTTATTTGTAGTTAATTTTAAATTGTCTAAGTCAGTGTAAAGGGAAATCTGAGTTAAAAAATTACCCAGTAGGGGCAGATCTTGCCCTACACTGTCTTCATTATTTAATGATGCTGAAGCCTCAAATTCATTTGCTACAGAAAAAAGCTCCTGAATATTTGCCAGCCTTTCTTCTGAGTCAAGTGTTCCTTCATCTTCCAGCTCATCCCGGTATCCGGATTTTTTAAGAATCTGATCCAACAAATCGCTTATAGAAAGAGATCTTGAAGCCTTTCTTAAATATTCCATAAGCTCTACAAAATTCTGAACTGAGACTACAGTTCTTTCACTAAGCCCAGGAACATCTTTTACTTCAAGCAATGTTTTATAAAGTGAAAAATTACTTTGATTTGCAAACTCTTCTATTTTAATTAGTGTGCTTGCTCCTAGTCCGCGTCTTGGAACATTTATTATTCGTTTTAAAGAAATAGAATCGCTTGGATTATAAATAGTTTTAAGATAAGCAATTATGTCTTTTATTTCTTTTCTTTCATAAAATCTAAACCCGCCTACAATTTCATAAGGAATATTTCTTTTAATAAGAGCTTCTTCGATGGCGCGGCTTTGGGCATTTGTTCTGTAGAGCACTCCAAAGTCTTTGTATTTATAGCCAGCTTTAAGCAGCCTTAAAACTTCTTTTGCAACATATTGTGATTCTTCAATTTCATCTTCTGCTTCAAAACAAATAATTTTTTCGCCTTTCTCTTTCGTGGGTAAAAGTACTTTTTCAATTCTTTCTTTATTGTTTTTTATGATGGAGTCGGCAGCTCTTAAAATAGTTTCAGTAGAGCGGTAATTATGCTCAAGTTTTATCATGGTATTTTCTGGAAAATCATTTTGAAAACCCAGAATTATTCTAAAATCAGCACCTCTCCAGGAATAAATACTTTGATCTACATCACCTACTACAGTAATTCCTCTGTCTTTCCATAGATCTTTTCTGTCTATATTTAAACGTTCTTCTTTTGTTTTTCCTTCTGATATTAATCTAACCAGCTCATACTGGATGAGATTTGTGTCCTGAAATTCATCTACCAGGACCTGACGAAATCTTTTATGGTAATAATTTCTTGTCTGCTCATTTTGTTCAAGAAGTTTTACAGTAAATAAAAGTAAATCATCAAAATCAAGAGCGTTGTTTTTAGATAGTTCTTTCTGGTAGAGATCAAATACTTCTGATATTTTTACCTCGCGGTGGTTTTTTGCAATATCTCCAAAAGTTTTTGCTTCATAGCCTTGTGATTTTAAATTACTTATAAAAGACTTTATGTTTTTTGGCTGGTAAATTTTTTGATCTAACTCCAGTGCCTGAATGCATTGCTTCACTAAGTTTGTACTGTCGGACTCATCGTAGATTACAAAATTATTTGTCCATTTTTCACCGGTGCTTAAGACTAGCTTTTGTATGTCATGACGCAATATTCTCCCGCAAATATTATGAAAAGTGCCTATCCAGATTGATGATGCAGTTTCTTCTGGTAAAAGGGCAAAAAGTCTTCCTTTCATTTCTGAAGCAGCTTTGTTAGTAAATGTTACTGCTAGAATGCTTTCTGGCATAAATTTATTGGAAACCAGATTTGCAATTCTATGTGTTAAGACCCTTGTTTTTCCTGACCCTGCACCGGCAATGACAAGTAGTGGTCCGTCACCAAAAGTAACGGCTGCAATTTGATTTTCATTTAAGCCACTGGTGATGTTATTATTGGAAAGCAAATTATTTAAAGTTTTATTTTGAGTCATAATTGGAGGATATAAAAATTTTTTCAAGTGAGAAAAAAGGTGGCGGGACCGGGCAGCTTACAATGCCTACCATTGATACCTTAGTTGAAGAACTAAAGTTAATACAAAACGTAGGTACCAGAAGAATTGCAATTATAGGGACCAGAAACCTTTCACTCATGCATCAACAGCTTGTAGAAATGCTTTCATATGCACTGGTGATTAGCGGGAATATTATTATAACAAGTGGTGGAGCAAGCGGTGTTAATTCAGCAGTAATTAAAGGTGCTTGCCGGGCAGATCAAAATAAACTTGAGGTAATTCTTCCACAGACTATAGGACAGCAGCCTACTGAAGTCCAAAATGCACTGATTGGAGTAAAGGGAGTCTTGGAACATCCTGACAGACAAAATATGACTCTTGCAGATGCAAGCAGAATTTGTAATCGTGAAATTGTAGAAAATTCACATCAGTTAATTACATTTTTATATCATGACAGCCACACATTAAAAGAAACGATTGAATATGCTCATATGCAGCATAAGATTGTTACAGTCTTTTATTTAGATTAGAATGAAGTCATGCCCTTGTGGCGGAATGGTAGACGCAACGGACTTAAAATCCGTTGGCCTGAACAAGACCGTGCCAGTTCGAGTCTGGCCAAGGGCATGTTTCTTAATATAGCCTGTAACGGAGTCTTAAACTAACCTTTCAAATTCTTTCCTTGACAAATTAATTTCTTTTAAAATCTTTAAAACTAAAATTGGTGATAAATCTCTACTTGGATGATGTGGAATTACAGTGTATCTACCGTCATGATGTTTATAAAATGCATGACTGCCTTTTTGTCTAGTTTTTATAAAACCAAGTTTAAGTAAAATCTTTTCAAGTCCTTTTGACTTAACTATAGGTAAACTCAAATAGCAACCTCTAATTCATCAGTACCAATAAATTCATTAAGTATTATAGGCTCTCCTTCTTCAATACAAAGGCTAATTGCATCTTTAAGATTTTGTTTTAATTCACTAATGGTTTTACCTTGAGAATGAGCACCTATCATTCCAGGGACATAACCTACATAAAAACCTGTTTCAGAATCTTTTTGAATTAATATTGTGAACTTAAGATTTTTCATTTGTAGATATTATACCCTTACTAAATTAAAATATTCTTAATTATTTACTCTAGTTACTCAAAAGTAAACAAATTAAGTTTATTCTTTAATTTTGGCTTATTCCTATTCTAATACAGAACAGTTTTTTTTGACGCAACGGAGTCTTTAAAATTCATGTTGGCCTGAACAAGACCGTGCCAGTTCGAGTCTGGCCAAGGGCAGGGTTTCGTAAAACATTTGACTCATTTAATCCCTAATTATGATGCTCATGCAGCTCATCGAGGGTAGTAGTGTCTACCTTTATTCCAGGACCCATAGTAGAGCTGATATAAACAGATCTAATATAAATTCCTTTTGCGCCGCTTGGACGGGCTTTATTTATTCCATCCATTACTGCAGAGAAGTTTTGTAAGATTTTCCCTTCGTCAAATGAAATCTTTCCAATGGGCACATGAACAATTCCACTGTCTTTTTCAGCACGAAAACTAACCTTACCTGCTCTAAGTTCTTTAACTGCTTTAGTTAGATCATTTGATACTGTACCGTCTTTTGGGTTTGGCATAAGACCTTTAGGTCCAAGAAGCTTACCAAGTTTACCCATCTGTCCCATCATGTCTGGTGTAGCAACGAGCTTATCAAAATCCAGAAACCCACCTTCGATTTTTCCAATTAAATCTTCAGAACCCACCAGATCAGCACCTGCGGCTTCTGCTTCTTTTACTTTTTCACCTTTTGCAATGACTGCAATTTTTACTTTTTTACCAGTACCGCCAGGAAGTGAAACAGAACTTCTTACCTGCTGATCGCTTTGTTTTGGATCTACACCGAGCCGTATAGCCAGATCTACTGTCTGATCAAATTTTGTTTTAGCTTTTGTGGCAATTTCTTTTAGTTTTGAAAGTGCTTCTTTTGGAGTATAGGATTTTTTATCTCCCATTAACTCTGTGATTTGTTTTCTTCTTTTTGTTATTGTTGCCATTTTTTTTAGTGGTTCAAACGAGTTTTACCTCTCCCACCCTCCTTTTGATTTTTAACCGAATCCTCTATCAATGCCAAGTGGTAGTACATCAGTTGAACTGAAAGATGATGCAACTTCACCTCTAGCTACATCAAGACCTAACCTATCTGTTAACGTAGTAAGACCATTTTGTAGACTAACTACTTGTTTCTTTTTAACAACAGCAGGCTTATCATCAACTCTACGGCTTCCTGTAGCACCAAGCTTTGGTCTTGGTCCTAAATGTCCTTTGGGTCCGTCTGCTTTCATTGTCATAAATTTATCCCTCTACGACAACGCCCATAGATCTAGCAGTACCCATGACAATATTCATAGCAGCTTTAATTTCAAGGGCATTTAAGTCAGGCATTTTTTCTTTTGCAATTTCTTCTATTTGCTTAAGTGAAATCTTTCCTACTTTTTCTCTGTTTGGAACTCCTGAACCTTTTTCAATTTTGATTTTCTTTTTAATCAGATCTGAAACAGGAGGAGTTTTCATAATAAAAGTAAAAGACCTGTCCTCATAAACGCTGATAACTACTGGAATAATTTGTCCGGCTTTGTCTTTTGTCTTTTCATTGTATTCTTTGCAGAATGCCATGATGTTTACACCATGCTGACCAAGTGCAGGTCCAATTGGCGGTGCTGGATTTGCTTTTCCTGCTTCAATTTGAAGTTTTATCTGAGTAAGTAATTTTTTCTTTTTCTTTGGTGCTGCCATGATTTTAAACCTGAGAGGTGAGACCTCTACTTATTTGCAGATTTAATAATTTAACACATTTAGAGTGAATCTAAAAGTATTGTTCTAAATTCATGATTCTCAGCTCTGATCTCTAGCTCTAAACTATTATGTAATTACTTCATCCCTGGATTGAGCCAGAGTACCCATAGCTAGAAAACACTTAAATACATTTGGATAGAGCTGGCTAGTGAATTCTACCTGTGTATTATTTGTTCTTTTTACATTTGGAATAAGTTCACATGCATCCGCATGATTTGGTTCACTAAATGTAACTGTAACAGTGCATGGAGAAGTTATCTTATAAACTTTCCATTTATCTTTTTCTTTAATTGCTTTTGTTGCCCCGGCTTTTAAATTTTTAAGATTTAGTTCAAATGGATATGAAATTGCAGCATAGCGGCTGATTCCTTTTTTTGTCTGAACAGTTACAACTTGATCTCCAAGTAAACTCTGAGCTTCATAACAGACCTCTTCATCTCCGCAAATAAATGCTACAGGTATATTATAAAATCCTGCAAGTGCAGCATTTAATCCTACTTCGCCGACAGGTAATTTGTTTAGTAAAACTTCTTTTATTATTCTTGGTCTATATGTGTGACTCAGAGTTGATCTGGATCCTGCCATTGCATGATAGCCTGTGAAAAAAACTGCATCATAGCCATTTTCCACTGTAGCCATCATTGAAAAAGGTTTTTGCCAGCCAGAAACTACAGTAGCATTTGGTACCATTGCACTGTTTAAATTTCTCATGTGATTATGAGCATCATTTATAACAATGAGTTCTGCGCCGGCTTCTTTTAAACCAGCAACTACTGCACTTAATTCCTGTGCCCACTTCTGAAGGGTTTCTTTATAAAAAATTCCATCCGGATAAATCTGATCAGGATGGACTACTCCACTGACACCTTCTAAGTCTGCTGAGATTAAGATTTTCATTTTGGTTTTTTAGGGTAAACACATTGGTATACCCCTACTCCTTTATTTATTTGCTACTAAAATTGTTTTATAGTAATCAATCATTTTTTTAAGTCCGTCTTCAAGCTGGATTTTTGGTTCCCACTTTAAAATTTCTTTTGCTCTACTTATATCCGGTCTTCTCATCTTCGGGTCTTTTTGTGGAAGAGGTTTAAACACTATTTCACTTTTTGATCCGGTAAGTTTTTTTATAATATTTGCTAACTCCAGAATAGTAAACTCATAAGGGTTTCCAAGGTTTATTGGATCATGGAAGTTTACTTCCATCATTTTCATAACACCTTCCAGCAGATCAGTAACATACTGAAAACTCCTGGTCTGCTTACCATCTCCATAAACAGTAATGGGTTTATTTGTCAGTGCCTGACTGATAAAGTTTGAAATTACTCTTCCGTCTTCAGGTCGCATCCTGGGTCCATAAGTATTAAAGATTCGAATAATTCTGGTATCAATTTTATGAAAACGATGATAAGCCATAGTGGTAGCTTCAGCAAAACGTTTAGCTTCATCATAAACAGAACGCTCTGAAATAGGATCTACATTTCCTACATAAGTTTCTTTCTGCGGATGCTCCAGAGGATCGCCATAAACTTCAGATGTACTAGCCAGGAAAAACTTTGCACCTTTTGCTTTAGCCAGACCAAGGGCGTTTATAGTTCCGCTGGAGCCGACTTTTAAAATTTGAATGGGATATTTCGTAAAATCTAAAGGTGATGCAGGACTTGCAAAGTGTAAAACCCAATCCACTCTTCCTTCCACCTCCAGATATTTACAAATATTCTGTTCAATAAAAGTCAGATTTTTATGCACGGTAAGATTTTCACTTTTTCCGGTAATTAAATTATCGATAGCCACTACCTGATAATCCAAAGAAAGAAATTTATCCACCAGATGTGATCCGATAAAACCTGCTCCGCCTGTAATTACGATACGCATACGTATTTATTTTATCTTTATTTTCCCGGTGAAAAGATTTTCATAACAATAAAAGCGTCATTATAACTATAAAATCTACATACTTTTGAATTAATAAGCCCTAAGTAAACTTTTAGCTGATTCTGCATTCAGGAATTTAAGTTCTTCCTGATTAATAAGTAATCTTTCGACGTCAGATTTAATTGTTCTGAAATTAACAGAATCAAGATGAGTGATTAATTCCTCTTTAAAGTTTTTTTCTGTAACTTTTTCTTTGCCAGGATGAGTTTGTTTAATGGCATTATTGAGGAGTTTAAAATTAGGTTTTACCTGTTTTCCCAGATACCAAATCAGATCATAGTAATCTCTGCCTTTGGTATATTTTCTGTAAAATACTGCATGCAGCTTTGTAGCAAAAAGAGAAGGCAAATCAAAAACAGATACTGAATATGAAACCGGGGCACTGACAAAAAGAATCTCTTTATTCCATCCTTTCGGTGGCTTTCTGTCAGCTTCAAATTTAATCGTTAGTTTCTGATCTTTTAACGGTGATAAATTAAATTCCTTTAAAATATGAGGAAACCGAATATCTGATTTAAAGACTGTTTTCTCGTCTTTCACATAAGACTCAAATTCTATTCCCTGGAGCAACAGATCCTTTCTAAGGAGCTGAATTAAATCAGTAAGCTTAATATCTTCTTTTGCGGTAAGTGAAAAGTCTAAATCTTCTGAAAATCTTCCTGTCTTATAAAGCAGTCTTAATGCGGTTCCGCCGGTAAACGTAAGGTATTTAAAAGCATTCTGGCGGTATAAGCTCTGTAAAATTAAGTGCTGAAGGAATTCAGCCAGCGCCAGTCTTTTAAACTGAGATTGTGATTGTTTATTTAGTTCGGCTTTAATTAATTCTTTCATTTAATGATTTCCTTAATAAACAAATCACAAACAATATTTAATTTTTTTGACTCAAAAAGATTTGCTGTCGATTTAAATTTTCTTTTATTTAACTTGTTACAGTTTTGAAATCTGTAAGATTCTTTAAAAATATCTTTTTTAAACTGATCAAATTTTGAAAGGTTTAAATATAAAAAATCAATAACGGCCTTTTCAGGCTCAGCAATTAAAACATTTAAGTTATTTTCATCTTTAATGGCTTTGTAACCCGTATAACATTTTGGCTGTAAGTGCTGGTAGGAAAAAACACCAAAGCTATTTTCAAACCTGCAGGTTTTTCTGACGGTTACTGAAGTGGACTGTGCTACGAATTCCGGAATTAATCCGTAAAATGCCAGTGCTGACTCCATGCTTACATATGACGGAATAAAAATCTGATTTGCCAGATAGAATAATGAAGGTTCAATTTCTCTCTCTTCCTTTCCTAAAACATAAAGTCCTTTTCTAAGTGGAATGATTAGTTCTTTCTTCTTCCAGCCAACCAGCTGAACTTTCAGTGTGTTCACATCATCTGCCAAGGAAGAAAGCAGACCCGTAGAAAATACAGGAAGGGATTTGATTTTTTGTTTAAAGGTTAAATATTTCATTTCAGTACATTATAATTTTTTATAACTTATTGAAATTATACCACGTTCGTAAAGCCATTAAACGAAGCTCAGAAACAGCTATAATTGTAACCAGGTAAACCCATTGATTTATATAATGATAAACCTCTCTGCTTGTGATTACTATAAGTTATAATTTTGTCTTATGAAAGAATTTTTTACTTTATGTTTTACCTTCTTCTTGTTTAGTATTTCTTTAGCTGCTCATTCTGAGGCTAATAAAGAAATCGATGCTTATACAGCCAAAGTCAGAGAAAAAATATCTACTAACTGGATAAATCAAAAACCAGAAAATGTAAGAGCTCTTAAGGATACAAAGGATTCTGTTGTTGTTAAGTTTTTGTTCGAGATAAAAAAAGATGGCTCAATTCAAAATTTGAAAATTATAGAAAGTTCAAAAATAAAAGAAATAAATGAAAAAGCATTAAGTGCAGTTAAGTTATCGATTCCATTTCCTCCTTTGCCAAAAAAGCTTGATATTCTAACCATTGTTTATGGATTTAGATTTGAACCACCTCTAGCATTGAAAAAAAACGAAGAGAAGCAAGTTCCCCCTCCTGATAAAGAAACATATAAAAAAGAACTAGATGACTATTATAAAAACGTAGTAGATAAAATCCATTTAAACTGGAAAAAACCAAATGTACTTTTAGTCGATACTACAAGAGCAATTATAAGTTTTAGCGTAAATAGAGATGGCAGCATAAAAGACTTAGAGGTAGCTGAAGGAAGTGATTTTCCTGAATTAGATGAAAGCGGATTAGATGCAGTAAAAAACTCTGCTCCATTTTCTGCTATTCCGGAAAAAATACCATATGATTCGGTGCCTATAAAATATACATTTGCGCTGGATACTGTTGCTGTTTATGATGTGAACTCACCCCATTTAACAAAAAAAGAAAAAATAAATATTGAAGAAGATACAAAAAAAGCTGAAAAAGCCATTAAAAAATATCATGATGAAATAGCAGCTAAAATAAATAAAGGCTGGGATCCTCCGCAGGACAAATATTTTGCACTGAGGAATAATATCGTTGAACTGGAATTTTTTGTGCTGCAGAACGGCGAACTTTACAGACCAAACATTACATTGTCAAGCGGGGACTGGGAATTAGATCAATCAACTATCCAAACCATCGAACTGGTAGCTCCATTTCCTCCATTGCCACCTGAAATTAAAGCAGACAGATTTAAATTTATACATAAATTCTTACTAAAACAAAACTTTTAATTCCAGTATGAGAGGTATATACCTTTAGAAAATAACATTGTTGCTTTTAAGTTAAATCACAATCTCAAAGACTAACGGTAGGTATAAGATATAATTGATTTTGCTCTTCTGAATCCTGGATAAAAAATAGTGACATAGATATTACTTTGCTAAGTTACAACTTATACTTGAAACTTGTAACTTATATCTTAAAACTTACATGGGGTCATAGTTCAGTTGGTTAGAACGCATGCCTGTCACGCATGAGGTCGCGAGTTCGAGCCTCGCTGGCCCCGAATTTATACTTACATTTTAATTATTTAAAAAATTCATAACTAATTTAATCATAGTATCCTTTTGTTTCGGATTACTTTCAGCTATTAAAAGAGCTAAAGCTACAAGAGTATTATCATTTATCTTTCTTTCACCATTGGATTTGAATAAATATCCATTACTTGCTAAATACAAAATAAACAAGAATGAACCAATACGTTTATTTCCATCTGTAAATGGATGATCTTTTATTATGAAGTACAGTAAGTGAGCCGCTTTATCTTCAATGGCGGGATAAAGTTCTTCTCTATCAAAAGTTTGATATAAGTTACCTATAATTCCTTCAAATGATTTATCTCTCTGATTACCAAATAAATCTGATGCTTCTTTCTTGGGCTTTAAATCAGCTTTAAGTTTTGCTATAGCTTCAATTGATTTTTCATAGTTAAGTATATATTTTGGCTTATGCTTTTTCTTTGGTTCCTCTAGTTTATTGCTGTCATACTTTTGAAGTAATATCCAGGAATTAGCATAGTCAGTGATTACTTTTAATAGACCAATAGATTCATCACTTGTTAGTTCTTTTGTTTTAAGAGTACCTTTTATTAGTTCTATAGCCTCTTCTAATTCTTTTAAGTTTGATTCAGGTAGTCTTTTAGGATTTAGGGTGTAACCTTTTATTAGGTGATCTTTTAAGATCTGATTTGCCCATATGCGGAATTGAGTACCTTGTTTTGACTTAACTCTGTAGCCTACTGAAATAATTACATCAAGTGAATAAAAAGCAACTGGTTTGTCAGAATTTGGAATGTGTATTTTTTGCACATTGCTTTTTTCTTCCAACTCTTTCTCTTTAAAGACATTATTTATATGCTTTGTAATTACAGTTCTATCTCTATCAAAAAGCTGAGTGAGCTGCTGCTGTGTTAGCCAAATAGTCTCTTTTTCAAGCTTAACTTCTAAAGAGGTCTTACCACCTTTAGTCTTATAAAGTACAATTTCACCTTTGTTTGGTTCTGTGGTTTTCATATACATTATTATAGATTAATAGTCTAATAAAAACTGTAACCAAGAGTATCATAAGATTAAAGATCTGTTGAATTGTCTCTTAAGTAAGTTCGATAATCGTCTAACCCGCTCCGAATGTTTAAGCGAATAAAAATATGGGAATGAATATTAGGTTTTTATTAAGCTCAAATGCAAATAATTTACGCCAGGCTCTCTTAAGTAGTGGGAGACCCACAGGCACTATAGAAGCTGAGTATGGAGATGAGGTTGTTGAAGGTTCTCATTTTACAATGGCTCATCATGGACCAAGAGCTGGTCAACCTGCTCCATGTTCTTATCCAAATGGTTTTGCAAGAATAAGTGGTAATCCTTTTGAAGGTGATGTTGGGTTAAGTCATGTAGATCTAGATTCGCTTGCAGGTGCTGGTGCTGTGTTAGAACGCAAGCCTGATGCAGATACTTTCTGGAGACTTGCTGAGTTTTATGACTTAAGTGGATTACATAAAATTAAACTTGCTAGTGCAACTGATGAAGATACCCGTAGATTGTATGCATTTCTTGGATGGGATAGTAAAAACAGAGTTTTTCCAAGTCAAGATGGCTCGATCTCTGTAATTACTGACAATGTTAATAATGGATTGGATACGATAGAAAGAATTGTTGGTGGTAATTCAGAACTTTTAATTGCAGGAGATGACTTTAGGGCTGGTCAGGATGAATTAAACAAATCGAGTTTTAAAGATTTTAAGGGTGGAGTAATACTACGTGAGTCTGATAAAGATGTGAATCATTTATATTCAACACCTAATGGTGATATTGCTAAAGTAGTTGTTACTTTTAAACCGAGCAAAGGGAAAATAACTCTATCTTTTGCAGATCCTCCAAAAGGGAAAACAGCAATTGAGATTTTAAGAGAATTATTTGGACAAGATGCAGGCGGACATGCATCTATAGCTGGTACACCAAGAGATCAAAAATTTATTTTTAATGATGCTGTTAGAACTTTTGATAGAGCTGTTGAATCAATTAAAACCTAGTTCTGGCAAACCGATTAATATTATTTAGGACATTTAGATTTGAAAACAACGCAGGGACAATTAATAATTCTTAGATGAAATAGTTAAAGAGATGTAGTGGTGTAGCTAATAATTAAACACTTACTGGTTTTTCAATTGTTGTGTAATCTGAAAATAGGACATTCCCTTGTAATCCTACATTGCTAAGTCTACTAGAAAGGTGTGGGTGAGTTGAAAGAATTTCTGAAAACCAATACCAAAATCCTCCATCAATATCAAGCTGTTTCCTGAAATTTATTAGATCTACCTCTTTATAAAGTTTTTTTCCTGCAGCTAAAACTAATAATCCAGGAACCGCACCCTTTGGTTGAAAATGAGCAGCAATGTTATCGCAGGTATATTCACAAGCCCTAGAATAAGCTTTCCCTAAAAATGGAATCAGAAAAGAGGGAAATAGTAATATGTGCCATATTGTGTGATTGCGTTTTATATGTGCTAGTTCGTGGCAGAGCACAAAAGTAAGTGCATCATCACCTTTTTCATAGGCTAATTCAAGAATGTCAGAGAATATAACTACAAAATTCCCCTTAAGAAATTTTGTAGCAAAAGCATTTAGCCAACCACCGGCTTGTAATATAAATATCGCTGGTGCCTCTTTAAGTTCAAGTTGACCGTAAAGCTCTTCTGCCATTTTATGTACTTTTGGGAATTGTTTCTCAGAAACACGAATTCCATTGCCTCTTAGGTTGCCAATGAATATTCCTTGAGAAATTAGGGAAATGAATGCAAGAAATAAAATGATACCAATTCCAGCAATTGAAACAACACAAATGAAATAGAATAATAAGGATATTAAAAGACATATTCCAAAATATATTTCCTCTTTTCGGCATACAAATTTTTTCATAGAACCTACCTTTCTCTAGCTTTGGAGTTTGAAGAGAATCATACTGGTTTTCAACTGCAGAGTCAACTTAAATTTGTACTTTCTAGGGGTTAATGTTTTATTTAAACTCTGCTATCTATTCTTTCCAATCCAAAACCCAATCAGAACTTACCCCCTTCATTTACCAAACCCACCGAGTAGTATTCTCAAAAGCAATTCTATCGGCAAATCTAACGGCAATACTATCGGCAATCTAATGTTATTGTTTGAGTTATTGTGGTATAATCGTAAGAAATAAGAGATTTTGTATCGGCAATAATATGGGCAAATTAAACACAATTTCAGGAATGGAACCGCTTATGCCAGAAAGTGGCATGAAAGAATTGGAAGACTTGGTTTCTGATTTTATTAGTAAGGCTAATAGAGTGGCTTCACAACTAAAACCACAGGTAATAAAGAGTGTTGGTGATTTAGTTCGTTCTATGAATTGCTATTACAGCAATTTAATAGAAGGACATCATACGCATCCAAGAGATATAGAAAAAGCTCTTCAAGAAGATTTTTTCAAGAATAAAGAAAAAAGAAATTTACAGCTTGAAGCAAAGTCTCACATAGAAGTACAGAAAAAAATTGATGAGGAGACAATAGAGAAAGTAGAAAATGTGGTTTCAAGAGAATATGTTTCCTGGATACATAAAGAGTTTTATAAGTTACTTCCTGATGAGCTTAAAGTCGTAAAAAATCCTGATACTGGAAAAATCGTAAAAGTAATTCCAGGAAAATTCAGAGATGGGGATGTCCAGGTTGGTAAACATATTGCACCAAGATATAAATCACTGGAGAGTCTTTTGATACGTTATGAAGAGGCATATAAGCCTAAAAACTTATCGAAGATAAAACAAGTTATTGCCGTTGCAGCATCACATCACAAGCTACTTTGGATTCATCCTTTTTATGATGGGAATGGAAGGGTTGCAAGATTACTTTCACATTCATATTTAAAACATATTGGAATTGGGTGTAGTCTTTGGTCTGTATCTAGAGGGCTTGCTCGAAGAGTGCAAGAGTATAAGTCAGCGTTAGTTGAAGCTGATAGCCCAAGACATGGAGATCTTGATGGGAGAGGAAATTTGTCTGAAAAAGGTCTTAGCAAGTTTTGTAAGTTTTTCTTAGAGTGTTGTATTGATCAGGTAGATTTTATGTCTTCACTTCTTGAGCCTGCAAATCTTTTAAGAAGAATAGAGTTATATACTGAAGACAAAATTAAATCTGGAGACTTACATAAAGGTAGCACCGCCTTACTTCGCTATGCAGTACTAAATGGAGAATTTGAAAGAGGAAAAGCTTCACAAATCTCTGGCTATAAAGATAGGCAAGCAAGAACAGTACTATCCACACTTTTAAAAAGAGGACTTTTAGTCTCAGGTAATAAAAAAGAACCAGTAACTCTTGGGCTTCCAAGTGAAGTGTTAGATGATTGGTTTCCGAAACTATATATCAGCTTTTAGTTTTTTATCTGATTTAAACCCAAACATCCAGTTAAATACAGCTTGCTTTAATGAATTAGATAAGCGTGGTGTCTCACCACAAAGCATCTCCATAGCATGGTGTGAATGATTGGGACGTTTAATTATTGGAAAAAGAAGTCTTGAAAATCTGTAAAATAAATTACCTAATCTTTCCGAAGCATCAAAATGCGATCCAAACTTGTCATGAATTTGTCCTGTATATTGATCTACTGTATCGCTTGCTACACATTCTGCAGCAATAGAACCACTTACTATCCCATTAAAAATACCATCACAAAAAAATGGATTTACAAGTCCTGCTGCATCACCTACAAGTAAAATTTGTCCATCAGCAGTATGCAAAGGTTCGCATCCATTCCACAAAGGGACAGGATGTGCATGAAAAACTAGATCGTTTATATTATGAGTAACTTGTAAGGAATGAAGATATCTAGATATAGCATTATGTATGAGTTCACGAGGTGTTTGATTTTTCAGAAATCTTTTATCCACGACTCCAGCACCAACATTCAAATGATCTCTTTTTGGAAATACCCATGCATAACCACCTGGTATTGCGTATTCTAAATGCATAATATCTGGTCTTAGCTCAGGATGACCCTTTCCCCATTCGTGAGGATATTCGACTTCTATTGCAGTTGCATTTCTGCGTTCATTTCTTAAGCCACATGTTTTTGCAATTTGTCCTTTTGCACCATCTGCTCCAATTAAATATTTTGATGTTGTTATAAAATCTGCTCCATTGTTATTTTGTGTGGCACGAATTTTAATTTCACCATTTCCTCTTTCAATAGATGAGACTGTCAACCCATCAAGCAATTCAACACCTGAATCAACAGCTTGCATTGCCAGTGCATGGTCAAAAATTCGACGCTGAACCATCCATATGGAAAGATCTTCAGGACCCGAACTATTAATTGGAACAACTGAGGGATTGGAGAAATCCCATGTATGCCTCATATACTTAACCCTTGATTCAACAAAAGTGGAGGGATCTAGTCCCTGCAAATATTTGCTAACTGTACTTGGCATACCACCGCCACAAGTTTTATTGCGCGGAAGTTTATCTTTTTCAATAAGAGCTACTTTTAATCCTCGTTGAGCAGCATTTCTAGCAGCTATTGAACCTGCTGGACCTGCACCACATACAACTACATCATAAGTTTTCATTCTTTATAAATATTCTATCAGACATCATCTTCAGTTTTTCATTTCTATTGAATCTTTTGATTTCAAGCTCTCTTTTAGTCGCTTCTGCTCTATTCTTATAAACTTCTATAAAAACTACTTCATGGGGACTCTCAAGTCTAAAATATTTAGCCCCTTTCTTATTTCTATGTTCATTTAGTCTTCTATTTATATCAGTTGTAATACCGGTATAAAGTTTTCCAGTCTTAGTTTGAATTATATATACTTGCCAATTTTTATCTTTTTTCATTTGATTGAGTTTTTTGCAATACTTAAGCCAGCAAGCCTTCCAGTAGCCCATGCAGATTGTAAGTTAAAGCCCCCGGTTAAACCATCTACATCTAATACCTCACCGGCAAAATATAAATTCGGAGTAATTTTTGACTCCATTGTATTTTTGTTTATTTCATCCAGTTTGACCCCTCCAGCAGTAACAAATTCATCTCCTTTCATTCTACTTATTAGTGTTAATTTGATTTCACCAGATGAAGCTTTTGCAATATTCTTTCTTTCTTCTTTACTTACTTCACCTGCTCTTTTGTCAGGGTTTACTTTACAAAGAGCTAATACCTCGTACGCTAATCTTTTGGGAAGATGCTTAGAAATTATATGTTTGACTTGTTTCTTTGGAGATTGTGAAAAGGCATCCAGTAATTCTTTATTCCAGAAATCAAAATTACTATTTGGTGTCGGGAGAAATGATATTTCTTTTGGGCTTTCTTTTGAAATTTCTTCAAAAGCTAAATGACTTGAAAGTGCAAATGTGACTGGACCTGAAATTCCAAAATGAGTAAAAAGAAAAGGACCGCTTACGGATATTTTTGGTTTATCTTTTTGTACATATTCAAGCTTTGCATTTGGTAAGCTAATTCCAGCAAGTGTTTTACACCACTCTTGTTTTACTGCGAAACTATTTAGTGACGGACCTAATTTAGTGATTGTATGATTGCAGGATTTTGCAAAATTATAACCATCTCCTTTAGATCCAGTATGTCCATAGGCATTTCCACCGCTTGTTATTATAACGATATCGAAATTATAGCTTTTGTTTTTTGTTTCTAATTGAAATCCTTTTTCCGAAAGAGGGGTTAAGTTTATAACAGGTTCATTTAAATGAATAAATATTTTGTTTTTAAAGATCTTTTCAAAGACTTTTATAACATCAGTTCCTATATCTGACTTTGGAAAGACTCTTAAGTCATCTTCTACTTTTAAAGGTATTCCTTTTGATTCAAACCAGGAAATCACTTTATCTGGCGAAAAAGCATAAAAAGCAGGAATTAAAAACTTTGCACCTCTTGTGTATTTTGAGAGAAGAATGTGCATGTCAATTATTCCTGTCGTCACATTACATCTACCTCCGCCACTGATACTTACTTTTTTGCCTAGGATGTTATTTGATTCAAACAGATAAATTTCTGCATTAATCTCTTTTTCCAGAAGAGTAGCTGCGACCATCATGCCTGCTGCACCACCACCAATAATTGCAATCTTCATTTCAGTTTTAATAGTAACAAATAAAAACTAATAATAAAATAAAAAAAATGACTCTTCAGACGTATTTATGATAGGATTAGCACCGCTTCAACAGCTAAAGGATTTTAAATGATAGAAACCTTAAATCTCTCTTTATCTTTCGGTGGAAGAAAACTATTTGAAAACGTTAACATCAGATTTACTGATGATAACTGTTACGGCATAATAGGTGCAAATGGTGCTGGAAAGTCAACCTTTCTTCAAATACTTTCAGGTGAGATTTCGCCTTCAACTGGATCTGTAATTAAAGGACCAAATGACAGAATTGCTGTTTTGAAACAAAATCACTTTGAATATGATGACTTCCATGTGATTAAAACGGTCTTTATGGGGCATCAAGAACTGTATAAAGTGATGGAAGAAAAAGAAGCACTTTATGAAAAATCGCCAGAAGAGTTTACTGAAGAAGATGGTATTAGGCTTGGCAAATTAGAAGGTGATTTTGCGGGGTTTAATGGATGGGAGGCTGAAGCAGAAGCTGCCATTTTACTCAATGCATTGGACATTTCAAACGAATTACACAATAAGAAAATGAAAGATCTGCTAGATAGTCAAAAAGTGAAGGTGCTGTTAGCACAGGCACTTTTTGGTAATCCTGAAGTATTGCTATTGGATGAACCGACTAATCACCTTGATGCAAAATCAATTACCTGGTTGGAAGAATTTTTATTGAATTATAAATCTACGGTGATAGTTGTATCTCACGATCGTCATTTCTTAAATAAAGTGTGTACTCACATAGCGGATATTGACTATGAGCAAATTGTACTTTTCACTGGAAATTATGAATTCTGGAAAGAAACAAGTGAGCTTGCCAGAAAGCTATTATCCGAATCAAATAAGAAAAAAGAAGATCAAATTAAAGAGTTAGAAGATTTCGTTCGGCGTTTTAGTGCAAATGCATCAAAATCAAAGCAAGCGACTTCTCGTAAAAAACAAATAGAGAAAATTACTCTGGATGATATAAAACCTTCATCCAGGCGCTATCCCTATATTCGTTTTGAATGTGGGCGAGATGTTGGAAAAGAGATCTTGAGCGTTAAGGGTTTAACAAAATCCATCAATGGAGAAAAAGCAATAAATGGATTTGATCTGCTTGTTACTCCAGGTGAAAAAGTAGCTTTCGTAGGAGAATATGATTTTGCTAAAACTGCTTTATTAGATATGTTATCTAATAATCTAAAAGCAGACAGCGGGACATTTGCCTGGGGGCAAACTACTAGTCTAAGTTATTTACCTAAAGACAACAGCAAATTTTTTGATAAGGGTAATTACAATTTAGTTGATTGGTTACGTCAATTTTCGGAAGACCAATCAATGGAATTCCTTCGTGGTTCTTTAGGACGTATGTTATTTGGGGGTGAAGATGCTCTAAAAAAAGTAAATGTGCTGTCCGGTGGTGAAAAGATGCGCCTGATGTATTCAAAAATGATGCTAAGTAAAGCAAATGTTCTATTACTAGATGGACCAACAGATCACCTTGATCTGGAATCAATTGTCTCAGTGAATGGAGCATTAGAAAAGTTCAAAGGAGTTGTTTTGATTAACTCACATGATCACAGCTTGGTACAATCAGTAGCCAATAGAATCATTGAGTTTACTCCAAATGGAGTCATAGATAAAAAGATGACTTTTGATGAATACTTAGAGAATAAAGAAATCCAGGCTCAGCTTGAAACTTTATATGAAGCACGCTAAAAGGTGTTCTAACCTATAAAGGTCAGTGCTTTTCCGGTTTTATTAGCTCTTCCAGTTCTTCCTATTCTGTGAATATAATCATTGTAAGTAGCAGGCAAGTCATAATTAATAACATGAGTTATATCCAATATGTCTAAGCCTCTGGCAGCAACATCAGTTGCCACAAGGGTTTGCAGGTGATTCGTTTTAAAGAGTCCTAAAACTTTTTCTCTTTGTGACTGGGATTTATTGCCATGAATAGAACCTGCTTTAAAACCTCTTTCATGCAGCATCTTTGATAAGTTCTCAACCCCTCTTTTTGTTCTGCCAAAGATCAATACTTTTTTAAACTCTTCTTTTATTAATAAATCATGCAGAACTTCAATTTTTTGTGTTCTATCTTTTACTTTTACTATGTCCTGCTCTACATTATCTGCGGTATCACCTGATTTGACCGAGATTTTAATAGGGTTACTTACAAATCTCCTGATTAAATTATCAACTTCTTTCGAAATAGTTGCTGAAAAAAATAATGATTGTCTTTTTATCGGCAGTAAAGCTATTAGACGTTTTATATCATTTATAAATCCCATATCAAGCATTCTGTCTACCTCGTCCAGAACTACATTAGTAAAGTCAGAAAGTCTTAAGAGTTTTCTGTCGATTAAATCTTTTAATCTGCCTGGTGTTCCTATTACAAAACTTGGATTTTTCTTTAGTGCATGTATTTGGCTGCCCATGCCTGCTCCGCCAATACATAACGCTGAATAAATATTCAGAGATTTTGAAAATGCATTTAATTCATCTAATATTTGTAATGCAAGCTCTCTTGTGGGAAGTATAATTAAAACTTTTTCGTTTCTATTTTTTATAACCTTCTCAATCAAAGGTATTAGAAATGAAGCTGTTTTTCCTGTTCCTGTATTTGCAATTCCAATTAAATCTTTACCTTGTAAAATTTCTGGAATTGCCTGGTCTTGTATTAAAGTTGGCTTTATAAAACCTTTAAGTGCAATATTTTTCTTAAGCCGTAGATCTATATCAAAATCAGAGAATTGGTGCTTTGGAACAGATTCTTGAGATTTATTGATATCAATGGCCTTTCTTACATACTTTGATATGTCTGTTCCGACGGAATCACTTATATTCTTTTTAAAGAATCCATTATTTGAACTTTTTCTTCTTTTGTTAAAAGAATAATTAGATTTAAATTTTCTTTCCTGCATATTTTTAATTAAACTTCTTGTAGTTCTTAAATACTATTTAAATAGAGACCCTTGTATTTTTATTAATTCTTTGTATTAATTTTATTTGTGAGTACCCATTAAAACAATTGAGAAGGGTTTAAGTTTATCATCTGTGCGGAGTGATTTTGCCTAATTACAGAGGAAAACCTCTGTTTGGCGCTTAAAACCTAGAAGTTTTATTATTATTTTATATTTGAGTAACCAAAAACTTTAAGCCTTATCATAAGAGATTAAGCTAACTAATTTAAACCGTGTGGTATATTTACTGAGCTTGGATACCAAGCAGGTAGTAAAATCGGGTCTTTGTAATCCTGAAAAAGAGTATTAAATTTTTTTTATCCTCATTTTAATGGCAAGCAAGTACCTGGAAAAAAAAGGATAAATATGTCAAAGAAATTGTTTGTTGGAAGTTTGTCGTTTGAAATGACAGACTTAGATCTGGAAGATTTGTTTAAACAATACGGAGAAGTTCTGTCAGCAAGAATAATTACTGATAGAGATACCGGTCGTTCCAGAGGTTTTGGTTTTGTTGAAATGAATGCTGACGATGGTGCACAGTCTGCTATTGATGCACTTAATGGAACTGAAATAAAAGGAAGAACTATCAATGTTAGTATTGCAAGAGAAAAAACAGATGATAGAGGAGGCTTCCGCAACTCAGGTGGCGGCGGTGGCTTTAAGAAAAATAGAAACAGATATTAATTAGCCATTGAGATGGTTCTCTGGGAACTTTAGAATTTAGAATAATGTAGTCTTTTAGCTGCTTGGGATATGGGACTTATCTTTTGCAATTCCGGTTTTAGGAATGCCATCAATCAGCACTTGCTTTATGAGTGAAATGTATTCAGGTGTAATATATTCCGGGATGTTTTGATGTTGTGCGTTTTTTATCTGAAATAAAAATTTAGGTTCATTAGCTACTTCAAAAAGTCTCATGCTGTGTTCTATAGGGATGACCTGGTCATTACCTGCATAGGAAATTATTATTGGAACTTTTATTTTTTTTATGTTCTCATCAGAGGTGAGTAGATTCTTTGAAACCAGAGGAGCAACAAAGCAAGAATATTTTCTAACTGAGAGTCTGTTTAAATCCGAAAAAGTAGATTCTAGTACTATTGCATTTACTTCACGTTTCATAGCTAACTCAAGTGCTACAGCACCGCCAAATGAAAATCCATATAAACTTATATCTTCAGGTTTTACTTTTTTATGTTTAACCAGATAATCATACATAGTTTCTGCATCGTCTATGGAATGCTTTATTGTTTCCATTCCTTTGCTCATTCCAAATCCACGATAATCAAAAGTTAAAATATCAGCACCTGTTCTGTGGAGTTTTGATAAATTATGCAAATAATTGCTTAGATTGCCCTTGGCTCCGTGTAAATAAATTATTGTTTTTTTTGTCGGCTTTTCTGCAGGAATATGCCAGCCGCATATTTTATTTTTTTTATCTAAGCTTATTTCAATCTCTTCATAGATAAGATTAAAATCACTCGGAGTCTTTTTAAGTTCTTTCTCAGGTACAAACATAAAAAAACTTACAATTTTATCAGAGACACTTTTTTTAAAAGAGAATCCCTTATTGAATAATAAGGAGGATATGATTAATGGAATTAAAAAATATTTATTCATTTATTTATTGCCTTCTGTTAACATTAACCCCTTTTTTTTGATTGGATAAACAAAAGACCTCTTAACAGGTCCTTAATTTATGCTTGGGGACTAGCTGAAGATGACATTGGAGCTATAGAATCTTTGTATATAATATGAGAGTTATAATGTTTCATGGTGAATAATTTTTGAAAACAAATCCCATAGTTAAAGATGTTGAGATTACTGGTAAAGTCAGCGAGGGTTATAACGAGATTCTAACCCCGGCAGCTATTCAGTTTCTTGTTTTGCTTTCAAAAAACTTTGAAAAAAAACGATTAAATCTTCTTGAAAAAAGAAAACTTAGAGAACAAGAAATAATTAACGGTAAACTGCCTGATTTTTTGCCTGAAACAAAAAACATTCGTGAATCTGATTGGACAGTAGCTTCAATACCACCAGATCTTAAAAACCGGAAAGTTGAAATTACAGGTCCTGTTGATCGAAAAATGATTGTTAATGCTCTAAATTCCGGCGCAAATGTTTTTATGGCTGATTTTGAAGATTCAAACAGCCCTACCTGGGAGAACAATATCCAGGGGCAAATAAATTTAAGAGATGCTATTAACAGAACCATTAATTTTACTAGTCCTGAAGGAAAACAATATTCATTAAATGAACTAATTGCTACTTTAATGGTCAGACCAAGAGGTTGGCATCTTGTTGAAAAGCATTTTAAGGTAAGCGGGAATGAAATCTCAGCTTCACTTTTTGATTTTGGATTATTCTTTTTTCACAATGCAAAAATGCTTATTGAAAAAGGCACCGGACCATATTTTTATCTCCCTAAACTTGAAAGTCATCTGGAAGCCAGACTTTGGAATGAAGTATTTAATTTTTCACAGGACGAGCTTGACATTCCAAGAGGTACGATAAGAGCTACTGTACTTATTGAAACAATTCTTGCAGCTTTTGAAATGGATGAAATTTTATATGAGCTTAAAGATCATTCAGCAGGATTGAATTGTGGCAGATGGGATTATATATTTAGCTTCATTAAAAAATTTAGACACAAACCAGAGTTTTTACTCCCTGACAGAGAGCAGATTACGATGGAAAAACATTTTTTAAGTTCCTATGTAAAACTTTTAATAAAAACCTGTCATAGGCGGGGAATTCATGCAATGGGTGGAATGGCAGCTCAAATACCCATAAAATCAGATCTACTTGCAAATGAAAAAGCTTTAGAAAAGGTGAGGAAGGACAAAGAAAGAGAGGTTAATGCAGGGCATGATGGAACCTGGGTAGCACATCCTGCATTGGTTTCAGTAGCCAGTGAGATTTTCAACAAACAAATTAGCGGTCCAAATCAAATAAATATATTAAATGAGAACATAAGTGTTTCTTCTTCCGATCTGCTTTCAGTTCCAAAAGGAGAAATTACAGAAAAAGGCTTACGGACCAATATAAGTATAGGCATCCAATATCTGGAAGCCTGGTTGCGTGGCTTAGGATGTGTTCCTTTGTATAATTTAATGGAAGATGCAGCTACTGCAGAAATTTCCAGAACACAAGTCTGGCAATGGCTTAAACATAAAGCAAAAATCTCAAATGGAAATATTTTATCAATTAAGTTTTTAAAAGAAGTTATTAAACAAGAACTTGATTTAATTAAAGGATCAATCGGTGTTGAAAAATTCCGCTCTGGCAAATATGAACTTGCAGGTAAATTATTCGAGGAAATTAGTATTCAGGAAGACTGTCCTGATTTTTTAACTCTTAAAGCTTATGATTATATCGACTAAAGGACTTACGCAAAGTTCACTGGGTATGGTACCCATTCGCTCCTTTCCCGCCCTAAAGGGCACACGTCGCTCAGGGCACCATACCGCAGTTCATTTTTGCGTAAGTCCTGGACTAATTGTAAAATATTATTAAAAGGAGATAATTGTGAAAAATAATTACAAGAATTCAAAATCATCAAGTGGTTGGAAAAGTCTCCCCCGCTGGAAAAATATTAAACGAAATTATTCAGAAAAAAATGTGTCTAAATTAAGAGGAAATATTCATATTGAATATTCTATTGCTAAGCAAGGAGCTGATCGTCTCTGGAAACTTCTGCATAAAGATGAACCCGTTAGAACTTTAAGTGCCTTAACTGGTAATCAGGCTGTTCAGCAGGTAAAAGCTGGGCTAAATGCAATTTATGTCAGTGGATGGCAGGTTGCTGCTGATATGAATAATTCTTTGAGCATGTATCCTGATCAAAGTTTATATACTTGTGACAGTGTGCCTTCTCTTGTGAAACGAATTAATAATGCACTAATCAGAGCAGATCAAATCCATCATTTAAATGGCGACAATGACACACATTGGTTAGTACCTCTTGTAGCTGATGCTGAGGCTGGTTTTGGTGGAGTACTAAACGCATATGAAATTATGAAAAATATGATTGAATGCGGTGCTTCAGGAGTACATTTTGAAGATCAGCTTGCTTCAGCAAAAAAATGCGGACATCTTGGCGGTAAAGTTCTGGTACCTGTAAAAGAATTTATTTGTAAGCTTACTGCAGCACGCCTGGCTGCTGATGTTTGTGGAGTTGATACTATTCTCATAGCACGTACTGATGCAGAAAGCGGAAGTCTACTTACTTCTGACACAGATCCTCGTGATCGACCTTTTATAAAAGGTAAAAAAACCAGTGAGGGTTATTTCCAGGTTAAAGCAGGTTTAGATTATGCAATTGCCAGAGGCTTATGCTATGCGCCTTATGCAGATTTGTTATGGTTTGAAACATCTCATCCTGATCTTGATCAGGCAAAAGAATTTGCAAAATCCATACATAGAAAATTCCCAGGTAAGTTTTTAGCATATAACTGTTCTCCGTCTTTTAACTGGAAATATAATTTAGATGAAAATCAAATTGAAAAATTCCAGGATGAACTTGCAGATTTAGGTTATAAGTTTCAGTTTGTAACTTTGTCAGGATTCCACTCGCTTAATTACGATATGTTTATGCTTGCAAAAGGTTATAAAGAACATGGAATGTTAGCATATTCAAAATTACAGACATCTGAATTTGAGGCTGAAAAATATGGATATGAAGCTATTAAACATCAAAGTTTTGTTGGCACAGGATATTTTGATGAAATTACACATTTAGTCAGCGATGGTTCTGCCTCTACGTTAAGCATGAAAGAATCAACAGAAAAGAAACAGTTCAGTAAAAGCAATAAAAGGTGAATAGGTCATCAAAAGCCTAGTGTTGTTTTTTGCCTTTTGCAATTTCTTTGTTATATGCTTTTTGACATTGTTTTTTACATCTGGCAGAACAGCCTTTTATTCCAATAAGATTAGGTGCAGAGCAACAGCTTTGACAGGCATCTAGCAACTCCTGATCTTTTACTGTCAAATCGTTTTTAACATTTGATACGCAAATTTTTGTGGTAGCATTACATACTTTTCCTGAAACATCTACAGCCAATGATTCAGGTGAAAAGAAAAATAATTGACTTACTAGAAATATAAATAACAAAACTAATTTTTTCATAGAAATATTATATAGCGAATAGTTAAAACCCATGAATATAAAACAGCAGATTTTTTTAATCTTTGACAGTATACTGTCTTACATATGATAATGGCTTATTTATTAAATAACAATTGAATTTTTATATGTGTTCTATGAAAAGCAGAAAAATAACTAATGCCAGCAGTGTTAAAAATACATCACCGCTAAAACCGCTTGGGAAAAATAAATCTATAGAAGTAAAACCAGTTTATACTCCAGTAGGTACTTATCGAAAAAATCAATCTTTAAAAACTGAAGCATCAGGTAATTGGGCTGCCATGAAGCAAGAGCTTGGAGCAGTTGCCGGGTTTTTTGGGCGACATATAGGAGCATATTTTTACAGTTATTATGAAGTCGGTGTTGCCATTAAAGATCTTGCCAGGGATTGTGGTGTAAGTCTGGGTAGGAAAGTTTTATTTCTTATAGGTCTTAAGACTTCTTCGCCGGTTAATTCTAATGATGCAGAAGTTAAGCAAGAAAAGAAAAAAAACAAAACTACAACTGAAACAAATCCAGGCTCTGGTCCTCTGATTTTTAAACCCAATGGTGCAGCTCATGTTTCGACAAAAAAAGTAAAGCCTAAGTCAGAGAGACGATTTGTTCAAATAAACCTGGCTGAAATTGAAGGACTTTTGCTGGCTGAAGCTGCAATGTTACTTGTTGAAAGATGCGCTGATTTTACTGATGCAGATGAGAAAATTATTTTAATGCTTGGAGATATAGCAGACGGTCAGCCGTTTGAACATGCAGCAAGATATTTTGCATCGTCACATAGATTAAAACGCGCCTTTGAAACTAAAAGTACTGTAATTAATAATGCAAAAGCTGCATTGTATGACTTTATTGTTCGGAAAACTGCTAATCCTGAAGTTGCAGAAAGGATAGTAACGTTTATTTCTACTGCAGTCCCTCAGGTTGAAGTTAGTAAAATTGATGAACCATCTTCTCCGGCAGTGGTAGATACTAATGAGGCCGTAGAGCCTGGAATAATACCTATAGAAGAGCATCCTCTTAAATTGAATTCTGGCAGAAGCGGTAATCAAAGAGAAGCAGTTACTGATTTTCTGTTAGATGCTGAAATTGCTTCTATGTTAAATGGGTCGTTAAATTATAGTTTACATTCACATTCTGTAAAAGGTGATATAGCAAGCTTTTTAGCTAGTAAACAAAATGATGCATTAGTAGCAGCTAAAGCATTTATTGGGAATCTCGTTCGATTAGATGCTTCTGGCGTGGATGGAGTCGTTAAACTTTTTAAAAAAGCTATAGAGAGGGAAAGAACTGATCCCAGGTATGTTTTTGGTTATTATATAAAAGCTGAAGCAGCACTTAGTTTGCTTAAACAGTTTTCTACAGAAGCAAATGAAGTGAAAATGACTTTCTTGCTTGATAAAGCTGAGGATATAAAACTTGAGACGGGGAATTGCGTTTATTTAATTAAGATAAAAAGTAGTTTTGGACGTGCAATAGAAGGAATAAGAGAAATTAAAACACTTGCTTATCATGCCAATGCATTAAATACATTTCTAAAAATAGGTTTTTTAGAGCCAGGAGAAAGTAAAAGAGCAATTCCAGTATGTGTAATAAATGCTGCAGGAAATAAAATTGTTGATTTAGAAAATAGAGTAATTAATGAAATGGATGACAAAGAATTTTGTGATGGTGTAAGAGATTTATTAAATATTGAAATAGAAGTTCCGGGTTTTCAATTATGGGATATTAACGGGGTAAATATCGCTCCAAGAGTAAGAGAGTTTTTAAGCCCAAGAAATCGAGTATTTGATATTTTTTCGGTAGCGTAAAATAAGGTCAATCTAAAAAAAATAAAGTAGGGCTAACCCTACTTTATTGAAGGGTATAAGATATGAGGTCAACTAATTATTGGGAGAATGTACATGAAAAAAATCAGTGTCGGACTATTTGTTTTTTTATTTACAATTATAATTTTTAATTCATCTTTTGCTAATGCACAGGAAGATGCGGAGGTGCCGCTTGTATTACCTGTATCTGCAGTAGAGTTAGAAGAAGATGAGGAAGAGACTGAATCAAATGGCATATCATCTTCAATTACAGAATATGAAGATGATGAATAATATTTAGTTTATTTGAGACTGAACATTTAATTTAACTGCATAAACCTGAATTTATGCACAAATGCTTGAAATCTTTACCTTAAAAAAGTTTAAGGTAAAGATTTCTAATTTCATCCTTTGTAAGTATAGGGCTGTTAGCTTGGAAGATTATTTTGGGTAATAATGGGTTCACGAAAAGCAAAATTAAATTTCATTCCACGACTTTTTCAAAGATGTCTTATTTTTCCATTGCAGGTAAAAAAAGTTTGTGTACAAAGGGCTGGAGTTACTAGGAAGGCTGCTGACTGTTTTGTCCCTTGTAAAAATGACACGGAAAAAATCAAAGATAAAGAAAATGAAAAGTTGCTGAAACTGCTTGGAGATGATTTCAGGAAACTATATGACAAGCTTCCTGCTGAGGAACGGAAAGATTTTTTAGGAGTTGCAAAATCTTTTCTGCCGAAAGATCCTGGTGCTAAAAATTATCAGGAAGAAGTTAAAGATACTGTGCAGCTGTTAGAATTGCTTATTAAAACCAGATTAAATATCATTGAATCAACAAAAATTTTGGCTGACTATATCAGGCAAAATAAAATGCCGTTTGCAAGCACACTTTCTAAATTAGTCAGAGAGCATCAGTTTGTTCTTTTTGGCGAGACCCATTTAGATAAAAACTACAATACACCTGCTGAATTCATTAAAGCTTTATCGCTCCTTAAAAAAGAAACAGAAGAAAGAGGTGAAAAACTTATATTGGCTGTTGAATTTGATATTGCATTCCAGGATTTAGTGGAAAATATAGATAATCCGGAAAAATTTAAAGAGGAATATTTAAAAATTTTCCCGCAAAGTCAGAAAGAAGCAGTGAGTGAAGTTGTAAGTGACAACAAAATTACTAAAGAAGAGTTTAGGAAATTATTTATAAATGCCAAGGGACACTTGCCGGATATAGTTTTTGAAGCTAAAAAACTTGGAATTAAAGTTCTATCAGTTGATTATCTGCCGTATTTTCATAAAGGTGATGTGAAAGATGATGATACGGATTCCCGGAAAATATATGAGGGAATAACTCCTGTTCAGGCTCAGAGACGTGATACTAAAATGTTTGATTTAACTGTAGCTAATATTGATCCAAAGACCAGGATTATATTTTACGGTGGTAGTTTTCATACTTCAGAAGAACCAGTCACTGATTCACATTGGGGAAAAATTGAAACTCTGGGTACTAAACTACGTAAAGAATTTGGTGATGAAAAAGTGATTTCAATTAGATCTGTTGATCATGCTAGTGGATTTAACGGTATGTCAAACTGGTCTTCTATTATTGTTTTAAATGATACAAACAGATTGCCGTTACCTCAGTCAGTGATGTCAGCCCTAGGAGAAAAAAATATTCTAATTGTTCCATCAGGAGGACTTATTACAACAAATGAAGGACACCATGACTATGTGGTTATAGATACCAAGATGAAGTCTGAATAATTATAAGGACTTACGCAAAGTTCACTGGGTATGGTACCCATTCGCTCCTTTCCCGCCCTAAAGGGCACACGTCGCTCAGGGCACCATACCACAGTTCATTTTTGCGTAAGTCCTGATTATGTTTGCTTATTAGTTTTGAATGTGTCATTAGCCTCAGAATGCCGGCATACAAAGTTTGAAATATTTCTATTTTTTTGCTGGACTGATAGAGCTCTAATCTGCAGTATATTATGGGAAAAAGTGTTTGTAAGATTATATTTAATTTAAGTTTAATCAAGATGTGTTTAGCTCAAATTCTGAGGTATTAATATGTCAGAAGTAAATTTTAATCCACTGCTTAAAAACGCTAATACAAACCGGAATAAACAAGTAAGCCAGGTTCCTAATCAATCCCGTCCGGGAAGTTCTAATGTGGATAGGAAGACTTCATATGGTGAAGTGGCTACTCGTAATGCGAGAGATACTTCAGTAAAGCAAATGCCTATTCCCAAAACTGCAACATTGGATGCCACCATTGAAATGCCTGATATGGGAACTGTAGAAATTTATAAAAATGAAATAAGAGATAGATCCGGAAGTACAGCCGGGTATGCATATTACGTTAAAAATAATATTTTTATGCCGATGGAAATCAGGGTTGATTTAAATGGAGAAAATATTAAAGAGGGAAGTAAGCAAATTATTCTGCCTGCACGACAATCTGGGCAGAATGGTTCATCTGTAGAAGCTTTTATTGTTGTGCCGCAGAATAAATCTGGAGCATGGAGTTTAAAATATGATTCACTGGTCCAAGTTGGTTCTTCTAATAGTAAGCATGATGACCGGGTTACTTACAAATTTCCATTTAGTGGAACACGGATTGTAGCTCAGGGTGAAGGCGGTAAGCTGACACATACAGGAAGCAATGCATTTGCTATTGACTTTGCAATGCCGGAAGGCTCAGAAGTACTTGCAATGAGAGATGGAGTAGTTGTATCGGTAAAAGAAGACTCTAATGAAGGTGGAGGGCTTCATGTAGCAAGTGATAAAGCAAACCATATTCATATCTATCATCCTGATGATGGTTCGTTTGCAAAATATGTTCATCTGAAAAAGAACGGGGTAAATGTAAAAGTAGGTCAAAAAATAAAAGCAGGTGAATTGATTGGTTTTTCAGGGAATACCGGAAGATCAACCTCTCCGCATTTGCATGTTCAGATTGATGTACCTAAAGGTTTTAATAACAGTGATTTAATCCCAATAAAATTTCAAGGATCTAACGGAGAACCTTTTAAGGCAGAAGAAGGAAAATCATACAGAAATCCTGGTTAAGTGGTTATCATTTCACGAGAAGTGCTTTTAAAAGACCAATTATATTCCGACTAAAATTTTAGATCCACAGTAATCGGATTATGGTCTGAGATTCCGCCTGGATATGATCTGTTAAAAGTTTTTAATGTTCTTCCGTTAAAAGGCTTAAATTGATCTCCATGTGGCTTTATAAAGAACCAGTCCAGTTTAAAATATGCAATAATTCTGGGCTCTTCTAGTTTATATGTGCTCTTAAATCCTTTCCAGTGTCTTTGATTTGAATTTGCCAGTAGTCCCCTTTTGCCGTTTGAGCTGTGTTTGTTATCACCGCTTAAATCAAAACCATGTCCGTCACTGAAAGTGAATTTTTTTAAATGTAAATAGAATTTTCTTTCATGATTTGGAAATATTATTGGAATATTTAGAAAGAAAGGATCTTTATACTGAAGAAGTTTACTGAATGCTATGGCTCCCAACCCGCTTGCCACAGGCACTCCGGGGATAACAAAGGTAGCAACCTGTCTTAAAATAAAATGAGGATCTCGGATCCTCTTTGCAATTTCTTTTTTTACCGAGGTAGATCTGGTATCTGTAGTCGAAGTATTAAAATCTCCAGCTAAAACCACAGGATTTTTAATGTCTTTTATGGTGTCAAGTAAATATTTAAATTGTTTAAAACGTAAATCCGGATAAGTCCTGTCTTCAAGATGTGAAGTTACTATGGTAAAAACTTTGTCGTTTGGTAATTTTATATCTGCAATAATTGCATGTCTTCCACCATGCCTTACCTCAAATCTTTCAATATGTTGTCTAAAGATAAACTTAGCTCCAATTTTTCTAAATTTTTCAAGCGGTGGATCTTTTAACTTTACTTCATTCCTGTACCAGTCGTAAAAATCAGGAAGTCTGATAACTCTTGCTGAAATAATAGGAAATCTGGATATAATAACGTTTCCATGTAATCCTTTATATTTTTTCTCATCTACTTTTTGATTTAGAAACAAAGGACCTACTTCTACGAATTCTGTAGTGTATGCGTAATTCCATCCGAGAAGATCCGCAAGTTCTGCCGGAATATTTTTATACTCTGTGCGGGGAAGTCCTATATCAACCTCACTAAGACATAAAATATCTGAATCTGCAAAAGTACGAAGCTCTTCTTTGAAATGTTTCCAGTGACGGTCACCTAAATTTTTCAGGTGGCTTGTTTCAAAATCATTTGTTTTTAGCAAGGCATCTTCTATTTCGGTTATATTAAAACCTCTTTCTATATTCCAATGAGCCACCCTTATATAAGGACGATCTAATGTTTCGGTGTAATTTTTGTTTATTACATGAGTCATTAAAAGGTGATTTGCTAATTTAAGTTTTAAATTTTCGTCGGGCTCTGCTGTTTTGCTTAATTTAACAAGTTCTTCAAAAGTAAAATCACTTATTGGGAAAATATTTTTTTCTACCTTATGTTTATAAGTAGTAATTAATTCATCATCAGTAGTGCTTGCACTGAAGCAGTTAAAAAATGACAGAGAAATAATTAAAATAACCAGTAGATATTTTTTAGTCATATTTAAATAATATTTTAAGAAAAGCTAAAATGCTTTAATTATTAAATACCTCAATAAATTAACTATTAAACAATACATTTATGCTTGTTTTCAGGATGTGATATATGCTTCACATGTTATAGTTTATTTAACTTTGACTTAATGCAAAAAATAAGGTTTTTTCACTTTTTAATACCTAGAGTCTACTTCTTAGTGTGTTTTTTAATAAATCTATAGATTTTATCTAATATGCTGGTTTTATCATCAATATTTAGGTGATCTGTCTGTGTATCTTGCACATTCTCGGATATATCATGGTTGTTGTTTCCATTTAGTTCCGAACCATTTAAAAACATAGAATTATTTTGATAAAAATTAATGTGATTTTGTGAATATAAAGGTCTCCTGTCAATAGGACAGCCAAGATTAAAAGAACCAAGTTTAATTGCATCTATGTATGCTGTTGCTCCTATTGGTACATTATTAGTTTTATTCCAGTTGTCTTTAAGTAACTTATCAATAGTTCCTCCGCCCCAGCTGTAACCGCATAATATTATTTTTGATGGTTTTAAGTGTAAATGTAAATGTTCTTCAAAAATACCTTTTCCATTTATACAGTCTTCAATTATGTTTTTTGTATGTTCGTAAATCACATTTGTATTTAATGAACAATTTTCTGAAATCCCAAATTTATATTTTAATTCATCTGATGCGTTTCCGACCCTGAAAATCAGAATATCAGCATCATTATTATTTTTAATTTTATTAAACAGTTTTATAAGTCCGGCATTTTCATCTGACCAGTTATGAGTCTGTGCGTTGCCAAGAAACAAAACAACCAATGGCTTTGGATCCTGTCCTTCTGTTATATGCATTTTAAATAAGGCTTTATCATCAGGATTTGAGTCTTTAAAAAGTAACGATGTATGATACCGGGTTAAATCTTCTTTTGTTTTTGCATTGTTTCTATTTTTAGCTGATTCAATATATTTTGCGCACCTTATTTTTTCAAGATAGTTAAACAAATGCGTGAAAGGGTTAAATACTCTGATATTTTTCCATATATTTCTTATAACATTAATAATTTCTCCGAGCGGGTTCTTGGTTTCAAATTTCTTTTCTGTACTAACTCTTAATTCTTTTTCCTTACAATTTAAATATTCAAAACCGTCTTTCTTTTTAAATGAGCTTAAGCGTGCAGGAGGTGCCGCTATTGGCCTCTCGTCAAATGTTGCTTGACAAGCGCTTTCTTGATTGCTTATTGTACCCACTGTCATGATTTGTATTCTTAAATAGTTGTTTGAATATTTGAATATATAAAGTAATAAGAGTAATAAAATTGATTAAAAAAATCTTAATCAATATTTAACTAACTAATTAATTAACTAATTGCTTGGACAAACTACAAATGTTTGATCGCATATGCTGTCTATGCAGCATGATGGAGTACTTGGAGTACTGTTTGAGCAAACCGGTGTTAAGCCACTTATTGAGCATGTATGCAAAGAACCGTTTGGACAACAGCCAGTAGCACCTGAAGCAGTTTTGCATACTCCATCATCATTACACTTACCGGCTGCGGATGAACCATCTGGATTTTTAACTGTACATGCATTGTTTACTTTGACACTGAAGTTGCCTGGAGAAATTTCCACGTAACATTCAGGCAAGATATTTTCTGTGGTACATGTACCGCTTATTGGAACACATTTTCCTAATGCACCTTCTTTTGTAGTGCATTGTACGTTTGCCTTTATTGTAAAAGTTGATGCTCCTCCGGGAAATGAAATATTTAAACAAGGATTAGTCTGAAGGTTTGTTACGCACTGTCCGGAACTTGGATCGCATTTACCTGATTTGCCATCATCGGTGGTACAACTTGCACCGCCCATAACTACATAAACCACAGTTCCATCAGTATTAAAATTTCTTGTTAGGCAGGAATTAATTGTTTTTGATTGAGCCAGACATGATCCAGTTAATAGTTCACATTTGCCGGAATTACCATCTTCATCGGTACATGCTGCAAGAGCATTTACTTTAAGTATTACAGAGCCGTCTGGGTTTATGACTTTTGAAAAACAAGGATTTGATTCCTGAGCATATGCATTAATGCTGAATATGGCATTGAATAAGACCAATAAAAGTATTAGCAATGTTATGTGAACAATGTTCTTTTTCATATTACTTTCTATCTTCATTCCCTAAAGTTCAATCTATTATAGATTTTACGGTTAATTACGCTTTAAGTAAGAGAGGGTTTACCCTTAAATCTTAGATTAATACACTTAATGGTGTAGTATGTAAAATTTGGCTTTAAAACATGAATATATACATAATTGATGATTTACATTTAAAATAAACAGCACTTGAAATTTACAATATTATTTTGTTAATCTATTTGTCTGCCTTTTGGCAAAACAAGATAAAAAGGATGACCATGGCATTTCAAAAACGAAAATTATTGACATTAAATGAAAATGGCACAAATGATATTGATATAAAGGATGTCAGAATGTTAGGGCGATTTATAACTGAAAGAGGAAGAATCCTTCCAAGAAAAATTACAGGTTTGTCTGCTCAGCAACAAAAATTAGTAACTAAAGCTATAAAAAGAGCAAGACAAATGAGCCTTCTTCCTTATATTAATTACGGTTCATAAATTTTAGTTATAGAAAAATTGTGAGGAATGGAGAAAAATGTCAAGAAAATGTTCACTATCAGGTAAAAAAGCTCAAACAGGAATGAGATATTCTTTTTTAAGAGCACACTATAATCCTACTGCGAAGCGAAAATTTGAAGTTAACTTACAGACTGTTAGAACTAAAATAAACGGAAGACCTGTAAAAATAAAAGTAGCAGCATCAGTATTAAAAACTTATATCGATATTAGAAAAGGCATAGATCTTTCTAAAAAAAGAAAATCTTTAAAGAGATTACGAAAAGCTATTTCTGCTTAAATACCTTTTATAACTGCTTTTTCTTTAAGCTTGAATTCTTTTACAACTTTAGGGGTAATAAGCCAGGCAAGTTCTCCTGAAAGCTCTATACTGTTATTAAGTTCAATCTTTGCTAAGGCTCCCTTTTTGAGTTTTACATGTTCGGCTCCTATTAATTTGCCAAGAAATGTAGATAGATCAGGTGCATGACCTACAAGGAGTACCTTTTTTAAGGATAAATAAGGCATAAGTCCTTTTACGATTTCCTTGCAGCTTGCGCCGGAGGACAGGAACTCTTCTATTTTTAAATTTGGTTTTGGAGTTAGATTACTTATAAGAATTTCTGCTGTCTCTTTTGCCCTTATATAAGGACTTGAGATAACTAATTCAATTTCTTCTTCAAGCTTATTTAAAAACAAGGAGATCTTTCTAATTTTTTCCTTGCCTTCTTCTGTCAGCTTCCTGTCAAAATCATTTTTTACAGTACTACCTTCATTATCTTCAGCATGACCATGTCTAAGAATAAAAATTTCTTGCATTTTAAATATTAATTAAAGTCTTATGGCGAGATCATGTTTTTGCCATTCTAATTGTGTTTTATCTAAAATACTTACGAGTGTCAAAAATCTATTTTTTAGACTCTTTGCCATATTTTTATTACTATTACTTTTTTCTGCCTCTTTAATTAAAGATTCAAGATTTGCAATAGCCATTTTAATGGCTTTCTTGATATGAATTCTTGTTTGAATATTGTCTTTTCCTTGACTTATTATTTCTTGTTTTACTTGTGAGATGGTTTGATCATCGCCTGCATTAATTGCACTGGATATAAATTGTTCAAATGTATTATTCATAAATGTAAGATTTGCAATTTCTTTTTCAAATGTTTTATATTCTGTTGCTATTGTCATTTATATCCGCCATTTTTATTTGCCAGCTTATAAGATGCTTCCCAATTAAAAAGTTACTAGATATTAATTACTTATAAACAAATATTAAGAATTAAATAATCATTAATATATTAGTTCAAAAATTAATAATGTTTTCCTGTAAATAATCGAATCTTTTTATTAAGAAATTCTGAAAAGTTAATACTTTATATGAGAGCTATATGAAAGACATATTTTTGTGAAGAATGGTTATCTTTGTGAAACAAATTAAATCCCGTAAAGTTCATTGTAAGTCCAATAACTCGAAAAAACTTTTTTTATGTAATTTTTTGTTTCTTCATACGGTACTTCTTCTATAAAATAATCCAAATCCGTACTTTTTTTGCTGAAAGAATTTATCCACCTTTTTACTGCATTAGGACCAGCATTGTAAGCTGCAACTGCAAATAATGGATTATTAAATTCTTCCATCAAGCCATCTAAATAATAGATTCCCAAGGATATGTTTATTCCAGGATCAAATAATAATTCACCTGATCCAAGGCTTGTATTTAACTGTCTTGAAATTGTTTTTGCAGTGGGTAAAATTAATTGCATTAAACCTCTTGCATTTGAAACCGAAAGAGCGTTTTTATCAAATCTGGATTCTTGTCTGATTACGCCACATATTAAAAATGGATCTAGGGTGGAGTGAATCTCGCAAGTACTAATAATATGTTGCCAGAAGTAAAGAGGATATGCAAAATTCCACATAGTGTTTTTTTGACTATAGTTATAAAGATGCCCAAGTTTATTTGCAAGATTTATTGAGGGTTCATACTCGTTATTTAATGCCTGAAGCCAGATAGTTATTTGTTTCGAAGGTGATTTGGTTTTTCCAATCAATTCAAAAACTTCGTCATACTGCTTAAGATTTATAAGTTCATAGATGGTTGCACCATAACGCTTTTTAATAATTTCAGGTTTTGTTATAGGCGGGATTGACCAGTCATAATGTTTTAAATCCTCATATTTCTTTTCTTGATTCCACATAGGATCTTTGCCAGAAGTCAGTCCATTAATTCTATGTTTTGCTCTAAAAGAATAATAACTATCAAAAATTAAACCACTTACTTCTTTATAATATTTAAGAGCTTTCTCCCTGTCTTTTTTTAATTCAGCAATTTTCCCAAGCCAAAATCCGATTTTTGCTCTGGTTTCAGAGTTTACAAAATCTGAATTTATAGATTCGTTAAAATATTTTTCTCCAATAGAAACAGCTTCAAGATAATTTCCGGATTGAATATTTCCCCAAATTATTTCCCACACTGCGTCAAGGGTAAATTTAGTACTTGGAAATGTTTCAATATATTTTTCTAATAATTCTTTTCTTTTTGTTTTATCGGTTATTGATAAAGCTTCTTTATATGTAGTGTAATACACAAGCTCTGGAATATCTTTTTTTGCACTGGACCAGAATTGTGTCTGCATAAATGCAGGAATACATCTTGCAGCATAAAAAAGTGACCATTTAGCATCCTGTGATTTCGGATATTTTTTCGCAAACTCTTTAAAATAAAAAGCAGCTTCGTTTTTATTGTTTATTCTAAATAAACTGTAGCCTAGCTTATAGTATTTTTTTGTATTTCTTGACTTTTTAAAATATCCTGCTGCATTTTTATAATCTTTTTTATGAAAAAACACATCTCCTAATAAGGTAAAATCTATGGGTTTAAGAGATATGCCCTCATTATGAGTAATCATTTCAGCAATCTCATTTGCAAATCTGCCATCAGGACTTAGCCTCAGATATTCTCTAAAAAGATCAATAGCTTCATTATAATTTTTTTTGTTATATTCATTTTCTCCCAGATAGTAATTTGCTGCTATTCCAAACTGGGTCTCGGGGAATTCGTTTTTAAGTGATTTTAAATTCTTCAATGCCTCTTTGGTAAACCTGAGTCTAAGCTGTGTTTGAGCTAGGTAATACTTTGTCTGAGGAACGGATTTTGAATTAGGGAAATCCCATAAAAGTTTATTAAAATATTGAAGAGCAGTATTGTCATCTCCGTTTTTTGCGCTTAAGTTTGCATAATGAAAAATCACTCTTTCCTTCAAAGGATAGTTTTTATCAATAATTTTTTTATATAACAAAAGGGCTTCCGGTGTTTTTTGGTTTTTTTCATATAATCTTGCCAGTACATAGTTTTTTTTATATTCAGTATATTCAGGAAGATCGTTTAGCTCCTCTAGTCTTTCAATGGCTTCTGTAGTATTGATTTTGCTTTTTGAGATTATGACTTCAAGTTTTTGTTTTGCTTCAGGTTTTTCATCAGGTATTGTGTCCGTTGAATTGCTTTTTAAATAAAAGAAAACGGACGTTAAAAATATAGGCAGAATAAGTATTGAAAATAGTTTTATTTTTAAGACAGACTTCATTATTTCGTAACTCCATTTATAAAATTTGCAAATACAACTTTTTAATTATAAGATAAGAGTAAGCAAATGACACCAGAAAAACTTATTGAAAAGACAAAACAAAATATATTTGATACTAATGCACTTTTCATCCGAGTTAAAGGTGCAAAGGAGCATAATTTAAAAAATGTAAATGTTGATATTCCAAAAAATAAGCTTGTTGTGATAACCGGGGTTAGCGGTTCAGGGAAAAGCTCGCTTGCTTTTGATACCATATTTGCTGAGGGACAAAGAAGATATGTTGAAAGCCTTTCCTCGTATGCCAGGCAGTTTCTTGGTCAACTGGATAAGCCTGATGTTGAGTCCATTGAAGGTTTAAGTCCTGCTATTTCAATAGATCAAAAATCCACCAGCCATAATCCCCGTTCTACAGTAGCAACAGTTACAGAAGTTTATGATTATTTGAGACTTTTATTTGCAAGGATTGGAATACCTCACTGCCATATATGCGGTGAAAAAATAAAACCTCAAACCATCGATCAAATAATCGATCAGATTTTTGCACTTCCAGAAGGTACAAAAGCTCACATTCTTTCTCCCCTTGTTCAGGGAAAAAAAGGAGAATATCAGGCGCTTTTCAGTGCACTCTTGGAAGAAGGATTTGCCAGGGTAAGAATTAACGGAAAAACTTACCAGCTTGAAGAAGATATTAAACTTGAAAGAAACCTGAAACATAACATTGAATTAATTATAGACAGGGTAGTAATTAAAAACCAGTCAAGATCAAGAATTGCAGACAGTGTTTCTCTGGCTATAAAACGTGGTGATGGAATTGTAGTTATAGAAGATCTCCATGGAAAAAAAGATCTTGTTTTCAGTGAAAAACTTGCATGTCCTTTTGGTCACGGCTCAATTGCAGAAGTTTCACCCAGAGCATTTAGTTTTAATAGTCCTTATGGGGCATGCTCTTCATGTCATGGACTTGGATATCATGCAGAATTTGATCCTAATCTTGTAGTGCCAAATCTGTCTAAATCACTTAACGAGGGAGCAATACTGCCGTGGGCAAAAACTAATAATCCTTATTATAAACAGCTCTTTGAATCTCTTGCAAAGCATTACAAATTTAATCTAGATGTACCTTGGAAAGAACTGTCGAAAAAAATTCAAAAGACTCTTCTTTATGGCTCGGAAGAAGATGAAATTAAATTTAAGGTGGATTCGTGGGAAGGAGATGAGGTCTGGACTTATAAAAGTAATTTCGAAGGAGTTTTAAATCAGTTAAAAAGACGCTATGAAGAAACAGAATCGGAAAAACACAAACAAGATCTGGAAGGTTACATGACAAAAAAAACATGCAAGGCATGTCAGGGGAAGAGACTTAAACCTGAAATTCTTGCAGTAACTGTAAATGATGCTTCCATCTCTGAACTTTGTGATTATTCTATAAGAGAAGCAATGGATTTTTTTGTTAATCTTCCAGGAAAGTTAACGTCAAAAGAAAAAACCATTTCTCATCAGTTATTAATAGAAATAAAAGCCAGACTTAAATTTCTTATAGATGTAGGCTTGGATTATCTTTCTCTTAACAGAGCTGCAAATACCTTGTCGGGAGGCGAAGCGCAGAGAATAAGACTAGCTACGCAGATAGGATCTGGTTTATCCGGAGTTTTATATGTTTTAGACGAACCGTCAATTGGTTTGCATCAGAGAGATAATATGAGATTACTAAACACATTAAAATATTTAAGAGATCTCGGTAACACATTACTTGTGGTGGAACATGATGAAGAAACTATCCGGACAGCAGATTGGATTATAGATATTGGTCCAAAGGCTGGTTTACATGGCGGTGAAATAATTGCAGAAGGAAGAATACCCGATATTATTGCATCATCTCATTCCATAACAGGTGAATATCTGTCAGGTAAAAAAGAAATCGCAGTACCGAAGAAAAGAAGAGATGGAAGCGGAAATTTTATAGAGGTAAAAAATGCACATTTAAATAACTTAAAAAATATAAATGTTAAAGTTCCGCTGGGAAAATTGACTGCTGTAACCGGAGTAAGCGGTTCGGGAAAATCCAGCTTAATAAATGATTTGTTGTTTGAATATTTAAGGCATAAAATTTACGGAAGTGTTCCATTGCCTTTAGAAATAGATGAAGTTGTTGGTGCTGAACAAATCGACAAGGTAATTGTAATTGATCAAAGTCCTATTGGAAGAACGCCCAGAAGTAACCCGGCTACATATATAGGACTTTTTGATGTAATCAGAGAGATATTTTCAATGACAAATGAAGCAAAAGCAAGAGGATACCAGAAAGGAAGATTTTCATTTAATGTAAAAGGCGGTCGCTGTGAGGCATGCAGCGGTGAAGGTTTAAATGAAATTGAAATGAACTTTTTACCTTCTGTTTTTGTAACCTGTGAGGTTTGTAAAGGAAAACGATATAACCGTGAAACATTAGAGGTAAAATTTAAAGGAGCTTCTATAAGTGATGTTCTGGATATGACAGTGGAAGAAGCTCTTGTGTTTTTTGATTCCGTTTACAAAGCAAAAGCCAAACTTCAGACACTTTTTGATGTAGGACTTGGATATATTAAACTTGGTCAGCCAGCTACTACGCTTTCTGGCGGAGAAGCTCAGAGGGTAAAACTAGCAGAACAGCTCTCCAGGCGAAGTACAGGGAAAACAATTTATCTTCTGGATGAACCTACAGTAGGATTGCATTGGTATGACGTGGATCATTTATTATTGATTTTAAATCGTCTGGTTGATACAGGGAATACAGTGGTGGTTATTGAGCATAACCCGGATGTTATTAAACAAGCTGACTGGATAATTGATTTAGGACCAGAAGGCGGTGATAGGGGTGGGGAAATAGTTTGTGAAGGAACGCCTGAGCAAGTAGCAAAAGTTAATAAGTCTTATACTGGTCAATATTTAAAGAAGGTTTTGTATTAATCTGTATTTATCAAGATTTATTTATGAAAATACAGATCAAGATTTGTAGAATTGGTTATCCTTTTATATAGCAATTTTACAAGGAGATAAAAAATGGCAACAGCAACAACAGGTTATACACCAAAAACATTTTCACATTTAAAAGAATTAAAGGGTATTTCAGATGCTCAATTAGAAGAACACCTTAAGCTTTATAGTGGTTATGTAAATAATACAAATATTTTAAATCAAAAAGTAGAAGAACTTACAAAAGGTGGAAAATCCGGTACACCTGAATATGGAGAATTAAAAAGAAGATATGGTTTTGAATATAATGGCATGGTTCTTCATGAATACTATTTTGACAATATGACTCCGGGCGGAGTCGCAATAGATCAAAATTCAAAACTCTATAAAAAAATATGTGAATGTTTCTGGGACTGGACTACGTTTGAAAATGATTTTAAAAATGTTGGAAAAATGAGAGGCATTGGCTGGGCAATCCTTTTTCAGGATCCCTCTACAAAAAAACTTTCAAATCATTTTGTAGCAGATCACGAAATAGGTAATATTGCTGGTTACAAACCAATTCTTGCAATGGATGTCTGGGAACATGCATATATCGGGGATTATAAAGCCACAGAACGTGGAAAATATATTGATGCTTTCTGGCAAAATATTTGCTGGAAAACAGCTGGATCAAGACTAATGGAATAGAAAGATAATCGTAAAGACGCCCCACTGGGGCGTCTCAACAAGGAGGAAATTTATGACTACCCAAGCAACACTTACCGTAGGACAAGATGCCCCCGACTTTAAATTAAAAGCATATCCAAGTAGTGAATATTCTTTGTCTCAGTTTAAGAATAAGAAAAATGTAATCCTGGCCTTCTATCCAAAAGATGATACTCCTGGATGTACCACGGAAAATTGTGCGTTTAGAGATGATCTCTCAAAATTTGAAGAGGCAGATACACAGGTATTTGGAATAAGTTGTGATGATTTAAAAAGTCATGAAGCATTTTCTAAGAAATACAACTTTACCCATCCTCTTCTATGTGATCTCGGAGGACAGGTTGCAAAGAAGTATTCAACATTTCAAGAAGCAAAGGGATATCCTTCCAGAAAGCTTTTTATTATTGATAAGAATGGAAAAATCCAAAAGATTGTGGATGGAATACCTTCTAATAATGACCTTCTAGATTTTGTAGGAAATTTATAGTAATTATCATCATCACATTAAAAAAAATTAATCATGTACCTACGGGGAAGTAGAGCAGGAAACTTATTAAGAAAAAACAATTACTTATATAATTATATATTGAGTTAATAAGAAATTTATGTCTACTATTATTAAAATTGATGAGATAAAACAATCTCTTGTTGCTAGCTGTAGGGTACTCCGTCGTACAAAGGAGCCTGAGTATGATCACCTAGTTGGGCCTGTTTGTGATGAGGCTCAGACAATATGTGATGAGAGGGAAAAAGAGCAATTTAATGCTCCTGCTGATTTTGCTCAGCATTTAAGAAATCTATATCCAAAAATCCGGGAGTTTCAAGTTTGGGATTTCTTTTCACCACCAGTAGAAAAGCGTTCTGAAGATATCTTTGATCCAGGTACTTGGCAAGAGGTAATAGATTTCGTCGCTATAGTTCTGCTGAATGCTACTGCATCAATTAATCTATTAAATCAGCATCATGATACTTCTGGATTGCAAGAGCAGAATTGTCTTGCAGATATTGAGCAGTGGTTAAGAATAGCATGGGCAGGAAGATTTCGACCAGGACATCCAAATGTTGAGCTTGATTGGGATGGAACTACTGAGGATGCTAAAGCAGTACTGAAAAAATTAAATGAGAGTTGTGATAAAGCACCAGTTCAATTTACTACTAGTGGCCAAGCAACGTGTAATGTTGTTACCCTACGTGATGAAAATACACCTTTATGGTTTTGTGAACAACTTCATAACATCATGATACGAAATAGGCGCTGGGAGAAAGATAATGAAAAATATAACCTGCCTTTTAACGAACTCCATGAACAGGGTCATTCTCATTTAGTACGTAGTTATCTGATTATTTTTAATGCTGTTATGGCTGCAATTTCTGAAGCTAAACCTGTTCCTGCTCCAGATGAAGCTAAACCTGTTCCTGCTCCAGATGAAGCTAAACCTGTTCCTGCTCCAGATAAGGACTGATGATCTGAAAATCAATCGAGCTGAAGCTATTTCAAAAATTACAAATAAAGACATAGACATTAAAATCATTGAAAAATCCTTCCAAAAACGTACTTTCAGTGATATTGTCAATTTAAATATAAGAAAAGATTTTGAAGAAATTAGATAAAGAGCAAGGTATTATAAAAAAGGATTTAACGGGCATGAAAATTACTTTAATTAGAATTACTTTTTTCCTGGCTTTATTTTTAATATGGTATCTGGTTGTAGCCATAACCCAAATACCGTCTTATATACTTCCTGGACCTCTTGATGTATTTGAAAGTTTTTATATTGGTTTTATAAAGGGTAATTATCTAATTTCAATTTTTTACTCGATGATAAGGGTTTTAACTGGTTATTTCATGGCACTTGGCATAGGAATAGTTACTGGTATTTTGCTTGCACGGTATTATTTCCTCGACATTACTTTTGGCAGGTCTATTCTTTCACTTCAATCTATTCCAAGTGTAGCTTGGGTTCCATTAGCACTCTTGTGGTTTGGAATATCTGATAATGCAGTTATTTTTATTATAATTCTTGAAGCGGTTTTACCTACAGCACTAAGTACAAAGAATGCTATGAAAAATATTCCTTCAAACTTAATTAAAGCAGCTCAGACATTAGGAAGCAGGGGGCTTCATTTATATAAAAATGTAATCATTAAAGCAATGATACCTGAATTAGTTACTGGTTTAAGGCTTAGCTGGGCATTTGCATGGCGGGCTTTAATTGCAGGAGAGTTATTTGTAAGTGGCGCAGGGATAGGTCAGACATTAGAGCTTGGAAGGGCATTAGCAGATATGTCTCAGGTTATTGCAATGATAACTACTATTGGTATCATTGGTTATTTTACTGAAAATGTATTTTTTGGAATAATAGAAAAAAGAGTCCGAATTGCTTGGGGGGTTGAATAACTGTTTTATGCTTGAGCCTAAGATTAAGTTTGAAAATGTAGTAAAGAATTTTAAAACTTCCTCTGGTGATAATCATATCCTGGGAAATTTAAGTTTTGATATTTTTGCGGAAGAATTTGTTTGTGTATTAGGACCTTCCGGATGCGGGAAATCCACTATTTTAAGCTTGATAGCAGGATTATTAAAACCTTCTTCCGGTAAGGTAATCTTTAATTCAAAGCTAGTAGAAAGGCCAGATAGTTCTAGGACACTGGTTTTTCAGGAATATGCTTTGTTTCCCTGGTTAAACATTTTAGATAATGTAGCATTTGGATTAACCACTAAAAATCACGGTAAAGAAAAACCACAAAAAAAAGCTATGGAATATTTAAATCTAGTAGGATTGTCTGAATATAAAAATTATCCTGTTAATCAGGTTTCAGGAGGGATGAGGCAGAGAGTAGCTCTTGCCAGAGCCCTTGCTGTTGAACCTGAGGTGTTGCTCTTAGATGAACCATTTGGGGCATTAGATCAACAGACCAGAGAAAATATGCAAAATGAATTACTTAGATTATGGATGAAAACAAAAAAAACAGTAATTTTTGTAACACATAGTGTAGATGAAGCACTTAAACTTGCTGACAGAATTCTTGTTATAGGTGGTAAGCCTGGTAAGCTTTTGTTTGATGCTACAGTAGCAGTGTCCAGACCCAGAGATTTAAAGGATTCTCATCTGATTAATATCCGAAATCAAATTCTAGACAACCTTACTCATCCTGATTTTTTTATGGGATCGGATATATGAAAGAACCGGTGGATGGGCGAATGGGCGAGTCGGCGAATGTACCTTTAGAGAGGAATTCGCCCCACCGCCGGTTCGCCCCATCGCCGGCTCTTTATGTAGTTGCTACACCGATAGGTAATTTAACTGATATTACACTTAGAGCTTTAGAGACCTTAAAAAAGGTAGATTTAATTTTATGTGAAGATAAAAGAATAACCTCAAGACTTTTAAATAAGTATGCAATTAAAACAAAAATTAAAAGTCATCATAAATATAATGAACATAAATCAGCTGGTGAAGCGATTTCTCTTCTTGTTTCCGGGAAAGATATAGCGCTTGTTTCTGATGCAGGTACACCACTTATTTCTGATCCAGGTAAAACTCTTATAGCAGCTGCAATGGATCAGAATATAAAAGTAATTCCTGTACCAGGACCGAGTGCTTTACTTGCAGCTTTAAGTGTATGCCCCTTTGAAAGTGAAAATAGTGAATTTTTATTTATTGGTTTTTTGCCGGAAAATAAAAGTAAGAGAAAAGATACACTTTGCTCTTTAAAAAACAGATCAAAAAATATAGTTATTTATATTGCTCCTCACGATATAAAAAAATATATAGCAGAGATTAATAATATATATCCTGATAGTGAGATATTTATTGCAAGAGAGATCTCAAAGATATATGAAGAACTTTGGAAAGGAAAAATTCCTGATTTAATCTGGTTACTTGAAAATAAAACTTTTAAAGGTGAAATAGTAGTCATATTACATATAAATAAACAGGCAGAGAGTTTGAACATGGAGCATGTTCTTTCTCATATGAAAAATCACATTACAGAAGGACATTCATTGAAAGAGACATCAAAAACTTTTGCTAAAGAATATAATTTATCTGCTAAAAGACTGTATGATTTATATCTAGATAAATACATTAAATAAAAGCAGCAGGGAGCATTGTATACAACGCCCCCTGCAACCTTTTCTATGTTATGTTTTTATTATCTTCTGTTTACAGATGATTTGAATTGTTTACCAGCTGAAAACTTTGGTACTGTGCTTGCTGAAATTTGGATTTCTTCTCCTGTTTTAGGATTTCTGCCTTTTCTTTCTTTCCTTTTTCTGGCTTCAAAAGTTCCAAATCCTACAAGTGTTACTTTTTCTCCCTTTGAAACTGATTTCATTATTGCTTCTAAGGTAGTACTAAGTATTTCATCAGCTTTTTTTTGTGTTAATTCTTCTTTGTTAGCTAGTTGTAGAATTAAGTCTTGTTTGTTCATAAAATTCCTCCATTTATTTGCTAAGTCTGAAATAAATCATATGCTAAAATCCTTGTCCTGTCTAGGTTTTAAGACTTTTGTAGATGAATGCTTAACCTTAATTTTTTTTGTTTAAAATTAAATGATATAGATATTTTGAATAAAATATACACTTAGGTAATACATGTTTTGTTTTAGTTGATTAAATTAAATAAGAAATCAAGTAAGAAAATGATAAAAGTAGGCAAATTTGTTTCATTCTTTACCAAATAAATAAAAATCTAGAACTTAACAATTTACAACTGCGTCAACAAAAATCAAGCTAGATTAAGAATATGGTTAAAACAACAAGGTTAAGTAAATTCAAATTAACAAAGTTTGTTAAAGTCCTTGGCTTGAACATTAATAACGAACTTATTGTTTTAAATGGAAAGATATCGTACTCAGACCAGGGCTTAGAAACAAAAAATCTTACTGAAATAGATGCTTCAAATTGTATTATATGCCCAGGGTTTATTGATCCTCAGATTAATGGCCATGATTTATGTAATTTTTGGGATGTGCCTCCTCCATCTTTCAATGAAATTGATAGACTTCGCTTGCAACTGGCTTTGAGAGGTGTCGTTGGCTTTTGCCCTACTATTATTACTTCAAGTGATGAAAAAATATTTAATTTTATTGATCATATAAATTCCTATATTAAGCAATCTGGAAATAGTGCTGGTGCAAAAATTCTTGGTATGCATATTGAAGGTGTCTTTATTTCAAAATATGGAGTTCATGAAAGTAAATATGCAAAAAAAGATTTAACAGCAAAAAATATTGAACCCTATATTAAGGAAAATGTAATTATTTTTACTCTTGCTCCTGAACTGGATAAAACTGGAGAGGCAATAAAACTACTTCAAAAAAATAATATTCTGGTTTCTATTGGACATACAGATGCTACATATAAAGAAGGGCAAATTGCGGTAGAGGAATTTGGAATTAGATCTGTTACACATATGTTTAATGCTATGAGGGGAATAGAAGGTTTTTCACACAGAGATAATAGAACTTTAAATTTAGATACTATAAATCAGAAACTCGCAAATCCTACTAACATAGATCCTGAAAAAGATGGAATTATGCTTTACTTGCTTCAAAATAAAAATGTTTTATGTATGGTTATTGCAGATGGAATCCATGTGCATAAAGAAATTGTAAGGCTTTTGAAAGAACATAAAAAAGAAAACTCATTTGCTCTTGTGTCTGATTCAGTTTCAAGAGATTTCTTTGAAAAGTCAAAATCAAAAGGAGTATTAGGTGGTGGGCAAATCTTAATAGATGAATGTGTCAGAAATCTTATTAAGTGGAAAATTACAAATATTGAGGAAGCCTTATTATGTGCTTCAAAGCCTATTAGGAGTCATTTAAATCTGCCAATAAGCTCTAACATAAGTGATATAGCAGCTGGAAAAGAAGCAAATTTAGTCCTCTGGGATATTGAGAAATGTTCAGTTAAGGGAACCATTATAGGAGAAAACCTATTCTTAAATTATTGAGATAATAAATGGTTTCTAATTTTGGTTATATAAAAATATGAGTGTTTATGTTTTAGGTTGGTCACAACCAAATGGAAAAGTAGCAATACTATGCAGATCTGGAGGATCTAATCCTGGGCCTGCATTTTGTCAGACCAGGAAAGAAGCTATCCTTCTTAGGACTAAATTAGCTAATGATCCTAGAGGAAAACAAAACAACAAAGCAAGAGAAATAATTAAACGACTTTTGATTTATATGTATATGGGAGAAGAAACCATAATGTGGCGGCCAGGCGATCTTTGGGTTTATTTAGATCAAAAAAAATTAATTTTACTTGAACATGCAAAATTCTCCTAATATACTGGGCAATTTGTACTAAGAGATTTTTATACGAGCGAAGCGAAAAACTCGGGAGCTTGCTCCCAGAGATAGGAGCGAGCGAGTTCAAAGCGACTTCCTTAGCAGCGACGACTGGTGCTGAAAGCAAAAATCGGCGTAAAACCCGGTAGCTTGCTGCCGGGTTAGCTGATTTTAGGGAAGTCGCTTTATAATCAGGCTACAATTTAAATAAATATTGTGTGTAATTTAAAGATAAGCTTTTACAGTTAAGTTAAAGTTGAGTTAAATTTGGTTTTGATTTCATATCTCTTTAATTTTTGTAAGGGTATGCCCTGAAAAGTGCTACCACTAAGGGGTAAATAGATATTGAGGTTTTATGAGCGTCCATAATAAACACTTTTTAATTCAAAAAAGAGAAAGAAAAGTTTCATTTTCATTGCCAGCAAATGTATTTGGATATCTTGGCTTGTGTAAAGAAATAAAGAAAAATAAAGATTTGGCTGAAAATAGAATCGATGGAGCACAAGCTAAATTACCTTTAATTTCAACCATTATAAGAAGATTTACTCCACAGGGAGTTGTTTATGCTCACTGGTCATTTTTGCAATATTAAAGGTTATATAAAAGTTAAGTAATAACCCTTACTTAACCTGCTGTTGATAAATAACCTCTGGGTTATACCTAAGATTAATTAGTTCTAAAAATGGTGGACTTAAGAAAATGACAGGCTTAGTAAGTCAAAAAACATTACCTCAAATTTACGGTTTTAATTATGTCCAGCCGCAAAAATTAAAACAACAATTCCAGCTTGTACCGTTAGATGAGATAGAAGATGCAGTATTCTCTCCATTGCTAAAAACAGGTGCTAATGATAAAGAAAATCATTGTTTATCTTGCAGGGGAAAGTCAAAAGCTGGCTTACCTGTTTCATCTGATTTTGGAGAAATTAAAAGTCCATATGAATTAATTTATGCAAGACTTGAAGGATTACAGTATTACAACAGGTATTAGACAATTAATTGCAATACAATTTGACAAATCTTTTTATATATTAGAAGATTATCTTTGCGTTTTGCCAGAGACAACTAGGAGATTGGTTTAAGCTGGTCTTTAAAAGAACAAACCTAGTCGAGGTAATTGAAAAATTAACCTAAATTTGTCTTTGGCCCCATATTCTGGGGCTTTTTTGTTAAAGAGGTAAAAAATGAGTAAAAATCTGACTAAACAAGATGTAGTTTCTAATTTAAAAGAAAAATTCTCAAAAATTGCACTTGCAATAGCAACTAATCATCAGGGTTTTAGTGTTTCAGAGATTACAGATCTCAGAAGAAGATTAGTTAAGAGCAAAGCTGAATACAAGATTGCTAAAAACACCCTGATAAAACTTGCACTAAAGGATACAAATATTCAGGAGCTTGAAAAATCTCTTGAAGGACCTACAGCGCTTTTGCTTGGTTTTGGTGATCCGAATGAATGTGCAAAAACATTTGTTGAATTTGTGAAAGAAGTTGAAAAAGGTGAAATTAAAGGGGGAGTTTTAGACGGGAAGTTTCTTACAAAAGAAGAACTTACAATATTTGCAAATCTGCCTCCAAAAGAAGTCCTTCTTGGCCAAATTGCAGGCTTGCTTGTTGCAAATACGACTGCAATTGCAGGTACATTTGAAAGTTTAATAAGGGATATTGCACTTCTTGCAGAGGAAGTTGCAAAGAAGAATTCAGGAGAAAAAGCTGCATAAGCTTTTCTTGTGAAAGTTTGGGAATAAAAAGGAGAAAAATATGCCAAATAAAGTAGAAAAATTATTGGAAGATATTTCCACATTAACAGTTCTTGAAGCATCAGAACTAAAAAAAATGATGGAAGAGAAATTCGGAGTTACTGCAGCAGCGCCAGTAGCAGTTGCAGCAGTAGCTGCAGCAGCACCTGTCGAAGAAAAAGATTCATTTGAAGTTATTCTTTCCAGCTCAGGTGATAAGAAAATTGAGGTATTGAAAGTAGTACGTGAAGTAACAGGACTTGGACTTAAAGAAGCAAAAGACCTTGTTGATAGTGCTCCTAAACCAGTAAAAGCAGGCGTAAAGAAAGATGAGGCAGAATCAATTAAAAAGAAAATTGAGGCTGCTGGCGGTAAGGTAGAACTAAAGTAAATCAATTCCCTTGTTTAAAAAAATACTTATTGCAAATAGGGGTGAAATCGCACTTCGTGTAATTAGAGCAGCACGTGAACTTGGAATTGAAACTGTTGCAGTTTATTCTCAGGCAGATGCCAGCTCTCTTCATGTGCAACTGGCTGATGAAGCTTATTGTATAGGTCCGGCACGTTCTGCAAACAGTTACTTAAATATTCCTTCTATTGTTAGTACTGCTCTCTTAAGTCGTGTTGATGCAATCCATCCTGGGTATGGGTTTCTTGCAGAAAATTCAAATTTTGCTGAAATGTGTGAGTCGCACGGATTAAAGTTTATAGGTCCAACCTCGAAAAATATTTCTTCAATGGGTGATAAAGCTACAGCAAAATCAATAATGATGGATTTAGGAGTACCAGTTATTCCTGGAATAGATGGTTTGATTGATAATAAAGAACAAGCTATACAAAGTGCTAAAAAACTTGGTTATCCAGTAATTTTAAAAGCTACTGCAGGCGGGGGCGGAAGAGGTATGAGAATTGCTCAGGATGAAGATCAGCTGACAAGTGGGCTTGACTCAGCTTCTCAGGAAGCAAATAATGCATTTGGCAATCCTGGAATATATCTTGAGAAGTATATAACGAAAATTAGACATATTGAAATTCAGATTCTTGCTGATGAGCATGGAAATGTTATTCATCTGGGAGAAAGAGATTGTACAGTGCAAAGAAGACATCAGAAGCTTCTGGAAGAAACCCCAGGCATGCACATTGATAAAAGACTGAGGAAAAAAATGGGAAATGCAGCTGTCCTTGCTGCAAAAAAAATAAAGTATAGAAATGCAGGAACAGTTGAATTTATTCTTGATATGAATACGAAAAACTTTTATTTTATGGAAATGAATACACGAATTCAGGTAGAACACCCTGTTACTGAGATGGTTACGTCTATTGATTTAATTAAGTCACAAATACGAATTGCTGCTGGTGAAAAATTATGGCTTAAACAGAATGATGTTAAAATAACCGGACATTCAATGGAGTTCAGAATAAATGCTGAAGATCCTGATAAAAACTTTGCACCATCACCTGGGAAAATTGATGGTTATATACCCCCTGGTGGACCAGGTGTAAGAGTAGACAGTCATTGTTATACCGGCTATGAAATACCTCCATATTATGATTCCATGATTGCAAAGCTTATTGTTCATGATGATAATCGTGAAGCTGCAATAAGCCGGGCAAAAAGGGCTCTGGATGAATTTGCAATAACCGGTATTCAAACCACAATACCATTTCATCTAAAGGTACTTGAACATCCGAAATTTATTTCTGGAGATTATGCCACTGATTTTGTGGCTAAAGATATGTAAGGGCAATCCTATGTGATTGCCCTATATTTGGGCAGGTGTATCCGCCAAAGGCGGACCCGCCTTTGGCGGGGAATCTGCCTCTGTCTGATTTTTTTCTATCTGAGCATGCATTAATAATATTATTGCTTCACGCTTAATATCCTGAAGTAATTGTTCAAACATATCAAAGGCTTCATTTTTATATTCCATAAGGGGATCTTTTTGCCCGTAGCCCCTTAAATGTATGCCTTCTCTCAGAGCATCCATATTATGAAGGTGCTCTACCCATTTACTATCGATTACATGAAGCATTACCTGGCGTTCAATTTCTTTTATATTTTCTTTTCCAAGTTCTTTCTCTTTCTCTAAATATACTTTTTCAGATGCATCTTGTAAACTTGCTCTTAGTTCTTCAAACGATAAATTATTTAAATCGTTTATAGTGATTACTGAGCCTACCAGTGGGATGTCTGCCGTGATTACTTTAAAAAAGTTTGGCAATGCTTCATCCATCCAACTTTCCTGAGGAACTTCAGGATTTATATGGATATATAGTGAGTTGTCAACATGTGCTTTTAAGATTTCAACAAATGAATCACTGATATCTGTTCCTTCAAGAATTCTTCTTCTTTCTCGGTATATAACTTCTCTTTGTGTATTCATTACATCGTCATACTGAAGAACATGTTTTCTAATGTCAAAATTATGAGCTTCAACTCGTTTCTGTGCATTTTCAACAGCATTTGTAACCATTTTTGCTTCAATCGGAAGATCTTCTTCGGCTTTTAAGAATGTCATTATGTTTGAAATCTTTTCCCCGCCGAAAATCCTCATTAAATTATCTTCAAGCGATAAGAAAAAGTTTGTTGAACCGGGGTCGCCTTGTCTGGCTGCCCGTCCTCTTAACTGATTATCAATTCTTCTGGATTCATGCCTTTCAGTTCCTATAATATGAAGTCCTCCCAGCTCAACTACTTTTTTATGTTCTTCGTCGCATTCTCTTTTAAACTTTTCATATAGCTCTTCCCATTTGGCTTTATATTCCTGACTGTCTTCGTTTAATTTAATTTTACTAATAGCCTCTTTTGCTAAATATTCAGGATTACCACCCAGAATGATATCTGTTCCTCGTCCTGCCATGTTTGTTGCAATGGTTAGTGTACCTAATCTTCCAGCCTGAGCAACTATATATGCTTCTCTTTCATGGTTTTTCGCATTTAAAATATTATGTAGAATTTTATTTCTTATAGCTTCAAGCACAACTACAGATATCTCAAGTTTTTCAAGGACAAATTCAATTTCAGCATCTTTATATTCTGACTTAAGCTCTTTAATGACGGGTTCAAGATCACTTGATTTTAAATTCCCGGGTCTGTCAAGTAATTTTAAAAGTTTCCGGGTCGTTTCATTTTCGATTTTTCTATCCTTTAATAACTTTAAAACTCTTTGTGCTTTTTCCTGCATGACCTTTGTCATGGCTTGTGGTTTTGATAAAAACTCAGATATAAGTTCTGATTTTTCAATGCTAATGGTTCCTACAAGTATGGGTCTTCCGGTGAGATAAGTTTTCACTATCTCTTCAATCACCGAATAAAATTTATATTTTTCTGTTCTGTAAACCATGTCATTCAAGTCTGTTCTTATATTTGTTTTATTTGTAGGGATACAAACCACGTCCAGGTTATAAATTTTTCTAAATTCATCTTTCTCTGTAAAAGCAGTACCTGTCATCCCTGCAAGTTTTGGGTAAAGTCTGAATAAATTCTGAAAAGTAATGCTTGCAAGTGTAAGTGTTTCTTCCTGAATAGCAACATTTTCTTTTGCTTCAATAGCCTGATGTAATCCATCACTCCATCGTCTTCCCATCATTAATCTTCCGGTAAATTCATCTACAATTACAATTTCTGGTTTGTTGTTTGCTTCTGGATTAGGTTTTATTACATAGTCGGTATCTTTTTTGAATAATTCTTTGGATTTTAAAGCCTGTAAAAGATGGTGTGCCAGATTACCTTGTATATCCCAAAGATCATCTACTTGTAATAAATCCTCTGCATTTTTAATTCCTTTATCAGTTAAAATTATATTTCTTGCTTTTTCATCTACCCAGTAGTCACAGTTTTGATCATCTTTGTCTTTCCCTCTTTTTAATCTCAGGCTTAGTTTTGACATTGCTATATAAATATCTTTTTGCCCTTTTGCTGGCATGCCTGAAATAATAAGAGGTGTTCTTGCCTCATCGATTAAAATACTGTCTACTTCATCGACTATTGCATAAAAATAATCCCGCTGAACACAGTCAGATAGTGCTGTTTCCATGTTATCCCGTAGGTAATCAAAACCATATTCGTTATTTGTACCGTAAGTAATGTCTGCTTTATACGCATGAATTTTTTCAGATGATTTCTGGTGCGGAACTACAAGACCTACATCCATTCCAAGGAATTTATAAATTTTTCCCATCCACTCAGAATCTCGTCTTGCAAGGTAATCATTAACAGTTACAACATGAACTCCTCTTCCTGTAAGGGCATTAAGATACACAGGAAGTGTAGCAACCAGTGTTTTGCCTTCACCTGTTTTCATTTCAGAGATCTTACCCTGGTGTAAAACTATGCCACCCATAAGCTGAACATCAAAGTGCCTCATGCTAAGAACCCTTTTTGACACCTCTCTTACTATTGCAAATGCTTCAGGCAGTATTTGATCAAGGATTTCAAAAGTTGCTTTGTCCAGTGTGTTTCTAATAATTCCTGGTATTTTAGGTGCATCATTCGGGACAAGAGAAGTGTTGGTTACATTTTTAAGCTTGTTTTCTATTATGTTTTTAAAGTAAGGAGTTTTTGCTTTTAATTCTTCATCAGAAAACTTAGAAAATTCATTTTCAAATGTATTAATCTTTTCAACCAAAGGTCGAATTATTTTGATTTTTGCTTCGTTATTTTCCCCGAATATTTTTTCTAAAAATCCAAGCATGGTTTTGTTATTTCATATTATCCTAAATTACGATATCATAAAGAGAAGGTAAAATGACAACACTAATTAAATCGTCAAATGAAATAAAAAAGGTGCTTGCAGTATCTGAGCGGCCACTTGGATTTATCCCTACCATGGGGGCTTTGCATGCTGGACATATTTCACTTATTAAGGCAGCAAGAGAAGAATGTAAAACTGTAGTTGTAAGTAATTTTGTTAATCCTTTGCAGTTTGGTCCTGATGAAGATTTTAAAAAATATCCAAGAGATCCTGAAAAGGATTATAAAATCTGCCAGGAGCAAAAAGTAGATTATGTTTTTGCACCTTCTGAAGATGAGATTTACCCTGATGATCAAAGTAAAAAAAATATTATTTCATTGCCGCTTGAATTAAGTGAAACCTTATGTGGGAAAAGCAGAATTGGTCATTTTGAGGGAGTTGCCATTGTCATTAAAAAACTTTTTGATATTATAAAGCCTGATTATGCTTATTTTGGCGAAAAAGATTTACAGCAGCTTTATATAATCAGGTGGTTAGTAAAAGAATATAATTTACCGATATTTGTTCGAGCATGTCCAATAGTGAGGGAAACTAGTGGGTTGGCTTTTAGTTCAAGAAATAAACACCTGTCAAATGAAGGTAAAGCTGTAGCATCTAATTTATATAAGGCTTTAAAGGCAGCCAGAGCAAATATAAAAATAGGAATATTTACAGTAAGTAAATCTATGCTTGAAAGTCTTATATATCTTTCACGATTTCCTGAAATTAAGGTGGAATATTTTGAAGCTAGGAATAAGGTAAATTTTGCCAAGACAGATGATAATGCAAAATCCGGATTTTATTTTTTTATTGCTGCAAAAACAAATGGTGTACGGCTTATAGATAATATAGAAGTGTGAAAGTGTAAAAGTGTAATTTATTTTATGAAAAAGTTTTATCAGATTGCTGTTGATGGACCTGCAGGTGCAGGTAAAAGTACAATAGCAAAACTGCTTGCCAGGAAGCTTGGAATACTTTATATAGATAGTGGCGCAATGTACAGGGCAGTGACATATTATTTGTTAAAAAATGGATTAATGAACAAAAGTGAGAATGAGCTAAAAAAGCATTTAAAGTTTATAAACATTTTTTTCGTAGAAAAAAAAGGAAAACAAAAAGTTTATTTAAACAAAAGCGATATAACATCTGGCATCAGGTCTTCTATTGTTAACAAAAATGTAAGTAAAGTTTCTGCGAAAAAATCCGTGAGAGAAGAAATGGTAAAAAGGCAAAAAACCCTTGCTTTAAATTCTTCAATAATTATGGACGGTCGGGATATAGGAACTGTCGTATTTAAAAATGCTGATTTAAAAATATATTTAACTGCTTCTTCTTATGTCAGGGCGCTAAGACGGAAGAAAGATCTACAAAGAATAAATGAAAATGTAAAGATTAATGATCTTGTAAAACAAATAAATGACAGAGATACTTATGACAGTTCTCGTAAAATATCTCCTTTAATAAAATCACATGATGCTATTGTGGCAGATACCAGCAATCTTTCTATTTATCAGGTTTTAAATAAAATCTGTATGTTCTTACCTGATGAACTAATGGGGAAAAATTAACCTATTTATCATTTAAACCTTCACAGGGGATGAACTTTGCTTTAGAATGGTTTATTGTGTCTAAATCAAAGAAAAATAAAAGTATAAAAATCTCATTATTTCCTTTGCCGGAGATAGTTTTATTTCCAGGAATGAGTTTGCCTTTACATATATTTGAAGATAAATACAAAGGAATGATCTCAAAGTGTATAAATGATAAAACTGAGTTTGGAATAGTTTTAAGTAAAGAAAATGTTTGTGCTGAAGTAGGTACTACTGCACAAATAATTGATGTAGAAAAACTAGATGATGACAAAATGAATATATTAACTGAAGGGAAAGAAAGATTTAAGATCTTAGATATTGTCAGTGAAAAGCCTTATCTTGAAGCTCTTGTTCAGACCTATGATGATATAGAATCTGAGATGGATGAAGAGTTTAATGAAATCATTAAAATTATAAAAAAATTATCGAGTAAAGCACTTCGCATATTTGATTCAATTTCAGAGCAGTCCACATCAAAAAAACTAAAGTTACCTAAAGAATCAAATGAATTATTGTTTTTAATTGCTGCAAACCTTACCTGTACGAATGATTCTAAGCAAACTATCCTGGAGTCCAGATCAATTAATGAAAGAGCAAACCTGACTTTAAATTTGCTTAAGGAAGAGATTCAAAAACTTGAAGTAATGCTGGAAAATAAAAAGACAAAAAATGAAGTAATTAAAAACGGTAAGCTTCATATTTGATCAGGTTTTAGGTTTATCATTAGTACTTCTTTTTGGAATAACTGTTCCTAAGTAGCTACCTATTATGGCAAAAATAACAGAAGCAATAACTATCAAAGCACAAGTTGTAAAAAATATTGAAGGGAGTATTTGCTGAAAATCTGGTTTTGGTATATCAATAGGCCAGTTTTTTTTCAGTGCATTTATTAACATTATTTTATTATCAGGTGAATTGAAAGAAATAACGGTAATAATATCCAGGCATGTACCACCTATTAGACCTGAAAATACTCCTACTAACAAAGTATCCATAAGCGGAATTTTTCCTGCAATTACTTTGCTGGCAAGTCTGATTGCAATAAATCCGCCAACAATAGCCCAGATAAAAAGTCCAGGGGCAAAAACAATTGACAATATTGTTATTAAAAGTCCTCCTAAAATTACGGGTTTTAAAAATGGGTCGTTCATTGGTTTCCTTTATAATGCTGATAAAGATAATGATATATAACTATACTACCTGAACAAGAAAGATTTAAAGAATGTATAAGTCCGTATTGAGGAATTTCAAGTACAGGATAATTTTGATTTTTAACAGTATCAGGTAAGCCGCCTTTTTCTTTGCCTAAAAGAAATAAGGGATTTTTAGGATATTTAAAATCAAACAATGAAACAGAATCATTAGATTGTTCAACTAAAATGAGATTATAGTCGGACTTTGAAATAAATATAAGGAATTCTTCCATTGTTTCAAAATAAGTTATTTCAGTCCATTTTTCGCTAGAGACGGAAGCATAAGTATTAAAACTTTTTTCCCCGATAAGAAAAAATTCTTTAGCTTTGGCACAATGTGCTGTTCTAAGCAGAGAACCAATATTAAATTCTTTTGAAATATTATAAACTGCTACTGCAAAAGGATGAGTCCAGGAAAAATATTCTTTAAGTTTTTTTTCTCTTTCTTCGGTCAATTTTTTAATGTAACAGCTTTTTTAATTTCCTGTATGGAAACATTTATTAATGGTCGTTTGGCAATTAGCTCAAGAACAGCTTTATTAACCGTATCTCTTACTACACCTTTTATATTTATCAAATCTGTTTCTTTCCTTTCGACAGATTGTTTTATTGCTTCTTTTACAAGGTCAACCGTACCCAGGCAAAATGCTCGCCAGTCTTTTCCTTTGGCAAATGAACAAGCTTCGGCAAGAATCTCAGGTCCTGCAATGATATTTCTTCCCTCATCAATTAGAAGAGCAATGGTAATGGTGCCTTCTATAGCAAGAGCCTGTCTTTCTTTCATGGTAACTTCATCAATATCAAGTCTTTTAGCTTCATTGTAGTAAATAGAATCGGCAGGAACTTTATTTGCTACTCGTGCCACTTGTTCTCTTAATTCCAGAATATCTCCATTCTTTAAAATATGAATATCGTTTGGACTGATTGAAATATTTTCTGCTAGATTTCCATAAATAACTAAGTGTCTTTCTTCTCCTTGTGAGGGCACAAAGGCTCTGGGCTTTGCTACGGTAAGAATAAATTTTCCTTCTTCCTGTGCAGCATGACCAGAAGCATGTACACCCTGCCCCCGTCCGCCAATAACCTGTACTTTCTGAACGAAAAGCTGATCAATAGTATGAGCCAGGAGCCGGGCTGTACCTGGAGGTGGATTTGCACTTATAACAACAATATCTTTTGACTTTAATTTAATCAGAGGATGTTCTTCTTTGGCGATTTCAATAAGTGCACTTAAAAAATTACCGTATTTGCCTGAAACAATAACAACGAGCTCTTTATCATCAACAGATTTTAGATCTTTTTCTTCAAGAAACAGGTTATTATCTACTTTTATGAAACCAGTTTTTATTGCTGCCTGGATCTTATTATTTAAATATTCACCGCATATAAAAACTCTTTTTTTATGCTTTTGAGCCAGGTTAAAAACAATCTGGTATTTATGTAAACTGTTTGCATATCCGAATATGAAAACCCGGGCTGCTGCATCTCTGAAAATCTCATCAAATCTTTTAGTTATAGATTTTTCAGCCTGGGAATAGCCAAGAGCTTCAATGTTTGTTGAGTCGCTGATTAATATATCTACTCCGTCTTCTCCTGCCTGTGCATATGAATAATAATCAAATAAAGTTTTATCCGGAGGTGTCTGATCAATTTTAAAGCTGCTTGTGTATAAAACATTTCCTGCTTCGCATTTTATGTACAGTCCGTAAGTGTCAGGTAATATTGAAGTATTACTAATAGCTTGTACTGTTAAGTTGTTTGTAACCTTATATTCTTCTCTGGGATTTAAGAACTCTACTTCAGGCATTTTTGTCTCTTTATGAAGTTGTTTTTTTACACATTCAATGGCAAGTTTAGAGCCTAATATTTTTGGAATATTTAATTTTTCAAGTAGATAAAAAACACCGCCACAAGCATCATCATGTGCTGAGGTAAGAATTAAGCATTTAATTTTGTCTTTATTTTCAATAAGATACTTAGTGTTTGGAATGACTAAATCTACCCCTGTTAGATCATGAGGAGGCAGCATCATTCCAAAATTAACAATTACAATCTCATCTTTATATTCATAGATCCAACAGCTTTTACCAATTTCACCGTGACCGCCAAGCGGAATTGCTTTTAGATTTTCGTTTGATCCACGTTGTTTCATATGAAAAATTTAAAGTAGGGGCTTGCCATGGCAAGCCCCTACTGCTAAGACCTTGCTGAAAAATATATCATGAAGTTTGTTGGCTCCAATTACGATTCTGGGACCTGGTCGATTTAATAAACTGTCATCTAGAATAGAGATATCTTTATTTTTAATTGCACTTAGTAAATCCCATCCAGATCGGTTCAGCACTTGAATTATATCTACTTTTTCACCAAAACCACACCATGAAATAATAATTTTTTCAGGATTGTATTCAAACAGTCTGTCAATGCCAATTGGTTTACTTCTGGTCCCTGCTTCAATTAATTTATAGTCTCCACCTGCTATTTCAACCAGCTCAGGAATCCAATTCCCGGAGATAGTAGGCGGATCATGCCATTCTTCTATGTATACCTTTGGTTTGTATGATTTTGTTTTGCTTTTTGTGTGCAGCTGATTTAATTCGCTCTTTATTTTTTCCACAAGATTACTGGCTTCAGCTTTAGCATTTACAATTTTTCCAATCTCTAAAATGTCTTCATAAATCTGATTTAATGTTATAGGGTCTGAATGATAGACATTAAATCCTAAGTCTTTTAGTCCATATGCAATTTTTTGCTGGACAATATTATTTGTAATTATGAGATCAGGTTTTAGTTTTTCTATTAATTCGTAATTTAATTTTATCCATGAACCGACAATGGGTTTTGCTTTTAGCTCGTCTTTTGGATAATCGCAATAAGTAGTTTTTCCGATTAGTAAATCTGCTCTACCAAGTAAACAGATGATTTCACTATGAGCAGGGGAGCACGAAACAATTTTTAGTTCTTTCATAGAAGTAAGAATAAATGATATCAAGTTAAAGAATGGCTATAATGTTAATACGCAGCAGTAATAATGTAATGCAGTATATGATCAAGTAAACAGTAGGGGTTTAGCGCGCTAAACCCCTACGTAACATTAAAAATGTTAAAAGAAAACATAGAAAAAACAGAAAAAGTACAAATATCTTCCATATATGGTCCTGTGGATTCCTGGAGGCTGGGAAAGTCTCTTGGGGTGGATTTAATAATGGATCCTTCTACCTGTTCGTTTAATTGTACTTATTGCCAGCTGGGTTTTATTCAAAAAATTACGAAAGACAGGAAAATATTTATACCGACTGAAAAAGTTAAAGAAGATTTTCTTAAGAGCAACTGGAAAGATGCAGAGATAATTACTTTTAGCGGAAGTGGTGAACCGACACTTGCGTTAAATCTTGGCGAAGTAATAAAAGAAATGAAAAAAATTACAAATATTCCAGTAGGAATTCTTACAAACGGTACATTGTTAAATGATCCTGATGTGCGGAAAGATGTTTTATATGCAGATATAGTATCTGTGAAACTTGATGCATCTGATGAAGACACCCTTCAGGCAATTAACAGACCTGCAACGGGTGTTAATTTGGATGTGATTTTATCTGGAATAAAAAAATTAAAAGAAGATCTCGTAGGGGCGTATCGCAATACGCCCATTTTGCAAATCCAAATTATGTTCATGCCACAAAATAAAAACAAAATTGATGATCTTGCAAAATTATTAAATGAAATTAAACCTGATGAAGTTGCTTTAAATACTCCTACACGTCCTTATCCTGGCGGCTGGGACATAATTACACGAGGAGCTCATGGTGAGGATGCAAAAAAAATAAAGTATCCGACTAAACCTCTCGTGCAATTAACACATGAAGAAGCAAAAGATATAGAGAATAAGTTGAAAGAATTAACTAGATTAAAAATTATATCTGTATATGATGAATAGAGACATTGCACGTGGCCTTCTTACAGTATATAATCTAGAAGACATTTGTAAGGAGATAAAAAATGAAATTTGCTAAAAGAACAGAATCACTGCCGCCATATTTATTCGCTGAAATTGATAAAAAAAGACAGGCTGCAGTAGCACGTGGAATAGACATTATTAATATGGGAATTGGAGATCCGGATCAACCCACCCCAAAAAACATTGTAGATGCAATGCATAAAGCCATTGATGATCCAATCACCCATAATTATCCTCCTTATCAGGGAATGAAAGAGTTTCGTGAAGCTGTAGTTAAGTGGTTTGAAAAACGTTTTAATCAGAAGTTTGATGCTGATAAAGAATGTATTTCACTTATTGGTTCAAAAGAAGCCATTCATAATATGATTTTTGCCACTATTGACGAGGGTGATGTTGCGCTTCTCCCTGATCCTGCATATCCTGTTTATAAATCATCGACTATTTTATGCGGAGGAGTTCCATACATAACTCCACTGCTTGAAAAAAATAACTGGATTCCTGATTTAACAAAAATCCCTAATGACATTGCCCAAAAAGCAAATATTATTATGTTAGGTTATCCGAATAATCCTACAGGAGCAATTGCATCTCTTGATTTTTATAATGAAGTAATTGCATTTGCAAAAAAATATGACATTATTGTACTTTCTGATAATGCATACTCAGAGTTGACCTTTGACGGATATACAGCGCCGTCAATTTTTGAAGCTAAAGGAGCAAAAGATATTGCTCTTGAGTTTCATAGTATGAGTAAAACATATAATATGACTGGCTGGCGGGTTGGTTTTGCAGTAGGAAATGAAAAAGTAGTTAAAGCACTTAGTACTGTAAAAACAAATATTGACAGCGGAGTATTTAAAGCTATTCAAAGAGCTGCTATTGCTGCATTTGATACACCAAAAGATGTTCTAGAGAAGAATAGAAATCTAATAAAAGAAAGAAGAGATGTGGCAGTTAAAGGATTGAAAGAGCTAGGATGGAATATTAAAGATCCAATTAAAAGTACTTTTTATCTTTGGCTTCCAATTCCTCCGGCATTTAAAACCTCGACTGATTTTGCATCAGCTATGCTGGATAAATGTGGCATTGTAGTTCCGCCTGGTATTGGCTATGGAGAATATGGAGAAGGTTATTTCCGTATTGCATTAACGGTGGATAAAAAACGAATAGGAGAAGCTATCGGTCGTATGAAAAAAGAAGGCTTGGTATTTGCAGCACAGACCTGTTCAGTTAAATAATTAAAGATGCCTAAGAAAACCGACATTGTAGAGACGCCATTAATGGCGTCTCTACGTGAATATAAAAATCCTCTTTTCATTTGTTGTTTCGGGATTTTAATAGGATCAATATTTTATTTCAAAGAAATTAATTTTCTTCTTTTGATTTTATTATGTGTATTGATTCTTCTGACTTACTTTTTACTTAAACAAAAGAAATTCTTAATTTTACTTTTCTCCGTGGTTTTTAGTTATTGTTATTGTTTGGGATATTTTAAAATATTTATTCCAAATCTAGACAGCTTACTGAATCAAAAGATTATTTATGTGGGAGAAATTACAACTGAGCCTGAAACATATGGAAACTTTTATACGAAATATAACCTAAACCTTAAAAGCACCATTTATAATTCGTTTATCCATACAATAAATGCAAAGGTACAAGTTATTGGCTCTAAATATGAAAAATATCAAAAAGGAGATATTGTACAGGTAAGTGGAGTTTTAAAATCTCCAAAAAGTGCATTACTGCCTGGGCTTTTTGATGAAAGAAAATATCTTTTTACTAAAGGAATTAAATATATTTTAAAAGCTGACTCCGGATCTCTTGTTTTTCTTGACAGAGGCTTGGTTTCTTTTTTTTATGACAGAATAAGTTACTTAAGACAAAAAATAATTACAGTTAATGCAGAATATTTAAAGCCAAATAATCTTGCTCTAATTAACGGCATATTACTTGGCTCAAAGGCTTCAAAATTAAGAGATGACTTGAAAGATAAAATTCAAAGCCTGGGACTGAGCCATATAACTGCAGCTTCAGGGTTTAATGTTTCAATTCTTGCAGCAGGTATTTTTTATTTATTTAAATTATTTACCAGAAGTAAGGTTCTACCCTCAGTTTTTTCTATATTAGCTGTTTTACTTTATTCTTCGTTGGCTGATTTTTCTGCTTCAGTAAATCGGGCTGCAGTATTTATAGTTCTTGTTTTAATTGGAAATCTATTTGATAAAAAGATAAAAATATTGCCTGGAGTAAGCTTAATTTTATTATTATTTTTTGTTTTTAACCCTGTTAATGTCCTGGATATAGGGCTTCAACTTTCAGTAATGGCATTCTTAAGTATTTTACTTTTTTCAGAAGAAGCTGACAGAAAGCTTTTAAAGTACTTTTTAGAGGTAAAGCTTCAATGGCTTTCTCAGATATTTCTTCAGTCATTATTTGCTCAGATTATGGTAATCCCGTTAATTGTTTTTTATTTTCATAATATTCAGATACTGGGATTAATATCAAACATTGTTGCTGTTCCCCTGGCTGCAGTTATATTGATTTTAGGTCTTACAAATGTAATTTTTGCTTTTGTCCCGTACCTTCAAATATTAAATGTATTTAGCTGTCTAATGCTGGAAACCTTTTCTGATACATTTTTGAAATGGGTTAATTTTTTATATAAATTTCCTTTGAAACTAATATATATTCCGAACATTGATTTTTACGCCCTTCTTTTAATTTATGTTTTTATTCTTTTTACTTTAATTGCTTTCTTTATATCCGAATTGCAAAAAATCTATAAAATATTTCTGCCAGTATTTGTTTTAGTCTTTGCTTTAAGTTATGTTTTGTTTGATCAAAACAAAAACCTAAGAATATTTTGCATTCCCGAATATAATCAGGAAAAAGTTTTAGTGATTTTACCTTTACCTTACCAAAAATCTGTTTTAATTACATCTAATAAAGACAGGAACAGTGTCAGGGCTATAAAAGAATATATCAGAAAAAATAATCTTCCTCCTGAACCTGAATATTATAATTTGCATGAAAAATCACATAAAATCACAAATGATTTTATAAAAGATTATGATAATAGAATAATCGTCAGATATAAAAAGTTTGTATTTGAAATAGTAAAGAACTATAATGAAAAAATTACCGGTAATGCTGATGTAATTGAATTACCTATCTTAAAAAAATCAGACCCGTCTTTTTTTGAGGCTGTATTTGTTGTTTATCCTGAAAATCTAATTGTTAATGACTATAAAAGATTATCAAAAAAATCAAAATATAATATTGACTGGTTGAAATCACAAGAATTTAAAACATATTTTTTAAGTGAAACTGGTACTATAGCAATTGTTTCAGATGGAGAAAAATATAAGATTAATTACGGGAGTAAAAGGGTAAATAATAATGAATGAAGTTTTAGTGGTGGACATTGGTGGAACAAAAACAAATGTTTCATTGTTAGATAAAAACGATGAAAATGAAGAGATAAAAATCTTAAACACAGAAATATTTAAGACTAATAAGAATCCTGAGCTTCAAATTCAAAAAATAAAGGAAATAGGATTTTCAAAAAACTTTAATCCTAAAGCAAATAAACTTTCTCTTTCTTTGCCCGGCAAATGGGATAAAGAGGGAGTTCTCAAGGAGAGTTATTTTTTACATGAATGGCTGAATTATCCGTTCGTTAAAAAAACATCTGATGAACTTGGAATAAAAGAATGTATATTTGAGACAGATGTTATTTGTGGGGGATTGGGTGAATATCATTTTGGTGTAGGGGCGTTGCGCGCAACGCCCCTACTGTATTTAAACCTGGGGACAGGTATTGGAGCTGCATTAATAAATAACGGGAAACCTTATAAGGTTGATTCAAAACCAGTATTAAGAATGCAAAAATTGGTGCTTCCTTTCCAGGATGAACTTTATTCTGCCGTTGATTTAATTTCCGGCGGTTCACTTCAGCATACATCAGGCTATGAGTCTATTGAAACTCTTTTTAGTGATTATAAGAAAGGTGAAGTTAATGCTGTGGATATATTAATGCGTGCTCAGGTACAGCTTAGTGCATGGATTATAAATTTATTTTATTTATTTGGTCCTGATGTCATAGTTTTAAATGGCGGACTTACATATGACTGGGATGTTTTAGCAGAAGGTGCTGTTGATCTTGCACAGGAAGAATTAGGAGATGAAGTTCAAATACTGCCTTCAAAATTAAAAGAATTAGCGCCTGTTTATGGGGCTTATGTCAATTTTAAATGCTAATAACTTCTTTCAATTCCGGAATCTCTCTCTTTAACATGGCTTCTACACCAGCTTTCAAGGTCATGATGGAACTAGGGCAGCTGCTGCAAGCACCTTGAAGATGAAGCTTTAAAATACCATCTTCATAGCTGTCAAAAATTATATCTCCGCCATCGCTGTTTACTGCCGGTCGGACTTGACTGTCTAAAATGTAATGAATCTTTTTTTCAATTTCACTTTCACCTTTTTGATCTTCAACCTTTGTTTTAATAACTACTGGTTCTCCGGAATCAAAATGTTTATTTATTTCATCCAGAAGTTTTTCATAAATAGTTTCCCACTGAACATCAGATTTTTTAGATATGGTTATAAAGTTTTTTCCAAGAAATACTTCTTCTACGGATGTAACATTAAATAATCTGGTTGCAAGCGGAGAATTAGTGCTTTTTAATTTATCCTGAAAATTATAAGAACCAGCCTCTAATATATTTTTATCCAGTACAAATTTCAGTGCATTTGGATTTGGAGTGCCTTCAGTATGAATACTTACTTTATTGTTCATGTTATTTGTCCGTCCTTGTCCATTTAATTTTATATCTTTTATATCTGAAAATATCTAAAAAGTAAGATTGTTCTATAAAATCTATCGTAAATAAGGTAATACGTCATTGCCAGGTAGTGGCAATGCTGCAACGCCACTACCGTGGTTAACAAAAGGCTATAATATATAAACTATGCCAAATATGCCAAAAGATACAGCAGTAGAAAATGTCTTTCAAAACCTAAGAAGTAAGGGACTGAGAGTCACCCCCCAGCGTGAAAAAATTCTTCAGATATTTATGGAACTAAAAGGCGGTACACACCTTTCAGCAGAAGATTTGTTTAAGATTCTGACAGAAAAAAATGAAAGTATTAGTCTGGCTACTACTTACAGAACATTAAAACTTCTTTCACAGTTTGGGTATTTAAGAGAGCTGGATTTTGCTGAAGGCCATAAACATTATGAATTAAACGAAGATAAAAGGCCCCACCATCATATTATTTGTTTAAACTGTAATAAGACTATTGAGTTTGAAGATGATTTAGTGAATCAGGTAGGCTATAGAATTGCACAGGAAAAGGGACTTGAGCTCGTAGATATTCAGTTTAAAATCTATGCTATATGCCCTGGTGAACATGATGATGAGAGTAAGACTCATAGATCTTAAACAAACTCATCTGCATTGCCACAAAAACCTCTTCTTACTCTGCTTGCGTGAGAAAGTCTAAAAGGTTTATCATTGGCTTTAGGTGCTGGTCTTATTTCATCATTTCTTTCTTTAATAGGCGATAGTATTTGTTGAGCACAAATTGCATTACCGTCATTTCCATTTGCATATCCTATAAGAACATCATTTCCGCAGCTAACTCTTGCTCCATCCGAACATACTTGTACTATTTTTACTCCATTCATAATACTTTTTGCAGCATTAATCCTATCTTCTGCAGTAGGTAAGATTGAATAGAGTGAACTTGCACAAAAAGCAGCTGAAGCCAGATCTCCATTATTTATAAATTCTATCGTTGCTCTTCTTAAGATTGTGTATGCAAAGTCAGCTCTACGACTTGTAAAAGCTATCATTGCATTTCTTGTAATTCTATTTGCCCCTGTTAAACCTTTACTAACTATATTTGGTGGTTCATAGCCTACAAGTTTAGTTTCTATGGTCATAAAGATACTCCTTTAATAAAGTGGTTAGTTCTTTTATTTAGCAATTGGGAATATCCTATCAAAGTTAATGTAAGAAGTAAACCATTTTCACTAATTTGCAATGGTTTTTTTTCTTAACCATCTGGCGAATTCTAAAGTAGCCATATATCTGTGACTTAGCTTGTTTTTTAAGCTTGGACTTATCTGAGCTGATGTTTTGTTATATTTTGGCACTATAAAGATAGGATCGTATCCGAAACCATTTTTGCCCCGGGGCTCATCTGAAACTTTTCCATACCAGGATTTTACAATTTTAAATATAACCTTTCCATTTTTATCTGTGGCTACTAAGGCACAGGTGAAACAACATTTCTTGTTTTTTTTGGTTTTTACATACTCTACTATTTCCGTCATCCCTTTGCCGCCCCTAAAAAACCTGGATGATTTAATCCCCGGCCTTCTGTTCATGGCAAAAACTTCTATGCCTGAATCATCTGCAAATGCAATGGCTTTAACTTTTTTTGAAAGAGCGCTGGCTTTTTTATATGCATTTTCAAGAAATGTTTTCCTGTTTTCTTTAACAGAAAAGCTGCCAGGAGCAGATTCTAGTTTTATATTTTTAATTTTTAGCTGATTTAGTATACTTTTAATTTCTTTTAGTTTATCCTTGTTTGATGAAGCAAAATATATAGTTAGATTTTTACTTTTTTCTTTCATTATGCTAATCTCTGAAATTACAAAAAAGATGGATGATAAAAAAGATCTTGATAAAGAAGATCTGACTTATATTTTCCAATATTTTGAAGAAAAAAGAATAAATAGTGAAGAAATTAAAAATCTGATAATTTCTTGGAGAAAAAAAGGCGAGTTACCTTCGGAAATAAAAATACTGGCAAGCTTACTTAATGAAAAACAAGGGCAAAGCCATATAGCAGAAAATACTCTGGATATATGCGGTACAGGAGGTGACAGATCAAATACACTTAATATTTCTACTTTAGCAGCAATTATTGCTTCTTCCTGCGGAGTAAAAGTAATTAAACACTCAGGAAGAAGTACTACTAGCATCAGTGGCAGTGTAGATGTCTTATCTGATTTTGGACTAAATATTGATAATGCTAAGGACATAAAAGAAAAATGTTTTAAAAATCATGGATTAATGTTTGTAAGTTCAAAACTTTTAAAAGATGTTTTTGGAGAGGTAAAAAAAATATGTAAAGAATTAAATACTCCTGGTTTTGTAAATTTGCTTGGGCCGCTTACAAATCCGTATCTGACTGATTTTCATCTTCTTGGAGTATCAAGCATTGAATGGGGAAAACTTCTAGCCTCAGTGTGTGAGAAGAGGGTTTTAATCGTTTGTTCAAAATTAAAAAATGGAATGGTTCTGGATGAACTAAGTTTTTCAGGTAAAAATTATATCTGGAAGATTGAAAACGGAAAAGTTGAAGAAGAAATACTCGATCCGTTTGATTTTGGATTTAAAATAGTTGATTATGAAAATCTTATAGTAAAAAACAAAGAGGAAGCAAAAGAAAATTTTGAGCTTATTCTAAGAGGTAAAAGAGGTAAAATTAATAATCTGGAAGATAAGGCAAATATAGTAGCTCTTAATGCAGGAGCAGCATTATATCTTTCAAAAAAGGTTAAATCAATTACAGAAGGTTATGAAAAGGCTTTACGACATACACAATCGGGCACAGTATGGGAACATTTTAATGCTTTTCTGAACTGTAATAAGATGGAGATGTAATAATAAGAAAAATTAGTTGTTTGAGAGGAATAATCATGAATTCTAAAAAATTTAAATTTGTTTTACTGTCAATAATTTTAGCTTCACTTTGTATGCCAGCATTAGCAGATAATAATCAGCCGTTAAACGGTCAGGTAAGTGATCCTTATGTTGAAGCACAGGAAAAACTTACTTTTGCAAAAGGCAGTTATAAAACAGTAAAACAACAAGAAGATGCCATAAAAAATATGAAGACAGCTACAAAGCTCTCTCTAAGAGCAGCAAAACTTAGAACTAAAGCTGAAAAATTACAAACCAAAGCAGATATTTTAGTTAATAAAGCCAGCCAAACAGCTATTAGTCGAGGTCTCTATATTACAAATCCAATGGCCCCAGTTATGATGCAGCCTCCACCTCAGCAGCAGACAGTTAAAGCTCCATCATTTGTGCCGGTGCCTGGTCAGGCTATAAATATTATTGTTCCAAAGCAAGAAGAAGTTTCACTCGGGCAGGATCAAAATCAAAACTATTTACCTCCGCCCGGCGTAAGTGATTTTTAGGGTTTTAAAAAATTTAACCGCAACAAACAGGTTTTGACGGCTCTGTAGATTTTTTTTGTGTGTTAGAAGCCAGGTCTAATAAAATTTTTGCAGCTGCACGGTTTGTATCTGCATCGAGATTACTGTTTAAAAATAATTCTGTCATTTGAACCATTGATGAAGTTAAATCAAGATAGTCAGAAACAGTATCTATAAATGAACATTGTGTATATGATGCGGATTGCTCCCCGTCATTAAAACCAAAATCAGAGCCAAAGCCAAAATCCTGGGCGTATTGATGAAAAATTAATGGTGATTGTTCTATTGAAATGCCGGGATCGTAATTAAAATTAAACCTGCTTGTAATAGGAGTACCGGCAGACGGCATATAACTATAATTTCTAAAATCAAATAATCCGTTGTATGCAAGACCATGCGGGTTATAGTTTGACCGATAAGATGAAAATCCAGAACCATATCCTCCAGACATATTTCCATATCCATAACTGTAAGGAGCTCTGTCTAAAATGTAATTAAAAGGATTATCACGTCCTACGATGGAATTAATCATTCTTAATGACTGATTTGTTGACGGAATATTATTAAAGTTTCCGTACGGTGAATAAGAATTTGTTGGCCAAATGTATAGAGTAAACATGGTTTTAAATCCTTTTACTTTTAATTAGGAATATTGGACCATTGTTCAGGAAAGTTGTTAAGGGGAAGTAAAAAAGTAAAAAAGTAAAAATATTCAGGGTTATTCTTTCTTCATGCATTTACATTGCAGTTGTTGAATTGTTGAATTGTTAAATTGTTAAATTTTGGTTATGGTAACATTATTTCTGGAGTGCAATTCTAGAAGGCAAAGTTTTAAACTTCCTAGCCTTCAGAAAAGCTGAGAAGTCAATTGACTAATCCATGAACCTGATCCAGGTAATTCTGGCGGAGGAAAGAGGAAATTTGAAAACAGTTTTAGATGCAAATTTAAAAACAGATCTTCTTACTATTGGCGGAAAAACATTTAAATCCCGATTAATGGTAGGGACAGGAAAGTTTTCTGATTTTAATGTAATGAAAAATGCACATGAGAAGTCTGGTGCCCAGATTATTACTGTAGCTATACGAAGAGTTGATTTAAATGCACCTGGTCATGAAGGTTTACTTGAACAAATTGACACAAAAAAATATTGGATTTTACCGAATACTGCCGGATGCCAGACAAAAGAAGAAGCAATAAGAATTGCCAGGCTCAGCCGTGCAATGGGAATTAACAATTGGATTAAACTTGAAGTTATTCCTGATCCAAAATATCTCCTTCCTGATCCGATTGCAACATTTGAGGCTGCAAAAGAATTGGTCGAAGATGGATTTGTTGTTTTACCTTATATAAATGCAGATCCAATTCTTGCAAAAAGATTAGAAGAGATTGGTTGTGTTACTGTTATGCCTCTGGGATCGCCCATAGGTACAGGTCAGGGCATAAGAAACTCTGCAAACATAGAACTTATAATTAAACAATCTTCTGTTCCTGTAATTGTAGATGCTGGAATTGGTGTACCGTCTGAAGCCTCGTTGGTTATGGAAATGGGAGCAGATGCATGTCTAATAAACACTGCAATTGCATGTGCTCGCAATCCATCTGAAATGGCAGAAGCATTTAAGTTAGGTGTAGAAGCTGGAAGAAAATCGTATCTTGCAGGAAGAATTCCAATTAAGGAATATGCCAATGCATCCAGCCCTAAAGAAGGAATTTTACGCTGAGGCTGTAAGGGTAGACCTATGTGTCTGCCCTTATGACGGACATTGAAAGACTAATGTTTAGAGATAAGGAGAAGAAAAATGAGAAACCAATGGCTTGAAAAAAGAAAAAATGATTTAAATAAATCACAAATGCATTATGCAAGAAAAGGCATAATTACTGAAGAGATGGAATATATTGCAAAGGTTGAGAATCTAAAACCTGACTTTGTACGTTCTGAAATAGCACGTGGTCGGATGATCATTCCTGCAAATATAAACCATGCCAGTCTGGTACCTATGTGCATTGGCATAAATTCAAAATGTAAAATAAATGCAAATATTGGAAACTCAGCTGTTACTTCAAATATAGATGAAGAACTTAGAAAGCTTCAAATGTGTATAAAATATGGCGCAGATACTGCAATGGATCTTTCTACAGGCGGAAATCTAAATGAAATCAGAGCTGCAATTATTGAAAAAAGTCCTATACCTGTTGGAACAGTTCCGATTTATCAGGCAATTCAAAAAGTAAAAGATGTGGGTGAGCTTACGCCGGATGATGTATTTGAAGTAATTGAGTTTCAGGCAAAACAGGGGGTTGACTATATGACGCTTCACTGTGGAGTTTTAAAAGAATATTTGCCCTTAGTTTCAGGAAGAATTACTGGAATTGTAAGCCGCGGCGGAGCTATTATGGCTGAGTGGATGATAAAAACTGGAAAGCAAAACTTTTTATACACAGAATATGATCGTATTCTTGAAATCTGTAAAAAATATGATGTAAGTATTTCTCTGGGAGATGGACTTAGGCCTGGCTGTACTCATGATGCCAGTGATAAAGCTCAGTTTGCTGAGTTAAAGACTCTTGGTGAGCTGACATTAAAAGCCTGGAAAGAGGATGTTCAGGTAATGGTTGAAGGTCCCGGACATGTTCCAATGGATCAAATTGACATGAATGTACAAAAACAAATAGAAGAATGTTATGAAGCCCCATTTTATGTTCTAGGACCGCTCGTAACAGACATTGCGCCTGGATATGATCACATAACATCAGCTATTGGTGCAGCACTTGCAGGGTGGTCTGGTGCAGCTATGCTTTGTTATGTTACTCCGAAAGAACATCTTGGGCTTCCAAATCCTGAAGATGTAAGAGCAGGAATTATTGCATATAAAATTGCAGCACATGCAGCAGATATTGCCAGACACAGGCCAGGTGTAACTCAGCGTGATGATGAGCTTTCAAAAGCCAGATATGCATTTGACTGGAAAAAACAATTTGAACTTTCTCTGGATCCGGATCGTGCACATGAATATCATGACGAGACTCTTCCGAATGAGTACTTCAAATCTGCTGAGTTCTGTTCTATGTGCGGACCGAAATTTTGTTCAATGCATATAAACAGAGCAGTGGATGAGTATAATAAAGGTTTAAAAAAACAACCAGAAGAAAAAGAACTGGTAAATGTATAAATAGATTGTAAGGACGTCTATATTTTAATTTGAGATTTATTAAAGGCTCAGGTATTATGATTAGTAATTTATGAAAGTTGCATGGCATTTTCCGCATCATAGAAAAGCATTTATTTCTTCACATGCATCGTCTTCTGGCACACTCCTTGGAGATAATTTTCCTCCTGAGCTTATAACTTTAAAAAGTGGTTTAAGAGTTGTTTTGCAAAAGATACCTCATGTTCAGTCATGTGCCGTTAATGTACATGTAGGAGTCGGCAGTATTACTGAAACTGAAGAGCAGGCTGGTATATCACATTTAATAGAACATATGGCATTTAGGGGAACCGATAGAAGGACTGAAAAACAAATTTATGACACTGCTTCTTTCGGTGGAATTGAATTTAATGCTGCAACTACTGAGGAGCATACCAGATATTATGTAGTCGGGCATGGAAGTTTTGCAGGTACGTTTGTAGATCTCTTGTTAGATATGGTTTTTGATCCAAAATTTGATCCTAGAAAAGTAAGAAAAGAAAAAAAAGTGGTAAGTCTTGAACTTGAAGGAAGGAGAGATGATATTGATGCTCACCGTCTTGACCTTGTTACCGAACTCATGTTCGGTAAGCATCCTTATGGCAGGAATGTGATTGGGACGCAAAGCTCAATAAGAACTTTCACTCCGGATATTTTGTCTGATTATCATGGAGTGACTTATGTCCCGGGTAATGTTTTTCTTAGTATAGTCGGGAGTTTTGATACTGATGCAGTAACAAAAGCTGCTGAATCTTTTGATGAATTTTCAGTCAGAGATTTTATTCAGGAAGACATTCCTGTTACTGAAAATTTTTCTGGTGTTGTAGTTCGTAACAGAAGAAGTAAAGTGGCGCATTTAGGATTTTATACGCTAGGTGTATCAATATTTAATAAGGACAAATATGTTATAGATTTAATTGACATGGCACTGGATAATCCGGTTAAGTCAAGGTTGCAAAAAAGTATTGTAGGGAAAAATCACCTGGCGTATTCAGTTAGCTCAGATGATGATAACTCAAGATTTGTAGGCTATTATGGTGTAGAGGTTGATTCGATTAAAGCTGAACTGGTAGGAAAAGTCATTGACCTTATAAGATCTGAATTTGAAAGGCTGAAGACAAGAGGTATAACTGCCGATGAATTAGATGTGCTGAAGAAACAATGCATTGCTATGCATGATTCCTCAGATACTCTTGATGAAACTGCTGATGCATTGTCACAATTTGCTCTGTACCATGGTACAGTTCCTTCAAATACCGATTATGTGAAAGGGATTAATCTTACTACCGTTGATGATTTTCGCAGAGTTGCTAATAAAATATTTAATCCGAAAAATTATGCTGTGGCAATTATAGGACCTAAAAAAAGAATAGGAAAGATTTCAATTTAGATTCTATACAGGCATATTTCTATCGAAGCATCCTATTTATCATCTGTGAAATCCATGGAATGTTAGTGTATTTCCCGTACATGGAAAAAATTACACAGTAAAGAATTAAAACTAAAGATCCGAAATGAATTATCTTTTTGGAGATTGAAAGAATTAAATTAAGCGGGTCTATTAAAAAATAAAGATGGAAAAGATTTGCAATTTGCATAAGCAAAGTAAATAGAATTTCTACACCCTGAGGAATAAACATATATAAAATACCGATAAAAATAGACTGAAAACAATGAAATCTTACAAAATCTTTTTGATCATAATAATGTCGTCTTGAAATTAAAAGCCAGATAAATCCCCAAATGCCTAGGGTTAAATATGCTGCTACTGCACCTGTTTTTTCTTTTATATCGGGGGTTTGATTTGACATAAATTATTTCTTCGTAGAGATGCTCCGCCTGACTATCTCTACGATATTTTCAGCTTTTGCAGGAATTTCCATTTCTTCGCGGGTTTTTAAATTTCTGATTTTTATTTTATTGTTTTTCTTTTCTTCGTCCAGATAAAATAATATAAAATCAATGTTTTTCTTTAAAGCACTTTCTATTTGTTTTGTAATATTTCCTGGATTGTAATTAATTTCTACTGTAAGTTTTAGATTTTCATGTTCAGTATGTTTAAATAACTCATCTGTAATATTGTAACTATCGTCTTGATTTGTAATAAACATTAAGGAAGTTTCTTTTTCCCCGGACTCTTTCACTACTAGCATTAATCTTTCAACACCCATTGCAAAACCAAATCCAGGGGTCTTCGGTCCTCCAATAGATTCGACTAAATTATCATATCTTCCGCCTGCACATATGGTGGATTGTCCTTTCAGGGTCTCGTCAGTGGATATAATTTCAAAAACAAAATCATTATAGTAATCCAGTCCTCTTACCATATTTGGATTTGTAACAATGTTTTTAATAGTTCTTTGTGCCTTATCCTTATAAAGTCCAAGCAATGTTTTTATTTCTTCCCATCTTTTATTTGATGTTTCTGATAAAAACTCTGTAGGCTTTTTTGCTCCTGCATATATTTCCTGATCAGCCTTTACTTTACAATCAAGCATTCTAAGAGGGTTTTGTTCATATCTTCTTTTACAATCATCACATAAGTCAGATAAAAATCCTTTTGTGTATTTTTGGAAGTATTCTTTATATTTTTTACGCGAGTCTTCATCACCAAGGGAATTTATTTCAATTCTAAAATCAATACTCAGCTCGTGAAATATAGAAGATAAAAGATGCATGGCTTCAACTTCACAGGAAGTTGATGTGCTGCCTAAAACTTCAGCATTAATTTGGTGAAATTGTCTGTATCGTCCGGTCTGGGATCTTTCATAGCGAAACATAGGACCAAAAGACCAAAGTTTTACAGGTTTTGGATCTCGATGAAGCCCATTTTCAATATAAGCTCTCATCACTCCGGCAGTTGCTTCGGGTCGAAGTGTAAGTGAGCGATCACTTTTATCCAGAAAAGTATACATTTCCTTATTTACTATATCGGTACTTTCACCCACGCTTCTTTGAAAGAGTTCAGTATGCTCAAAAACAGGAATTATAATTTCTTTATATCCATAAAACTCAAGATTTTTTTTTGAAACATTTAAAATGTTTTGCCATTTAGATGAATCTTTTGGCAAAATATCCTGTGTTCCACGGGGTGCTTGATATTTCATATCCTTTATTCTGACGTAGTTAAATGAATTTCTCTACCTAAGCTTTAATTTTTTTGTTATAAAGTTCATTATAAGATAAAAAAACGGTGAAATAATAAGGTTTAAGACAGCTGTTCCAAAGCCAACTTCTATTATTCTATGAGTTATATTTACCGGATTAATTAAGCTATATTGCCAGCCGTTAAATAACTCAAAAGGAAAAGCAAATAAAAATGTCAGCAAAATAAAAAAGAGAAGTTCATCTGAGAATAAATTTTTAGTTAAAAGTCCTGCACATAAACCTATAAGAGGGTATGAAAAATAAAATATATGGTCATATAATATGCTGGCAGAAAGAAATGAAATAATTATTCCTGAAATAGTACCGTTTAGTGGTCCTGCAATTAACCCGAAAAATACTGTGGTAATTAACATTAAATTTGGAGCAGTATCAAAAAGAATAATGCGGTTAAGAATAGAAACCTGTAAAATCCATGTAATAACAGCAAATATAATTACAAAAAGATATCTGGAAGTTTCTTTACGGGTTTTATTACTTATAAAAGTTATTTCAGCCATAATGTACTTTATCGTATTATAATTTAGTGACAAGTTAACTACAATGGTGGTTACAGCAGTTAAAGCAAACTGAAAAAGAGAAATAAAATAAGAAAGCGAGGTTTGTCCAATTTACTTGGCAAACCGAGCGTTTCCCACAAAGCCGGCAAATCTTTGCTTTGCAAAGTTTGACGGCGGATATAAAAAAATGGGGAGTCGCCAAGTGGTAAGGCGAGAGGTAATGACTCCCGCCACGAGTGGCGGGGTGGAAGAGTAAACTGAAAATTAAATAGATGTATGCATTGGGGAGTCGCCAAGTGGTAAGGCAAAGGGTAATGACTCCCGACATTAGTAAAATATTGATCTCTGAAAATTAAAATTTAACTCTTATTGGGGAGTCGCCAAGTGGTAAGGCAAAGGGTAATGACTCCCGACATTAGTAAAATATTGATCTCTGAAAATTAAAATTTAACTCTCATTGGGGAGTCGCCAAGTGGTAAGGCACCGGGTTTTGGTCCCGGCATTCGTGGGTTCGAATCCTACCTCCCCAGTTGACTAAAAAACCAGCTGGTATCTACTTCCCGCACCTTTACCCGTTTTTTGCAAAAAGCCTTTTTTACTCAGGGCGTTCAATGAATATTGAATGGTTCTTCTTGGCAATTTTGTTTCCTTTTCAAGCTCCATTACCTGAATTCTTTTTTCTGGACTAGATTTAAAACAATTCAGAATTTTGACTGATGATTCTGAAAGTTCAGTCAAATTTTTGTATTTATTTCTATAAATATTTATGTCTTCTAAGGCTTCTTCAATAGTTTTGATAAAAAACCAGCATAACAATTCATATTTATATTTAGTTGAGTCTTGGTGAAATTTACCACTTGAAACTTTATGTAAAACCGAGTAGTATTCAGCTTTTTTTTGTTCAATATGTCGGTCAATTGCAATGTAAGGGGTAATTTCAGATAAATATTTATCATCTGACTGTAGCATGGAAAGTATATAAAGAGCTCTTCCCAATCTTCCATTACCATCCTGAAATGGGTGAATAGCTAAAAACCTAAAATTAAATTCACATGCCACTAAAATAGGATGATGATATTCAAGAATTGTTTTGTTATACCAGTTAACCAGCTCATCCATTGCTGTTTTTGTTTGAATACCTGGTGGTGCAGGTTCAAGCACTATTTTTTCTTTACCGGTATTGTGATTTATTGATATTACTTTGTTTGTTACTGTTTTATAACTTCCTTTAAACCTAACTGCTTTTTCATAATACATAAGCAAATCATTATGTAAGCTTCGTATCATAGATTCAGTAAGAGGTAATAGTTCTTTGTGTTGATTGTATATGGTGTTTAACATCTCTCGACAACCAGCAACTTCTTCTATACTTCTTTCTCTGTCTTTTGAAAGTTTATTTAATATATATTTTTTCTTAACCGGAAAAGCTGTAGTTTTTCCATCTTTAGTTAGTGTTGTATCTACCCACTCAACCTCTATATCTGTTAGAACAGCATTTTCTATCCTGGTAGAGGCCCCTATATTGCTTATAAATGCCTGTTTTTTTATATAGTTTTTTTCTCCCTGTGTGAATAATTCTATTTCTTTATATTTTTCTACTATCTTTTCTTGAACTTTTTTAAGTTCTTTCTCAAGTTTTTCTGTGGGTTTAAAAGAAATCATGATTGTATTGTACAAGAATGCGCAAGAATGCGCAACGTAAGATTAAGGTAAGTTGCGCGATATTGCGCAATACCTATTTTAGCTTACAACAGTTAAATACAGATGAACCTGCCGGGAATTCCTTTAGAGGAGAAAGAAGGCCAGGGTTAATTAGATAAGCATTAAATTTTTTTAATTAAAAACTTAATAGGTTCTTAACTATAGAGGTATAGCATTCCAATGCTAAAAAATGAAATGAGGAATTAATATGCCTAATACAAACAATTCAACAAATGGAATCTCTTCGTCAGGTAATACTTCAGGTTCAGGAAAACCAATTAGCCCCGATCAAACTTTAGGTCAGCTTTTACGAGGAAGACCAAACCTTGGTTCATTTTTAAATAATAATCAAGGAGCAAATGTTAATTTTAATAATATGACTGTAAGAGATTTGGGAAGATTTCTGCATGATCATCCTGATTTCTTGTCGACACATCCGGAGTTAGCGCAATTCTTGCATAATAATCCAGGTGTTGCAAATGCAGTTTTTAGAGGACATTCACCAGGGTCCAACAGTTAACAATTTACCAATAAACATTAGATCAAGAAATAGTTAATTAACTTATTTATATGTGCTGTAATCTGGATTTTCTACTGCTGCTACAGGGATAGAAGCACCGCCTTTAAGATTACTTTCTAAACATGCTTCAATGAAAGCTATGCCAGCTGCTCCGTCATGAACACCAGGGTAGTGATAGTGAGATTGTCCTCGCAACATAGATTCCATATCACGATGATGGTTTGCTAATGCTTCATGAAATCCCTCTGGATGACCGCTTGGTAGTCGTAGATATGGTTTAAGTCTTTCAGGGAAGTAATTATACTCTACCCCCAAACGAAAAACTTGAACTTCTTTACCAGGTCTATAGAGTTTTAAAGTTTGATGATCGGTGTTTGACCACTCAAGTGTTCCTGTTTTTCCAATTATTCTAAAACCATTGTCATTCTGAGATCCAATTGTTACTTGGGATGCACTGATTGTTGCAATAGCTCCATTACTTAATACTGCTCTAGCCTCAAAGTCATCATCTAATTTTCGATCATCGACAAATGAAGTTAATTTAGCTGAGACTTCTGTAGCAGATAGTCCAGTAACATAACGAATAAATTCATAAGCATGAGTACCAATATCACCCCCGCAACCACTTGGTCCTGCTATTTTTGGATCTACACGCCAAACATCTTTAGCATCAGCTAGCCATCCTTGTGGGTACCATGTTTGAACCTTACGCACATCTCCAATGTCACCATTGAGTACCATTTCACGTGCGAGTTTAACCATGGGATATCCAGTATAGGTATATGCTGAAACAAAAGGAAGGTTGGTTCTCTCTACACTTGCTACAAGTGCTTGTGAATCAGCTAGATTTGTAGTTAATGGTTTTTCACACAGTACTCCAAAGCCATTATTTAATGCATCTTGTGCAATTGGAAAGTGTGAGTTATTTGGTGTAACAACAGTTGTATAATTTATACGTTCGTCAAGAGGTAAAGTGGCTTCAATAGCATGCATTGATTTTGCATCTCTGTATCCGCGCTTAAAGTAAAGTCTTTCTGCTGTTAATAGTGATTCGGCAGGGTCTAAGCGAAGTGCTCCTGCAGTTAGTTCTGCAGTGTTATCCATTATAATTGCTCTTCTATGGGGAGCACCAAAAAATCCGCTTCCTCCACCAGCCATACCAACTCTTACTTTACCTACTATACTCATATGAAACTCCTTTTTGAAATAAATTAAACTTTAACTTTTTAACTTTAATAAACAAGTTTAATATGACTGATGATTATATCAAACATAATTAATTAAATATTAAATGCAAAAAGTTTTAACCTTGTAAGACGTACAACGTAATAGCTCATTACAACTGTTGCCATATCTTCCAGTTAAGCTGCCTCTTTGCGTTCTTTTATTTTTGCAGTATCAAGTCGTATTGCTTGTAACTCATCTACGGTTAGATTTAATAGCCCCGTTGCTTTTTTCATATGAGCACTGACAGTGTTAGTGGAAAATCCAAGTTTATTGCTGATTTCTGTATAAGTTAAACCTGATAAATATTCAGATAAAACATTTTTAGTTAGTATTTGCAGTTCTGACCATACAGTGTTGTTAATCCCAATAGGACATTCTATATCGGTTAGTTTACTGTCATGTAAACGCTTCATCTGATCCCTGGATAATTGTAATTTATCACAAGCCTCGTTTATGCTTTTATGAACTTCTGATTTTGATATGCGAAATCTGGATTCGATTTCTGTAATCTTTTTGCCTGATAAATATTCTGAAACAATATTTCTTACAAGTAAAGGTAATAATGTCCATTTTGTTTCATCAATACCTAAAGGAGTTTCTACAGCTAAGGGATTTCCACGACGCATTAATTCCATGCGATCTTCTGAAATGTTTAATTCTTTTTCGGCTTGTTTACGGTGTGTCCAGATTTTCGTCCTGTCAACGCCATTTTTTCTTGCAATATCTTCCACCTTCATTCCACTAAGAAAATCAATTACAATGTTTCTTCTTCTTTCTGGCATTCTAGCCCACCTGATTCGATCGATTCCTTCAGGGCATTTTAAGGTGTTAAGTTTTTCAACACATGCTTGCAAGTTTTTCTTTGCATATAAAAGGCTATGTTCTACAGAACTATAATCTCTGCCTGTAATTTCAGCAATTTCAGATGTTCTAAAGCCTTGAATATACAGACTTACGCTATGTCTTTGTTCTTTAGGTAATATTGCTAGTAATCTGCATAAAGAAGTAAAAAGCTCTTTTCTATAGTTTACAGGAGAGTCTTTATCGTTAGGTTCTGGAATACAGCCTGGATAAAGAAACCTTAAAAAGGTTTCTTGGACAGTTTCCTTTCCAGCATTGTGTTTTAATTGTTTTCTGCGTATTTCAAAAATATCATTTGCGTCAATGCCTAATTTTTGTCGAGTTTCAAATAGACTTCTTGAAAGTGCTTTATCATTTTGAAAAGCATTATGTTCCATATTTGTTCTGCCATCTATACCCAAAAGATGTATATCCATAGCTCCTCTTTGTCTGGGGCTAAGATCTGCCCAAAGTTCTTTATTGATTCCACTTCCAGCCAGTGGCTCGTCTAATTCTGCTATATACATAGCTGCTCTTATTTTAATTTGTCCTAAAGATCTTCTTACGTTTTGAGGATGTCTTCCTGTAAGCTCAGCAACTTCATTTACAGAAAGTCCTTGTGCTAAAAGCTCAGTTGCTTGTATTTGGTTTTGTAATAAAAATGGACGTAGTTTTAAAAGCTTAATGCGATCACCGTCGTCATGCACTCTAGCTGGAGTGCTATCTAAGGTGTTTTGGCTGAATGCAATTGCATCTAAAACCTGATCAACATCATCTGTGCCAGCTGCAGCAAGCCTGGATGCAATAATATTATGCCTGTCAAATGTCGCAGTGTTTTTATCCTGCCCTTTATTTCCTAAAACTCTATTTACAGTAAAGCTGATTATTTCATCGGTCAAATCAGATTCAGGGATTTCACTTAGTCTGAGAAATGTTTCGCTCATTACGTTTTCAACAGTAAGTAAATCTCTAAATCTATTACCTACTGTTTGAAGGCATTCTCTGATTAAATCTAGAATTAAACCTTGATGTCGGTCAAAAAAATCAACAACTGGATGTATCTCCTCGCCACTTTTTGTAAGTTTGGAAGATGTGTTACCTGTATAGAGAGTAAGGTCAGGATTATAAACAGTTAGATTAGAAATTCTTTGAGCCATTAACTATATTATGCTTAAAATAGGAAAATTTAGCAATATTCTAATTAGGCATTTCTAATGAATTTATGATAAAAAGAAATTAATCTCTATGATTTCAACAGAAATTCACTTTGATTTTATATTCCTTAAATATTTTTAATACTTAATTTCACTAATTATTTGTCTTTAGAATATCATGACTTATATTAAAATCCAAGCTTAAATAGTACACTTTTAAATTTAAAGCATAAAAATTTATAGGTAATTATATATGGTTGGACAGGTAAAAATTACAAGAGCTGGAATGTTTATTTCTACACCAGTTCCATTTGGTCTAGGATTTGGAAAAAGCTCAAGGAATCAAGTACCTAAAATTATTTCTTTCATAGGAGTAGAAAAAGATGGCAGAGAATATCTAGGAGCTGCTGATGAATTTGCAATGGTCGGGTGGTTTGATAAAGGAAATATTGAAAGTGAATTTTTAAGTGCAATGACTACAGCTGCAAGTCGTGCAGTAAGTACTGTGCAGAAATATTATAACGGAAAAGCTTACATGCCGTTTACTGCAGCTCGTGAGCGTGGTGATTATTTTCGTGATATGTCTTCTGAACTTAATACGACTGGTCTTGCACTACAGGCTATTGAAGCCATAGAAGGAAGAGCACTTCTGGATGCATTGAGTAGAGCTGAAAATGAAAATGCTACTGATTTTATACTAGATAATGGTGGATTTGATTTACATAAAATGAGCGATGGAGTTAGTAGCGTTCCTATCAATGAAATCCTTTATCGCTCCTCAGAAGTACCAAGATATTTGCCTTTTAGGTATACCGTTGGACTTCCTGATGTTATATGTGAAGCCGATCAAATTCCTGACGGAGAATCACTGGAAGCTGAAATTAAAAATTATAAATTAAGAAGATTTAAAATAAAGATAGATGATGATATAAATAAAAATATTGAACGTCTTTGTCAGATGGCTGAAGTAATTCAAAAATATAATAAAAATTCTTATGAAGTGACTTTAGATGGAAATGAGGCATTTGAAAGCTGGGATACTTTACTTGCTTTTGCAGAGAGGTTTTCAGCTGAACCTAGATTAAAAACTATGGCAGCAAATACAAAATATCTTGAACAGCCTTTTCATCGGGATAAATTGGAACAAATTCATACTGAAGGAATAGATGCTATAGCTAAACTAAGAGATAAGTACGGGCTATCTGTTCTTATAGATGAATCCGGGGGAGATTTTAATTCTTTTGAATCTGCCAGTGAAAAAGGAATAACTGGTGCAGCATTAAAACTATGTAAGGGAGCATTCCATGGATTATATGATGTGGCATTTGCATATGCGAAATCTAAAAGTGGGAAACAGCATTTTATTACTGCTGAAGATTTAACACATGCTGATCCTACTGGCTTTCCTCAGGCTGTTCACCTTTTTAGTGCTATAAAACATGTTGGTCATCCTGAACTAAATGGTGCTTTTAAAACAAAGTCCGGGTACTGGTTAACTGAAGATGAAAAAAAACTAGCTGCAAGAACTATGCCTTATCTATATGAGTTTAGAGATGGTGAATTGCGAATTAAAATTACAGGAAATGAATTTCCTACTGCTGATGTATTAGGTATAGGACTTGGAGGTCATGAGGTTTGTTTTGATCCGATGGTAGATGTCCCTGATTTAAGAAAAGTAATTGAATATGTAAATTAATTTAGAGTTATATTTTTCCTATTTCAATTAACTGACCATTTGCAAAAACTATTGTGGGTTTAAGCATTTCTCTGCCTTTCCATACAGTCTTATGAGGATCTATAAATCTATGAACTTTATGATCTGATACTTCCTGTTCCCATATGGTCAAATTTGCAGGATCACCTTTATGCATTCTCCATCTGGAAGCTGGAAGTCCTAATGCTTCTGCTGGAGTTCTTGTAACAGATCTAATTGCATCTTCTCTAGTCATTCCTAGGGAAATCATCTTAGCTATTGTAGTAGGCAGATCATAGACAGGACCATTTACACTAAAACAATGCAAATCAGTTGAAGTTGAAAGAGGTTCATAGTTCTGATTTTCCAGAAGTTTTAATTGAGCAATTCCTGCTTCTACAGTTTCTTTATGAAATCCGCCGGCTCCATGTCCTATGTCTAGTCTTCCGCCTTTTGCTAAGAAATCTACGACATAGGGTTTCAGTCTGTTTTTGCTGTCAAGTAGACAGCAGTCTCCATCTTTTCTAAATGCATGTGTGATGATATCTCCCGGACGCAGGATTTCCATTATCTCTCTTAATTTAACACCATCTTCTATATGGACCATTAACGGAAGACCTGCAAGTTCAGCAGCTTCTTTTGCCATAAGAAGAGCTGGCCTCCGTGTACCTGAAGTATTCTGAGTTTTTCCAATTCTAATTTTAATCATTTTAATTTTGTCTCTATATTTAATTGCTTTTTCTGCGGTTTCTATAGCACTGTGCCAGGTTAACTCTTTATTTTCCCCGGTTCTATTTGCAAGACCGCCAGGGGCAATATTCAGCATCGCTAGTAAATATCCGTCGGCATCGCTTAAAGCACCTTGTATAAAGTCTTCGATATTTTTTGGACCGGCACTGCCTGCGTCCACTGAGGTAGTAACCCCAAGAAAAACCTCATCTTGAATGGTATCCATTCCTTCTCCCCAGCACCCAAAAAAATGTGCATGGAGATCTATCCATCCTGGACCGACAAATGAATTACCTGAAAGTTTTTTTACAACGGTTCCTTTTTCATTAGTCGGAATATCTCTTTCGGTTCGTCCAATCTTTCCATCAATAACTTCAACATCTTTTCTTTCAAAGGAATTATTTTTCGCATTATAGAACTTACCGCCTTTAAAGACTATTCTATGAGGGCTGCTTACGATGTTAGAAGGAATTGCAGTAATTATTGCCATGGTTTTAACATTATAGCTGGAAGATTTTGTGGAATTGGTACTTGATTTTAAAAACAGACATATCTCTGTAATACTTTTTTATTAAAGCTATTTAATCTTTAGAAGGGTAAGCACTATAGTCTAAAAGCTGTAGTTTTTAATAGTGCTGTCTCATAAGTGGTATATAAAATTAAGATTAGTAATTTAGGAGTAATAATTAATGAAAATAAGTATTTCCGAAGCAAGTGGTTTTCTGTTTTTATTTATACTTGGTATTAGCGTTTTAAGTTCAAATGCACAGTACTATCCAGGCGGATATCCTCCTCCTGTTGCACCGAATAATTCGGTAGCAGTTCCAGCGTATTCTCCCTCTCCAACTAATTATAATCCTGGTATTGGACAACCAGCAGCTTCTCCTTCTCCATGCAATACTAACTGTTCAGATGTATATGATAGTTGTTGGGACTGTTCACTAGATGACATGGAGGTCTCTATAGTCGTATGTGATGGTAAAAAAACTCTCTCCTGTCGTGGTCCGTGCGTTGAAAAATAATAAGATTTAAGGTTTGTATTCAAAAACACAAACCCCAAGTGGCGGAATTATTTTTGTAGAACCGCAAAATGGAATGGTTATTAACCTAGATGAAAATATGGATGGGATGGTTGGTTTCTCAGATGGTATGCACTTAAGAACTTTCATGGCAACTGAAGGCATGACACATATAGAAGTCTATATGGATAGAGCTGCTGTTGTAATGGCTGGTGCACCTGTTGATTAAGGCAAAAGCTTAGCTGATATGAACTCAGGAATAGAGTGATTTTCATAATAAGCCTTGCTATATTTTGCGTAACTTTGACAACTGACTAGGAATTTTGCCCTGACTCCTATTTGTACAATAAGTCTTTTAACCTAGTTACAATAGTGATGCTAGGGGTATAGGTAATCTATGAATAAATATTTGAGTCTAATTATATTTTTATTGATGACATTATATTCAATTAACAATAACAGTGCTACAGCCATTGATGGGAATTTTTGTGGAGGTTGTATGGACGTAGGTCAACAATGTGATGCTGATCCTTCATTGCCAGGGTGTTCTAGTAAAGGAACATGTGAATTACATGATTCTGGTGTTCGTGTTTGTATAGTTCGTAGTTCTCCCAACCCAAATCCCTCTCCCACACCCACACCATCTCCCAACCCAAATCCTTCTCCTGATAATGGATGTACAAGTCAGCAATGTATTGATGGTGCATCATGCAAGTTAATGTGGGGTGGTCAATTAGTAGATGGAGTATGTAAGGATCCGCCATACGATCAAGAATGTGGATGTTATAAGGTAATTATATTGTCAAATTCCTCTCCCACTCCCACTCCTTAGATTAGAAAAATCTTAAGTATTTGGGATTATGACAAACATGGCAAAATTCATTCGACAACATGCCGTCATCGTTTTGACACAGGCAGCTTTACAACTCCTCAGAAAAGTTCGAAAATCGTCCCGCAAGCCCAGGTGTAATGCATTATGGCAACAGTGTTTAGAAATGTCTGTAATGGTATCAGGACATTGTATTGTTGTGGTGCTTGTGTTGAGAAAGAATGCAAACCTAAGGCTTATATTCAAAGATAGAGATGCCAAGTGGCGGAATAGTTATTCTGATTGCAGAATCTCGAAATTGTGTTGAATAATCTGAATTCCATTTATGTGCTGAGAGCGGAACAGTAGGAAGATCTGCAGGATTTTTATGATTTCCAGCACCTCCATATTTAAGATCATCAGTATTTAAGATTTCTCTATATGTTCCGCCCGGAACACTTAGCTCATAGTTTTCTCTGGGTACAGGAGTTAAATTACAAACCACTACAAAAAATCTATCAGGATCTTTGGATCTTCTTATATAACCAATAACAGATGAATTATCATCAATTTCAATCCATTGAAAACCGGACTGAGAATGATCTAGTTCATGCAGTTCCCCACGGGTTAAATATAATCTATTTAAATCTTTTACAAGAGTATTGATTTGTCTGTGCCTTTCACCTTTTTCTAATAGCTGCCAATCCAGTCCTCTATCATGACTCCATTCTCTTTTCTGTGCAATATCATTTCCCATAAAAAGTAATTTTTTGCCTGGATATGTGAACATGTATCCGTAAAGTAATCTGAGATTTGCAAACTTTTGCCATTCGTCTCCGGGCATTTTACCTATGAGCGATCCTTTCCCATGAACTACTTCATCATGTGATAGAGGTAGAAGAAATCTTTCAGTAAATGCATATGATGTTGAATTAACAAGTTCGTTTCTAATACCATTTCTTCTGCCAATAGGATCTCTTATTAAGTGTCCCAAAGTATTGTTCATCCATCCCATATTCCACTTCAGATCAAATCCCAGTGCTTGCCATGATGATGATGCGGGAGCAGTTATTCCCTGCCATGAGGATGAGTCTTCTGCTATGGTTAAAACTCCAGGATAATTTCCATGGACTACTGTATTAAATTGTCTTAAAAAATCTACTGCTTCTAAATGTTCATTTCCTCCGTATTTATTTTGTGTGCATGGCTGTCCAGCTCTGTCATAGTCCAGATAAAGCATTGAAGCCACTGCATCTACTCTTAAGCCGTCCATATGATATTTATCCAGCCAAAACATGGCACTTGAAATTAAAAATGATTTAACAGCTCCTTTTCCATAATCTGGCACCAGTGTTCCCCACTCTTTATGTTCTCCTTTTCTCTCATCTTCATAAGCAAAAATTTGTGTACCATCAAACATATTTAGTGCATCCATATTTTTTGAAAAACTTCCTGCTACCCAGTCTGGAAATACTCCAATGTTGTTTTGATGACAGTGGTCCACAAAATACATGAGGTCCTGAGGTCTACCGTATCTGCCAGTAGGTGCAAAATATCCAGTAGGTTGATAACCCCATGAACCATAAAAAGGATGTTCCATTACAGGCATAAGTTCTATGTGTGTATAACCCATGTCTTTTGCATAAGCTACTACTTCATGTGCTAAATCTCTATAATTTAAAAAACCCTCATTGTCATATCTTTGATTAATTCTTTTCCATGAGCCAGGATGAACTTCTAAAGTAGACATTGGTTTTTCAACCGGGCTTGACTCAGAACGTCTTTGCATCCATTCTGAATCTCCCCATTGATATCCATCTATGTTAGTAACTATTGAAGCTGTTTTATTAGGTTCGTTTTTTGTTGGGAATTGCGATGATAGGGCAAAAGGATCTGCTTTAAAATCAATAAGATTACCCCACCTGTCTTTAATAGCAAATTTATACAGAGTACCTTCTCCAAGTCCCGGCATAAAAAGTCCCCAGAGTCCGGAGTTATTAATTCTAGAAAGAGGATGTGCTCCGGCTTTCCAGTCATTAAAGCTGCCTACTACACTTACTGTGTAAGCATTTGGTGCCCAAACTGTAAAATGTACTCCTTCTATGCTATCTACATTTCTGATTCTTGCTCCAAATCTTTCATAACTTCTGTAATTGGTGCCTTCATTCCAGAGCCAGATATCCTGTTCGGTAATATCAGGAGAGACTAAATATGGATCCTCTAGGAGTTGAATTTGTTTTTCATCAATAAACCGTCTTGCTTCTAAAGCTGATTCGATTGCAAAATCCAGAGCTCTTAGTCCACGTCTATAATTTCGATCAACTATTCTCCAGAGCTCGTCTCTTATAAGTTCTGAGTTTACTGAACATCCGATTTTATAATGTCCCAGATTTTGTCCCTCAGATAAAGCTACTCTTGCTTCAAAAACAGAAGTATGAGGTAGCCTTTGCATTGGTATTATTTTTCTGTCTTCAAGATTGTTACCTGGAGTAATCCAAGCTCTATTTGCATGAATTAAATTTGCTCTTATTACTAACTCATCATTTTCTATGTGAGGACCTAAAACTTCATGTGGGCTGGCATCACTAAAATCACTAACTCGATTTGCTCTTAATAAAGATTCATATCTATCCTTGTAAGCTCTGTCTTGAGCCAGCAATGTTTTTACGTGATCTACTAAATCCACAGGTTTTAAAAGCATGGTTTTAAACTTTTACACTTTTACACTTTTACACTTAGCTCTGAATTAATTTATATTTAAACATTATCTTTAAAGAAATACCTAAACATTCTTTATTAAATGAAAGACTGACTGAAAGGCAATACCAATTAAGTGAGAATTTTAATGTACACTATATCTTTGCAATGTTCATTTTAGGGAGATAAAAGGAGATAAAAATGAAAACAGCTTCAGTAAAGGTTTTGTCAGTTATCGTAGCTTGTACAATTTTCTTGTTTAGCGGCTGTGCAAGAAAAGGTTCACCTCAATATCTCTCAAGTCAAGAAAAAAAGTGGAATAAGTTAAGTTCTGAGGTGGTTTCATTTTACAGAAAAGGGCACTATAAAGAATCATTCAACACTGCAGAAAAAGCCTTAAAACTAGCCAGAGAATCTTTTGGACCAGAAAGTACAAAAGTAGCAGCATCTCTTAATAATTTGGCTGAATTATATAGATCAAGCGGGAAATATGAAGCAGCTGAGCCGCTTTATATCCAGGCAATTAAAATTGATGAAAAAGTGTTGGGTAAGGATCATCCGGATCTGGCAAAAGACTTAAGTAATCTTGCTGTTCTTTATCGTATGACAGGAAAATATACTGAAGCTGAAAAACTCTGTAAACAAGCGCTTGAAATCAGAGAAAAAACATTAGGGAAAGATGACCTGGATGTAGCTATATCATTAAATAATTTAGCTATAGTTTATCGCATGGAAGGAAAAAATACTGAGGCAAAAACTATTCTGGAACGTGCTCTTTCAATTAGAGAGAATAAATTAGGCAAGGAACATCCTGATGTGGCAATATCCTTAAATAATCTGGCTGAGCTCTTAAAAGTACAGGGTCAATATACTGAAGCAGAACCTTTATTTATGCGCTCACTTTCAATTATGGAAAAAACACTGGGGAAGAACCATCCAAATGTTGCAGTGGTCTATCAAAACCTGGCTGAATTATATGAAGAAACAGGTAAAAAACAAGAAGCTCTGAAATATAAAGAACAAGTTGTTAAGATTCTTTCCTTTAATAAGAAATAACATGACGCTTTTTAATATTATTTTTCTTTTATTGGCAGTAATTTTTTTTATTTCAATTATTTATTTTTTGTTTAGAATTAATTTAACAATAAATGAAAAACTGAAAGAAGTACAAGGAGATTATATAAAACAAATATCATCTTCGCAAAGTACTTTAACAGGCATAACTGAAAAACTTACTGAATTAAAAAATGCTACTCAAAACATTCTTCATGTCGGGGAAAATATTCAGAGTCTTCAGGACATATTAAAACCCCCGAAATTAAGAGGTGAGCTGGGAGAATTAATGCTTGAGCAAATCATTGCTCAGGTCTTGCCTCATAAAAACTATAAAATTCAACATAAATTTCAAACCGGAAACATAGTAGATGCAGCAGTCATGCTTAAAGACTCCAGGATATTATGCATTGATTCAAAGTTTCCTTTAAATGCACTTAAGGATTATATCTCAAATGGATCAAATGACGATGATATTCCTGCACAGTTTATCAGAGATGTAAAAAAACATATTGATTCAATCGCATCTAAATATATCCTTCCAAATGAAGGAACGTTAGATTTTGCTCTGATGTATATTCCTGCTGAAAATGTTTATTATGAAATAATTTTAAGAGATGAGAAAATAACTAACTATGCGCGTGAAAAAAATGTTCTTCCTGTTTCACCTCTTACTCTTTATTCTTATTTATCAGCAGTTCTTCTCGGATTAAAAGGATTTGAGATTGAAAAGAATGCAAGAGTTATCCTGAAAAGATTAGGAGACGTAAAAGCTCATTTTAATAATTTTCAAAATGAATTTAATACGCTTGGAATGCATATAAATAATATGAAAACAAAATATGAAAGCTCAAAAAAGATATCGACTGAAATATCTGAAAAACTGTCAAATATAGAAATAGAAGCAGAAACAGAAAATCATGAGCATCAAACCTAATCACGATTTAATTTCATGTATCTTTTTAAGATTGCTTGGACTTATTTATTTAATTGCTTTTATTTCCGTATGGACGCAGATTGACGGGCTTATTGGTTCAAATGGAATCCTACCTATAAAAGATTTTCTTCTTTCAATTGAAGATTATGGAGGGAAAGATAAATATTTCATGATTCCTTCAGTTTTTTGGTTTAACCAGAGTGATTATTTTCTGCATTTAATATGTTTTGGCGGGGTATTATTTTCAATTTTATTAATTGTAAATATGCTTACATCTTTGTCCCTGATTTTATTATGGATATTTTATTTGTCTATTTGTACGGTTTCTCAGGAGTTCTTAAGTTTTCAGTGGGATGCATTGTTGCTTGAAACCGGATTCTTATCAATATTTCTTTTACCGCTTAATTTATCTTTTAAACCTAGATTACTCTTACCTTCAAATACTCTGGTGATTTGGCTTTTTAGAATATTATTGTTTAAATTTATTCTTTTTTCAGGAATTGTAAAATTAGCCAGCGGCGATTTAGTATGGAGAAATTTAACAGCTCTTACATATCATTATCAAACTCAACCTTTACCTAATGTTATAAGTTATTATTTCCATCATTTGCCACTTCAATTTCATAAGCTTTCCTGTTTAATAACTTTTTTCATTGAACTTATTGTGCCCTTTTTTATTTTTGGCACAAGAAAGATGAGACTATTTGCTTTTTTAACATTTTTATTTTTTCAGTTAATGATAATGATTACCGGGAATTATTGTTTTTTTAATTTGCTTGCCATTGCTTTATGTTTTCTTTTACTTGATGACAGTTTTTTAAAATCTTTAAGAAAACATTTTCCTTTTAATCAATCTAATCAAATAAAAATATTAAACTGGTCAAAAATAATTCTAATCCCTCTTTTTATTCTAATTATTCTTATGAATTCTATTTACTTAACCAGGCTGTTTAGTGTTCAATCCTTTTGGCCTGTATTTGTAAGGCAGGTATATTCTTTTGTAGTCCGTTTTCACAGCATAAACTCTTATGGATTATTTGCTGTAATGACGGTAAAAAGACCTGAAATTATAATAGAAGGAAGTAATGACGGAGTTCACTGGCTGCAATATGAATTTAAATATAAGCCTGATAAATTAAATGAACCGCCGCCGTTTATTGCTCCGCATCAGCCCAGGCTGGATTGGCAGATGTGGTTTGCAGCCCTTAGTACTTTTAGAAAAAATCCATGGTTTATTAATCTGTGTGTTAGTCTGCTTCAGGATTCGAAAGAAGTTATACGACTCTTAAAACATAATCCTTTCCCGGATTCTCCTCCTAAATATTTAAGGGCAATAATTTATGAATATAAATTTACCAGCCTGAAGATGAAAGAAAAAACAGGAAGATGGTGGAAAAGAAAATATCTGGGAGTATACTTTCCTGCGGTAAGACTTAATGGTAAAAATCTGGAAATTGTTCAATAGGGGTTTTGGATTTAAGAATCTAAGTTTTTTGCTTCGCAATTATAAAATTGTTATAAAATTTATGCACTATTCCTACTTTTAACGTCATTATTATTAGGTATTCTTATGGCTAATGAAAATAAAATTAGAAACATTGCAATCATTGCTCACGTAGATCACGGTAAGACTACTTTAGTGGATGCTATCTTAAAATATACCGGTGCATTCAGGCAAAACCAAGAAGTAGTTGAATGTGTTATGGATTCAAATGAGCTTGAACGTGAGCGAGGTATTACCATACTTGCAAAAAATACTGCAGTTAACTTTCAGGACTATCTGATAAATATTGTAGATACTCCGGGACATGCTGATTTTGGTGGTGAGGTTGAACGTGTACTTGGAATGGTAGATGGATGCTTACTAATAGTAGATGCATTTGAAGGTCCAAAACCGCAGACTCGTTTCGTTCTAAAAAAAGCTTTGGAAAAAGGTTTAAGACCCATACTGGTTATAAATAAAATTGACAGGCAAAACATAGATGTAAATAAAGTAATTGATCAGGTATTGGATCTTTTTATTGAACTGGGGGCTGATGATAATCAGGCAGAGTTTCCGATTATTTATGCAAGCGGATTAAGAGGAGTATCAAAACTAAAATTAGAAGATGAGTCAAAAGATATTAAACCACTTTTAGATTTGATTCTTCATCATGTTCCTCCACCGCTTGGCGATGTAAATAAACCATTTCAATTTCAGGTTACAAGTATTGATTATAATGATTATCTCGGAAGATTATTAATTGGACGAATACACAATGGTTCTGTAAAAACGGGTCAACAAGCATCTTTAATAAAAACAGATGGAACTATTACAAAAGAAAAAATATATAAGATCTTTAGTTTTGAAAATTTAAAGAGAGTTGAAATTGAATCAGCCAGTGCAGGAATGATTATTGCTTTGTCTGGGCTTCCTGAGGCAGGGATTGGAGAAACAGTGGCATGTGCTGAAAATCCAGCAGCCCTTGCTTTAATTAAAATCGACGAGCCTACCATGCAGATGACTTTTTCTGTAAACGATAGTCCATTTGCTGGACAGGAAGGAAAGTTTGTAACCTCAAGACAGCTTAGGGAAAGGCTTTATAAAGAACTTGAAAGCAATGTGGCATTAAGAGTAGAAGGATTAGGAACTACAGACAAATTTTTAGTTAGCGGCAGGGGAGAACTTCATCTGGGAATATTAATTGAAACTATGAGAAGAGAAGGCTATGAATTTCAGGTAAGTAAACCTGAAGTAATTTTAAAAACCATTGATGGTCACGTACATGAGCCTTTTGAAAGTCTTATTCTGGATGTTCCGGATGAATTTGTAGGTGTCTGTATAGAAGCAATGGGAAAAAGAAAAGGTGAATTAAAAAATATGCACTCTGATGGAGTAATGACAGTGCTTGAATTTGAAGTACCGACCCGAGGCTTAATAGGGTATAGAAGTGAATCTATTAGACAAACCAAAGGTCGTGGAATAATGAATCATTCTTTTTATGAATACAGACTTCATGCTGGTCAGATAAATAAAACACGAAATGGTGTTCTAATTGCGTTTGAAACTGGAGTAAGTACTCCATATGCCATCATGAATGCTCTGGATCGCGGTCAGTTTTTTATTCATCCTGGAATTGAAGTTTATACAGGGATGATCGTAGGTGAAAACAATAAACCACAGGATCTTGAAATTAATGTATGTAAAACTAAAAAACTTACAAACATGCGATCTGCTGGTGCAGAAGTTCTTGAAGGATTGCCCCCTCCAATTGACCTTTCGCTGGAAGAAGCTCTGGAATATATAAATAATGATGAGCTTGTAGAAGTAACTCCTAAAACAGTAAGGCTTAGAAAAGCAATTTTAGATCCGAATAAGAGAAAACAAGCTAGTAAAGAACCTGTTTAATTACATAAGTCCTGACTAATTGTATACTGTTAACAAATCAGGAGGAAAAATGTATTTAGTAGGTGATATTGGCGGTACTAAAACAAACATAGTAGTACTTGAAGAAGGTTCAAAACAAAAATATAAACCATTATATGAACAAAGTTTTGGAAGTAAAAACTTTGACAGTTTACGTACTCTTGTAAAAAATGTTCTGGATGAAAATGGATTTAAAATAACCAGTGCATGTTTTGGAGTGGCAGGACCAGTAAAAAATGGACGATGTGAAGCCACTAATTTACCCTGGATAATCGACTCAAAAAAAATTGCTGAAGTATTAAATATTGATCAGGCTAAAGTTTATCTTTTAAATGATTTAGAGGCAGCTGCTTATGGAATTGAATGTCTTGAAGAAAAAGACTTATATGTTTTAAATAAAGGAAATCCACAAAAAAATGGAACCAGGTGTTTAATCAGTGCTGGTACGGGTCTTGGAGAATCAATAATGGTCTGGGACGGGAAAAAATATAAACCTATTCCAAGTGAAGGTGGACATACTGATTTTGCCCCGAGAAATAAAATTGAAATTGATCTATTAAATCATCTGATAAATAAATATGGACGCGTAAGCTATGAAAGAATTTTATGCGGACCAGGACTAATGAATGTATATGAATATTTTAAAGAAACCTCTTATCAGGATATTTCAGCATGGCTTCATGAAAGAATAAAAAAAGAAGATCCAAGTGCTGTTATTTCAGAAATCGGAATGTCAAAAAAAGACGAGTGTTGTGAAAAAACACTTGAGTTGTTTGTATCTGTTTATGGAGCTGAAGCAGGAAATCTGGCCTTAAAATCACTAGCTACTGGCGGAGTATATATTGGCGGTGGAGTTGCACCTAAAATCCTGGAAAAAATTAAAGAAGGTGCATTTATGCAGTCCTTTACTAATAAAGGAAGACTGTCTGTAATGGTGGCTCAAATGCCAGTAAAAGTAATACTAAATGATAGACATCCTCTCTTTGGATGTGTGAATTACCTGGATATACAAAATCAGGAAAAGCAAGAATTAGCAAAGATAAAATAGAAATACTTTCTGGAAATTAAATTGATTTAATCTTGGGTAATTGTTTTATATTGTCTTTATTTTCTGTTTATTGCTCTTGTATGATTTATATGTTTAACTTAAGAAGTTAAATTTTAATATTTGAGATCGATAGTTTGATTATTTTAGTATTATGGCATTATCAAATATATTAGCGGTGAATTTTGGTGCTTCTGGTCCACGATGTGTACAGGTTGTAGTAGATGGGAATGCTTATTCTTTTGACAGGCAAACCCATTTTAAAGTTGATGCTCCAGATGTTGAACGTGAAGGTTTTGTAAATGCATTACGAACAAGAGTAAAGTTTGGTTATGATTTTGTTTCCATAGGTGCAGCAGGACCAGTTAAAGATGGAGCAAACGGGAAAGTTTGTGTCATTAGTAACTTGGGATATCGTTTGGATGCAAACGATATAAGTTGTGATCTTGGAAAACCGGTGTTCCTCTGTAATGATATTCCGCCGATGATTGCAGGTGCATCTATTGCAATGGAAAGGAATCCACAGTCTTCATTTCTTATTAACGAAGGAATAAAACCGATACAAAACTCCGGAGCGAGAATTGCTATAGCGCCAGGTACTGGTCTTGGATTTGGATATAGCTTGTCTGATGGAATGATGGAATTAATAGGGAAATCAGAAGCTGGTCATTCACAGTTTGCCGGTACAAATTTTAAACCTACTATGTTGATAGAAGAATTGTTATTGAAATATATGGAAGACAAGTATTCTAGAGCTAATATTGTTACCTGGGAGTACCTTTTAAAAGGAGATGCTATCCGAGACATCTTAAATTTTGTGAGAGCAATAACGCGTAATGAGATAGCGCACTTTGTAGTAAAAAAACGAACTCCAGAGATTATAAAAGAATTGGTTCAATCTTTTGATATACCTCAACAACTTGACTTGGTTTTGGATGAAGGTGATGACGCTCTCTCAATTGCTGCATTAAAAGAATATAGAAATGATCTTTTTGACTTGGTTGTCTTGGAAGATAAAGAAAGAATTGACAGAAATAAACTAATTTCATTGCTTGCCAATGAAGGACAACTTGTACACTGTGTTGTGGCTCTGTCAGTATGGCAAAGACTACTCGGCTTATATACAGGACAAAATATTCATCATCATTTACCTGAGATGGGAGTTTTTATAGGTGGAAGCCCTGTTTACGGTTCTGAAGGAGCATTAACTCATCCTGAAACAAGATTGGCTCCGTTTACATTTAAGGCAGGCCTGACTTGTAGAGAAAATGAAGCCTTCTCTACATTAGCAACTGAATTTCCTATTTTTGGACAACGAAATGATGATGGATTTTTCTATGGTTTAGGAAGATTAGCTACTTCTAAATTTATTGATTTAGCGGATGGGAAAAGAACGATGCTTGTAGCGGATGAAATAACTCCAATTAGATTAGTATAGTTTTTTGTCATACACAATATTTTTTCTTGTTTTGGTAATATATTAAATCTGATGGTATAAAGGTTAAATTAATAAACATGGCAAAAGCACTGACAATTAAAGCAAGACCCCGTGAAAATAAAAAGCCAAATGCACTTCGAGCATCTGGTTTTGTACCTGCTACTGTATATGGGCATGGATTTAATTCTGAATCTGTTCAAATAAATGCAAAAGAATTTTCAAAAATACCGCATAAGGCTTACTCACATATAAATGAACTGGATATTGAAGGAAAAGAAAAATATCCTGTTCTTATAAGAACAGTTCAAATAGACCCTGTTAAAGATAATTATTTAAACATTGAATTTTATAGAATTAAAGCTGATGAAAAATTAAAAGTTAAAGTACCGCTTAACTATGTTGGTCATTCACCTGCAGTTACTGCTGGTGGAGTTTTAATTGTTAGTTATAATGAAGTTGAAATTTATTGTTTACCTAAAGATATTCCTGACTTCATTGATATTAACCTCGAAGATATAAAAGAAATTGGTCAGGCAATTCATGCTAAGGATGTAAAAATTAACCAAAATATTACTCTTTTAGCTAAAGGTGAAGAAGTGTTAGTTAAGGTAGAAATTGCCAAGACACATGAAATTGAAGAAGTAGCTCCAGCTGTTGCTGAAGTTGCTATCCCTGCTGAAGGTGCTGCTCCTCCTGCTGCTGCTGCTGAAACTGCTACAGCTACACCTGTTGCTGGTAAAGAAGCTGCTGCTGGTGGCAAAGGACCGCAGACAAAAGCTCCTGAATCTAAACCATCAAAGAAATAATGATACGATTTATTTATTATGGACTTTCCTTATCCGTGTCCAACTTGTGGTCAAGATATATGCAGACGTACTTATAACATGAGCCTGGCTCTGGGCTATGCTGAAGAACAATATTGTTTGAGTTGTTTAAGTAAAATGCATGACCAATCTATGGAATCTATGTTTGATTTTGTTTATGGATATGTTCAAAGCAGGGATTGTTTTAAAAAAGAATGGGTGAAGATGAAGGATAAGAGCGAATGTCCGTTGCCTAATGACTGTGTAATAAGGAAATGTTTTAAATGGACGATGACTTAAAAAATCGAACCGGCGTATCGGCGAACCGGCGGTCCGGCGAATCGGTGAATCGGCGAGCCGGCGTATCGGCGTATCGGCAAACTGACGAACCGATATTGCTTGATCTTAGAGGAGTTGCTTGTCCTCTTAATTTTGTTAAAACAAAAATTCAGCTTGAAAAAATGAATAAAGGTCAGATACTTGAGGTGTGGCTGGATCCAGGCGAAGCTATTGAAAGTGTGCCGCCAAGTGTAATTGCAGAAGGGCATGAGATCTTAAATAAAGAATGCATTGATAATTATTTTAACTTGAAGATAAAAAAAAATTAGTTTGTTAAATTATCAGAAAAACTATATCCTTGTTCATTTATATATCTTCTTATAATTTTTTGTGTTTTAAATATATTTTCAGCAACTATTTCAGCCATGCTTTTTACATCTGAGTTTTTATCAAATACGCCAAATCCTTGTTGTGTAATTGCATTACTTATGGTTTCTAAGCTTTGAAGATCATCGTTTAGATCTTCGAAAGTAATTGCATTAATCAAATGTGCAAAGCTTCCAGGAGTTAGAACTGGTAATGTGCCTGATTCTTTTGCTTCTTTAAATCTAGACCATATGTTCGTAACAAATTCACTAAGAATTCTTACAGAAGCAAGTCTTACCTCAGGATCTTTGTCTTTTATGCCGAAGTTTTCTGCGCTTAGTATGGTGGCTGTATAAGCTGGATCTGCACTTAAGATCCCAATCATTGCAAGAGGATGCAAGAATTTAAATTTTAAATAGAACTCACATAGATCTCTTCTTTTTTGTGCAAGTGCTGCTCTCATGGCATTTGATTGGGGTGAAGTATCTATATTTGTTCCAATTTCAATTTTTTCATTGTTTGGATTAGCTGTTGTTTCTTCTCTTTTTTTAGGAGCATCCTCTTCAGGAAGCTTTAGATCTCTGTTAAGTGTAAGAAAGTTATGAACTTCATTTCTTAAACCTGGACGTTCACGAACTCTAATGGCAAGAGCAAGTGCTTCATTGATTCTATATAAACCTGCAATATATTGGACTACTCCTGCTCTTCTTGTTGTGGGTATTCCGTACCTATCTAAGCTAAAACTTTTTCCAGGAAGCCTTCGTAAGTTTTTTATACCGTCAGGATTGTGAAACCGAAGTTCAAAATAATCAAGCGGATTCCCCGTCACTCTTATTTTTGGTACAGAACCGTCGTATGTGCCTATTCTCATAAATTTGTAATACTAAGACTATGTGGTCTTTTGATTTCCCTTTTATATAATAATTAGTAAAAGTATCAGCTTTTCCTTTATATGTCAAGCAAATCAGATTTAATTTCTATTTTAATCCTGATTTTAATGTAAGAACTTTGCAAGCTATAATAAATCTGTTTCCTTTCGGGCGATTAGCTCAGTTGGTTAGAGCACACGCTTGATAAGCGTGGGGTCCCGTGTTCAAGTCACGGATCGCCCAGGTTAGAGAATAAAAAGGGATAAAAGATATGATCTTACAACTTGTACAATTTTTTTTATTTCTGGTTACATATTCCATTGTAAGCATGATTGCTTTGTTTTATTCATCAAGTGGCTGGACACCGTTTTTAATGCTTGCCTTCAGTGCATTTTTTTACGGCAGCGTGTTATGTTTTGCTGCAATTACTTCCATAATACTTTACACTCAAGGGACTAGAAAAGTAGTAGTGTCAAAGAAGATATTAATGTTCGTTATCGTTTTACAAGTGCTTACTCTTCTTTTTAACTATGGTGATTGTGGTGATGCTCCTGGTAATTCTATATTTCTGTTTCGGTTACTGTTTCCGAATCATCACTGTCGTGGTACAAATCTAGAACCTTATAAAATATTTTGCTCTGGCTTGTTAATGTTATATTCTCTTTCATATCTCATAGGACTTGGCATAATATACTGGAAGTCTAGAGTACAAAAAAAAACATCAACTATACTTCTTGTTACTATCTATACGTTAATATCTATTGTTGCTATAGTAATCTTTTCTTTATTTCTTGGATTCCCACCCCCGAGATTCCTGGATTCTATTTTATTCAGTATTGGCATATTATAAGTGTGAAAAACTATAATCAATGATCGTGGGGTCCCGTGTTCAAGTCACGGATCGCCCAGGTTAGAGAATTAGAGGATCAGGGAATTATATTTATGTTAAATAAAAAGCTTTTATTTTTTTCTTTATTTACTGTATTGTTTCTAGGTATTAATGCTTCTTTTGCTCAGTCTGAAGATATTGTTTTAGGTGGAAAAGCAATATGCACTGTTAGCGGTAAATCACCTGTAAAAAGATTTACTGCAGATGCAAACAGGCTTTTAATTCTTCAAAGCGGAGGGATTTCAAAAGGCTCAATTCAGCTTCAGTTAATCCAGGGCTCAGAGCAAGGTTTAATTGATGTAAATATACTTGCTTTGCTTGGCGAAATCGATGACCTTGATTTGTTTTTTAATGGAAATATATTTAATTTTGAAAATAATACTTCTGAAATAACCCTTATAAAGACAATTGAAAAAAATAATCTCACTGTCCGGGTAAATAACTCAAGTGCTGATGAATCATTGTTCCCTGTAACCGGAAAAATTAAAATTTCCAGTCCTGATCAAAGCACTGCAAATGGGACCTTGAACCTTAAAGTCAGCGATACTTCTTTTTTAAGAACAAATGATCTTGAAGAAAATACTTCAAACGAAAACAATGGAAAGCTTAATATACGTTGCAGGCTAAAAGATGTTCCGGTAGAAATCAATGAGCTTTTATTTTAATTTTTAATTAACTCAGTAAAATATAAATATGGAAAATCTGATTTTAAAACAAATGGAAGTCGGACCAATGCAAAACTTTATTTATTTTATTGGTGATAAAGAAACAAAAGAAGTGGCTGTCATTGATCCTGCATGGGATGTGGATTTTTTGCTTGAAGAGGCAAAAAAACAAAATTTAAAAATTAAAGCTGCCTTTGTAACTCACGGACATTTTGATCATACAAATGGAGTCGAAGGACTTTTGAAGCATCTGGATATTCCTGTATATATTAATAAATATGAGGCTGACTTTTTTAAATTCAATTGGGGAGATGAAAATGTTAAAAAAACTAATTCTGGCGAGACAATTAAAATAGGGAATATTGAGATTCAATTTATTCATACTCCTGGGCATACTCCGGGATCGCAATGTTTCTATGTAGGGGCGTGCCATGGCGCGCCCCTACTGGTCTCAGGGGATACACTTTTTATTAATGGTTGTGGCAGATGTGATCTGCCAGGCGGGAATGTAGATGAAATGTTTGATACTATTTCAAATAAATTAATGAAAATGAGTGATGATACAATAATCTTCCCGGGTCACAATTATTCTGATAAACCGCAGGACACATTGAAAAACCAAAAAATCACAAATCCTTATATGCAATATGATAATTTAAAAGCTTTTGTAAGTAGGAGGCTTCCGCGTTAAATGATTACACTTTTAGAAATTGAAAATAAAATAAATCAGAAGTTAAAAACAATACATCTGGAAGTTATTGATCTGCGCGGTGGAGATCATATTCAGGTAATAGCTGTATCTCCTGATTTTGAAAATAAAAGTTTAATTGATCAGCACAAAATAATTTATGAAATACTCTCTCTTGAGATGAAATCAAATGTTATTCATGCTTTAACATTAAAGACCTATTCACCTTCGCAATGGGAAAAAGTTAAGCCAGGATTTAAAAAAGAATTAGGGCATGAAATTTAATCTTCTTTTTTAGTTGTTTCGGGAGGGAAAGCAAGAGCCTGAGTCTCGCTTTCAGCCAATAGGTTTAAACGTATCAATAAATTATAGAAACCTGAAGTTGTGGTTGTTACCCTTGAAATTGAAATAGCCATACGTTTATTGTAGCTCTAAAAATGTAAAATGGGGTTAAAATTATTTACAAACAGTTGGAGGAATATAAATGAGTGATATTTTAAAGCAAATAGATTCAGATGTTAAATCAAATAAAGTCATTGTTTTTATGAAAGGTACAAAAGATGCACCACAGTGCGGTTTTTCTGCGGCAGTTGTAGATGTTTTTAAAGCCCTTGGAGTGGATTTTGAGACCAGAGATGTTCTTACAGATAATGAATTACGTGAAGGAATAAAAAAATACACAAACTGGCCTACTGTTCCCCAGGTATTTGTTGACGGGAAATTTATAGGTGGCTGTGATGTTACCAGAGAAATGTTCCAAAGCGGCGAATTACAGAAGTTAATAAAGAGTCAAATTAATACTTAAGGATTCAAATCTAAATCATAAACATTTTCTTCTATATGGCTCTCTTCAGCTTCTTTAGTTTCAATAAAAATCTCTTCATGATTAATTTCACTGGATCTTAGCTCCAATGAATTTAATATTTCATTCCTTAGAATTAAATCTTCTGGTCTGCTAGTGGCTTCAATCTTGCCCTCTTTTAAATCTTCTGGAATAAATAAAGCTCCAATGTCTGCACATTTTGGCGTTACAACATTAAATAACTTAATTCCTGGAGTAATTCCTTTTTCTATGCCTGCAGTGACAAACATTTTCTTTTTGTTCTTTTTCATAAAGAACAAATTCTTTATAATGATATTTTCTTCAGGTACAAATGTGACATTTGTAAAATAATTTCTGCTTCTTCCAAGCTGTAGCGGCTGTCCATTGATTATGGCAAACTTCCTTAAGAGATTATTGCCTTTAATTATAAGTTTAAGTAATAGGTTTGAATCTTTAGATTTGGTTATAAATGCCTTAACTGGTTCAAGTAATTCTGGCTTATTAACTGGTGGCTCAAGTTGTTTATCACGTTTAGTAACCCTTGTTTTTACATCTATAGGAGAAGTAAGATTTATAAGAACATTAATAAGTGCTTTATTCTTGTTTAATATTTGGATTTTTCCATCGCCGTTTGCAGCATTTTCAGGTATTGAAAGAATGGTAAGCAGCTCAAGCTTTTTGCCGCCTGTAGTCTGGAATTTAAATTCGTTGTTTGTAGTAAAGTTGTTTTGAGATATAGATTCTCTAAAGAAAGCAAAACCAATGATGAAAGTTTTTCCGGTACTGTCAATTAATATTGTTGAAAATTTGTTTTCCTGATCAGCTTCATCTATTTCAAGACTTGATCCTTTAAGTTCTGCAATGGTTGCAAAAGAGCACCCTCTTGGTAAAATACCCTTTTCACCAAATTCCCTGCCAATATTTAATCCGCTTACCTCTGGGAAGGTTATTATTGATCCTTCATCACCACCTTCTACAGCAGGAGGATTTGCAACTTCTATATCCCCCGATGTAATATCAGTTAAACTTTGATCCGGAGGTGTTAATCCAATAAACCCATTAATAATTGAGGCATTAGCATTTCCACCTGGTTGAATAACCAAAGTGCTGCCGCCACCGCCGCCGCCGCCACCACCGCCACCACCACCGCCGCCGCCACCACCACCACTCATAGCTGGTGGAAGATAAGTAACGCTTAAGCTAAATGTAGATTTGTTTTTACTGGTGTCTTCAGCCTCAACAATTATTAAATTTGCTCCTGGATCTAAAACAACAGCGGTTGGATAAATAGGAGGAGGTTGTGGATTTACAAGCATTCCATTTATCTTGACGTTATCTAAGGAAATATTGTCTTTTACATCAAAACTTACTGATAAATTTGGATCTCTGAATAAATCGCCATTATTTGGATTTAGCAAGGTTATAACAGGTGGAGTAGTATCGGCTGATTGTGGATCAGACAACTCTTGTTTTATTTGATTTCCGGCAGCATCAAATACTTCTATTACAACGGGTGCTTTATCAGCAAGAGTGGTAAAGTTTATTGTTTTGTCAGGAGTAAAATCAATGGCTTTATCATTTACTTTTATTGATGCAACATTTGAGCCAGTGCCGTCAGCTGTTCCTTCGATCTTATATTTATTGCCTTCTGGCTTAATTGTTGCAGTTAATGTTGGATTAATAGTGTCAACTGTTGCATCAACATTTAAGGAAGATTGATTATTACTAAGATCTTTAGCTGATACTTTTATTTCAAATGGACCCTCATTATTCAATGAAATTGTTTTAGTAAATTCAATAACATTATTTGCTCCTGAAGAATCAGCGCCTGTATCTCCATCTATTGTTAAAGCATCGCGATTCACAAATGATGAATTATTTTTTGAATTAGACTTTGTTGTATCTGGCGCTTCGCCATTGATTAAAATTGATTTAATATCAACACCGCTTTCTGTGTCTTCTACAGTGCCTTTTACTTTTACATTTTTTGAGTTATAGCGGATTGATTTTTTAGGAGATAATATTGTAATAATTGGTGGAGTAATATCTAGCGGGCTAAAATCTTTACTGAATGTATTTCCTGCTTTGTCTTTAATTGTAATTGTTACTGTTGACTTATCAGTTGTAACTTCAAAGTCTACAGTTGCTGCTTCGTTAAATTGAACAGCATTTCCATTTAAAATAATTGAGGCAACATTACTGCCTGTGCCATTTGCATTAGCTGTAACTTTATAAGTGTTGTCATTATTTAACGTTACATTTGCAGTTACAGTTGGGAGGGTTGTATCAACTATGATGGTTCTGGTTAATCTGGTTTCACGTTTAAGTTTGTCAACTGCAACATAATTAAATGTATGAGTACCGTCCATAAATGATAATGTCTTATTGAAAGTAAAAGCATTTGCAGCAGTTCCAGAATCCAGCATAATTTCATTATTATCAATTTTAAATGACATAGAAGGTGCTGAAAATGTGACTTTGCCCTCAGTAACTACATCAGAGGTATTAAATATTGCATTGTTGTCAGGTTTTGTAATTTCAATTATTGGAGCATTGCCAGACGGGGAAAGGGTTTTAGTGAGTTTATTGCCAGCTTCATCAATAATTTCGACAATAAATGAATCTGAGGTGCTTGATGTGGCAGAGAAGTCAACACTTAAATCACTCATTATACTTAAAGTATTGTCTCCTACTTTTATTGATGTTACTTTAGTACCTGTTCCAAGAGCTGTTGCTGAAAGAACAAATTCTCCAGCATCATTAGTGTCAATCATATGAGTTATGTCAGGAATAACTGTATCAATGGTAACGGTTCGAGATAATTTAGTTTCCCGATTAAGTTTGTCAGTTGCAACATAATCAAATGTAGATGCTCCGTCCATAAAGGTAAGAGTTTTATTGAAAGTAAATGTATTGGGATCAGTAGGAGATACAGTGAGCATGGTATCTGAGTCATTAATTTTAAATGTTTTAGAACTGCCAGTGAAGGTAACTGAACCTTCAGTGATTATGTCAGCTACATTAAAGAATGCATTGTCGGAAGGTTTAGAGACACTAATAACTGGAGCCCCGCCACTAGGTGTTAGTGTACGAACTAATTTATTACCCGCCTCATCTATTATTTCAACGGCAAAGGAATCACTAGTTGCAGAAGTAACACTAAAGTCAAGAGAATTAGCTGGAGTAATCATGAGAGTATCAGAACCGACTTTAATAGTAGTAACTTTAGTGCCAGTACCTAAGGCAGTAGCAGTAAGAACAAACTCATCACTATCGTTAGTATCGATATTAAAGGTAACATCAGGCAAAGCAGTATCAACAGTAATTGTTTTATTTACCGTAGTAGTTCTAAGTAATTTATCTTTAGCGAAGTAAGTAAGAGTATGAGTACCGTCCATAAAGGTAAGAGTTTTATTGAAAGTAAATGTATTGGGGTCAGTTGCACTAGCTGTGAGCATGGTATCTGAGTCATTAATTTTAAATGTTTTAGAACCGCCAGTGAAGGTAACTGAACCTTCAGTGATTATGTCAGCTACATTAAAGAATGCATTGTCCGAAGGTTTAGAGACACTAATAACTGGAGCCCCGCCACTAGGTGTTAG